>Ga0209656_10001959_pt1 | contig 13429 bp, 13 predicted proteins | sample BogFormECP12_OM2_FD_188239 | JGI IMG/M metagenome (GOLD analysis project Ga0209656, IMG submission 188239) | Bog forest soil microbial communities from Calvert Island, British Columbia, Canada - ECP12_OM2 (SPAdes) (version 2) | ecosystem: Environmental > Aquatic > Freshwater > Wetlands > Bog ... | reverse complement strand
TTCTCCAGCGCAAATGGCCGTCGGGAGCGGCTACCACTCTGCAAACCCGCTTGCTCGGTAATACAGTACGCGTACCACGCCATCTCCGTCTTCTCCTGGGATGCTCGCACACAGCTCTACCGACCGTGCGTGAAGGGCTCTTCGACTTCGAACGTGGGGCTTAGTTCTGATATTTGAGTGGAAGCGGGAGAGTACCGCCTCCGTATTTCATCCTAAGCCTATGCGCACCAAAACTGCAACAACGAACCGCAGCGATTCGCCTTTTTTTTCGCGGGTCGCCGGAACGGCGTGCGTGAAAAGCCGCACTGGACGGCACTTTTCAGCCAACGCGATTTTGGAGCTTCAACGGCAGACGTGTGGAATGGAACAAGAATTGCGCATGGCGTGCCTCGACGATGCCGCAGCGGTCACCGCTTCACAGGTTTCTTCGCCGCTTTTTTCGCAGGCTTCCGCACCACTACTTTCGCTTTCTTTTTGCCTGCGGGACTTGCCTTTTTCGGAGCCGAAGCGGGCGCAGATGGCTTTCGGGCGTTTCGATGGGGAGCGGGAGTTGGCGGCTCCTCTTCGGGAGTCTCGGCTGCCAACCTCTCCAGGGCCTTGCTGACCACGAAGGCCATCTCGGCAACGGGCGCCGGTTTGCCTGTCCATATTTCAAATTGGCGCGCGCCCTGCTGCACGAACATTTCCAGCCCCGGGATGATCTCAATGTTCCTGGCCCGCGCCATCTTCATCAGTTTGGTCTCCGCCGGTACGTAAACCAGGTCAAACAGGTACTTTGTGTTGAGCTCGTTATCCTCGAGTGGAGATTGCCGGCTGCTGCCCATGCCCACCGCCGTGGCATTGACAATCACGTCGAAAGTCGACTTGGCGACATCCGCCCGCTTCAAATATTTAGCTTTCGCCTGGCGCGCCAGAAGCTGGCCCTTCTCGGCGGTGCGGTTGGTAATGAATACTTCGGCGCCTTTGTTCTTCAACCCGAATGCCGCGGCACGCGCCACGCCGCCGGCGCCAATCAGCAGGATTTTCGCGCCCTGCAGCGTCAGCCGTTGTTCGAGCGGAACCAAGATTCCTGCTACGTCAGTGTTGAAGCCGTAGAGTTTTCCGTCCTGCGCACGGACCACCGTATTACAAGCGCCAATTTGCCGGGTGAGCGGATCGGAATTCGTCAGTGCCGCAACCATGTCCTGCTTGTAGGGCATCGTGATGCTCAGGCCGCGCAGCGGAATTTGGTCGACGCACGCCAGCAAGTCTTTCAGCGTCTTGGCATGAAGCGCCACGTAAACTGCGTTCACCGTTTCGCGCCGGAAGGCGGTGTTCATCATGACCGGCGACATGGAGTGCGATACCGGATCGCCCGCGACTCCGTACACCTGCGTCGCGGCATCCACCACGTCGATGCGATAGATGTCGCGCAACTCGGCGGCGGTCACCTGGCCCGGTGCCGTCTCCTCGCCGCGCGTTGCCGAGCCAAAGGTAAATAAGCTTCCCGCCCGCACTCCCAGCACGCGGCTGATAATGCCCTGCTCGCCCATGCACAATCCCACCATCTCGAATTGCGCTGAGTGCGCCTGCAGGAACTTCATCATCTGCACGTTGTCGTACAGCGTCGTTGCGGTGGAAACCACTTTGTAAAAGTCCGCCGGATAGCGCTTCATCTCGGCGAATGTCTCTTCCAGCTTTTTGGTGGCCTTGAAGTCGTGGAACGACAAAATCACACCGACGCGGTTCTTAAGGTCAATCAACTCTGCGGGCTTTAGGATCTCCGCGCTTTGGAATTCGATATCGATCAACTGGAAGCCCGTTGCCGCCGCCTTGATCAGGATGTCCAACTGGGCCGAGGCGCTACCTTTGAATTTGCCGCCATTCACCACCCGCCTGCAGGTGGCAATGACGGTGGCCTCGGGATGCATGTCCAGAAAATGCTTGAGCTTCGGCAGACCTGCCGCCGGGTTCGAAAGATAATCTAACCTGAACTCCATAAAGGGGTTATCACGAACCAGCGACTCGGCGCGGTCGATAACATTGGCAGCATCCTCGCCCACAATGGGGACACAGACTCTAGGTAGGCGGAAGCGCTGGATGCGAGAGGCGTAAACGGCTGAACCTGCGTGCATAAGAGCGTCCCGATACTACAGTTGCACATCGCAGGTTGCAACCGTCTTGTTATGAAATCGTGAATTTTTGCTGATTCGGATTGCAGTGGTGCCTGGCGCCCCGCGCTCAAGAGCCGAGAGTCTCGGGAGCCTCTTCCCCGAATACTTCTGCCGTAAATGCTTGCAGATCAGCACCTTGCCTCCAAGAATCGGGGGGCAGCCCGGCCTTAAGACAAGTCTGCGCAAGAAAGGTCTCGCGGTCCCACTGCCACACCACCGGTACCTGTGGCAGCAACAATCCGCGGCGGCTACCCTTGGTTACCATCAGGCCGTGGACGCCGACGACAACCTCCTCTGGCCGGATTGGCTGTAACGGGGATAGCACACTAATCTCAACTTTAAGGTGCGGCGCCTCCTCGACCGCTACCGGATGAAATCGGGGATCTTCAAAGGCCGCGGCGCGGGCGGTCTCCTCCACGGTCCGGTACAGGGAATGGGTGGGAACGACATATCCGATGCAACCGCGCAGTTTTCCGTCCAAATGCAGGGTCGTGAACGCTCCCCGCAACTCGGCCAAGTGCGGGGTAGGGGGAGTCAGGTCGATTTGCCGCCCCTCCAGCGCTGAGTTAATCGCGCGGTGCGCCAGTTGTAGCAACAACTCGCGCTCGTCCTTTGAATATTCTGAAGTGGGGGACGGAGTTTCGAGTCGGGTTTCAGATTGCGGGGACATCGTTGCGCTTCCTGCGCCGGCTCAGCACAAACGAACGACGGCGGCGGCGCTTCTCCGCCCGCCGGTCAATCTTGTTCCAGAATGCGACAAAGTAATCGACTGCCGACACCAGAGACAAGCCCACCATGATCCAAATTGACGCCAGGGCAATGGGATGCACCGGCAAGCCCAGGAAGTACCACGGCAGATGGGTCCAGTGATGGTCGACGATGGCCGCGACTACCGAAACGATCTGCACCACCATCTTCATCTTGCCCAGGTCGCTGGCCTCGATGGTGAAGCCTTCCGACGCGGCAATGGAGCGCAGCCCGCTCACCAGGAACTCGCGTCCGATGATGATGACCGCCATCCAGGCCGGTACCGTGCGCGGATTGAATTGCACCAGCGTGATGAAGGCGGCGGCGATCAGCAGCTTGTCGGCCACAGGGTCGAGCAACATGCCGATGGTGGTCACCTGCGCACGGCGGCGAGCCAGGTAACCGTCAAGTGCGTCAGTCAGCGATGCCGCGATAAATACGGCTGAGGCTAGCAATTCCCGGTTGCCGCTGGTCGAGCTGAAGTGACTGCTCGAGAGAATCCAGATCAGCACAGGTATGCTGAAGATACGCGTAAGCGTAATGTAGTTCGGAAGATTCACAAAAGCGGACGGGGGCGGCGCGCCGCGTCGCCGCTGCCAAGCTGATTATCGTCCACCGCTTGCTACGAAAGCAACCGCGCAGAATCAGGGCTCGGAGGTGCGATCATTGTGGTGTACCTCGATCTCGTCCAGCATACTGGGCGCGTGGTATTGCACCCAGTAGCTGTAGCCAATGGGGACGCCCTTCACCCAATCCGTCACGCTCATCCAGAGGCGTAATGCAGTGTGGAATCTGCTTTTGAGAGAGGCAATGGGATGTAGCAGAATGGTGCAGGCGATGACCAGCGCGATGACCGGAAAACACACCGCAACTGCAAACATACGGAGGGTTAAGCGAAGGCGATGCATGTTGGATTGAGATTGGGCAGTCCCCACGACCACTTCCTTAGGCACATATTATGCCCCTCGTTTGGGGGGAATGCGAGTGCGGCGGAAGAATTTTTTGTGATTATTGAAATCAGCGAATATTTTCAAAGAAAAGCGGCTCCCGCCGGGGAGCCGCATCCAATTAGGCTTTTGTCGCCTCAATTGGGTTTGTCAATATTTCAACTACAATACGGCAGCCATGCCTGACAATCGCAGCGCCACATCAATTTGGTTCTTCCATCCGCCGGCGTGGTTCATGCCGTTAGGGTTAGCGGCCGGCGCTCTTCTCGCGCTGGTCATTCTGTGGAAAGTTCCACAATGGCAAGTCCGAAATGTGGAGGGCCTCGATGCCAAGGAAAGATTTGACCTCGTAAACGAGGCACGAAAAACACTGGCGACGATACTCGGTGGGGCCGCGTTCCTCGTAGGCGGCTTCTTCACCTGGCAGAACATCAAGCTAGCGCAAGATGCCGCATCGACTTCCCAAAAAGCACTGGAGGTTTCGCGAGAAGGTCAGGTTACCGACAGGTTTTCCAAAGCCATTGAGCAACTTGGCGCAGTTGATAAGGACGGAAAGAAAAAGCTGGAGGTCCGTTTGGGAGGAATTTACGCGCTCGAAGGCATTGCGAATGAGTCCGCAGAACTCCATTGGCCGATCATGGAGGTGCTTACTTCCTACGTTCGGGAGAATGCTCCCCGCGAGCTGCAGCAATCGACATTGGAGAATCAACGATCGGCCAGGTACCCCGCCGTTGACATTCAGGCCATCCTCACGGTCCTCGGCAGACGAGATCGGAAGAACGAAAAGGAAAGTCAACATCTTGATCTCCGTGACACTGATCTAAGCGGGGCTGACCTAAGCGGGGCGAATTTCAGAGGTGCGTTTCTCGGCTTGGCGGACCTCAGGGGGGCACGTCTTACTGGGTCGTTCTTCAGCGAGGCCAACCTCAGAGGGGCGAACCTATCACCGCTGCTCTTCGAAACAAAGGAAGCGGGGCAGATTACCTGGATCAGCCAAGGCACGAGCCTATCGCACGCAGACCTTAGTAAGGCGGAGCTCAGTGACGCCGACCTCAGGAGTGCGCACCTCAACGGAACGAACCTTAGCGAAGCCGACCTGGACTTCGCGCGCCTCGACAGGGCGGTCCTCAGTGGGGCTGATCTCCGAAATACAAAGGCTCTTACTCAAGAGCAAATCGATGTAGCTATAGGGAGTAGCGACACAAAACTGCCCGACAATCTACATAGGCCGGAAGGCTGGAAAAAGTAGCCGCCATGCGCTGAGAGGTCGATGTGAATGCAAAAAGGGCGGTCAGTTAAAAAGCAAGCGGCTCCCGCCGGGGAGCCGCATCCAATCAGATTTTCGCTATTCCCGCTCAGGCATAAATCCCGCGTTGCCGAATCGTGAACGCTACCCGGTCGATGGCCAGCATGTAAGCCGCGATGCGGTTGTTCACGTGATGGGTCTCGGCGTAGCGCACCACGGCTTCGAACGACTCGACCATGATGTCCTTCAGTTGCTCGTTGACCACCGATTCCTTCCAGAAGTAGCCTTGGCGGTCCTGCACCCACTCGAAATACGACGCGGTCACGCCGCCGGCGTTGGCGAGAATGTCGGGCATTACGAACACATGTTTATCGGCGAGGATGTCGTCGGCCGCAGCCGTGGTCGGTCCGTTGGCGCCCTCTACGAGGATCCTCGCTTTCACCCTGTCCGCATTGAGCGAGGTGATGACGTTCTCCGTGGCCGCAGGCACCAGCACGTCGCAATCGGTGATGAGGAGTTCTTCCGTGATCGCGCGCTCCGCCCCCTTGAAACCATGGATGGTGCCTTCCTTCTGGCGATACTCGGTGAGGGCGGCAATGTCGATGCCTCTGCTGTTGTACAAGCCGCCATCCCACTCGCCGATGCCTACGACCTTGTAGCCGGCCTGGTACATCAGCAGCGCGGCGTTGGAGCCGACATTGCCGAATCCCTGGATGATGACCCGCGTGTCTTCCTTCTGCATCCCCAGGTGTTTGATGGATTCATCGGCGATGATCATCACGCCGCGGCCGGTAGCTTCGCGACGCCCGCGCGATCCGCCCATGTTCAACGGCTTGCCCGTCACCACAGCCGTAACTGTCTGCCGCATGTGCATGGAGTAGGTGTCCATCATCCACGCCATGGTCTGTTCGTTGGTGTTCACATCGGGAGCGGGCACATCCTTCTCCGGCCCGATGAACTCAATCAACTCCGAGGTGTAGCGTCGCGTCATGCGCTCTAATTCGCCGCGCGACATGCTCTTGGGGTCGCAGATAATGCCGCCCTTGGCGCCACCGAACGGGATGTTTACTACAGCGCACTTCCAGGTCATCCAACTGGCCAGAGCTCGCACTTCATCGAGCGTGACGTCGGGCGCGTAGCGGACGCCGCCCTTGGCCGGGCCGCGGGCGATGGAGTGCTGCACCCGGTAGCCGGTGAACACCTCCAGCTGTTGGTTGTCCATCATCACCGGAATGTGGACGATAATTTCGCGGTTGGGCTGCTGCAACACACGCCATAAGCCGGGATCGAGATTCAGCTTTTCGGCGGCTATGTTGAATCGCGCAGCTTGTGATTCCCAGGGGTTTTTCTCTTGTTCGAGCGTGAGTGCAGTTTCCATAACAACTCTCCGATGATTGCGGGTCTTGCGGCCCGAGACATTGAATGCGTCCGCAGACGCAAATGTGCATCGTCAGGCGGGCAAACCCTACGAGTATAAGCAGGCTTCGAGAAGCGCGCAAGTGAAACCGTGCGGATCGAGTGCGGATCGGCTCTCTTGCTGGCCGAAACGCGCGCTTGGCGGGTTACTATTCTGCAAAATCCTACGAACTTGCCAAACGAATCCACGCAGTCCCCGGGCCATCTCATTTCTACGCCCGAACTCTACGACGGGTAGCCGCTCGGTGGCACAAACTTCGCGATCATCAGGCTGACCGGCGCGATGACCAGAATTTACTAGGTGAGCAATATTGACCAGACTTGGGTTCGTTGAACCCATTATGCTCTTTCGATAAAGCGCGAGCCGGTGGCAGTCCGCGTCTCAGAGCAGAGTTGTTCTCCCTACTTCCACATCCACTTCCATCGGTTCCGCACGCTTTGGGGTCCCACAGCGAGGCTGGCGATGAATGCACCGTACGGTATGGAACTTGTCGAAGACTGCCTCTCCTGCAATCTTTGCTCCGAGGGGTTTTTCTGCCATCTGCCGAAACCGGTAATGGAAGCCTTCCAGTCCCTGAAGTTCACCCTTGCATACCCGGCGGGCGCAACTCTGTTTGTGGAAGGGCAACCATGTCGCGGCATTTACATTCTCTGTAAAGGCCGTGTGAAATTATCCACCAGTTCAAGCGAAGGCCAAACCTTAATCTTGAAGATTGCTCGGCCTGGTGAGGTGCTGGGTGTGAACGCAACCATCTCCGGAATCCCGCACGAGACAACTGCGGAAACTGGCCAATCGTGCCAACTCAACTTCGTCAAACAGGCCGACTTTGTCAGGTTTCTGACAGAACACACCGATGCTTGCATGCATGCTGCCATACATTTGAGCCGCGAGTGCCAACAGGCGTACGTTCAGCTTCGCTCGTTCGTAATGGCCTCGGCACCGCAGCGAATTGCCCGCTTGATGCTGGATTGGTCGAACGAGGTTTCCGCGACGGCTACGGCCCACGGAATCAAGGTGGCGCTGACCCATGAAGAGATCGGGCAAATCATCGGCATGTCGCGCGAGACCGTTACCCGCACTCTTGCCGACTTTCGCAAGCAGCGGATTGCGCAACTTCATGGTTCCAATTTGTTGATTCAGAATATGCTCGCCATCCAAGAGCTGGCTGGCGCACCGGCCGATAATGCCGGCCGCAGGATGGGTCATGTTTTCGCATCCAGATAAGGAACTGCCATGAACCCGGCGTCATCCTCCACCGCCGCAGCGACCCCACTTATCTTGTGCATTGATGACGGTCAAGTCGCACTACGTGTGAGGAAGTTGCTGCTCGCCGACGCTGGATACAATGTGCTGACCGCCGATTCCGGTGAAGATGGCTTGGAGCTTTTCAAGCGGTACCGTGTTGAATTGGTAGTCGCCGACCATTTTCTCAGTGGCATGACCGGAACAGAACTAGCCAAAGAAATGAAGCAGCTAAAACCGGAGGTCCCAATTCTGATCATCTCCGGTGCCGTCGACCGACCCGTCGGTTTGGAGTTCACTGATGGCTTCCTGACGAAATGCCAGCCGCCGGAGGTGCTGCTCGAGACCATCGCACGTCTGTTGGTCAAGTCAGCGCCCCCTGAGAATCAGCCGGGCCAGCCTTTCCACACATGACACGATCGTGAACCGATCGCCGGCCAACCGGACACAACATAGAATCACTCTTCGAAACCGCACGTCGACTCGGCCGCCCCGGCCTCTCGTATAATCCGATTACTCCCAGAAGATCGCGCCTGAACCTCATGCTGACGCCGGATTACAAGAGTTTTCTTCAGCTTAGCCGCGACGCCACCCTCGTCCCCGTGGCCAAGACCCTGAGCGCCGATCTACTGACGCCGGTAGGCGCTTTTCTTAGCGTCGCCGCCAACGAGAAATACGGCTTTCTGCTCGAATCCGTCGAAGGTGGGGAGACGATCGGCCGTTATACCTTCGTCGGCGCGCAACCGCGCATGGTGCTCACTGCCCGGGGCCGCGACCTGAGCATTCGCCGGGGATCCGACGAAGAGCGCCGCACCGGCAACGTTATCGACGTACTACGCGAGAACCTGCGGCAATATCAGCCCGCAAATGTCACCGGATTGCCGCCCTTCACCTCCGGTGGCGTCGGGTACTTTGCCTACGACATGGTGCGGCAGTTCGAGCGCCTGCCCGAGAAGGCCAAGGCCGATGTCGATCTTCCGGACTGCATTTTCACCTTCTACGACCGCCTGCTGGCCTTCGATCACCTTAAACACCAGCTCTATATCATTGCTGCCGCCGACGTGCGCGCCGAGTCGCCGCGCAAAGCCTACGACTGCGCTCTCGCCGACATTGACGCACTGGAACGCAAGTTGGTGCGGGGCATTCACAAGCAGGAGCTGGGATGGTCGGCGCCAGCCAAACGGAAGGCCATCAAGATCAACACCAGCACTTCGCGCGACGAATTTCTGGCCAGTGTCCGTCGCGCCAAGGAATACATTGCCGCGGGCGACGTCTTCCAGGTCGTGCTTTCGCTGCGGCTCGACCTCAAGCCACCGGCTGAACCGTTTCAGATCTATCGCGCACTCCGCACCGTTAACCCTTCGCCGTACATGTTTTTCCTGCAACTCGACGACATGCACGTCGTGGGCGCGTCGCCGGAGATGCTGGTCCGCATCACCGGGCGCCAGCTCGAGTACCGTCCCATCGCAGGCACGCGTCGCCGGGGCGATGAGGAGAGCGATGATGCGCGTCTGATCGAAGAGCTTCGCACCGATGAGAAGGAACGCGCCGAGCACGTCATGCTGGTCGATCTCGGGCGCAACGATCTGGGACGCGTCAGCGACTACGGCACGGTAAAGGTCCGCGACCTGATGTATGTCGAGCGCTACTCCCACGTCATGCACCTGGTCTCATCGCTTGAAGGCCAGCTTCGCGGCGAGCTCGACGCGCTCGACGCCGTTGCGGCCTGCTTCCCCGCCGGCACCCTGAGCGGCGCTCCGAAAGTTCGCGCGATGGAGATCATCGAGGAGCTGGAGCCGGTTCGCCGCGGCGTTTACGGCGGCGCAATTCTGTATGCCGACTACGCCGGCAATCTTGACTCGTGTATCGCCATCCGCACCATGGTCGTGCGCCACGGCCGCGCCTATGTGCAGGCCGGCGCGGGAATCGTGGCCGACTCCGATCCCGAGAGCGAGTACCAGGAGTGCATGAACAAGGCCAGCGCGCTGCTGCGGGCGGCCGAAAGAGCCAGTGGCTAGTGGCTGGTGCAAAGTGAATAGTGCATAGTGGATAGTTGATAGTTAGGAGGATGCAATGGGATCGACTCATGCAAGAATCAGCAGTTACAGAGACCTGGTTGCTTGGCAAAAGGCGGTTGAGCTCGTGACCGAAATCTACTCTGCCACTTCCCAGTTTCCGCGGGAAGAAATGTTCGGACTTACTTCGCAGTTGCGAAGATGCGCCGTCTCCGTGCCCAGCAACATTGCAGAAGGCCAAGGAAGGGCAACAAAGGGAGAATTCATTCAATTCTTGTCCCACGCACGCGGATCCTTATTCGAACTGGAAACACAGCTGCTAATCGCGGGAAACCTGGGGTATCTTGCACCCGAAATCCGGAAACGTCTTGCATTTCAGGCTGAGGAAGTGGCGAGAATCTTGAACGGCTTGTTGACTTCGCTGGGCGCAAATCGCCGCAAACTAACCACTATCCACTAACCACTATCCGCTCTTATGATTTTCGTCCTCGACAACTACGATTCGTTTACCTACAACTTGGTGCAATATATCGGTGAGATGGGATACGAAGTCGTAGTACGCCGCAATGATCAGACCACTCTCGAGGAAATTGCGCGGCTGGCTCCTGAGCGCATCGTCATTTCACCCGGTCCCTGCACTCCACAGGAAGCCGGCATCAGCATCGATGTCATCCGGCACTTCGCAGGGCGCGTCCCAATCCTGGGTGTCTGCCTCGGACACCAGGCGATCGGCGCTGCTTTTGGCGGCAACGTCATCCGCGCAACCAATCTTATGCATGGCAAGACGAGTTCCGTGGAACATGACGGCAAAACCATCTTCCATGGAATCCCTTCGCCCATGACCGCCACCCGCTATCACTCACTGATCGTCGAGGAAAAAAGCCTGCCCAGCGAGTTGGAGATCTCAGCCACTTGCCACGAACGTGACGGCAGCCGCGTCATCATGGGGCTACGCCACCGCATTTACGCAGTTGAAGGTGTGCAGTTCCACCCCGAAAGTGTGCTTACCGCGCACGGCAAGCAAATGATAAGCAACTTCCTGCAACTGTGCGATCGATAATCCACTTAATGGCTATAGTCAAAACCCGCGCTCAAGTGTCAACTGTAATGAGAGACGCGGCGGCTTGGAATTCCGCTGCCGCCACATGGCACCATGGGAGATTGGTCCTCATTATTCTTGCGGTTTGTTCCGCAACTCCGTTCGAGGCAGAGCGTCGCGTGGCGCTATGGAGGGGCGGTTCTCGTTTCGCTTGCCTTCATAGCGCTGCGCTGGTTGATAGGGCGTTTCGTCGATGACGGGGCTCCATTCGCCGTACTCTTTATCCCCATTGCCCTCTCCGCTTTTTATGGTGGTCTTGGGCCGGGACTCGTCTCCGTCTTGACGACGATATCCTTCGCCGACTACTTCCTGATTCCTCCGCTTTACACCCTTGGTCTGCCCGACACCAAGGCCGTGATTTACACTCTGCTCTTTGCCATATCGGGTCTCGTCGTCTCCGCTCTCGGTGAGATCGGTCGTAACGCCGTACTGCAGGCATCCAATGAAGCCGAAATCCGGAAGGTTGCGCAACAGCAGTTGCTCGCCAATGAGGAGCGCCTGCGCATCACTGAACAGGTCGTCTCCGGCGGCGTCTGGGACTGGGATATCGCCCACGGCAGCGTTTATTGGTCGGATGGCTTTCAACGGCTGTTTGACTTTCCGCTGGACCAGAAACAGTCATACGAACTGTGGGTCGAAAGCCTGCATCCCGACGACCGCAGCCGGACCGTGGCGCAACTTGACGAACTGTTTCACCAGAAGCTTCACAACTGGTCCATGGAGTACCGCATTCGCACCGCCACCGGCCGCACTCGCTGGATCGAGAGCCGCGGACAGGTCTTCTACGACTCCGCCGGCAAGCCCCGCCGCATGGTCGGCTTCAATATCGACATCACCGCCCGCCGGTTCGCGGGAGACGCCACCCGCGAACTGGAAGCGCGCTTACGCACCGGCTCTTAACACTGCGCCGAACCCCATCATGATCTTTCGTGAGCTTGCCCGCCGGTTGTGAATCGGTACAATCATCAGGCACGCTCCGCCAGGAATTATTCAGTTTGCGTGGCCCCTGGGTCACTGCAAGTGAGCTGCAACGGCCTATGCCCGACACGGTAGAACTCCGCGCAATTCATAAAACCTACGACCACTTTGTTGCCGTCGATCATCTTTCGCTGAACCTTCGCGAAGGCAGCGTCTATGGTCTGCTTGGGCCCAATGGCGCCGGCAAAACCACAACTATCCGCATGATGATCGGCATCAACATGCCTGACGAAGGAGAAGTGTGGCTGTTCGGCGAAAAGTTTCATCGCCAGCAACTGCAACGCATCGGCTACCTTCCGGAAGAACGCGGCCTCTACAAGCGAATGAAGGTACTGGATCACCTCGTCTTTCTGGGACGTCTGCACGGCCTGTCTAGCGCCGAGGCGCGCAAGCGCTCACTCGACTGGTGTGAGCGCCTGCAGATTTCCGATTGGGTGCAGAAGAAGGTCGAGGAACTTTCCAAGGGCATGCAGCAGAAGATCCAGTTCGTGGCGGCGCTGCTGCACGATCCCGACCTGTTGATCCTCGACGAGCCCTTCTCCGGGCTTGATCCTGCCAACGCCGTCATGCTGAAGGACGTGATGGTTGAACTGAAGAAGTCTGGCAAGACAATCCTCTTCTCCACCCATCGCATGGACCAGGTCGAGCGCCTGTGCGACTCGATCTGTCTCATCGATCACGGCCGCAGTGTGCTCGAGGGCGACCTCAAGAAAATCAAGGCCAGCTATGGCAAGAACACCGTGCAGATGCAGTACGAGGGCAATCCGCCCTTTGACCACAACGAACTGATCCAGTCCGTCAACAACTACGGAAACTATGTAGAGCTGCGCCTGAAACCGGGGGCCGATGCCCAGCAACTGCTGCGTACGGCCTGCGAACACGCCCGCATCAGCCGCTTCGAACTGGTCGAGCCTTCGCTGGAGGCGATCTTCATCGACGTGGTGGGACAAAATGCATAACGCTTGGCTGGTGGTTCAGCGCGAATACGTCGAGCGCATCCGCTCCAAGGCCTTCATCATCATGACGCTGCTGATGCCGGTCTTCATGGCCTCGACCATCCTCATTCCCGCCTTCCTGTCGGACATGAAGTCGGGCGTCACCCGTCGAATCGTGCTGGTCGCCAACAATCCCGACATAGCCGATGCGATTCAGCAGGAACTGATGGCGTCGTCGAAGATCGACAATTCAGCGCAGTCAAAGAATGCGGCCGGCCCCGCCTCGCCGAATTCCCAAGCGCCGCGCTACTCCATCGAAATCGACACCAACACGACGGACGCCGAGCGCGACAAGCTTCGTCGTGATGTTTCCGACGGCAAAATCGACGGCTTCCTCTGGTTGTCCGACAGCGACCTCGCCAACCGCAAGGTGGTTTACAGCGCCAAGGACGTCACTGATTTTGGCGAAAGCATCGAATTGCGCAACGCCGTTCACTCTGCGCTGGTCAAACGCCAACTCGGCCAGAAAGGCATGAGCGACGCGGAGATCGAAACCGTGCTGAAACCGATCGACTTCGACTCCGTGCGCATCGACAAGGGCAAGGAGGGCGCCAGCGGCATCGCTGTCTTCCTGGTCTCGTTCACCATGG
>Ga0209656_10001958_pt1 | contig 13430 bp, 10 predicted proteins | sample BogFormECP12_OM2_FD_188239 | JGI IMG/M metagenome (GOLD analysis project Ga0209656, IMG submission 188239) | Bog forest soil microbial communities from Calvert Island, British Columbia, Canada - ECP12_OM2 (SPAdes) (version 2) | ecosystem: Environmental > Aquatic > Freshwater > Wetlands > Bog ... | reverse complement strand
CCGCGCTCGACCTCTGACAGGTAACCGAGGGAAACGCGCGCCGAGGCCGAGACCTCGCGCAGGGTGCGACCCTGCCGCAGGCGCAGCCGACGTAGGACGTCACCTAGCAGCTGACGAAGCAGAACCATAGCCGCACTCCCCTTCCCGAGCTTCCCGAAGTCGTGACCGCCACACCTCCACCGTACCTGGACTAACCGTAAGTCCGCGAGATCATGCCTGTGCGTGTTCGCTGCCAACGTAACGCTGTAATCACTAACTCTCTTCCCGAAGCCTGCCAAGCAGGAGTCCGAGGGCATGCTCCACCGTCAGTCTACGTATCTCATGCCTGTCCCCGGTCAGCGCGATCGTACGGACCACGGTGTCGTCGGCGACGCTCACCGCGATGTGCGCGGTGCCCACCGGCTGACCGTCGGAGGGCTCGGGCCCGGCGACCCCGGTCGTCGCCACCCCGTAGGTCGCGCCCAGCCGGGCCCGGACGCCCCGCGCCATCGCCGCGGCGACCGGCGGGTAGACCGCGCCGTGCCGGTGGAGCATCAGCTCGTCGACGCCGAGCAGCGTGGCCTTCAATTCGGTGACGTAGGCGACCACCCCACCGCGGAAGGCCGCGGACGACCCGGGCACGTCGGTGAGCGCGGCCGCGACGAGCCCGCCGGTCAGCGACTCCGCCACGGCGACGGTCTGGCCGCCAGCCCGCAGCCGCTCCAGGACCTGGCTCGCAAGATCGCGCGCCGCCTCGCCCGCCGATGACCCCGGTGACTCCGACCCCAAGACCACTTTCATGCCTCCCCTACCCCTTATCAGCCGGCCGCCGGTTCTGAACGATGGAGCCGCATCGCCTGAAGCACGTAGCCGACGCCGGTCACCGCGGCTGCACGTCGGCGATCAGATCGACTCCCTCACAGCCGGTCACCACCGCGCGGACCATGTCTCCGGGCGCGAGCTGACGGGCCGGGACCGGAGTCCTGACCGTCGTCACCCCGTCCACCTCGGGGGCCTGATGGGCGGCCCGGCCCAGGAAGGCCCCGGGCGGGCCGTCCTCGGCCTCTTCCTCGATCAGCACGTCCAGGGTCTCGCCGAGCCTGCTCTCGGCCCGCTGGGTCATCAGCTCGTCGGCCAGCCCGGCGAACTCCTCGACCCGGCGGGCGATCTCAGCCTCGTCCAGGTGGCCGGGCAGCGACGCGGCCTCGGTGCCGTCCTCGTCGGAGTAGCCGAAGATCCCGATCGCGTCAAGGCCGACGTGGCTCAGGAAAAGTTCAAGTTCCCGCAGGTCGTCGGGGGTCTCACCAGGGAAGCCCACGATGAAGTTGGACCGGATCCCGGCCTGCGGGCTCAGCTCCCTGATCTGGTCAACCAGCGCACCGAACCGCTCCCGGTCGCCGAACCGCCGCATGGCCCGCAGCACCCGGCCGCTGGCGTGCTGGAACGACAGGTCGAAGTAGGGGGCCACACCCGGCGTGGACGCGATCACCTCGATCAGCCCCGGCCGCAGCTCGGCGGGCTGCAGGTAGCTGATCCTGACCCGCTCGATCCCTTCGGTGGCGGCCAGGTCGGGCAGCACCTCCTCGAGCAGCCGCAGGTTGCCCAGGTCCTTGCCGTAGGAGGTGGAGTTCTCGCTGACCAGCACCAGCTCGCGGACGCCCTGGCCGGCCAGCCAGCGAGCCTCGGCCAGGATCTCGGGCGGCCGACGCGAGACGAACGCGCCGCGGAAGGACGGGATCGCGCAGAACGAGCACCGCCGGTCACAGCCAGACGCGATCTTCAGCGGGGCGACCACACCGCCGGACAGCCGGCGCCGGAACACGCTCCCGCCGGGACCGACCCACGGAGCATGAGGCGCTTCGGCTTCGCTGCGAGGCGCCTGGCGGTTGGCTGGGGTGATGGGGAGCAGGGTGCGGCGGTCCCTGGCGGTGTGCGCAGGGCGCTTGCGGCCGGCCAGCACGTCGTCCAGCCGGGCGCCGATCTCGCCGTAGTCGTCAAAGCTGAGCACCTGCGCCTCGGGCAGCTCGTCGGCCAAGTCGGCGCCGTAGCGCTCGGCCAGGCAGCCGACGGCGGCGACCCTGGCGCCCGACTCGGCGGCCGAGAGCAGTTCGCCGATGGACTCCTGCTTGGCCGCCTGGATGAAGCCGCAGGTGTTCACCAGGACGACGCTCGCGTCGCCGTCTGAGGTCAGCTCCCAGCCGGCCGCAGTCAGCCGGGCCGCGAGCTCTTCTGAATCAACCTCGTTCCGCGCGCAGCCGAGCGTGACCAGGTTGACCGTCCGCGGTGCAGGCTTGGCTGGGGCTGGCTTCGATGGGGCGGGCTTCGATGGGGCGGGCTTGGCGAGGGCGGAGGAGGAACGTGAAGGCACACCGAGAGCCTACCCAGGGGATTGTGTGGTAGTTCCCGGACTGAAGCTCAGCGTCACTGGCGTGGTAGTATTGGGGTTCTGGCGCTTGCCGTTCACGGTGAGGACGACTCCGCCCGGGTTGCCCAGGCGGACGTTCACCGCCTGCTTCTCGGTCCACGTCATCGAGGAGCCCGCCGGAACCACGCCCATGTAGATCTGCGACCCGCTGCTGCTCCTGGTCAGCAGGACCCAGCAGTCCTCGTTGGCAGTGAGCTGGATCACCACGTCGGAGGCCGTCGGCGTGGTCCTGGGCGAGGGGTGCACCGTGGGTGTCGCGCGGGCCGTGGGCCGGTGAGTCGGGGCGGTGGCGGCCGCGTTAGCCGCGTTGTGGTGGTGTGACACCAGCCGGTACGCGCCGAACCCGATGATGGCGAGCAGCACCACGCCCACGATCAGGGACAGGCTGGGCGAGCGCCGGTCGCGGATCTTGACGGGCCTCGACGGCTCGAAGACGTCAGCGGCCCTGATCGCCCCGGGCGGCCCGTGCTCGGCGTCGTACTCGCTGATCAGCGGGACCGGGTCGGTGCCGACGACGGCCGCGATGCTGCGGATGTGCCCGCGCGCGTAGAAGTCGCCGCCGCACGCGGAGAAGTCGCCCTGCTCGATGTCGCGGATGATCGATTCCCTGATCCGGGTTTCCCGGCTGACCTGGGTGATGGTGAGACCGGCCTGACGGCGCGCGTCCGCCAAGGTTTCGCCGATGCTCACGACGCCTCCACCGAGTGTGAGTCGCGTTTGGGTACTCCCCTAGGGCAGGGCCATCACCAAGTGTAGACATCGTAGAGACCAGGCTCGGTGAAGCCTTGGTTACAGTTTGCCGGCTACCCGCCGCGCAGCGACGTGATCGTCTCGTCCAGGTCCTCTGGCCGGACCAGCACGTCGCGCGCCTTGGAGCCCTCGCTCGGGCCGACGATGTTCCGGCTCTCGAGCAGGTCCATCAGCCGGCCGGCCTTGGCGAAGCCGACCCGCAGCTTGCGCTGCAGCATCGACGTCGACCCGAACTGCGTGGAGATCACCAGCTCCGCCGCCTGCATGAGCAGGTCTAGGTCGTCGCCGATGTCGGAGTCGATCTCCCGGGAGCGTTCCGGCGCGACCGCGACGTCCTCTCGGTAGGTCGGCTCGGCCTGCTTCTTGCAGTGCGCGACGATGTCGCGGATCTCCTTCTCCGACACGAACGCGTTCTGCAGCCGGATCGGCTTGGACGCGCCCATCGGCAGGAACAGCGCGTCGCCCTGCCCGACCAGCTTCTCCGCGCCGGGCTGGTCCAGGATGACCCGGGAGTCCATCAGGGACGAGGTGGAGAACGCCAGCCGGGACGGGACGTTGGCCTTGATCAGGCCGGTCACCACGTCCACGCTGGGCCGCTGGGTGGCCAGCACCAGATGGATGCCGGCCGCCCGGGCCAGCTGGGTGATGCGGACCACGGCGTCCTCGACGTCGCGGGGGGCCACCATCATCAGGTCGGCCAGCTCGTCCACGATGACCAGCAGGTACGGATAGGCCAGGTAGACCCGCTCGCTACCCGGCGGCGGCTTGAGCTGGCCGGCCCGGACCGCCTTGTTGAAGTCGTCCACGTGCCGGAACCCGCTGGCCGCCAGGTCGTCGTAGCGGCGCTCCATCTCGCCGACCACCCAGTCGAGCGCCTCGGCGGCCTTCTTCGGGCTGGTGATGATCGGCGTGATCAGGTGCGGGATGCCGTCGTAGATGGTCAGCTCGACCCGCTTGGGATCGATCAGGATCATCCGCACCTCATCCGGCGTGGACCGGGTCAAGATCGAGGTGATCAGGCTATTGAGGCAGACGGACTTCCCAGCGCCAGTCGCCCCGGCTATGAGCACGTGCGGCATCTTGGCCAGGTTGGCCACCATCACCCGGCCCTCGACGTCCTTGCCCAGCCCGACCACCATCGGGTGGTGATCACTGAGGGCGACCTGCGACTTGAGCACGTCGCCCAGGCTGACAACCTCCTTGTCCGCGTTGGGGATCTCTATCCCGATCGCGGACCTGCCCGGGATCGGGGAGATGATCCGCACGTCGGCGCTCTTGACCGCGTAAGAGATGTTCTTGCTCAGCGCGGTGACCCGCTCGACCTTGACCGCCGGACCGAGCTCGATCTCGTACCTGGTCACCGTCGGGCCCCGGCTGAACCCGGTGACCTGCGCGTCCACCTGGAACTGCTCGAGCACCTCGGACAGCGCGGCCTTCACGATGTCATTCGCCCTGGTCCGCTGCTTCGGCGCCGTCCCGGGCCGCAGCAGCGCCGTGGGCGGCAGCGTGTAGGCGATCGCGTCGCCGCCGGTCAGCATGAGCTGCTCGGGGCTGCGCAGCGGCGCCGAGGGCTTCGGTACGGTCACGGTCTCGTGCCCGGGTTCATGCGCGGAGGTGTCGTGCGGGGACGACGGACTAGATGGGGCGGAGTCCTCATCGGCGCCGAAGCCGAGCGCCTCGACCAGGCCGTCGGCGCCGTCCGGGCGGCGCGGCTTGGCCGCGCGCTTGGAGTCCTGCTCGATCAGCGGCGTGTCGTAGGGCTTGGTGTGCTCGCCCGCCTCGATGGCCGGGCGGAGCCTGATCTGCCGGGCGATCTGGCCGCGGACCCGGCGGACCGTGCGGCCGGTGCTGGCCTCGTAGTCCTCGTCGATCTCCAGGTCATCGCCGTCCGGCCCGGCCTGCGGCCTGGCGTACCCGAACATCACGCGCAGCTCGGCGAGGCGCTCCGGTATCCGGTGCACCGGGGTACCGGAGATGAGCAGGAGGCCATACAGCGCCAGCAGCGCAAGCAGCAGCGCCGCCGCCCACGGCGTGACGGCGGCGGCGAGTGGCCCGGACATCACGTAGCCCACGAAGCCGCCGGCCGCACGCACCGCGTTCTCGCCGTCGGACGGGCGCGGCGTGCCCTTGGCCATGTGAATCAGGCCGGCCGCGCCGAGCAGCAGCGCGGTCCAGCCGATGGACGCGCGGACCGTCTCGGTGTTGCGGTCCGGGTGCCGCAGGAACCGCCAGGCCAGCAGCACCGCGAGCACCGGTATCACCCAGGCGAGGGAGCCGAACGCGTCGACCGCCGCGGTGCGGATGGCCCGCCCGACCGTGTTGCCCATCCGGCCCCACAGCGAGGCCGCGAGCACGATGGCCACGCCCAGGGTGAGCAGACCCAGGCCGTCCCGGCGGTGATGCGGGTCCAGGTCGCGCGCGCCGCGGCCGATCGCCCGGGCCGCGAACCCGACCGCGCCGGCCGCCACCATCCAGGCGGCCGCGATCGTGCGGCCGATCCACCCGATCAGGATCACGACCGGATCATGTGACGCCCCCGGCCCTTTGACCGGCCTGCCCTTCGCCGCACGGCCCTTAGCCGTACGCCCCTTTCCGGCCGATCCCTTGGCGTTCTTTTTCTTCTGGCCCGAACGAGGCTGGGTACCCCGCCCCGGCTTGCCGCTCCCGCCCCGCGGGGCGGGAGACTTGGTGGTCGTACTGCCGCGTCCAGCCGATCCGCTGCGGCTGGTGGTGCCGGTACGGCTGCTGGTGCGGCTGCCTGAGCTCGGGCGGGCCCGGCTGCCGCCGTCCTCTCCGGGTTCTGGCACCTCGAAGGCAGCCTCGGCCTGCCCGCCGCGCGGGCGGGCAGATCCGTTACGGGCACGGGTCGCCATAGTCACAAACGTAGCGAGAACCCGCCTTCACCCCAAGCACCCCCGGGGTGTGTCTCGCTTACGGCGCAATCAGGCATTGGCGGGCAGCGTGGTGCCCGGACCCCGGCGGCGGACGCGCACCAGGTCCCTACGGTGTGCGGGCAGGGTCCGCTCGTCGGCGCCCTCGACGGTGAATCCGGCGTCGGCGATCAACTCCAGGTCCCGGTGGCCGGGCTGGCCCTCGCTGGTCAGGTAGTCGCCGAGGAAGATCGAGTTGACGATGTGCAGCGCGAGTGGCTGCAGACTGCGCAGGTGGATCTCGCGGCCGCCGGCCAGCCGGACCTCGGCGTCCGGGCAGACGAACCGGACCATGGCCAGGATGCGCAGGCAGCGCTGCGGGGTGAGGTTCCACTCGCGGCCCAGCGGGGTGCCCTCGAACGGGATCAGGAAGTTGACCGGCACCGAGTCGGGGTCCAGGTCGCGCAGCGCGAACACCACGTCAGCTAGCTCCTCGTCGGTCTCCCCCATCCCGGCGATCAGGCCCGAGCACGGGGACAGGCCGGCGGCCTTTGCTTTCTTTACCGTCTCCGCTCGGTCTGCGTACGAATGCGTGCTGCAGATGTCCTGGTAGTGACCTTCGGCCGTGTTCAGGTTGTGGTTGTAGGCAGTCGTGCCGGCCTGGTGCAGGCGTTCGGCCTGGCCGTCGGAGAGCAGGCCGAGGCAGGCGCAGACCTCCACGTCGGGGTTTTGTGCCTTGAATTCCGTGATGGCCGTCGCCACCCGGGTGATGTCCGCGTCGTTCGGGCCGCGGCCGCTGGCCACCAGGCAGACGCGCTTGGCGCCGGCCTGCACGCCGGCTTCGGCGCTTTGCCGGACCTCGTCCGGTTTGAGCCAGGTGTACTTCAGCACGTCCGCCGCCGAGCCGAGCCGCTGCGAGCAGTAGAAGCAGTCCTCCGGGCACAGCCCGCTCTTGATGTTGACCAGGTAGTTCAGCTTGACCCGGCGGCCGAAGTAGCGCAGCCGGACCTTAAAGGCCGCCGCCACCACGTCCATCAGCTCGTCGTCGGTACTTTTCAGCACGCCGAGGGCCTCGGCCCGGGTGGGCAGTTCGCGGGCCAGGGATTTCTCCGCCAGTGCGTCAAGCCAGGTCATAAGGGCCTCCTCCGGGGCGAGGTTATCAGGCGCGGCGTGCGGGCGGTCTTCGGGGTTTTTGGCGGTAAGGTCAGCCCATGCGGGTCGCGATCCTCGATGACTATCAGCAGGTTTCCCTGGCCAGCACGGACTGGTCCGCGGTGCACTCGATCGCCGAGATCGACGTGTTCGCCAGGCACATCGCGTCAACCGACGAGCTGGTCGGCGCGCTGGAGCCGTATGACGTAATCGTGGCGATGCGGGAGCGCACGTTTTTTGACGCATCCCGGCTGAGCCAGCTGCCGCGGCTGCGGCTGCTGGTCACTACGGGCATGTCAAACTCGTCGATCGACCTGGCCGCGGCTGCTTTGCACGGCGTGACGGTGTGCGGGACAGGCGGCTCGGCTACGTCGACCGCTGAGCTGACCTGGGGGCTCATCCTCGCGCTGGCTCGGCACATCCCGACCGAAGACCGGCGGATGAAGATGGTCGGGGGGGCCGGCGGCGCGGCGCTCGGCGTCAGCGGCGGCTGGCAGCAGACGGTCGGGATCGGCCTGCACGGCAAGGAGCTCGGCATCGTCGGGCTCGGCCACCAGGGCCGGACGGTGGCTAAGATCGGCCGGGCGTTCGGCATGAAGCCACTGGCCTGGAGCCAGAACCTGGATCCGGACGTCGCGAAGAAGGCGCACACCGAGCCGGTCAGCAAGGAGGAGCTGTTCTCCTCCTGCGACGTGGTGACGGTGCACTACAAGCTCGGGCCGCGCAGCGTGGGGCTGGTCGGCGCGGCGGAACTGGCTCTGATGAAGCCGTCCGCCTACTTGGTGAACACCTCCCGCGGGCCGATCGTGGACAGCGCGGCGCTGCTTGCGGCGCTGCGGTCCGGGTCGATCGCGGGCGCGGCGCTCGACGTGTTCGACGTCGAGCCGCTGCCTTTGTCCGATCCGCTACGGACCGCGCCGAACGTGGTGCTGACCCCGCACCTCGGCTACGTCACCGAAGAGGCCTACCAGGTCTTCTACGGCGACGCGGCCGAGGACATCGTGGCGTTCGCGAACGGCTCGCAGGTACGCGTGCTTAACCCTTAGCCCTTAGCCCTTGGCTTTCGGCTTTTGGCTTCCAGGCCGGGTCGCGGCCGGACAGTCGCAGGGCGCGGTCGAAGGCCGTCGCGTCCTGCGGTGCCTCGATGGCGTCGGCGAAGCCGTGGTACATACGGAACAGTTCGGCCTGCTGCTCGACGGTGGCCAGGACGGCCGAGGCGACGGCGGCGTCGCAGGCGTATTCCTGGCGGGTGGCCTTGGCCACGTCCCAGCCGTGCAGCACCATCTCCATGACGAGCATCGCGCCCACGTCGGCGGCCGGGGTGGTGTCGCCCATCACGCCGAGCTCGCCTGCCCAGGTTTTCTGGTCCGCCCAGGCCTTGACGGCCCGGTCGATCTGCCGAGCATAATCGTCGCGGAAGCCGGGTTCGGCGGTGAAGTCCTTGGTCATCAGCTCCTCGGCGACGCTCTCGCCGTGCGCCCGGCGCTCGGCGGAGTACGAGGTCCACAAGATCGTGTGGTTCAGCAGGGTGCGCAGGTCCCAGTCGTGACACGGCGTGGGCGCGTCCAGCATTCCTTCCGGCACCCCGTTGACCACTTTGGCCGCTTCGGCCGCGGCGGCCGTCATTTCTTGGCTCAGATTCTTTGTCATGCCTCGACGGTAGCGGTGGCCGGGGTTCCGCGGTCTTGAAAAAACGCGACAGATTACGCTGATCAGGTGCCAGATTCCGCCGTCGCGAATATGGGTCGCGGCGTCCTTCGCCCGGAGGAGGCGGCGACGCGTTTCCGGCTCGCCAGGCACGCGCCGTCGGAGGCGCTGACGCCGTTCGTGGAGTACTACTGGATCCCGCGCTGGGACCTGCGCGGGGAGCCGCCGTTTGCGCAGACGATCCTGCCCCATCCGAACGTGCACCTGGTCTTCGAGGCGTCCGGAGCGGGGATCTTCGGCGTCGACCGCAGGCTGTTCACCCGGTCGCTTTCCGGTCTGGGCCTGGCGTTCGGGGTGCGATTCCTGGCCGGGTGCTTCCGGCCGTTCTGGCAGGCACCCATCTCACAGCTGACTGACCGGGTGGTCCCGGCCGCGCGGCTCTTCGGCCCGCAGGCGGAGAAGGCGCGGCAGGCGATCATGCGCGTGGGACTTGAGGGCTCTGGGGACTCTGCGGACTCTGCGGGATCTGGGGACTCTGCGGACTCTGCGGACTCTGCGGACTCTGCGGACTCTGCGGATGAGGTCGATGCGCGGATGATCGGGTACGCGGAGGCACTGCTGTGTTCGGTGCAGCCGGAGCGGGATTGGATCGCCGAGCAGGCCGCCGCCCTGGTGTCGCGGATCACCGCCGATCCCGGCCTGCGCCGGGTCGACCAGCTGGCCGCCGCGTCCGGGATGACCGCGCGCAGCCTGCAGCGGCTGTTCGCCGACTACGTGGGGGTCAGCCCCAAGTGGGTGATGCGCCGGGCCCGGCTGCACGAGGCCGCCGAGCGGGCCGATAGCGGAGAGCCGGTCGACTGGGCCTTGCTCGCCTCGGATCTCGGCTACGCCGACCAGGCGCACCTGACCCGTGACTTCACCGCCACCCTCGGCATCTCCCCCACTCGCTACGCAGCCCCCGTGACTGGCTGACCAGCTTCGCTGGCCGGGACGGCTTCGCTGGACGGCACGGCTTCACCAGCTGAGACGGCTTCACCAGCTGAGACGGTGCGCAGGTTCAGAGCCGGGCGGCCGCGAGCGCCTTCGAGTGTGCGCCGGATCGTATCGATGACCTCCGCCGCCTCGGAGCGGATCTGCTTGGGCGTGAACCTGAGCGTGACGATCTGGGCTATGCCCATCCGCCTGCCCCGGGCGAGCGTCTTGGCGTGATCCTCGGGGGACATGTGGAATTCGTGCGAATCCACCTCGGCCGCCACGCCAAGCTCCGGCCACCAGGCGTCGGGTTTGGCGATGAAGGTATCGCCGTCGTACACCGACGGGTTGAACAGTGGCATGGGCAGCTGGGACTTGACCAGCAGGTCCTTCAGATCCGCCTCTGCGGCCGACCTGATCCCGTCGGCGACGTCCGTCAGCGCCTCGCGGAACAAGGCGGACCCGGCGTTCGGTCCGGCGATGAGTTCGGCGTGGAGATCCCGCACCTCGCAGCGGCCTCGCTGCACCGCGTCGGCCACGACCGCCCGGACGTCCCGCAGGCTGGTCATATCGCGCACGGCATCGGCGACAGCACGGGCCGGCGGGGCGTAGCGCAGCGGGCCGGCCTGCCAGATCCGCTCGGGCATCCGGGTTGTCCGGTGCAGGCGGACGAACGCCGCGTCGCGCCGCTTCCTGGTGGCCGGAACCAGGATGTCGACCAGCTCCGCTGACGGTCCCCGGATGTGGTGGCAGCGCAGTGCCGCCGGGCCGGTGATCACGCTGCCGCTGCCTGCGTACAGCATCGCGGCCATCTCCTGCTGGAGTGTCGTCGGCGTGCCGGTGAAGGCGATATAGACGCCAGGCAGCAGGATGCGCCATGGCCCACCGGTACGGAGACGATGCCCTAGTGCATGCCTGGTCAGGCCGACGGTTAGCGCCTGCCGGCGCGTGATCACGTCAAGTTGCCGGTCCAGGATGCGGATGAGCGGATCGGAGTCGCGGCAGATTGATGAAGCCATATCAACATGATGCCGATGAGGTATGACAAACAGAACGTAGGCGAGCCCTTCCGTAAGGTGCGCAAATTAATAAAAGCGACAAAACGCGTGCACGCGATCCCCCTAACCGCCTGATCCTGCCGGCACGATGTTCCATCGAGCCGGTCATAGCCGGCACGATGCTCCATCGTGCCGGCGAGGGAGGCAAGGGGCCCGGACCTGCACGGGAAGCACGAGGGGCGTGGGGCTTATGTGACTTGAGGTGCGGACCCAGCGGGGGTACGGACCTTAGCGGGGCGGGTGTAGCGGGGGGCGAGTGTGGCGGGTGTGGATGTGCAGACTGGGACGGAGGGGGCGGGCTAGGCCTCTATTACTACGGGGATGATCATGGGGCGGCGGCGGTAGTTGTCGCTGACCCACTTGCCGACGATGCGGCGAGCTAGCTGGCTGATCTGGTGGGCTTCGGTAATGCCGTCGGCGGCCGCCAGGGCCAGGGCTTCCTCGATCCTGGGCAAGACTTCACCGAAGGCGGCGTCGTCGATGCCGGAGCCGCGGGCGTGGATCTCGGGGCCGGCCACCATCTTGCCCGAACTGGCGTCGACCACGATCACGACCGAGACGAAGCCTTCCTCGCCGAGGATGCGGCGGTCCTTCAACTGCGACTCGGTGACCTCGCCGACGGTGAGGCCGTCGACGTAGACGTAGCCGCACGGCACGGCGCCGGCCACGCTGGCCTGTCCGGCGACCAGGTCGACGACCACGCCGTCCTCGGCGATCACGATGTTGCCTTCGGGCACGCCGGCCAGCGCGGCGAGCGCGGCGTGCGCCCGCAGGTGCCGCCACTCGCCGTGTACCGGCATGAAGTTGCGCGGGCGGACCAGGTTCAGCACGTAGAGCAGTTCGCCGGCCGGGGCGTGGCCGGACACGTGCACCAGCGCGGAGCCCTTGTGCACCACCCGCGCGCCGAGCCGGGTCAGCCCGTTGATCACCCGGTACACCGCGGTCTCGTTGCCCGGGATCAGCGAGGAAGCCAGGATGACGGTGTCCCCGGCGGCGATCCTGATCGGGTGGTCGCGGCCGGCCATCCGGGACAGCGCGGACATCGGCTCGCCCTGCGAGCCGGTGGAGATCAGCACCACGTCGCCGGGCGGCATCTCCTCGGCCTCGCGCAGGTCGACCAGCAGGCCGCCGGGCACCCTCAGGTAGCCGAGGTCGCGGGCGACGCCCATGTTGCGGACCATGGACCGGCCGACGAAGGCGACCTTGCGCCGGTGCTTGACCGCGGCGTTGAGCACCTGCTGCACTCGGTGCACATGCGAGGCGAAGCAGGCTACGATGATGCGCTGCCTGGTGTTGGCGAAGATCTCGTCGAGCACCGGGGAGATGTCCCGCTCGGAGGTCACCACGCCGGGCACCTCGGCGTTGGTCGAGTCGGCCATCAGCAGGTCGACGCCCTCGCTGCCGAGCCGGGCAAAGCCAGCCAGGTCGGTGAGCCTGCCGTCCAGCGGCAACTGGTCCATCTTGAAGTCGCCGGTGTGCAGTACCAGGCCGGCCGGGGTGCGGATAGCCACGGCAAGCGCGTCGGGGATCGAGTGGTTGACCGCCAGGAACTCGCAGTCGAACGGGCCGAACGAATCGCGGCCTCCCTCGGCCACCTCGATAGTGACCGGGGCGAGGCGGTGCTCAGCCAGCTTGCTCTGCACCAGGGCCAGGGTCAGCCTCGAGCCGACCAGCGGGATGTCCGGGCGCTCCCTGAGCAGGTACGGGATCGCGCCGATGTGGTCCTCGTGGGCGTGCGTGAGGACGAGCGCCTCCACCTGGTCGAGCCGCCCGTCCAGGTAGCCGAAGTCCGGCAGGATCAGGTCCACGCCGGGCTGGTCGGGGTCGGGGAACAGTACGCCGCAGTCCACGATGAGCAGGCGGCCGCCGTGCTCGAAGACCGTCATGTTCCGGCCGATCTCGCCGAGCCCGCCGAGCGGGACGATGCGCAGGCCGTTGCGCGCGAGTTTGCCGGGCTGGGCGAGGTCCGGGTGCGGGTGGCTCACGCGCCGGTCCCGTGCAGCGCTATCCCGGGCAGCTTCACGCCGCCCGCGGTGAGGTCGACCGCCAGCTGACGCCTCTCCGTGTCGGTGGCGGCCAGCAGCGGGGCGCGCACTGCGCCGCCCGGCTGGCCGAGCAGGTCAAGCGCCGCCTTGGTCATCACTGCGCCCTGGTTGCGGAACATCCCGTCGTACACCGGCACGAGCTCGTAGTGGATCTGCCGGGCCCGGCGCACGTCACCCGCCTCGAACGCGTCGATCATCTCGTGCAGCCGGTCGCCCACCACGTGGCCGACCACGCTGATGAAACCGACCGCGCCGAGGGAGAGCCACGGCAGGTTCAGCATGTCGGTGCCGCAGTAATAGATGAGGTCGGTGCTGGCCAGCACGTGCGAGGTGGCGCCCGGGGCGTCCTTGGCGTCCTTGACGCCGACGATCCTGGGATGAGCGGCCAGCCGGACCAGCGTCTCGGTGGCGACCGCCGCGCCGGTCCGGCCGGGAATGTCGTAGATCAGCGTGGGCAAGCCGGTGGCGTCGGCGATCGCGGTGAAGTGGGCCTCGAGCGCGGGCTGGGGCGGCTTGTTGTAGTAAGGAGTAA
>Ga0209656_10001957_pt1 | contig 13432 bp, 22 predicted proteins | sample BogFormECP12_OM2_FD_188239 | JGI IMG/M metagenome (GOLD analysis project Ga0209656, IMG submission 188239) | Bog forest soil microbial communities from Calvert Island, British Columbia, Canada - ECP12_OM2 (SPAdes) (version 2) | ecosystem: Environmental > Aquatic > Freshwater > Wetlands > Bog ... | reverse complement strand
GCTACGAGCGGCCACGAGTCCTGCAAGTCCGGCACCCACGATTAGACAATCGGCATGATGGAAAATTGTCATATCTTCATCGACGATCCGCGGCGGGATGAACCGCATCAGGATCGCGAACGAATTCGGGAAACCCGCCGTCAACACCTATCACCTGGCCAGTCACCCAACTTTGTTCGGGATCGAGTAACCACTCAATCGCTGAAGCGATATCGTTTGGTTCTCCGATCCGGCCGAGTGCATGCATGCCAGCGGAAGCCTTGGCCATCATTTCGTTCTGCAGCAGCTTGGCCGTTAGCGGGGTGCGCGTCATCCCTGGGGCCACACAGTTGACCCGGATTCCCTTCGAGGCGTAAGTTGCGGCGGCAGCAAGCGCCAGACCCTCGATGCCAGCCTTGGCCGCCGAGATGGCTTCATGGTTGGCCAATCCGATGCGCACCGCGGCTGTCGAAAGCAGCACAATGGAGCCGCCTTGCTGTGCCATCGCCGCCGTGGCTGCCCGAACCACCGCGAAGGCCGATTTCAGGTTGGTCGTGATCGTGGCATCCCATTCCTCTTCTGAGAGTAGGTGCGCAGGCTTAAGGAGAAGGGACCCAACACAATTCGCTACCCCAGTCACACCACCGTACAACTTAGATGCCTGCTTTATACATGACTCAACCTGCCGCAGATTGGTGGCGTCTACGGGAAACGTCTGCGCGCCAAGCTCCGCTGCCAGGCTAGCCAGACGTGCCCCGTCTCGGCCTGCCAGCAGCAGATTGGCGCCTCTCTTGGCAAGGCGCCTGCAAAGCGCCGAACCTACTCCTCCATACGCCCCGAAGACGACATACGACTCACTCATGACGGCATTCCAGACGGTCTGAAAAAGATACGGTGTGCTAACAGATTATTAGCCTCCATAAACTCCTTATGCAGCATCTGCATTCGCCTGTCTCCTGGCTGTGGCTTCTTTATCCAGCCTCCGGAACTCCAGAACCGTGAATCGAAGCCCGCCGGCGAGCAACACCGATACGACCAGACCGATAATGAAAATCGCGGTGTCAGACATGGCGATTCGCCCGCGCTGCCTGACGGAAGTAGTTTCCCGCTGAGAGAATGGATGGGACCCACAGGCCCACGAAGACACCGGCTTCCTTGCTGGCAGTCATGCCAAAGCCGAACCAAAGAGACACCGAGAAGAGGAAAGACAAAAAGGCCGCCGCGAGAATCAGCCAATCAGCTCGAGTAAACATCCATTTGCCTCCGACCTTGCTGGATTTGTGATGTCGTTCTACCCTGCACTACATGGATGAAGATATGAGTTGGCCTGATTCATTTCACTCAAATATATTTAACTAGAGAGATAAGAAGCCAAAACGCGCAACCGGAGGGCCGAGTGGTGCTTTTTACTTTCGAGAACAATCGGATGATTGGTTTGACTGCCACTACCAAGGATTTCCGCTGGAAGGGTATTTTCTCAATCAGAAAATATGTTTTCCTAATCTGACAGGTATGCAGCCGGTAGAGCTGACATCCGAAGCGAAGTTCAAGGAGAATCCCGTGAAACGAATTTACATCATGACCTGCCTGGCCGTGCTGCTCTCATTCTGCAGCAGCGCCTACGCAGCCCCGAAAAAGAATATTGTCGAGACCGCCGTAGCAGCCGGCGACTTCAAGACCCTGGTTACAGCCCTGAAGGCTGCGGGCTTGGTGGACACCCTCAGTGGGCCGGGTCCCTTCACTGTCTTTGCCCCAACGGATGCGGCGTTTGCCAAGCTGCCCGCGGGAACGGTTCAGGACCTGCTGAAGCCCGAGAACAAAGAAAAGCTGGTCGCGATCCTAACCTACCACGTCGTCGCTGGTGACGTGATGGCCAAGGATGTGGTCAAGATGAGCGAGGCTAAGACCTTGAACGGCAAGGACGTGAAGATAATGGTTCAGGGCGGCAAGGTCATGATCAACGACGCCACCGTCATCAAGGCTGACATTGCGTGTAGCAATGGCGTCATTCACGTGATCGACTCTGTACTCATACCCCAGTAGTCGAAGGCGCGAGCTGTCTTTGGTTAAACAGGATACGGCTGGGCGCAATTCTACCCGGCCTTATTCTTGCTTGTGGGGAGAAAAGAATCACTGGCGGCCCAAGGAGCAGCTTTCTCCACCGCTCCGACCAGCCCATATAAAGGATGTTCGATGAATCAGGAATCTGTTTGGAAATACCCGCGCCCGCCGAAGGTCGAGCCAACGACAAAGCGCATCCGGGTCGAGTTTGCTGGAGAGGTAGTTGCGGACACCCTTTATGCCGTTCGTGTGCTCGAAACCAGCCATCCCCCCGTGTACTACATCCCTCGTGCAGACGTACGAGAGGACTTGCTCATACCTAGCGCACGTCGCACCTTTTGTGAGTTCAAGGGACAAGCTTCCTACTGGTCGTTGAGTGTGGGCGATAAACTGTCGGCGGAGGCCGCTTGGAGCTACGAGTCCCCATCCCCTGAATATGAGGCGATCCGTGGTCATCTTGCTTTTTATGTGAGCAGGGTGGAAGCCTGTTACGTGGGTGAAGAACGCGTGCAAGCGCAGCCGGGCGAGTTCTATGGCGGCTGGGTCACCTCTGATATTATCGGACCCTTTAAGGGCAGACCGGGATCGGAAACATGGTGACGAGTAGTCGTCCCAACGAAAGCCGGGTGGACGTTTGCTCCGAATGGCCCGATCTGGCGCGATCCATTGTTGATGGTCCTTTGTCGACTACCAAGAAGATCGGTTTGCGTTCCGATTGAACCTCACGAGTCCCAATTCGCCAGAAGTGACACGAATCATCGTGCTGATTCAGTTCGCTGCTACATGGGCAATGGTCGGTCTGATCTGGTTGGTGCAGGTAGTCCATTATCCTCTGCTTCGGCTGGTGGGCTCTGGCGATTTCAAAGGGTACCACCACAACCACACACGCCTGATCTTGTGGGTTGTTGGTCCGCCGATGCTGGTGGAAGGCTTAAGCACAGTGGCCTTGGTCTGGTACCGTCCGGCGGCTGTGCCCGAGTTGGCCGCCCTGGCGGGTCTCGCGTTGCTAATAGTGATTTGGGCATCAACAGCATTTCTGCAGGTTCCACAGCATAACCGCCTCGCCCGTGGTTTTGACACGGCCTCGTACCGAAAGCTTGTGACCACAAACTGGGTACGCACTGCGGCTTGGAGTCTTCGGGGCTTATTGACGGCGTGGATGGTGTGGAAAGTAGCTCGATAGAGTTTGTCGATCTCAATTCCGAGATTAATGTCCAATCAGGGATTCATGTTCCGTCCGGAAATGGCCTTCACAGTGTGCCATGTACTCTCGGCTCAGTCACAGCGTTCGATTGCGAGCATGGAAGCATCGTCCGCCGCGCCCGCCGGTGCGGACCACTTTTCGATGCGATCCATCACCAAGGACAGACTGTCGCCAAGAGTCGAATCCAGGCTCCCCTCGAGTGTCTCTAGCAGTCGTTCGACGCCGAACTCCTCTTCTGCTTCGTTCGCAGCTTCCATGATGCCGTCCGTACAAAGATAGAGCCGATCTCCCCTGGACAACTTCACCGTATGCTCTTCGTAGGTCGCAGTTTCCAGGAGTCCAACGGGAATGCCTCCTGTCTCCCCAATGATGCGGGCAGAGTTGCGAGAGAAGTGAATCGGACCGAGGTGCCCGGCGGCTGTGTAGCAGAACTCTCCCGTGTGCGTGTCCAGGATCCCGTAAATCATCGTAAAAAACTGCGATACGCCGGGGTTGGGCAGAAAGTGCCTGTTCAGTCTGGAAACCACCTCCGCGGGCGGTGTAATGCTGTACGCCTCCGGGTTGTCAGTGGCAGCGTGATACAGAAAGGAGCGATCCGGCAAAACTGACAGCATGTGGGTGAGTGTGACGGAGAGGAGAGCCGCCGCCACACCGTGGCCGGACACATCAAGGATGTAAAGGGCAACGTGCCGGTCGTCGAGCGAAAATATGTTGATCGAGTCACCGCCCACATCGCGGCAGGGCCGGAAACGGAATGCGAAATCCATACCTCGGACTTTGGGCAATTCGACCGGTAGAAGGGATTGCTGCAACTCTGCAGCTGCCTCAAGGTCTTGCTGCATCGCCCGATTGGCAGCTTCCAGCCGCTCGTTCGCGTTCTGGAGGGCATCTTTCGCCTGCATCTCTTCAGTCACATCCGACTGCACGCCGATGAAGTGCGTGACGACGCCAGAGTGATCCTGCACCGGAGTAATTGAGAGACGGTTCCAAAAGGGGGTACCGTCCTTCTTGTAGTTGAGAAGTTGAACTGTAATCGGCCGCTTTTCACGAATCGCGGTTCGCAAGGCGTCCACAGTCTCGGGATCGGTGCCGCCGCCCTGGAGAAATCGGCAATTGCGCCCGAGCACCTCGGCTACGGAATATCCGGTGAGCCGCTCGAAGCCCGCGTTGGCGTAAATCAAAGGGTTGTCGGGCAGGCGCGCGTCGGCGATCGTAATGCCTTCGGCGCTGGCCGCAAGCGCGCGGTCTTTGAGCTCGAGCTGGGCTTGAGCCCGTTCGCTATCCAATAGCTTGGCGGAAGCAGCCTTGGTCGTTGTCAGAGTCATTACCGCCTGATCGCGTTATTCCGGAGGTTTGCGGGCCGACGGGCGCAAAGCTGATTCGGCCGTTGCCCCTTTCTCAGGGCAACGCAAAGGCCGCCCCTCCCCCAGAAGCGGCCCGCACCCGCGATCACACTCCACGAAATGGCGCATGTGAGACAGGCGTATTAAGTATCTCTCAGGCTACCGCAAAAGCAAATCGATTAAAGCGGGACAGATCCACCCATTCAAGATTTCAGTGTGCCGTCTTCTTTTCGCAGGCCTTGGCGAGGTGATGCAAGAACTCGTCGGTCAGAATTGTTCCCTTTTCTTCCGTAGTGGTCCGCAATGTCGGTTCCAGAAATATCTCACCGCATCCGGAGCATATCCGTGCCACGACGATGCCTCCGACTTGGCTTAACGCAACGAGATGATCCACACCCACAGTCTAGGCTGTTTTTCTTGGCGCTCAAGCGCGTGGATATTGAAATAGCGACGGGGTGACTTAATCTTGACGCGCCTGCTTCACCATCTCGACGAACACTTCTCTGGTCTGCGTCGGATTCGTAACTTCTCGCAGGAAAGCGACGCGGGCTCCATGCACGCCATCCTGAGCTTTCAGGCGGACGTTAAAGCCGAGGCGGTCGACTGAGGTCATCGCCGCCTCCTGCGCCTCAATGCCAGCAAACCTTTTGGCAAGCAGGATGAGCGAATCCTGGTGGTCGGCATTCATGTGCTGCATGATGTCGCTCTTGTGCTCAGCCAGCGGATCGGATTGCGCCTCGGAGTAATACGAAGCCGCCACCCATCCCATTACTCCGAAGCCGCCCACGTAATAAACGTCCAACACGTCCATGCGGTAAAAGAAGAAATCGTCAAAGTCGACCCAGTACTTGCTATCCGGGTGGCGCGTTAGATAGACCGTACGCGCGGCTGCCAGCTCTGGATCCGGTATTCTGACGACGTTTCCTATCAACGTAACTCTGGATGAACCGAGCGGGTCTCCGCTGGCCACGGGCTCTGTCACAAACAGGCTGGCGCGTGGATCCGCCTGCAGATTCTGCGTATGCATGGCCATTGTGCTGATAAGGAAAACTGGGCGCCCCTGGCCGTCAAGCGCATAGGGCATCAATGATCCGAACGGGAAACCTGGCTGTTTCCGTGACAGGGTCGAGAGACTGCCGATTCGGCCCAAATGCATCAACGTGCGTGCTCGCTCGGCGAACGAAGGCTCGGGAACTGCAGATTGACTACTTGTAGCGCCGCTCGCGTGTTTTCCGAAGGATGAAGAAGACATTCAGGATTTCGCCTTATTCTTTACGCCAACCGCGCCTTCATATGCGCTGACAAATTTCGACTTCGTGTCTGCGCTCATCAGACAGCTCTTTTTCGGCAACTACTTCATCGCTCGATCGAGAGTGAAGGTGAGCTGTAGCGCTTGCGGCCACCCAGCACGAACAAAAATGTCTAATATCGTTCCCACAGCGCTCGCAACACTGGTGTCACGCAGGACATCTTTGTAATCCGCCAGAATTTTGTCGACGAGTTTTACCGTTTCATCAATAGCCATCGAATCGAATTGATAGCTCATTGTAGAAGCTGCTGTGCAGATAGCTGCAGCGTAGCAAATGACTGCCTTCGGATCAAAGGGCAAAACGGCGTTCATCGTCTCCATCAGATAATGCGCAGTGTGGGGAGCTTGTAGTTCCAGGTTTCATTGCGGCACCTGAGGTCACCGTGGCAGTTGGGAAGACTCTTACGGCAGCCTACGGAGCCAGTTTGGTATCCAATGCCGACGCTGAAGCGATCGAGACCGCGATAGCAGAGGTGCATGGTTAACAACCATGCGCAATACGCGAGATCGTACTATGCCGAGGAAGCTTCGGGCACCAGCCTATCAATGAAGAACGTTTCTCGGGCGGTCATATATGCGCTTGCGCTTCCGCTCCCGCCCGCAGCCGAACAAAAGCGCATCGTCGCGAAGGTAAATGAACTGATGTCCATATGTGACCGGCTGGAAGGTCAGCTATGTATCACACAGACTGAAACCGGCCGTCTGTTGGATGCCGTGCTCAATGAGTTGTCGAACGAGCACCAGGGGATGAATCTGAATGTGGCCTGATAATGAGACAGACCGGGACTTCCTGAACTTTGCAGGAGTGGCGGACACTGTCGCGGAAATTATCGTCCAAGCTGCCGGGCGGCCGATCTCCATAGGGATATCGGGCGCATGGGGGGTCGGCAAATCTTCCATGATCAAGCTTGTGCGGCGCTCGCTGACGGAGCGCAAGGGCGAAGGTGCGAGCGACTTTATCTTCGTCGAATTCAATGCTTGGCTTTACCAGGGCTATGACGATGCGCGCGCAGCGCTGATGGAGGTCATTGGCGAAGCGCTTACGGTCGAAGCCGAGAAGCGGAAAAAAGGTGTCGATAAGGCAAAGGAGTTTCTGGAACGCGTTCAATGGTTTCGGCTAGCGAAGCTGTTGGCAGGTTCTGCTGTTGCCGTACATGCTGGTTTACCCCCGGTTGGTTTGTTGGGGGAGCTGCATGGCGTCGGGAAGAAGCTTCTCGGCGGAAAAGTGAGCGCGGAAACAATAGAGAAAGCTGGGAAGGTGGCGGAGGAGGCAAAAGAGACAGCAGGGGGCCTTGTCGCAAGTAAAAAGAAATCCTCGCCACCTCAGGAAATACACGCGCTGAGAGAGAGCTTTGAGAAGACGCTTGAAGCAATGGGCGTCACGCTAGTTGTCTTAATCGATGATCTTGATCGCTGTTTGCCGGAAACGACTATCTCGACTCTGGAGGCGATCCGGCTCTTTCTGTTTTTGAAGAACACGGCTTTCGTAATCGCGGCAGATGACGCCATGATCAAGTACGCTGTGAGGCGACATTTTCCGGAGGTGACTGACGATCTTGTCATTAACTACTTCGACAAGCTTGTCCAGTTACCAATCCGCGTTCCTCCACTAGGTACGCAAGAGGTGCGCGCTTACATGATGCTGCTGTTTGTCGAGAACAGCGATCTCGAAGCGGATGTAAAGGAAAAAATCCGGGCGGGCATCTGCAAACAACTTGGGCAAACGTGGCATGGAAAGCGGGTGGACCGCGCATTCGTACAGTCACTGCACGACAAATTCGCGACCGATCTGATAGGACAATTCGATACAGCGGACAGGCTTGCGCACCTTATGACAACAGCCACTGGGATTGCCGGAAATCCACGCCTGATTAAGCGTTTCCTCAATGCAGTTGCTATCCGCATGGCGATCTCAAAAGCTCACGGTGTCGGTGTAGACGAAGCGGTTCTCGCCAAGATGCTTCTGTTCGAGCGAGTCGGAGATCCGAAGGCATATGCCGAGCTAACGGAGGCGGTCACTGAAAGTAGCGACGGCAAACCTTCGTTTTTGGCGGAATGGGAGCAGAAAGCAAATGCAGGTGAGGAGCTGCGGTTGCCTGCACCATGGGACGATCCTTTTGTGAGAGAGTGGCTGACACTGCCCCCGCAAATTGCGGATCGCGACCTCAGGGGCGTCCTATATGTCAGCCGCGAACATTCGCCGTTGATCAGTCCGCAAGACCGCTTATCCTCAGAAAGTGCGGAATTACTTACCGCGCTGCTCCAGCAGCCCGACATGGCTGAGAACCTCAAGAGCCGTCTGTCGAAGGTTTCGCGCCCGGAAGTCACAATTATCATGGATCGCCTTTTGGACCGTGCGCGTCAGGAGCAGGAATGGGGTGTTCCTCCGATTCTTGAGGCTTGCCTTGTGATGGCAGGAGCCGACGCGCCACAAGGGTCACGGCTCGCGGCTTTCCTGTCCGACCGTCCCGGCACGCAAATCAAGCCGAACATCGTGCCAAAGATTGGCGATCAGCCTTGGGCGAACAGCGTCTTTGACAAATGGGAAAAATCGGGGGGCTTGTCCGCACCGGTCAAGAAGGCAATAAAGCAGCGGAGGGAAGATGGGAACGTCGGCATCTAGCAAGGGACCCGGCGGCGGCGTCCCCATGGTGCCACCATGGGTGCCACCCGTTCCTCCCATTCCCGCGGAGCCGGAGCAGGACGGAAAGGCCACGCCTTCGGATGGCGACGGCCAGAACGGACCCGCGCCCGGACCTCCAGCGGCTCCGCTACAGCCTGCACAAACTCAGCCTTCTCCTGTCGCACCTGCGGGACGTTTCTTCGGGGCACGGCTGAATTTCGGCAAATTCGCACGCGGCGGCAGCGATCGACGCCACATGCAACGGGGCCTCCGCGATTACGTAAAGAAGGGCTACGGTGGTCGAGCGACCGCCGTAAAGCGGTTCGGCGGCACGGCTTCAACGGCGGGAAATCTTTATGGAGCCTTGTCGAGCGTCGCCAGCGGCCAGGCTGCCGCGCCTGGAAGTCCTCTCGATCCGGCCCTTCTTGCCGGTCGTTCGGCGCGGGAAGTGATGGATGCCATCGTCGAAGCGGTCCGTCCGGCGGATGGCACTCAGGATGCCGAAGCGAGCCGTGCTTCGATCAAGGACGCATTGTCGGAACTTTTGACGGTATTTCCTGACGCAGATCTTCTCAATTTGACGGAGGATCAGCGTGGGACAGCGATTGAGCGCTTCGTTGCGATTGACGTGCATCAGCGCGCCATGCTGGATATCGGAAAGGCGATCCAAGATAAGGCGGCAACCGCAACCGTGGGCCTTGCGCGTCTCAAAGAGGTGAAGGAATACATCAAGCAAACAGTTGCGGCGGCATTCAGGAAACTCCGTGGTGCCGGACACCGGGTGACGACTGGGCGAGTCAGCCAAGTTGTTCGCGCTGCTCTGGAAGAAACCTTCCAGGTATTCGAGGCATACTCCCGATGAAGCTAATCTGCGCCCTCAAGGACCACAAGTTCAGGGGTAAGGCCGATGCGTTGGACGTTGTCCTGTACGGGAGGGCCGATAGGCCGACGCGGGGAACCGCGGGCGCAGCCGTAAGGGACGAGATACTCCACTGGAACTTACGTCCAGCCCCCAGGGCATGGGACTTCTTATCCTTGGCGCTCTCAGTGATCGCCGCCGACCTTGCCGGCCATCGGACCGAAAGCCCTGACGGATGGACACGCGAACTGGAACTGGAAGTTGCGGTCCCGATAGCGTGTTCTGGAATAGTCAACGCCAACTCATCCAGCATCTTCTAGGCTTCCTTACAACAGACGTATGGAAGGTCAATTTTATCGATGGTGGCTATTCGCCCAAGCCCCCCAGAACGCCATTGGTGCCATCTGAAGATTGCATCAGTCTGCTCTCCGGCGGCTTAGACAGCTTTATCGGAAATCTGGATTTGGTGGCGAGTGGGAAACGGCCGTTCGCGGTTAGCCAGACGGTGGTTGGCGACGCCGAGAACCAACGGACATTTGCAAAAGTGATGGGTGGCGGTCTCCGGCACTTGCAGATGAACCACAACGCGGGTGTTCCGAAACCGGAAACGCCGTCCTCGCAGCGCGCGCGATCGCTGATTTTTATCGCATATGGCGTTCTGGCCGCGACGACGGTAAAGCAATATCACGACGGCGGTGCCGTGCCGCTATATGTATGTGAGAACGGATTCATCTCGATCAATCCGCCATTGACAGAGATGCGCATCGGTAGTCTCAGCACGAGAACTACGCATCCCGTCTTCTTTGGCCTGGTTCACAAGCTGCTCGACGCTGCAGGGCTGCGCGTCCGTCTGGAGAATCCCTATCAGCTCAGGACGAAGGGGGAGATGTTGCGGAGCTGCGCGGACAAAAAGGCGTTGCTTGCGCATGCCTCCAATACGACAAGTTGCAGTCGATATCTCATATACGGCCACACGCACTGTGGCCGCTGTGTACCATGCCTCGTCCGCCGCGCCGCGTTCCGCGCCGCCGGGACGACTGACGGAACGAAATACGTGTATCGCGACCTTGGCCGCGATGACGACGATCACGCTGGGTTTGACTGAGATCGAAAGGTTGTCCCTGTTTCTTGATCTGCTGAATTAGGATTTCGTCTATCCCAGCCTTGGATAGCTTGATGACGTCCTCCACGCTAAGCGATCCAGTAGCAGCCGACTTTGCGACTGGCGGATTGGCATTGGATTGAGCGACGAGCGCAAGGGGAAGGCAAATACACAACAGCACGGCCAGTAACTGTTTCATCAAGGAATCTCTTTTTTGAGAACCCCTGCTAGGAGCATCCGCTTGTGCCCCCACACGTCATGCAGCGGTAGCAGGTTCCGCTCCGGACCATCAGCGAACCGCAGATGTTACAGGCGGGAGCATCTCCCATCTGGATAAGTTCGCCGAGCGCTCCAACCGGATCACTGCCATTGGCTTCAATCGCTGGTTGAACAGGCATCGGGAGGGCCTTGAACAAATCGCCCTGGTCACCAGTCAAGAACCGGAGTTCGAGCCACCTCGCGATGTAGTCCATAAGCGACTTGGCGTAGCCGATCTTTGGATTTCCGGACCAACCGCTGGGCTCAAAGCGCATGTGGCTGAGTTTGTCGCAGAGCACGCGCAAGGGCACGCCGTGCTGCAGGGCGAGGGATACCAATGTTGCGAACGCATCCATAAGCCCCGAGATGGTCGAGCCCTGCTTTGCCATGGTGATGAAGATTTCGCCTGGCAGCCCGTCTTCGTAGACTCCGACCGTGAGATATCCCTCCTGGCCGGCGATGGAGAAGTGATGGGTAAGTGCCCGACGTTCGTCAGGCAAATGCCGCCGAACCGCGCGCGTGGGTTCGGAACACTCTGAACCTGCGCTCTCGTTCACCGCGACTTCACTTTCGTCAATCGGGGTTATCCGATTTGTCGCTGCCATATCGAACCTCGTTTCCCGTGAGTTGGGGTGGAGCATGCTCTGGCCGGCAATCCCCTTTGGACTTGCGATTGAAGGCATAGATCATCAGTGGCGTGCCGGTCGCTGCGGCAAGGAATGCACCGCCCGGGTTCATGTGCAGGCCGCCTCCGATCGTTACGAACAAAAACACAAACAGACAGAAAACCAGCACATTGCGGTGGACCCCTGGGCTGAGACAACCAGAACAGTCACAAAGTACCGTTCGATGAAGTTGCGTTGACATTGAGGCGGATGCAGCCGCAGAGTGGCGTCGGCTGGTGAAGCGGACGCGGGCTCTGCTGGAGAGCAACCCGCCAGGAATAACCGGCTGGAAACTCATCCATCGTGATGGGCGCGGGCACGGTCGCGAGATCGTGCCTTCATCCCATGGATAGATTTCCCCATGCCTCAGAAAACTCATACCCGCACCACCCCCGTTGCCGGCGCTCTCGGCAGCAGAGAACGCTCGAACTCCGCTGGTGAGCGGTAATCCAGCGCCGAGTGCAGCCGTTTCTGGTTGTAGATCACCTCCAGAAACTCTCCGAGACGCGCATAGGCGTCGGCCAGGTCGCGGTACTCGCAGCGATACACCTCCTCGTACTTCAGCGTCTTCATGAAAGACTCGCAGGCGGCGTTGTCCCAGGGGTTGCCGGTACGCGACATGCTGATGCGGATTCCGTGTTCCTGCAAGATCCGAGTGTAAGCGTGGCTGGCGTACTGCACTCCGCGATCGGAGTGGTGCACCAAGCCGGGCCGTGCCCCGCGCTGCGCCAGCGCCATCTCTAAGGCCATGAGAGTAAGGCTGTCTTGCAGCGTGCGGTCCAGGGCCCAGCCGATCACCCGCCGAGAATAAGCGTCCAGAACCACCGCTAGATAGACGAACTCCTCGGCCAGGCGAATGTAGGTGATATCGGCGCGCCAGAGCTGATTGATGCCGGTCAGCACCATGGATCCCGCCAGATTGGCATACACCGGCAGGTCATGCTTCGAGTCGGTGGTCACGATGAACTTGCGGTGACGCAAGCACAGCAGGTTGTCCTCGCGCATGATGCGCTGTACCCGCTTGCGATTCACCGTCCAGCCGCGCTGCTGCAGTTCGTGGGTGATCCGCCGGCTGCCGTAAGCCGGCCATTCCAGCGCCACCCGCTGTACGGCGTCGCGCAGCACCAGCTCCTCGCGCGGTACCGCGGCCGGTAGCCGATGCCGATAAAACCCGGCGCGGCTGACTTCCGCCAAATAGCACATCCGCTGCACCCTCAGACCTCGTCCCGCTGCGACTTCCCGTTGGATTTGTTCGTAGATCGCGCGCCGCCAGCCAGCGCCCGCAGCTGGCGCTGTTCTTCCACACGCTGCAAGGCTCGCTTTAAAAAATCAATCTCCAGGACCTGCTGCCCGATCTTGCGCTCCAGCTCCGCTACCCGATCCGCCTCCGACCGCTTGTGTCCCGAGCCCATAAAGGCGCCTGCTCCCAACTTCTCCTGTTCGTGATACCAGCGGTAAAGCTCGCCCGGACTTACCTCCAACTCCCGTGCCAGCCGCGCCACTGGCTCCCCCACTTGCATGCGCCGCACCGCCGTCAACTTAAATTCCCGGGTAAACCTCCGTTTCGACATACCAATCCCCCTTCGCTGCATTCTATGGGTGTTCTGGTTGTCTCAAAATTGGGGTCCACTCCAAGCAGTTCTTCACCTTGCTATGCATCGCTATTCACTCCTTCCGTTCGGCCATGTCAGGCTGTGACACGTTCTGCGGCGCAAACCCGTTCCTCTTCCTTCTGCGGCGGCCTAACACAGTGGCAATGGAAACAGCCGTCGCAATGAACCGCCGCGGTTATCGCGCGCACCGATCGGCGAAACCGCTTCGGTATCCCGACTACCTCCCCGGCGCGCGAATAGAACGTCGGCAGAACCGTGCCAGCTTTGTCCTTGTCCTTTCCGGACAAATCCAGATCCAAGCGACCGTGAATGCCCCGAAACAGGAGTCTTGTTTCCAGTGGCGGCCGCTTTCCATCGTTGGTCGCACCCGGGCGATGCTGCGTAATCAGCAGTTCGTAGGTCCGTCCCGTGCGCAG
>Ga0209656_10001955_pt1 | contig 13435 bp, 12 predicted proteins | sample BogFormECP12_OM2_FD_188239 | JGI IMG/M metagenome (GOLD analysis project Ga0209656, IMG submission 188239) | Bog forest soil microbial communities from Calvert Island, British Columbia, Canada - ECP12_OM2 (SPAdes) (version 2) | ecosystem: Environmental > Aquatic > Freshwater > Wetlands > Bog ... | reverse complement strand
GGCAGCACCAGATGGCTATTGGCATGCAGTAACTTCACATGGTAACTTTTGTGCTCCTGTAAGATTGGGGTTCAAGCTGCCGTAAGCTCGGTTAGCCCAAGGAGAAGGTTGCGCCATGAAGAGGCTCTTTGCCGCACTGTTCGTCGCAGTTCTGTTGACCGTCGCCCAGGCCGGGGCGTCTGTCGTTACTTCGATTCCCGGGGGCACGGTGATTCCGTTCCCCGCAGTTAACTATTTCGGAGGCGGACCACAGACGGTCGCCACCGGCGTCACTTGGAGTTCCAGCAACGCCACCAACCAGGGTGGATCCGTGTTCGGCTACACCGGAGGCTACGGCTTCCTCGGCAATGGCTTCTGGGACGGAGCGTTAGGTCCGATGGCGGGACTGAATGACTCGACCGACTTCTACGGTGTGACTGACACCATGACGTTCGCCTTCGCCACGCCGGTAGCGGCCGTTGGCGGGTTCTTGAACTACGCGCCCGGCAGCAACAATCCAACGACTGTCGCCGTGTGGGATTCTTTGGGAAACCTGATTGAGTCCTACAACCTGACCTTCTTGACGGGTGGCGGCACCGACAGTGGCGCCTTCTACGGATTCCAGGAATCGACCGCGAATATCAGCTACTTCACCTTGACCGACAACTACATCGGAATCACAGACCTCACAACCGGCTCGGTTCCAGAACCGGGCTCCTTGCTGCTAGTCGGCACGGGTCTCTTGGGTGTGATCGGTTATAGCCGTCGGCGTCTCGGACTCTAGTTCGCTGCGCTGCGCATTGTTTCAGGGCAGACCTTCTCAGGTCTGCCCTTTTTTGTTTCCTGCCGATGGCCGCGAAGACAAGTGCAAGTGGCCAACACCAGCCCAGGTCCCCCATAAGCAACAGATGGAACTCTTTTTAGCCTGCTTTGCGAGGCTGGCTGGGAGCCAGCGAGGCGGAGCTCGGCTGAAGGCGTTGCTCCATGGCCTCGAAATTCGCAGATTCGTCCCGCGTCAGGTAGCGGTGGGCGGTGTTGCGCACTGCAATTCCGAACATGCCCGTTCCTTCGTGACTCCGCTCACATCGCAGGACCATGCAGAAGAAGCGTACTCGCAAGGGCTGGGCCGCCTTCGTCAGGTCAGGAGGAAAGGTCAATACATATTCAACCGGGGTATTGAGCCGGAAAGGGCGGTCCGTGATGAAAAACGCACCCGCAGCGCTCACGTCAGCCGTCTGGGTCGCCGACCACGGATCGCCGAGTGCGCGGAAGAATGCCGTAAAATGCATGTCAAAACGGGGACTCTTGCGGCGTTCTCCAGATTGAGCTGGCGTACCCGAAACAACTCCGCTCGAGACAGAACCCGACTGCATGCCTCTTGAGGTGCACGTGGGTTGCCACATTGATTCGCGGTTCTACGACCTTCGAACCAGTACAAGCGACGGCAATCAAATGAGTTAGCACCCTAACTGGTGACCGGAGTGAAAATATCCGGCCTTCGGGGTGCCCAGGCAGAGTGCAAGCTGTTGCGCAAAATGAGCAGAAAGTTCCCTATCCGGCTTGGCGAGGCCGAATATCATATTGGCGGATTTTGTACAGAAGAGCCTTATAGCTGATGTTCAACACCGTGGCGGCGCGCTTGCGATTCCAGCCATTTTCCTCGAGGGCATTTGCGATCGCTTCCATTTCCGCCCCGTTCTTCAAGGTCTTGACCATTTGCTTGAGGTCGGGGTTCTGAGGTTCCACGCGAGCCACCCGAGGCGGCGCACTCTCCTGCACGGTGCCGCGCTCGAGTTCAGCGATCGCTGCGTTCTCGTCACCCAGTACAAGGTATCGTTTTACAAAATTCTCCAGCTCGCGAATGTTTCCCGGCCAGGAGTAGTTCTCGCACGCCTCCACCAGCCGCGGAGAGACGGACAACAGCGGGCACGCGTAGCGCTCGGCAACCTGGATCATGAAGTGCCGCAGCATCATGGATATTTCTTCTTTCCTCTGACGCAGCGACGGCATGCTCAGGACAAAACTGCTGAGCCGATAGTAGAGGTCCTCCCGAAAGGTCTTCTTGGCGATCGACTCCACCATGTTGATGTTAGTGGCAGCTAGCACCCGCACATCGACCTTTACGGGATGCCTGCCGCCAAGCCGCGAAAATTGCCCGTCTTGCAGCACCTGCAGCAGCTTGGCCTGCAGGGCCGGTGACATCTCGCCAATTTCGTCCAGTAGAATCGTTCCCTTATTGCAGATTTCAAATTTGCCCGGCTTGGCCTTCACCGCGCCGGTGAACGCTCCGGGTTCGTAGCCAAATAGCTCGCTTTCCAGCAATTCGCTGGGCATGGCCGCGCAATTCACCTTGAGAAATGTGCGATGCGCTCGCTCCGAATATTTGTGGATCAACTGCGCTAGGACTTCCTTGCCGGTGCCACTTTCTCCTAACAGCAGCACTGGAAAATCAAAGCGAGCAACTTGCATCGCTTGGGCGCGGATCAAGCGCATCTGTTCCGTGGCAGCGAAAAAGTAGACCCCCTGCACCACTTCTATGGCCTCGCCGGCTCCTGGTGTTGTGGGACCGGGATGCTCCAGGCAGAAGCGCAGCACATCGTCCATCTCTTCTTTCTGCACGGGCTTGGACAAATAATCGTGCGCTCCCAGTCGCATGGCCATCGCCACCTTGCGAGTGTCACGCACGCACGACAGCATGACGACCTTGGTCGTCGGACGGGATTCGCGAATGCGCTTCAAGGTCTCCAGTCCGTCGGGCCCGGGCATCACCATATCGAGCAACACCACGTCGGGTTGGTCGCGCTGCACCTTCACCAGCGCTTCGTCTCCATCGGCAGCGGTGGACACCCGGTAGGAGTCGAGTTCGAGCACAGTTTGCAAGTAGCGCCTCATTCCGGGCTCGTCATCGACAATCAGGATGTGGCCAGCACTCATTATTTGTCCGTGATGCCTGATTCGTTCGCAGTTGGATTCAACAGGCACAGAAAAGAAAACTTGCTGCCGCTTCCCGGCTCGCTTTCAACCCAGATTTTTCCCCCGGCGGCCTGTACCAGGCGGCGCGCGATCGCCAGTCCCAGCCCGTGACCTTCCGCCCGGGTGCCCGCGCCGGTAAGGCGAAAATACTCTTCAAAGATCTCCTGCTGAAATTCAGGTGCGATGCCGGGCCCGGTGTCAGCCACCGAAACCCGGCAACAGTTGGGATGGGCGACCAGGCGCCTTCTCCGTTCCACCAGCGGCTTGCGCTTAATCGTGCGGCGCTCCCAGAAATAGGGCTCAACATGCAGCCACACCGTGCCCGAGCCAGGCGTGTACTTCATCGCGTTATCGAGCAAATTCGAAACCACGTGCTGCACCTTGTACCAATCGAACGGAAAGGCCGGCAAATTTTCGTCGGGGAAAAAATAGAACGCGATCGCCTTGTCCTGAAACCGTTGCGCCCAAAATTCGGCGATCTCACGCAGACACGCATTGATATCGGCGACCTCATACTGAATTTCGTAGCGGTCCACTTTGAGCGAAGCGTAGGTCAGGACGTTCTGAATGAAGTTGGTGAGCCGCACCCCATTGTCCTGCATCTCGCTCAGCACTTCGAGTTGCTGCGGCGTCAAAGGGCCCAGCTTTTGCGTAAGCAGCAGATGCAGATAGCCACCCATGATCGCCAACGGAGTCTTGAGTTCATGCGCAGCCGAGGCAAGCGCGTCCCTGCAAGCAGCGCAATGGCCGTCCTCGATGAGATGATCAAGCGCCGGTTTGGCAGACCCAAGTTTGGTTGAATGCATCGGGAGCGGTTCCATCTCCGAGTTTCAAATCAGCCCAGCAATTGCGGATTCTCGGCGCGGATACAACGCATCAATTCGAGTTGGTTCTCCACAGGCATACTTTCGACAAAATAAGCCCACAGTTTAGAGCAACTTACGCATCAGGGATCGAGTGCGGGAATGCAATTTCGTGCACACCCGAGGGGAGTCTTGATGATAGCGCAACCGTCAATGAAGTCAATTTAAAATCACCACCTGACCCAACAATGACGCAAGACTGTTGTCATAATGTGAAAGAGTTTGCATCGAAAAGAAGGAAAATCCCTTCTTCCCCAACCGCAAACGGTTGCAATTTTTTGCAGTCCGGGCGAGTTCAATACTGCGCTGCTGATTCCTAACTCTCTGTATCTTAATGGACTTTAGCCTCGAGCAGTTTGGCCGTCCATGTGCAACAAGTTGATGTAGGAGAGAGCAAGAGTGCGTCGTCCAATTTCAGTCGCGGAGCGCCGCGACTGGGATCGTCTGCCCATTTCGATCCCGTTCTTTGTCCGTGGCAGAAAGCTGACGGGTGAGGATTTCCTTGAGTTCGCGACGGCGCTGAATCTGTCAGCCGGCGGGGTCTTGCTCGCCACCAAAAGGTATTTGGATCCTGGTACACAGATTTCGCTCGAAGTGCCAATCGCGCTTGTCAACAAAGCCCAGCTGCCCCGTTCGGTCTCCCTGCTCCATGCTACGGTCTTGCGCTGCACCCCGGATCGCCAGTATTTCCTTCTTGGCCTTCAATTCGAGGAACCGCTGATCGCCCCGGCGGTCGAAGCTCAGATCGAGAGAGTCTCTCGCCAAGACTGAGAAATTCGCTTCCATTGAGTGAAAACATTTGCACATCTGACTGGCGCAATTTGCCTCGTTAGATCCCACATGGGTCTCGCAGCGACAGAATTGTGCAAAATTAAGTTGTTGAATCCGATAGTCTTATAATAAAATTGTGCAAGATTTTGCGATGCCTCAATCGGTGGCCACCCACATGCAAATCCTTTTCACATCGTCTGCCACTTCCAGGTGGGTTCATCCATGAGGATTCAATGACTCAAACCTTGGCCAGCGGAAGTCTTGAGGGAACCATCGCGTCCCAACAAATGCCCCCGGAATCCGTCATATTCGGACAAACCGCAGCCCTGCGAGAAGTGCGCCAGAAGTTGGAGCGGGTTGCCGGCGCAAATATTTCGATACTGATCACAGGCGAAAGCGGTACAGGAAAGGACATCATCGCGCGCCTGTTGCATCTCTACTCTCCATGGTCTAGCGGGCCCTTCGTAAAGGTCAACTGCCCGGCGATTCCTGGATCGTTGCTGGAAAGCGAATTATTCGGATACGAGAAGGGGGCATTCACCGGAGCGATCGGAAATAAGCCCGGTCGCGTGGAAATGGCTCATCGGGGCACGCTCTTTCTGGACGAAATTTCGGAGCTCGATCCCTCGCTGCAAGCTAAGCTGCTGCAACTCCTGCAAGACGGGCAGTTCAGCCGCATTGGATCGCAAGAGGACAAGAAGGTCGAAGTGCGGGTCGTGAGTGCAACAAATCGCGACCTCCACCAGGAAATTGCCGTCGGCAACTTCCGTCACGATTTGTTTTACCGGGTAGCGGCCATGGTCATCCATGTGCCTGCGTTGCGCGAGCGGGCAGTTGATATTCCGTTAATCTCTGAATACCTTTTGCAGTATTACAATGATAAACTCAATGGCCGCGCTCCTATGCTTCATTCGGCGTTATTAACGAAGATGCAACGTTACTCCTGGCCGGGGAATATTCGTCAACTCGAGAACCTGATCAAGCGTTATGTGGTGATGGGCACCGATAACGTCATTGTGAGCGAGTTGGTACAAAATAGTGACCGCGATTCCATCCCGGAATTTACCTTTGACGGGCCGGTATCGCTCAAGAAGTTGACGCGACAGACGGTTCGAAAGATTGAAGGCCGCATCATTCTGGGCGCGCTGCACGCCAATAACTGGAACCGGAAAAAAGCCGCTCGGGCGCTCGGTATCAGCTATCGGGCTTTATTGTATAAGCTAAAGGAAGTCGGTATTCCCCAGCGCCGCGCGGTGCCTGCCGCATTGCGGCCTGAGGATGACAAGTCGGAGTGACCCTGGAACGCAGATAGAAGGTGACCTGAATGAATTGGCAGAGAAGCAGAGTTGGGACCCTCGTAACACGGTGGCTGCATTTCGCGCTGCTGCTGGCAGTTTTGACCAGCCTGGCCGTAGCGCAGGACGCGGCTGCCGCCAAACCGGCCCAGCCGCCCACGACCGACAACCCTGCCTCAGCGGGCACGCCTATTCGACCGGACTCATATGTTATTGGCGCTGAGGACGTGATATCGGTTTACGTCTGGAAAGAGCCGGATATGTCGAAGTCGGTGCCGGTCCGTCCCGATGGCATGATTTCATTGCCCTTGGTCGGTGAAGTCAAGGCTGCCGGCTACACTCCGGTGCAGTTGCAAGATGTCCTGGCCACTGCCATGAAGAAGTACGTGTCCGACCCTCAGGTGACGGTGGTGGTGGAGAAGATCAGCAGCCTCAGCTTCAACATTGTTGGGGAGGTTGCCCATCCGGGATATTTCCCGCTCACCCGGCGCATGACCGTACTGGACGCCATTGCCATGGCGGGCGGCTTCAAGGACTTTGCCAAGACCAAGAAAGTGTACGTACTGCGCACCGCGGCGAACGGCACTCAGCAGCGCCTGCCGTTTAACTACAAGGATGTGATCCACGGCAAGAACGAGCAGCAGAACATCGAGCTGCAGCCGCGGGACACGATCGTCGTCCCCTAACAGGAGGCTGAAATGACAAGTCGGTTCGGGCCAATCCTGCTGATATTGGGAATCCTCTGCGGTACGTGTGCCTGGGCGCAGACTGACACCGGCGCCACCGATACGGGTGCCCCCACACAACCAGGTCCAAAGCCGGCTTACACTTATCCAGATACGACGCCGTCCCTGGACTTTCTTTCCCAGTCGATCGAGAACAGTAGCATTACCTTGGGAATCAGTGGTGGTTTTTCCTACGACAGTAACGCATACTCGAATCTCAGTGGCGGCGAGACCTGGTGGTTGTTTAATGTTAGGCCGGATATCAGGATCCAGCAGTTCCTCCCCAAGCTATCGTGGAACGTGTCTTATGCCGGTGGCTACCAAACCTATACCTACATAAGCGGACCGTCAAATCACAACAATAATCGGTTCTCGCAGATCGCCAGTGCGGGATTCATTTGGCAGATGGCCCGGCGCTGGCAGCTCCTGGGAAATGATAATTACACATATTCCGCAAACCCATTTGACAGTTACCTGACGGGCTCTGGCACCCCAACAGCAAACAATCCGAATCCGGTGACGTACTACCCGTTGACCCAATTCACCCAGAACACTGGATTGTTGACGCTCACGGACCAACTGACGAAGGCCGATACTCTATCGTTCACTGGTAACTCGAGTCTGCGCCGTACCTCCGATTACAACCTGTTGACCGTTCCTTTCTACAACCTGGTTTCATATGGCGGGCGCGCGGCATACTCTCATCAGTTGTCGGCGCGGCTCTCATTGGGGGCCGGTTACGATTACAACAGTCTCGATTTCGGCAAGGGCCAGCAGCGCTCCGGTGTGCAGACCATATCAATGACCGGGAGTTACCTGATCCGTCCGAATATGACAATCTCGGGATGGGTCGGTCCGGAATACACCTCGACGAAAACTGTCTTCGGCATTCCAATCCTGGGTCAAATTATTTATGTGACGAATTACAGTTCCCTGTGGAGCACGTCGTTGGGTGCGAACTTCGGCTGGCAAGGTTTGCGCAACTCGGTTCGACTTGGTTTCACTCGATCCGTGAGTGATGGCGGAGGAGTCACTGCAACCTCCCAAGTCAACTCCGTGACCGGCAGCTATCGCCGGATGTTCACCCCCAAGATGGATTTGAGCGTCGGCGGTAGATATTTCCATGACGTTTCCACTACGGTTTCGAGCCGCTCGTACAATAACCTCAATATCAATGCGGCCCTCAGCTACAAAATTACGAAATCATTTCTCGCGTCGGCGCAGTATGCCCGCATCCACCAGACGCAATCGAACTCGATCGTGTTGGGCCCTAGCACCTACGACGCCAATATTGTTGGCGTCACACTCAACTACACCTGGAACCACCCCCTTGGACGGTAAATCATGACGGAAGAATTTGACGACCAGAAATCATTGCGAGGATTGGACGACTACTGGGCTATCGTGGTCCGCCGCCGTTGGTGGATCATCGGCCCGCTCTTCCTGGGCTGGCTGATTGTGTTTGCGTCGGCTTGGATCATTCCTCCGAAGTTCACGTCGGAATCCGTGATTCTGGTCGAACAGCAGAAGGTGCCGGAAAAGCTCGTAATGCCGAACGTGCAGGTGGATTTGGATGAGCGCCTGCAATCCATCACCAACCAGGTGCTAAGCCGCTCGCGGTTGTTGGGCATCATCGACAAGCTGCATCTTTACCACGGCCTGTTTTTCAGCACCCCTGACGACCAGATCATCCAGATGCGCAAAGACATCAAGCTCGATCTCGTCCAGGCACCTGCCGCCAATGGCAGGCCGGGAGCACTGACCGCGTTCAAGGTTTCGTATGTCGCGGACAAGGCGCAGATCGCGCAGGAGGTCAACACGCAGTTGGCGACGCTGTTTGTCGACGAAAACGTGCGCGCCAGCCAGCAGCAGTCGGCCAGCACGACCCACTTCCTCAACACCCAGTTGACCGCAGCCGCCAGCGTTCTCGCCGAGCAGGAAAAGAAGACCCGTGAATATGAGGCCTCTCACGTGGGCGAGCTGCCCGACCAGTTGCAAAGCAACCTGCAGATTCTTAGCGGCTCTCAAGCGCAGTTACAGGCCGCCATCGACGCCCGCGACAAGGCCCTGCAGCAGCAGGCCTATCTGACTTCTCTTGCCGCCCAGTACGACCAGATGGGCGTCACCGAGTCGACAGGTGCGACGCCCGCGACTACCGCGCAGCAACTGGAGATGATGCGCGCCGAGTTGGCGTCCCTGGAAGCCAAGTACACTCCCGACCATCCCGACGTCAAGAAACTGAAAGACACCATCGCCAAGATGGAGCAAATGCAGAAGGACGCGTCGGAGTCGAAACCCGATGCCGCTAATCCTGACGACGATAAGCCGCTCGCCACGGCCTCGCAGCTTTCGGCGATGACTCCGGTTATGCAAATCCAGAGCCAGATGAAAGCCAACAAGCTGGAGATCCAGTCCCGCGAGGCCCTGATCGCCCGCCTCGAAGCCAAGGTGAACCAATACCAGGCCCGCCTGAATGCCACTCCCGGCCGGCAACAGGAACTCTCCGACATCATGCGCAACTACGATGAGTCGAGAAAGAGTTATGACGAGTTGCTGGGCAAAACGATGGCCTCGGAACTGGCCACCAACCTGAACAACCAGCAGCAGGGCGACCAGTTCCGCATCATCGACCCTCCTAGCCTTCCCGAAAAGGCGTCGTTCCCCGACCGCTTTAAGTTCTCGCTGGCCGGATTGGGCGCAGGCTTGGCGCTCGCGTTTGTTTTCGGAGTCGGCATGGAATTTGTCGATGACCGCATCCGCAGCGAGCAGGACCTGCTCGACGCGGCCTCGCTACCGGTGCTGGCAGAGATTCCGCCTCTTCCCACCGATCGCGAGATTGCCGCGCAGCGGTGGAAACCATGGATCGCGGTTGCCGCGGCCATTTTAGTGGCGATCATTATACCCACGGGGATCTGGTACGCCTACTTCTGGGGATAGGGCATGTACAAACAATTTTTCGGGCTGACCAAGAACCCGTTCGAGATCAGCCCTGATCCATTTTTCTACCACGCGACGCCGCGGCATAATGAGGCGTTAGCCAACTTGCACTACGGCGTGGGCCGCAGAAAAGGCTTCATCGTGATCACCGGAGAGGTGGGCACGGGAAAGACGCTGCTGGTGCGCTGCCTGCTGGCGGAACTGCGCAAGAACAACATCGCCTTCGGATATGTTTTCAACCCGCTGCTGTCGACCACCGAGTTTTTCCAGTACATCATGGCCGATCTCGGATTGCAGTACAGCGGCCGCAGCAAGACGGAGATGTTGCTCGACCTGAACCGCTTCCTGATCCAGCGCCACGCGCGCGGTCTGATCACCGCGCTGGTGGTGGACGAAGCTCAGGCGCTGCGGCCCGAGTTGCTGGAAGAAATCCGGTTATTGACCAACCTGGAAACATCGCAGCAGAAGTTGCTGCAAATCGTGCTCATGGGTCAACCCGAACTGGAAGGCGTTCTCGACTCGCCTGGACTGCGCCAATTGAAGCAGCGAGTGTCGTTGCGTTGCCAGTTGCTGCCGTTGGACGAAGAGCAGACGCGCGGGTACGTGCTCTCGCGCCTGGAACGCGCCGGGGCCAAGCCCGAGCCTTCCATCTTCGAGCCCGAGGCGCTGGCGAAAGTCTTCGAATATTCGCGCGGCATTCCTCGTATCATCAACAATCTTTGTGAGAACGCGATGGTGAATGCATTTGCCCGCGAGCAGCGGGCGGTCACCGCCGACATGATCACTGAGGTGGCCGCCGACTTCCGGCTTACCGGATCGATTGCAACTCCCGAAGAACCCGTCGACACCGCCGATGCTCAACAGCAGAACAACGAGAGCTTGCTGCGCTCGCTGTTCCGCGTGCTACGCACCATGGACAGTACTCAGTCGCTGGAAGAGAAACCCGTTCCGTCCTCTGACGGCAGGAGAGTCTAGAAATGAGTCGATTGTACGATGCATTGCAGAAGTCGCAGGGTGAAGCTCCGAGTGCCTCGCCGTTGGCTACTCCTGTTCAGCCGGATTCCCCGATCGTGGGCCTGCCGCTTGACGACACGGCCCAACTCGATGCGCTGGCGACCCAGGCGCCTCCTACCGCCTCGTGGCTGAGCGTTCCTGCCGACCGGATCCTTAGGCCCTCGCCCACGCCCGAGCAGCGGCTCATCACCATTACCAACCCGAACAGCCCCGGCGCGGAGACCTTTCGCGTCCTGAGCACGCGGCTGGCCCATCTCCGTCGCAAGCGCACCTTGAAAAAACTGCTCATCACCAGTGCCGTGGGTGACGAGGGCAAGTCCGTAGTCTCGGTCAACCTCGCTCTGACGCTGGCACGCCGCGCAGGAGAGCGAGTTCTGTTGATCGAAGCCGACTTGCGCCGCCCCACCGCCAGCGCCTTGCTTGCGACCTCTCCCTTGCGCGGGATCAGCGAGTGGCACGAGCACAAGCTCGCCCTCCAGGATGCCTTTTACCAGGTGGAAGGCCTGCCCTTGTGGCTTTTGTCAGCCGGAAAGGGTATCGAAGAACCCTTGCCCCTGCTGGAATCGGATGCCTTCGCTCAAATGTTGGCCGCTGTCTCCGAGGGATTCGACTGGGTCCTGCTGGATTGCACGCCGATGCTCCCCATGGCCGATGCCACCTCACTGTCACGGCTGTGCGACGGCGTTCTGGTGGTCGCCCGCGAAGGGCATACTCGCAAGAGGACGCTGGTCCGGGCTCTCGCCTCCATCGAAAAGAGCAAGCAGCTCGGGTTTATCTTCAATGAGGCTTCCATGGTGCAGGTCGGCTACGAACGCTACTACGGCGGTTACGGATACTACGGACAGAAGAAATCGAACAGTGACGAGGAAGCTAGGACCGATCATACGGCTTCTGCATGATTCGATTGTTCAACACGTATTTTCCGACACGGACCTTACTGTTGACGTTGTCGGAAGCGATTCTGGTGACCTTGGGTTTTCTGCTAGCCGTGCTGGTCTCTACTGGCACGGCCGTCGACGCTAGGATCTACCTGCTGTATGAAAACGGCGCTGGAAGAATTGGACTCGTCGTCCTCGTCTTCCTCGTGCTGATGTATTACTTCGATCTGTACAACTCCGGCATCCTGACCAACCGGCGCGAGGTCGTCACCCGGCTGGTGGGCGTATTGGGCTGCACCTTCGTAGCCCTGGCCGTGTTGTACTACACGTTTCCCCAAGCCAGCCTCGGTGGGACCGTATTGTGGACCGGCATCCTTGTCATCGCGGTCGCCGTCCCATTGTGGCGGAGCTGTTTTTTTATACTGAACCGCTCTTCGCGTTTTGCCGAAAGCACCCTGATCTACGGAGATGGTCCACTGGCGGCTCCGTTAATGGATGCCATCTTGCAACGTCCGGAACTCGGCTTGCGCATCGCAGGCTACGTCGGCGGCGACCCGCAGATCGCAGCCATCCCCTCAGTCGATCCCACAGAGTTGCCTGACTTCGTGAAGCGGGAAGGCGTCAGCAAAATCATCGTCACCATGGGCGACCGGCGTGGAAAGCTGCCGGTCGGCGACTTGCTGAAGCTCAAAGCCGGCGGCGTCCAGATCCAGGACGGCCCCGAGTATTACGAGACCGTCACCGGCAAGATCCCTCTGGAGTCGCTTCGGTTGAGCTGGCTCCTGTTTTCTCCAGGGTTTCACGTGCGCGCGCCGTTGCGTGTCTACAAGCGGATCTTCTCCTTCCTCTTCGGCGCAATCGGCGTAGTCGTCAGCTCGCCCGTCATGGTCCTGTCCGCCATTGCAATCCGACTCGACTCCGACGGCCCTGTCATCTTTCGGCAACAGCGCGTTGGTGAATTCGGGCACCCCTTCACGGTGTACAAGTTCCGCACCATGTATGACGGCTCTAAACCCCTGCCGGTTCATGCCAAAAAGAACCACGCCAACCCCGACCAGAACCACATCGGTACGCCCGCCCAGTTCGATGACCCACGCATCACGCGCGTCGGCAAGTGGCTGCGGCGCACCCGGCTCGACGAGCTTCCCCAGCTCTTTAACATTGTGAAGGGCGACATTTCGTTCGTGGGGCCCAGGCCAGTTCCGCCCCATGAAGAAGAAGAATGCGCGGCGGTCATTCCGTTTTACAAGGAGCGCTGGCTAATCAAGCCGGGCGCTACCGGATGGGCGCAAATCAATCGCGGCTACAACGCCACTATCGAAGACCACAAGGACAAGCTGGCCTACGATCTCTTCTACATCAAGAACGTTTCCATCGGCCTCGACATCTACATTCTCTTCGCTACTCTGAAGATCCTGCTGCTCGGCCGCGGCGGACGCTAAACCTTCGGCTCAATGACAGTTTGTCACCACTCTCTCCGCGCCAAACCGAAGAGCAAAAAAAGTAGTGCCGTTGTTGCGACACTACCATCTACTATTCGGACTGCTACTGACTCCGCGCGGCTCCGAAACTAGCGCTTAAACCAGTTCCTCGATCGGATTACACCCAGGCCCCCCATCAGGCCACCAAACATCAATGTCAATGTTCCTGGTTCGGGAACCGGGCTGTTCGCATTGAGCGAGACACCGTCCAGAAGCACAAACGGCGAAACCCCATTCGGCGTGCCGACCGCGAAGAACGAAAGCAATTCGCGACTCCTCGCTCGTTCCGAGCCAGCTTGAGCGTAACTCGTAGAGCGCGCCCGCCGCGGCGCCAATCACGTCACGGAAATCTTCGGTTCAAAACCCGGGTTCCCGGATGGGTTTCTAGGTTACTGTTCGCGTTTTTTCGCTCTTAAGTGGTTACTGCCGTCGTCCCATTTTGGAACAGCTAGGTTACTTTCGTGCGCTCCCGCCGCATTTTTCTCTTCCACTCACCATTTGCGGATGGACAGACCATGG
>Ga0209656_10001954_pt1 | contig 13439 bp, 13 predicted proteins | sample BogFormECP12_OM2_FD_188239 | JGI IMG/M metagenome (GOLD analysis project Ga0209656, IMG submission 188239) | Bog forest soil microbial communities from Calvert Island, British Columbia, Canada - ECP12_OM2 (SPAdes) (version 2) | ecosystem: Environmental > Aquatic > Freshwater > Wetlands > Bog ... | reverse complement strand
TCGTCGCGCCGGTCAGGAAAATGCCGGACTCGCATTGCGAGGCGTCGATCCATTGGCCCTCGCCGGTGCACTCGCGGTGGTAGATCGCGCCGAGCAATGCCAGCGCGTAGCCGTAGGTTGCCGGCGACGGCCAGCAGGCGCCGCGTCTCGTCCGGGCTCATCACCAGTGGTATCTTCTGCGGCTCACGGATGTAATAGATCTCAGCGGCAAGATCCAGTCGCCGCAGTGTCACACGAAACAAAAACCGCACCCCGGTCATGATGCGGTTGCGATTGCAGATGCTCACGCCGGCCTCGGCCAGGTGCAACTGGAAGCGCCGGATATCCTCAGTCGTCGCCGTGTCAGGCGAGCGGTTGAGAAACACAGCAAACCGCTTGCAGCTGCGAATGTGGCCCCTCTGCGTGCCCGCGCAGAGCTTCCGTGCGTTCATGTCCTCGATCATGTGATGACGCAGCGGGGTGACGGCATCCGTACTCATGGAAAACTCCTGTCTTGGATGAGGTTGACGACACCTCGATCCTCAAGACAGGACGCCCTTCCCGCTATCGGCGATCTCTCTCCCGGTTGCCGCGCCCGTCGATAGTCTCTGCCTCAGTAAACTATCGCGCAGCGATTTAGTGCCCTGGCACCCCTCAGACGCTCTCATCGGGGTTCGAAGGGGTCGGCTCATTGGCCTCGACCTGACGCTCCGACAGAGAGGGCGAACCAGCGCGATTGACTCAATCCGGACGTTTTCGGGGCGACGGCAACAACGCATCCACGCTTAAAGCAATCCCGAAATGGTGGGCGAAATAATCGGGAACGCCGGGTGCCTTTCCATCCTCCGCTGCCGCCGGGCAATCAAGCTCCGCCAGGATCAGCGCATCGAGGCGATCCGTGTTCACCCGATCATCGCCCGCTTTGATCGGATCAATCACGGCGCTCACCAGACGCTCCTATGCATGCGATCACCCAGCAGTCGGTACACCCATAACGGTAAAGGCTGACTTCGTAGCGAGAAGCTCACGCGACGCCCCGATTTAATCAGCCGGCCGACAGCTTCGCCAGAGCCTCGGGATGGTCATCCGCCAGAACTCGCTGGTTTGTTAACGTAATACGAGCATGCCGCGCGCCTCCTCGGACGTGGCAAGCTCGCCACCGAGTTTTGCAATCAACCAGCACGCCTTTTCGACCAGTTCCGCATTGCCGGATGTCAGGCGTCCGCGATCGACGTAGACTGTGTCTTCGATGCCGACCCGCACGTGGCCGCCAAGAATATAGGCTTGCGCGAGCATCGGGAATGCGGCCCGGCCGACGCCAAAGCCAGCCCAGGCAACACCCGGCGGCAAGCGATTGCGGGCGTACAACATCGCCTCCGTGTTAGCAGGAAAGCCGTAACTTACGCCGAGCACCAGCGACGCCATCGCAGGCGTGCGCAGCGATCCGTGGGCGAACATGTCGCGCGCGAGCTCGATGTCACCGCTGTCGAACAGCTCGATTTCCGGCTTGGTGCCTCAGTCGTAAATGGCCTGTGCCATAATCCGGACGTTACGGGGCGTGTTGATGACGGTCTCGTTGCCGAACGTCATTGTATTCAGGTCCAGCGTCGCGATTTCGGGCCGCAGTTCGACAATGTGCTCGACGCGTTGAAGCGGTGGCAGAAGGTTGGTGCGTGGTCCGGCGACGGCAGGATTGTCGTCGCTCGGATGATAGCGGCCCCCAGGTCCGGTGGTCAGGTTCAGGATCAGCGCGTCGTTTTTTGCGGGGATTAGCTGCACCACCTCGCGATAGTGCGCCAGCTCCATTGACGGCCACCCGTCTGAGTGGCGAACGTGAATGTGGACGATCGCAGCCCCCGCAGCGGCAGCATCCAGACAGGACTGGGCGATCTGCTCGGGCGTGATCGGCAGCGCTGGCTTCTGATCGGGGTGGGTCAGGTTGCCAGTGACGGCGCAAGTGAGGATGGTTTTCATTGGCTCCTCGTCACGCGAATGCTTCAGTATTCTGTCTCTGCCGGCAGCCGTGCCGGTCTCCGACTTTCGTAAGCTGCTACGGCAACCGTTGCCAGCATTCGCGGCCGCATCTCATGCCGCGATCGGCTGGCCAGTGATGGGCGGATCCTGGCCACGGCGAAGGTGCTGATGAGCGTTAAAACGGTGCACGCCGCGATATAGGCTGCGGGCGCGGCCAGCATACCCGTCCGCTCCATCATGGCCGATGCTACGAGCGGAGCGAAGCCTGATAGAACGGTGATGCAGAGATTATAGGACAGAGCGATCCCACTGAACCGGATCCGCGTCGGGAATAGCGTGGCTACGATGCTCGGCCAGATGCCGCTGGCGACGGAGAACATCAGCGATAACGCGCCCAACAGCAGGACCAAATGCTCGCTGCCCGCGGTGATCAGCGACCAGATCGGAAAGATCGTTACGAGCAGCAGCCCGGCCCCGACCCGCAGGATCAGGTGACGTGGCAAATAGTCTCCGGCCCATCCGGCCACAATCAGCCCGGCGGAGCTGACGAGCAGCGCGGTCGTCATCGCCAGCGCCGCCTGCGACGGACTGTAGTGCAAGCTTTGCACCAGGTAAGCCGGCAGAAAGCCATACAGCATCCCGTTGAAGCCGCCGATCACCGCCACGACGCCCGCGGCCGTCAGCACCGACCTCCAATGCTCGCGCAGCACTTCGAAAATCGGCCTGGTGGCGACCGAATGCAAGCGCAGAAACTCCGGCGACTCCTCGAGTGAGCGGCGCAGCAGGTAGCTGATGCAACCAATAAGGCCACCGAGCAAGAAGGCGACCCGCCACCCGTATGATGCAACATCGACCGGCGGCAGCGCGTGCTGGATGCCGAGATTAACGAGCGTCGCGACAAGTACCCCGGCGTTGACGCACAGGATGATGACGCCACAGGCAAGGCCCGAGCGCTGCGGAGCAGCCTCGGCGGTATACGTCAACGCGCCGGGCAATTCGCCGCCGAGACACATGCCTTGTATTAGACGTAATCCAACGAGCAGCAGCGGCGCGGCCAGGCCCCAAACTGCGTAGGGGGGCAGCAGCCCGACCAGGATCGTGGCCGCCGTCATGCAGAACAGCGATCCCAGGAACACCGGCCGCCGGCCGTAACGGTCGCCGAGCCCGCTGAGCACGATCCCGCCGATCGGCCGGGCAAGAAAGCCGATCGCGAGCACCGAGAAGGACAGGATCAGAGAGATATAGGGGTCGTTCGCGGGAAAGAACTGACGAGCAATGTACTGGGCGAAGATGCCATAGATGACGAAGTCATAGTACTCCAACGAGCCCCCGAGGCTCGCAAGGGCGACTACCCGCCACTGCGATCGGCTGAGATTGCCGGCAAGCGAGGAGCGCCCTGTTGGGATTGACTGTGGCATGCTGTTTCCTCCGTGGATGGCCAACCCGCCGACTGGCGCCGCACGATACGAACGTCGGCCGAGGGCGAGGCTATCTGCGGAGGCTGCCCTTGCACATGCGAGCAGCATGCTTGAGCTGTCCACTCAGTAGACAGAACGGGTGATTTATTCGCCTCTTGCTTCTGCAAGCTTCTGCTCGATGAGCCGCCTTGTCTCGCGCAGCGGCTCAAGGCAACGGCTCACACCTTCCTTGGCGCTGATCACTCGCGCCATCCAGACGGTGTTGATGCAGCCAAGCAGCCGGCTCCCGACGCGGACGGGTAATGCAAGGGAACCTGTGTGTGGCCAGATCTCGCCCCCTTGCCGCAAGCCGTAGCCGCGATGCCGGGTCGCGACGATCCGCCGGGAAACCTGGGCCGGATCGCGCGCCAGAGCATCATGCGGATCGCTGGATCGGGCAAGGAGAGCCAGCAAGGTGTTCCGCTCCTCCTTCGGCGCGAAGGAAATGTAAGCCAAGCCGGACGCGCTGCCGAGAATGGGCAACTCCTGCCCGACCATGTTCCGGTCGATGGAGAGCGGCGCGATGCGATGGGTCGTCTCGTGGATCACCATTTTGAGACCATCGAGTGTCGACACATCGCAGGGCCATGCGGTGCGCCGCGTCAGCTCCAACAGCGCCGGTCCCGCAATCGCGGTGATCCACTGCTCATCCTCAAAGCCCTCCGACAGGCCGCGCACCTTCAGTCGGAGATGAAAGCGATCGTCAGCAGTACCGCGTCCGACGTAGCCGTCGTCGAACAGTGTCTGCAGCAGCCGGTACACGGTGGCCCGCGGCACGCCGGTCTCGCGCGCCAGGGTGAGGGCCGTGGCGCTTCCATGGCGGTTGAGCGCCGACAGCACGGCTAGACCGCGCGCGAGGGATCGGATCGGCTTGGGATGCATGGCGATTTGTCCGCATCGTGGACAACGCGAGAATGATCCTCGCCAAACGCGGCGGGGATGACAAGGTATCGCGCAACAGTTTCACTTAGCTCGGGAGGAGACCTATGGCGAACGACAACGGATCCAACGACCAGATGCATGAAACCAATGTCGTAATCGTCGGCTGCGGGCCCGTGGGTGCGATGCTTGCCAATCTTCTCGGACTGCAGGGCATCAGCACCCTCGTGCTGGAGCGTGAGGCGGCAATCTACAACCTGCCGCGGGCGGTGCACTTCGATGACGAGGTCATGCGGCTGTTGCAAACGGTCGACCTCGCAGAAACGATGCAGGCGCTGGTCCACGTCTCCCCAGGGATGAAGTTCGTGGACGACACCGGGCGCCTGCTGCTGGATTGGGGCCGTCCGCCGGAACGTGGACCGCAGGGCTGGTACGCCAGCTACCGTTTCCATCAGCCGGAGCTCGAGCGCGTGCTGCGCGAGGGGCTGGCGCGCTGGCCGTCGGTGTCGCTCAAGCTGCGGACCGAGGTCTTTGCCTTGGAGCAGGAGGCGGACGCGGTGGTGGTCCGTTACGAGGACCTCTCAACCGGCGGCCTGGCAACCTGCCGAGCACGTTATGTCGTGGGGTGCGATGGCGCGCGTTCGCTCGTGCGGCGCTTGATGGGCGCGCCGATGGAGGACCTCGGGTTCCATGAGCGCTGGTTGGTGCTCGACGCCATCCTGCGGCGACCGTGCTCGAATCTCGGCGAACACAGCGTGCAGCATTGCAGTCGCAAGCGCCCGGCTACCTACGTCCGCGGCACCGGCAATCGCCGCCGCTGGGAGATCGCGGTGCTGCCCGGTGAAGACGAGGCCGCGATCACCCAGCCTGCCAAGGTGCTCGAACTGCTGAAGCCCTGGGTCGAACCTGAGGACGTCGAGCTGGAGCGCATGGCCGTCTACACCTTCCACTCCGCAATCGCGCCGCGGTGGCGAAGCGGGCGCCTGCTTATCGCGGGCGATTCCGCCCACCTCACGCCACCCTTCCTGGGGCAGGGCATGTGCGCGGGCATGAGGGATGCCGGCAACCTGGCATGGAAGCTGGGCCGCGTGCTGCGGGGCCAGAATGACGAAGGGTTGCTGGATACCTATCAGACGGAGCGCGCTCCGCACGTGCGGGAGTATATCGAGCTGGCGGTGCGCCTGGGGGGCTTGATCAACACCAAAGCGATGGAGGCGGCATTGCCAGACTCTGTGCTCGAGGGCGGCGATGCGGCGCGGATGACCTCGATCAAGCCGCGGCTCGGGCCCGGTGTTGCCGCCGGATGGAACAGCCTGGCCGGCCAGATCGCCCCGCAACCCCGTCTCGCGGACGGCACGAGACTGGATGACCGGGTCGGCTATCGGTTCGCCGCCCTAGTGCAACCGGACTTCGCCGCGGATCTGCCGGCGGACACCCTTAAGCGCCTTGTTGATCGCGAGGTCGTGGTTGTGGCCGATGACGCGCCCGAGCCGCAAGCCTGGCTACAGGCAGCGGACGCTTCGGCAATCCTGGTGCGCCCGGACCGTTACGTGCTCGGCGCAGTCCCCTCGTTGCAGGAGCTGAACGCCTTGGTCGCCGCGATCTGACCATCCCGCTAACGCAGATTCGGGACAAATCGGCAATTTGCACAGACCCGGTCATCGCGGCGGCCGCCTGAGCAGCAACCCATCGAGGAGAAGTTCAATGGAAGCGACCCCGGAGCTGACCGCGCTGGGTTATATCGGCGTCCGCTCCGCCCAGCCCGATGACTGGGGTTCCTACGCCACTCGTCTGCTCGGCATGCAGCAGGTGGATCGCGCCGGGGCGGTGCGGGCCTTTCGTATGGACGACCGCAAGCAGCGCCTGATCGTGACCGGCGACGAGGGTGAGGGCCTCGGCTTTCTCGGCTGGGAGGTGGCGGACGCGGCAGCGCTCGACGCGCTGGCGGCGCGGCTGGACGCATACGGTGTCGAGGTACGGCGCGCCCCCCGCGCCCTGGCCGACGAGCGCTACGTGGCCGATCTCATCATTTTCCAGGACCCTGCGGCCAACCGGCTCGAGGTGTTCCACGGACCTGCAGTGGCGAGTGATCCTTTCCGGCCGGGCCGGCCGATCTCGGGTTTCCGCACGGGCCCGCTCGGTATGGGGCACGCCGTGCTCAACGTCGAAGACGCCGAACCGCTGTTACCCTTCTACCGCGACCTGCTCGGATTCCGCGTCAGCGACTATGCGCTGAAGCCATACAAGCTTTACTTCTTTCACATCAATGGCCGGCACCACAGCTTCGCCATGATCGGCTCCGGGAAACAGAATCTGCATCACTTCATGGTGGAGCTGTACAGCCTGGATGATGTCGGCCAGGGCTATGATCTCGCGCAGCTCGAGGAGGGGCGCGTCGCGTACACTCTCGGGCGGCATACCAACGACTACATGATGTCCTTCTATTCGCACTCGCCTTCGGGATTTTTTGTCGAGTACGGCTGGGGCGGCCGCGTCATAGACCCTGGGGCCTGGCAACCGCATGAGACCCACGACGGGCCGAGCCTATGGGGACACGAGCGGCTCTACATGGAGCCCGAGCAACGCGCCCGGCTACGCGAGATGCGCCTCTCCGCCGCAGCGCGCGGCGCGCGGGCGCCGGTAGGCCTCCCGGACTGCCCCTGGCTGCACGCGGTCATCGCGCGCGAATGCGGCATTGGCCAATAACTGCCGGCCTGGATGATAAGAATTTGCGACGCCAGAAATACGCCTCCCACAGCAAAAACAGGCCACCGCGGCACTGGGGCGGAGGTGCTGCGGCTTGGGACCCTCCCCGGCGTCGGTCCCCCGACCCGGAGGAGCTGCTCATCAAAGTCACTGCGCCGCAGTGAACACGGGCGACTCCAATCATTGAAAAAGCGCCGAGCTCATTGAGACCAGCGCCGACACGAAGAGGTAGTGGTGGAAGCAATCGGGTCAGCTTTTGGCACGCCAGAGACGATTGATTTGACTTCGCCGATCGTCGGCTTGCTGGAGTGAAGCTGACCTTCCCGCGCAATTGCAGGACCGCTGCCTCCCTCAGTGACGTCGGAATGCGTCGCATTACTGTCCCCGCGGGCCGGTGATAAAAATGCGACTTTGCAAACAAATCAGAGGCCTCGTCAGTCGAAATGGTTAAGATTGTACGAGTGAGATAAGGGAGACCATGAATGTACAACATCGAGATCGCGTAAAGCTCCGGCGACCTTTCGAGCCAGATGGCGGCGATGCGCATGTGGCTTGACGAACAACGCGTCGAGTCGTCGAAATCTACTTGCCGCGACAGCGAGGGCGGGATCATCGTTTGCATCGAATTCAAGATCGCCCCTGAAGCCCAGAAATTCGCCGAGCGCTTGTCCGACGTGAAAGCCACGGTTCGCCGGCCGATGAGGAACGTTGCGCTAGGATTCGAGCTGGGGCCAGGGAGCCATCGGTCCCGCATCTCGGATCTCACCGACTTAGTAAGGGGCAGCGCGTCGGGCTTCATCAGAGTGGTTCCCCGGCACCCGAGCCTGTCGCCGGGGTCGGGATCCACCACTCCTCGCCGCGTGCGGTCTGGATGTATTCGGGCCAGCGCAGATCAATGGGCGGCGGGAAGTCTTTGGGCAGCAACGGCGCCATCCATTGCGTTCCGCCGATGCCGCCGCCGGTGCGCTCTGTGAACTCGGTCCTGCGCCTGTTTCAAAAGAGCCGGCTCGGTTAGCAGATCGAGAAGGGCCGCCGCGATCGTCTTGGCGCCAAGAAAGATGCCGGGGTTGATCGCTGCCGGCAGCCCGCCCAGCGCCTTATGGGCCCACGCCGGGTATTCGTAGTGGGAGCTGGGAGGGCGCAGCCGCGGCCGCATCGTCAACAGCCGCACGGTGGGCGCATGCCAAGTGTAGTCGACGTAATCATCCGAGGTGTAGTGGGTCTGCCATTCGGGCAGAGAGCGGCGCAGCCGCGCTTCGTATTCTTCGGGCGGCATCAGCCGTTCGTTGTCCTCGAAGAACGGGTTCTCCATCGGTGCGAGACCGAGATGGATTGGATCTGCCGCGCGAAGCCGCGGGCTTCGTCAGGAAAACGCGGCGCGCCGACGAGCTGCATATTTCGGAAAGTCAGATCGGCCATCGCGTGGTTGGTCAGCCCGACGCGGGTCTTGGTGATCCACCGCACCGAGGCGCGGCAGCCGGTCATCGCGGCGACGTGGCGCGCGTTGTTCTCGAGAACGTTGCAGATCTGCTGCTGGATACCGAGGGTCGGCGAGCGCCACGCATATTGGATCTGGCTGAAGCGCGGCGGCAGGTTGTCGGAGGTCGTATCGCCCCCGACCAATACGAACTCGTTCAAAGTCCAGGTGCCGGTGTGTGGGAACATTGCCTCCTTGGTGTATTTTGTCGTTGTATACATCAGGCAGAGCGCATCGATCGCGCCCGGGCAGCGGGCCGCCGCATGCGACGTGTGGGTGGTCGGCAGGAGGCTCTTGTCGATCCACTTCTCTGGCTCGACGGCTTCGAAAGTAAAGACTGCGCTCCAATAAGAGCCGCATTGCGTCTCCCGGATCGCCGTGTTCGTGAAATGTGAGTGATAAGAAATGAAGGCGTCGGCCCCGTCGTAATAGCCCTTGGCTGCGTGCACCGGCTTCGAGCCGCACACCTTTTCGGCCGGCTCGCCGAAGAACAGCAGCGTGCCAGTGATGCCGAACCTCTCCATTGCCGCCTTCGCCGCCAGCAAGCCGCCGAGCGCCGTCGTACCGAGCGCCGAGTGCGGGTCGGTGTGGCCGGCCGCCCAGGGATGCAGCCCGGCGCGTGGCGCGCGGTAGGGGACCACGTGCTGCGAGTTGCCCGGCACTGCGTCGTATTCGGCATAGGTCCCGAGCACCGGCTCGGATTTGCCCCAGCGCGCCGAAAAGGCGGTCGGCATCGCACCCGAACCCTCCTCGACTGCAAACCCTTCCGCGCGCAGCAGATCGCAGTAGGCTTTCGCCGATTTGTACTCGCGCCAAGCAGGCTCGGCGTAGTTCCAGATGCGCAGATGAAAATCGGAGAATCGCCTCGCGTGCTCGTCGATCCAATCGAGCGCGTAGCGCTTCTGGCTGGCCATCGCCATCATCGGAGCCTCCTCATCAAGTGGATTACTGCAGCAGCCAGCTCGTCCGTCTCTCGATCCGGCGACCCTCACGATCGAGCCAGCGGTCGTCAATGATGGAGCCGGGCCCGACCGACAGATCGCCGATATGACAGGCAGATCGCCCGGGTTTCCAGATTAGGCCCCTCAACCTTCCGCCCAATTATTCCTGGTTGAGGCAGTCTTTTCGATGAGGTGAACATTCGGTGGAGATGAGCTTGCGAGGCGTGTCGGGCGACATGAAAAATTGACCCCCCTTGTTGCCTCACGGGTCGATGTTGCCGGGATTAACCATGTCGCCTGACAGCCACAGCTCCATCCGGACTGCGGATTCGTGAAATATCGGGGCATATTTGAAGGTGTTGCGGAGTGGACGTGGGGCCGACGCAGCAAATGCGAGCGGGGTAGCCGTCATTACCCGGCCGGAAGGAGGACAACTGGTGCGAACCGTTCTTGCCCTCGGCCCCGCCGTTGCGGTCCCGCTGCCTCAAGGCCGCCACCGCCCGATCAACTGAACGAAATCGAGACCTAAGCCATGACCATCGATGATCTGATGCAACAGATTCAGGAAACCAAGCGCCTTATCACCGTGTATCGCAATGCCGATGAAGTGATCGTGGGCACCCAAGATCAAATCTATAGTAGGTGTGGTATTATAAACCGAACAACCCTCACGGCGGCCGAGATTGGCGACCAGATCGTCAATATCCTCGAGCGTCGGGTTGCGGCGCTCCGGGCAGAGCTCGAAAAACTCGGCGCGGAATACCAAGAGGAAAACCGATGATCGCCCCATGCGTTCCAGGTGGAGGGCAGCCCGCTGGATTTTGGCCTCCACCCCCGGCTCCCACCGCTTGGCTTCATCTTAGCGGGTCCGCCCAGGAATGCACGATCGCACTCTTGCCGGTTCGTTGTGCTTCTCTCCTAGGCCTAGGATAGACCCAATCGGGTTCGGGCTCACGCCGCGGAGGCGGATTACACGTGTACGGCAGACACGTGCTCAACGAACTGTCTGCGGTCTTATGCCCGATGTGGTCGCGTTTGTTCCTCGACTACGATCAAGCAGCGCTCGACGTGGCCTGCAACCGGGCCGGTGCGGCGAAACCAGGAATAGCTGATCAAGCGCCGAATATGCGATAACCAACTGGTCCGCCAACATGTCGGCGGTCCGGAGCGCATCGCATACGGCCAGGCCGAGATCGAGCAGCTGATGTCTATTGCACGGACGCGCTGGCACGCCGGTCTTAATTTCGCAGGTTCGGTCGCAAATGTTCCTCGCCGCCGGGGCGCATTGCAGTCTGCCGTGGAGGATGTCGATGGCAAACTGAGGGTGCCCGTCGATCAGGCCCGCTGCGACTACCGTAGCTGAGCGCTCCGGGAAGCCATCGGAAACCCCTCACGAAAATCGCGGCCGGTAATCTCGACGTTTCCGTCCTCAGTCAATTGACGCCGCCGCACCTTTCGCTCGGCCACTCTCTCGAAGCGTGTTCGCTGCAAGTGGTACGCTTCAACACAACGCTCGGGAGTGGGGGTATCGGCAACAGGCGCTGGAACACACGCCGAGGTACCCTCACTACGCCGTGGTATTCACAAATTTCAACGCCGAACTCAACAGCCTGCCGCTCGGCATTCCATCGGGCGTCGTCGGGGAAGGTAAAGAACATCGGCGCGTTCGCTAGGGTGCAGAGCAAGCGAATAATGTTCTCTATATGTTCGGCACAAGCAAAGCAACACCGACGGTGGTTGGCTGGAGCAAGGTGCCGTCCGGGGTGTGGTTGGAATTGAAGGTGGCGTAGTCTCCGGGTGCTGAAACCCAAGCAATCCCGGCGTTTGACCGCCGGTGGAGACCACGCTATGACCAGCAATAGCACGAACTCGGCGGCCCTGCAGTCGCAAGCCGAGAGGGCGACCCACCTTCTCGAGGATTGGTTTGACCCGATCGAAGCCGGGCTGCGCGAGCGGGTGCGCGAGCTCATCCAGGGGATGATCGAAAGCGAGCTTGAGGCCGTGCTCTCACGGCCGCGCTACGCTCGCCGGCCCACGGCGGCTTCCGAGAATGATGGCGCGAGCGGTGTCACTGGCCACCGGCACGGCCACCGATCACGGTCTCTGCTGGGGACCTTCGGCCGGGTCGAGATCGCGGTGCCGCGGGCCAGACTCGCGACCACGGAGGGCAAGACAACCGAATGGAGGAGCACGGCGCTGCGGGCTTACCAGCGGCGAACCAGGCAGGCCGATTCGCTGATCGCCGGCGCCTATCTTGCCGGCACCAATACCCGACGGGTGCGTCGGGCACTGTCAGCGGTCTTCGGCGGTGCGGTGAGCAAGGACACGGTGAGCCGGGTGTGGCGGAAGGTGAAGGGCGATTGGGACGCCTGGAATGCCCGCTCGCTGGCCGCGGAACCGATCATCCGCGTGATCCTCGACGGCACCGTGGTGCGGGTCCGGCTCGACCGGAAGGCCACCTCGATCGTGCTCCTGGTCGTGCTCGGCGTGCGCGAGGATGGCCAGAAGGTGCTGCTGGCCGTCAAGAACATGGGTGGCGAGACCAGCCAGGCTTGGCGCGCCGTCCTCGACGATCTCGTCAAGCGCGGGCTGCGCCAGCCAGAGTTCCTGATTGTTGACGGCGGGAGCGGGCTGGAGCAGGCGCTGGCCGGGCTCTGGGGCGACGTGCCGACCCAACGCTGTACTGTCCACAAGCACCGCAACCTGCTCGCCCACGCGCCCCAGCGGCTGCATGAGGAGGTCTCGGCCGATTACAACGATATGATCTACGCCGCCTCGGCTGCGGAAATCGAGGAGCGCCGACGGGCTTTCAGCCGCAAATGGCGGCTCAAATGCAAGGCGGTGGCCGACAGCCTCGAGGAAGCCGGTGATCGGCTCTTCACGTTTACCCGGCTGCCGCTCAGCCAATGGAAGAGCGCGCGCACTACCAATGCGATCGAACGGCTCCATGAGGAGTTCAAGCGCCGGATCAAGACCCAGACGGTACTGCCTTCCGCCGAAACCGCAGCCATGTTGTTCTGGGCATTGCTCGCCGCGGGTCAGATCGCAATGCGTAAAGTCGATGGGTGGCAGACCCTATACCAGAAACTCGCTGACAAGCCGATTGACCTCGCTGCCTGACCCCGTATCCTCATCCTACCGGAGACCACGCCATCAAATTCCAACACAGATCGCGACAGCACCTCGCCAGCATCAACAAATACTCTGTCGAGGATGGTGATTGCATCGTCCTTAAGCCGTAGCTCGCCTCCCTCCAACTCCGCCTCCAGTTGGGCACCTGGGCGGAGTCGCTCTTGAAATCCTTCGGTGGCTAGCTGTACCTGCTTTGCTTTCTCAGCCTTGGCCCACGCAGTTTTTTCCTTGGCACTCAATTCCGGCGGAGCCCTCGCCGCGAGAGCTTCGAGCGTCCGGACCTCGGACGCCCATAGCCACTCTTCGGGTTTCTTTTCGATATCGCAAGCCTCGAACCGGCGCTCCAGATCGCCGAGCGTCTTGGCGCTGCCGGTATGAAGCTCCGTAAGCCCCCCCGCTAGCTAACTAGGCGACCCGTTACCATCAACAGCGTGAAACAAGGCGCTAACGGATTCACCGTTGTGGATGCGGCGCATCGCTTCGGCGAGCGCCGGCGCCACCGACAGTTTTACAAGATGGAGTGATTGCGTCCGCTCCCGGTGTAATTCCGGAGTACCGGATCGCTCGGGATCGGGATTGCGTAATCGTTCCGATAGGGGCGTTGGGCGGAGAAGGCGCTGAAATTCTCGACCTACTTCGTCGTGATCCACCACCCGCAGAGCAGACTGCGCCTGTTGATTTGCTTGCTTGGCTCGCCGATGCAAGTCTCCTTCCTGAGCAACTTGCCGAGGCACTATCGGAGGGTCTCTGCGCGTTGATCCGGCGGGATCTACAGGGCATCGTCGCGTTTGAAGTTCCGCGATGACCGTCCTGGTATCCTGCTATATCGGGAGACCAACCGTCCCTGGAGGATACATGCCGGAGGAAACGCAGGACCTATTCGAGATAATGGCC
>Ga0209656_10001952_pt1 | contig 13441 bp, 12 predicted proteins | sample BogFormECP12_OM2_FD_188239 | JGI IMG/M metagenome (GOLD analysis project Ga0209656, IMG submission 188239) | Bog forest soil microbial communities from Calvert Island, British Columbia, Canada - ECP12_OM2 (SPAdes) (version 2) | ecosystem: Environmental > Aquatic > Freshwater > Wetlands > Bog ... | reverse complement strand
TGCTCCGATTCGCGAATGGAGCATTGGGCGTCATTGAAACAGCGCGTCATTCGAACTGGGGCTACGATATCCGAACCGAAGTTGCGGGTGCAGCCGCCAAGGTTGTGGTAGAGGCGCCGCAAAAGACCCCGTTGCTGTTCGCAAAGGATTTCGGATCGCGCTACGATCATTTCGAGAACTTCCCGGACCGGTTTGAGGCTGCCTATCGCATTGAGATGGAATCGTTTTTTTCGGCGCTTCTCGAAGGCCGGCCTGTCACGCCCGGCCCTGAGGATGCCCTGGAAACGCTGCGACTCGGGCTGGCCGCAGCGAAAAGCTGGCGGGAAAATCGCCCGGTGAAAATTTCGGAGATCCAAGCATGAAACGACACTACAGACCTAATCTTGAAAATCTTTACCGGCACGACATTCGCCCTGAAAGTGCGTGATCGCCCCTGGACGCCGTCGAAAAATTCTGGAGCTCCTCGAACAGCAAGGGAACGTCAAGGTCGAGGAGTTGGCCGGTATTTTCGACGTCAGCCAGGTAACAATTCGGAAAGACCTGGCTGAGCTCGAAGAGCAGGGGATGTTGCAGCGGACGTATGGCGGCGCCGTTTATTCGCACCGGAGCCGATTCAACGCTTCGTTTTTTCAGCGATTGAAGATGCGTTCTTCGCCAAAGAACGCGATCGCGTCGGCCGCTCTCGCGTATATCCACGAAGGGGACACGATTATCCTCGATGCAGGCAGCACCACTCTCGCGCTTGCGCAAATCCTTCCGAGCCGATTTCGTTCACTCTATGTCATAACGAATTCGGTGCCTGCAGCGTTGGAGCTGTCCCAGGCAGGCTATGAAATCCTGCTTGTGGGAGGCCAAGTGCGGAATCATAGCCTGGCGCTGATCGGACCGGCCGCAATCAAGACCTTGGAGACTTATCACGCAGACAGAGCCTTTCTCGGAACTTCCGGTGCGACGCTGACGCATGGTTATAGCACGCCGAACCCTCTCGATGCGGCAATCAAACAGGCGATGATGAGGTCTGCCGACGAGACCTATGTGCTGACGGACTCGACGAAGTTCGGGCATGCCTGCCTCGCGTCATTCGCGAGCCTGAAAGAGGTTCACTTAGTGATTACAGATTTTGGAATGCCGGCGGAGTTTGCCGACGCATTCACAAAGCGTGGCATTCGGTTCCAGGTTGAGAACATGGAATCGACGCCGCAGGACCGTGAGCCAATTGCGGAAGCGGTCTAAATCCGTACCGACCCCCAAAAATAATAGCCATCGAAAATGAAGACAAAACTCATTACGGCTCTCGCCGTTCTCGGGAGCTTGTTGCTTCCGATTGCAGGCTTTGCCCAAAAGAAGCCTCACATCATAGTCGTCACACACGGCCAGGTATCCGATTCGTTCTGGCTCGTGGTAAAAAATGGAGTCGACCAAGCTGCAAAGGATAGCGGCGCACAGGTCGACTATCGGTCCCCGGAAAAATTTGACATGGTCGCGATGTCTCAACTGATCGATGCCGCCGTTGCATCGAAACCGGACGGCCTCGTTGTTTCGATTCCAGACGCCGATGCGCTTTCAAAGGCAATTCAGGCGGCTGTTAAAGCCGGTATCCCGGTCATTTCCATGAACTCCGGCTCGGATGTGTCAAAAAAGCTGGGCTGTCTCATGCATGTCGGTCAGGAGGAATACGTTGCCGGAAAAGGAGCCGGCGAAAGGATGAAAGCGGAGGGCGTCACGAAGGCGGTTTGCTTGAATCAGGAAGTCGGCAATGCCGGGCTGGATGCGCGTGCGAAAGGGTTTAAAGATGGCCTCGGCGGCGATGTCGAAGTGCTGGCGGTCAGCATGGATTTCACCCAGACGCGAAACGCTTTTGCCGGATACCTCCAAAAAAATCCGGATGTGCAAGCAATCCTTGCTCTTGGACCAACCGGCGCTGAACCGGCTCTCCAGGCTCTGGAGCAGGCAGGCAAGGCTGGTAAAGTGAAGTTCGGCACGTTCGATCTTTCGCCGACAGTTCTGCAGGCACTTTCGAAGGGTGAAATGGACTTCGCGATCGATCAACAGCAGTTCCTCCAAGGTTACCTCCCAGTGATATTTTTGGCGAACTACGTCAAATACGGTCTGCTCATTGCGACAGATTCAGTCCCGACAGGTCCCGGCTTCGTGACTCAACAGAACGCGAAGCAAGTAATCGAACTAAGCAAGCAGGGAATTCGCTGACCGACATGCCCGGAGGCGAGAACGGAGTTTTCGCCTCCGCCGGCCGTTTCCGGCGCAATTTTCTGGAAGGACGCATGGCTAATTTGCGCAAGTTGATGGTTCGGCCCGAGCTCGGCGCCGTCACCGCTCTGATTGCGGTGTTCATTTATTTTGCGGTTACCGCTGGGTCCCAAGGGTTTCTTACTACGGAAGGAACGATTAACTACCTGGAAGTGGGGGCGGAGCACGGTATCCTCGCGGTTTCTGTGGCCCTGCTGATGATCGCGGGCGAATTCGATCTCTCAATTGGGTCAATGATCGGAGCTGCCGGCATGATCATCGCGATCCCAGTGACGAAGTTTGGGTGGCCTCCCTGGCTGGCTATCCTCGTCGCATTCGCATTCTCGTTGGCGGTCGGTTATCTGAATGGCTGGCTGGTCGTCAAAACGCGGCTCCCTTCATTTATCATCACCCTGGCATCGCTCTATCTTCTCCGAGGTCTGACGTTTGGCCTTACGATTGCGTTGTTAAACTACACCCGAGCTTCCGGAATGGGAAGCTACCTCAACGGCGACCCTCTCGTCACGATCTTCAGCGGTGCGCCATTGGGTCTGAAAATTTCAATCTGGTGGTGGGCGGGATTAACCCTCGTGCTGGGCTGGATCCTTTTCAATACCTCTTACGGGAACTGGATATTTGCCGTCGGCGGCGATGCACAAGCGGCACGAAACGTCGGAGTTCCTGTCGCACGCGTGAAGATCAGTCTGTTCATGTTGACCGCGGCAACCGGTACCCTGCTTGCAACGATTCAGGTGCTCGATACCGGTTCGACCGACGTCCTTCGGGGTGAACTCGCCGAACTCGAGGCGATCGCGTCGGCGGTCATCGGCGGGAACCTACTGACGGGAGGCTACGGCTCGGTCTTCGGGGCGACAGTCGGAGCCCTGATTCTTGGGATGGTGCAGCAGGGAATCTTCTACACAAATATCGATACGAACTGGTTTAAAGCCGTTTTGGGAGCGATGCTTTTGGCCGCGGTTCTACTGAACAATTACCTTCGGCAGCAAGCGCTCCGGAGCCAATAGCGGAAGGTTACTAAACGGAGTGGTCGCGATGCCGATTATCGAACTGAAAGATGTCACAAAGACATTTGGCCGCGTCAATGCGCTGCGCGGAATATCTGTGAAAATTGAGGCCGGAGAAGTTCACTGCCTTCTCGGCGACAATGGCGCGGGAAAATCGACCTTGATAAAAATTTTGTCAGGGGTTCATAGACCATCTCAGGGAACGTACGAATTTGAAGGCAAGCCGGTTGAATTGCGTTCTCCGAGGGAGGCCCTTGATCTTGGCATTGCAACCGTGTTTCAAGACCTGGCAATGCTGCCGCTAATGAGTATTACGAGAAATTTCTTTCTGGGTCGTGAGCCCCAAAAGAAATTTGGCCCTATCGCTGTGTTCGATTCCCGCACGGCAAGCGGCATCACAAACGAAGAGTTAAAAAAAATTGGAATATCGCTTCGTGACCCGGACCAGGCCGTTGGGACACTGTCGGGCGGTGAGCGCCAGGCTGTTGCGATTGCAAGGGCTGTCTATTTCGGGGCCCGCGTTCTGATTCTGGACGAACCGACTTCTGCACTTGGTGTAAAGGAGGCAGCCGTTGTCCTGAAATATATCGTGCAGGCAAAGACGAAAGGGATCGGCGTGATTTTCATCACGCACAATGTTCATCATGCATGGGCAGTCGGGGACACGTTTACCGTCCTCAATCGAGGCACGAGTTACGGGACATTCAAAAAAGCTGACGTTACGCGCGAACGATTGCTTCAAATGATGGCGGGTGGCGAAGAGCTAGAAGAACTGGCAGTCGAACTGGAGTTAATTGCAAAACGGGACTCAACTGAAGCCGGGAAACTCGAACAGCAGGTTGCCAAGGTTCTCGAGGACGAAGCCGGCGAATCGCATTAATGCGCGGGGTTGCTTCCGGGCCTGCGAAGCGAACATTAGGCCTGTCCACAATAACGTTGGCGGCGACTCCTGGTCGGGTTGCTCGATTGCGCGCTGGTTGCGTCTTTTGCCCCGCCGACTACAACGCGGCTTAACCCAATCTTTTTGTATTGATCAAATGATGGGAATTCGGTTCCCTTCGGATGCGTGCGGCGAAGCGATGCACCGAGTCGTTTTGCGAACGTAACCCATGGTGCAACATGACTGGCGACGGATAGGCAAAGAATCGACTTTCATTTTTTAAGAGGCGAGCGGATCAATAAGCACTCCCAACTATGGATACACGTGTCGAAAAAGATTCAATGGGCTCAATGCAGGTGCCTGCTGATGCGCTCTACGGAGCCACAACCCAGCGAGCAGTCCTCAACTTTCCGATTAGCGGGTATCGGTTCGGCCGTCCATTTATTCGCGCGCTCGGGCTAGTCAAGTGGGCGGCCGCTCAGGCGAACAGGGATCTTGGTAAACTTGACGAAGTGCGGACCCGGTTGATCGTCCAGGCGGCCGAAGAAGTTATCGAGGGAGCGTTGGACAGCCATTTCCCGATCGACATTTTTCAGACCGGCTCCGGGACGAGCACGAACATGAACGCGAACGAAGTGATCGCGAACCGAGTCAGTCAACTCGCCGGAAAACCGATAGGCACGAAGGATCCGGTCCATCCGAATGATCACGTCAACATGGGCCAGTCCAGCAATGATGTGATTCCTACCGCGATTCATATTGCTGTGGGCGAATCAGTTCGGAATGATTTGATGCCGGCCCTGGAACATTTACAGCACGGTCTTGAAGCAAAAACGCAGGAATTCTGGGACATCATTAAAATCGGTAGAACGCATTTGATGGATGCGACACCTATTCGCCTCGGGCAGGAATTCAGCGGATACGCAAAGCAGGTTGAACACGGCAAGCTCCGCGCGGGGAATGCGATCGCCGCCGTCGAGGAACTGGCGCTAGGAGGCACTGCAGTCGGCACCGGCTTGAACTGTCACCCGGAGTTTACCGGACACGTGATGGGCTATCTCTGGAACAGAACTGGCGTGGCATTTCGTGAGGCTCGCAACCATTTTGAGGCACAGGGAGCGAAGGATAGTCTCGTCGAGGCGAGCGGCGAAATCCGGACCCTGGCAGTCAGCCTTTTCAAAATAGCAAATGATATCCGGTGGCTGAGCAGCGGTCCGCGGTGCGGTATCGGTGAGATCCAGCTCCCGGCGACGCAACCCGGCAGCTCGATTATGCCCGGCAAGGTAAATCCGGTAATGTGCGAAGCGGTCATGCAAGTCTGCGCTCAAGTCATCGGGAATGACACGGCTGTCTGTTGGGGAGGCGCAAACGGGAACCTCGAATTGAACGTCATGATGCCGTTGATCGCTCACAATATTCTGGAGAACATTCGGCTTCTCACCAGTGTATCCCGGGTATTTCAGGACAAGTGCGTCAGTGGGATAACGGCGAACCGCGCTCACTGCGAAGAGTTGGTCGAACGCAGTATGGCGCTGGTTACGAGCTTGGCCCCGATCATCGGGTACGACCGGGCGTCCGAAATTGCCAAAGAGAGCGCCACGACCGGAAAAACGGTCCGTGAAATCAGCAAGTCAAAGAATCTGATGACCGATTCCGAGCTGGACAAAGCGCTCGATCCGATTGCGATGACCAAGCCCGGCGGCGCGGGATCCACAGGCGGATAGACCGGTTATTCTGTGTGAACAAAACTCAGTTCGATAGCGCGCTGAATCATCGCAACGTGAGCCTGCACTCTTGCGCAAAGATCGTACTCAGACGGTGTCTCTGTGGTGATCGTGCGCTCGCTATGGTTCGCGGCGAGATATAGCGCTTCCGCAAGCACCGGGAATTTTTTCAGGTTAATATTTCGCGCTATCCAGCCTTGATCCGCTCTCCGGCCTTCGATCGTGGCGCGCTCATCGATGGGGACATAAAATCCGGCGGCGGCCAGCAGTTCGCGCCCGAACGTGGTAAGCCGCTTGCGGATCTCGTACAGATAGGCGCCTTGCGCGTCGTAATCCTCATGCAGACAGATCGCGAGCCGGAATTTACGGTCGCGCAGAAGCTCTTTTTGGGCGCTGATGCGCGGCAAAGTCTCCAGATGGTAGCACCGATTTAAATCGCGGTTTTCCGAGTCGGTCCTTCGATTGTGCGCGAGCCCCCATGGATTCAGGCAGGGGAAAATCATCACGGGCAATTCGCGCAGGACCGACTGATGGAGCTCGGCCCACTGATAAAGCCCCTCCGTGGAGGCCGGTTCGTCGCCGTGGATCCCGGCGGAAAGGTAGATTCCGGGTGAATCCTTGAGCGCCGGCGAGGTTACGCAGAGCAGCTCGAACTCTTCCACCGTGCAATAGACAGAGGCGCTGAGCCTGGCTTTCCTCGCAAGGCTTCGCCAGCGTTTAATCAAAAATCGGTAGTCGTGGACTCGATGCCGTTGAAACTCGAAATTCATGCGGCTGCTAACTCGGTCAGTAATCGTTGGTGGATTCCCTCAAACCCCCCGTTGCTGAATACAACGATCACATCGCCGGGTTTTGCCAAAGGTTTTACGCGGTGCAAAATATCCTCCACCTGCGGCTCGTAAAACGCAGGAACGCCGCACTCCTGAATGGTTTTAACGACTCGCTCCGGATCCAGCCGGTCGCCGGGCGGCATCTTCTCTGGATTCGCAACACGCGCCAAAATTACGCCGTCCGCATTCTTTAGCGCCTCCGGAAGCGCGCTTTGAAACGTTGCGCGCCGGGTCGTGTTGGATCGCGGCTCGAAGATGGCCCAGATTTTTCGCCCGGGATAACGATGCCTGAGCGCGAAAAGCGTTTCGCGTATTGCCGTCGGATGATGTCCGAAGTCATCGATCACTTTGATTCCGTTGACCTCACCCCGTACTTCCTGACGGCGTGCGACTCCGGTAAAGCGAGCAAGAGCGTTGTGTACGACATTAACCGGCAATCCGTACATCAGGCCTACTGCGACCGCCATTGCCGCATTCCGCACGTTGAACTCGCCAACCAGCGAAGTTTGAAACCGATGGCCGAGCAAAACGAACCCGGAGCCGTCTCCATGATATACGGCTTCTGTAATTCGGTGGGTGGCATATGCATTGAACCCAACCGTGGAAACCTGGCTCAGCGACTTTGTAACAACTTCGGCGCAGTTTTGGTCGTCCGCATTGATAAAGATATTTCCACCGCGTGGCACGATATTGACGAGACGCCTGAAGCTGAGCTTGATCTCGTCGAGATTTGAAAAGATATCTGCGTGGTCAAACTCGATGTTGTTGATCACAACGGTTTCCGGAAGATAGTGCAGGAACTTCGACCGCTTATCGAAAAACGCCGTGTCGTATTCATCTCCTTCGAGAATGAAGTACTTGGAATCGCCGAGAGAGGCGCCTTGCGCCAGGTCTTTGGCGATCCCACCAATCAGGAAGCCAGGCGCGGCACCAGCCTCCCGGAACAGCCATGTCACCAGGGAGGCCGTCGTTGTCTTTCCATGTGTTCCTGTCACGACGATATTCGATTTTTCCCGGAGGAAAAATTCCTTCAGTGTTTCCGGAAGGGAGCAATAACGCAGCTTTCGGTCCAGGACTGATTCAACCTCAGGATTTCCCCGGCAAATCGCGTTGCCAACGACAACCAGATCCACGTCCGACGGGATGTTCTCCGGTTTGAACCCATTGGCGGGCTTTATTCCTTTTGCCTCGAGAAAGGTCGACATCGGCGGGTAGACGTTTTCATCGGATCCGGTAACAGTATAGCCCATGTCGCGCAGGGCGGTTGCCACAGCGCCCATTGCTGTTCCGCATATTCCAAGGAAGTGGATCCGTTGAACGACCTTTTGCATAGAAATAATCCAAAGACGGTTGACGTGGACTAATTCCAAATACCAACGTGATCAATTTCGCAAGCGAATGGTGAAAATAGATTTTGCGGCAAAGGCGATAGTTATCCTGTGCGGCGTTTGACGTACCCGGGAAGAAGATTTACCATCCGACCACCAGTTCGCGTCCGTAGCTCAATTGGATAGAGCGTCGGCCTCCGGAGCCGAAGGTTGTGGGTTCAAGCCCCGCCGGACGCAGTAAGTAGCTACCAAGCGACGCACTCGCGTTTACCCGCTTTGCGGCGCTGAACGCCGAAGGAAATCCTTGGTAAAACAACGCAGGACTATATCCTACGGGTGTTTGGCAGTCCGGAGCGGTTCGGTGCGTTCAGACCGGCTGGTGATTTCTTGAGTGTTGGAAGGGCGTTGAGCCAGCACTTCCTGCCACTGGTTGCAGAAGGTCGGATTGTCGTCAAGCCTTGGATCAGCGAAATCCAGGACCGGAACGTTCGATTCCTCGATGAAAGTTCGGAAGAATTTGACGCCATCATCTTTGGTTTCGCCCAGTCATACGTAACGGCTCAAGACGAGGCTGAGGGAGAGCGAGCGAATAATTAAGCCCGACTTTCCGACACCGGCTTTGGCAGCTTCACCGAACGAATGGCGTGGAGTAGCGCGAAACACCCGAGAATGTTTAGACGCGGTTGGTAACGGCGTTGAGGCCCCTTAGACATACCCTGTAATACGGCCAAGTTCGCTCCCACTTTAGTTTGGCGTGTTCGAGAACCATTCAAGGCACGAACGCCCAGCTTTCCGCGTCGGCGCGAGCCGTTTTCCACCGTAGCAAACATCTGTTCGACTCAGAAGACGCAACAAAGGGTTTGCACTTGCTACTCTTGGACAACTACCGGAACTTTATCTCCCGGTTTTAGCCGCGGGAGACCGCGCGTGGTGATTACAACATTTCCCCATTCGCCGGAAGGCGGGAATCCGCCAATCTGATGGGGTTGATCAACGAGCTCGTTCAAATCCAGCCGGAACTTCTCGGGGGTCACCGGGACGATAATTTCAATATCGATCCGATAGTTGTTGCCGGTCTCTTTTTCGACGTTTGTCGCGATTGCAAATGGAGTCTCCATAAACTTGATCCTGGTTGCGACAGAGGGGCCGCAGGTTTCACTGTCTAAATTATTTTCGTCTAGGCTTTCTGGTTGATCGACTGCGACCGCCACGGACGAGTATCAATGCGAATCGAATTCCGCGCTATGGGGGAATCAAGAAATCTTTTACCGGCCTCAAAAGGGTTTTATCCCGGTAAAAACCAAAAATTTCCGCCGGGAGAGGCCACCGGGGAAGCGGCGATAACAATTTCCAGCGTTTCGCATAGTCCGCTCTGATCTCTGAACAGGTCGCGACGTCGCATCAACACCCTCCGGCCATCGGGTGCCGCGCGGGATCTCCCGCCCCAGGAAGTAGACCGATGCGCGGATCTCCGGACGCAACAGTTTGACTTCTTTTCGGTAGAATAGTGCCCGGGTACCGAGAGCGGAATCGTAACCTTCGTATCGATCCAGTATCTCCCAAACAACGGCGTCGAGAACCTGGTAGACCTCGACCGCGACAATGCCCGGGTGTTCGATTACGCCCGGGTATCCATTCTGGATGAACCGAAGCCCTCTCAGAAGTCCGTGCCCATGGAACGTGAGACCGTGCACGACCGAATGACCTTGCCGCGCAAGGCTGCGCCGGCGGAGCGAACCATACGCAGCAAAGAACGTTGGACGGGCGCATTCCATTTGGTCTTTCAGTCTGAGGCCAGTTGAGATTGCCGAGTATCATGCCGACCCCGAGCCTCAACCGCAAGGTCGTCGCTACCCCTGGTGAAACATGCGAGTAGGAGTACGATTTCGCTTTCGAGGACGATCGCAAACGCCGACACGCCCTACTGCGCCAAGGCTTCGTAGGGCAAGCCGACAAGCCGACACGCCGACACCGCATCCTGCGCGATTCCGGCTCCGCCGCGTTGTGCCTCCGTGGTGAATCCCCCGTCCGCGTTCTATTGCCGCACACCAGGAGCCCGCGAAGCGGATCGAATGAAGTTCGGATCCACGATTCGTGCGCTTCGTGCGCGTTGTCCCTTTTGCAATTGGATCAGTCGCTGGTCTCGCAATGCTCTTTGCGTCGATGCATTTTCCAGGAGATCGGCGGTAAGCTTCACAAATGGTGCGACCGCCGGAGACCCTGTCGCCCCTATGAACTGTAAACCGCGCAACAATTGACTCAGTCGCCGGCAATCGGCGCGACTGTCGTTTGCGACCAGTTGAACATCCGTAGGGCCCTGGCTGTTCCGACGACTGCCGCGCCCGACCGCTTGCATGAATCGGTCAGCGCTCACCGTCGGCGTCAAAATGATAGAGAGCTCCGGCGCCGTAGAAAAACGCTGATTCAACTCGGGCCAACCCGCTGCCTGGGAATACGGAATGAGGATGACTTTGGTCAGACCCGGCGCATAGACCGGCCGGTTGTCCGGTCCTCGAAGTTCGATTCGTTGACCGGTCTCGTTTGTTTTGTAGGCGCCATCGACAAACCGAGCCATCTGTTCCGAATTCTTTTCTCCGATCCCAGCCCGTTCGCTCGCAAGAGCAGGCACAGATTCGCTGCCTTCGGGAAATGCCCTGAGAAACGAGCACTCAATCCCGTGAGCCGCCATCGCGGCTCTCATCGCCGAAAGAAAACCCGGGGTCTCCTTCGGCAGTCCATCGGCATCTTTCAGAATCCGCGAAGCCACCGGAATGTCGTCCCCGAACAGGATTACCTTTTTATTTTGCGCAAGCGCTTCCAGCGTTCTCTGCAAGATCGATTCGACCTTCGTGCCGTCGGATGCGGTATTTAATTCGGAGTTGAGATCTTCCAGCAGCCCGCGTTGCCGAGCCAGATCTGTCATCCCGATCAGGCGGGCATACCCGTCGATCAGCTGTGTCTCGGCTGCGTGCGACTCCGCCCGATACGGAACAATCTCTGCGGGTAGCACGGACCCGTAAAATGGGAACTCACGATGCAACATTGCTCCTGCAGCCGTGACTTGTTTGATCTGGTCGGATACGGCCGCGAGCAGGTCGGGTTTCGACGTGAGTTCACTCTTGATCTCGTGAATCGGTTTTCCGGTTAGCTTCGAATAAAAATAACAATATTCGTTTATGTTATTAAACGGCGTGGCACTAAAAAAGAGCTGCCGACTGGAGGGCACTTTGTCGAGAAGTCTGCGAACTTCAGGCAGCCGGCAATCCTGCGCCTCGTCTACAATCGCAACCGAATACTGTTGTCGCTGAATCTGCGCCTCTCTGATAAACGGTCCCAACTGTTCGATTGGCACAAATCGAATTTGCGATTCGTCCAGCCCAAGCCGGTCCAGATCGCGCCGGAGTGGAGGAAGCAGATCAGCTCTTGTGGTCAACAGAGCCGGATCTCCTGTTTCGTGGGCGATCGCTTTGGCGGCGAGAATCGCCTGAAAGGATTTGCCAGTCCCAGTCCCGTCATGAACGAGAAAGGCAGTTCTCCCTGATCCATCTTTGGGCGATTCCGGGTCGAGAAGGTGGCGTAGCGCAAGGTTCACCCCGTCCCGGATCGTCGGGTCCTCGCCGGTGCGCAGGCTCTCCAGAAGTCGCGCTTTGTCGGGAATCGCCGGGGACACCGCCGCAAGATAATCCCTGCTCCAGGTTGGAATACTCCCCCCAAGAAGCGCTTCGCTGACGTTGATCGGCGGACGATCGAAAGGATTTTCCATACGGTCCTATCGAGTTCCGATTAAAAGCCCGGGACGCGTTTCCTGAAGCACTTGGTAGACTGCCGTTTCCCACGCAAGAACTTGCGGTGCTCGCGCGTCTTCGAGAAATCGAACAGCCCAGATTCTCAGTCGATTTTGCGGATAAAATCCGTGCGATTCCTGCCAGAATCCGATCATTTGTTTGCGCAAGTCGCCACCGCTTTCTGACGCCCACGCAAGCAACGTGTCAGCGAGTTCCTGGCAAAGCAGCCGCCACCCAAGAATGGAAGTTCCCAGCTCCTCTCGTTCGTTTCGCACCGCCCAGAGGTAAAGCATCTCCTGCTGTTCAATCCGGGTAAACGGCCCAAGCTTTTGCTTTCTCTGTAGGAATGCAGTCACGGTCTCCGCTTCCGGGTGCCGGCGATTTTTGCGGAGCCAGGTTTCGAGCAGGACGAACTCGCGTTCCAGCGTTGCGTGGAGGAATCGGTCAACGCTCAAATCTCTCAGATATTGCTGTTGCTCCAGTGGGAGATCTGGATTCACATTCGATTCCGCAAAGGCATCCAGCTGATTGAAAGATTCCCGCCAGACATCTCTCTCTAACAGCGGAGTCGAATTAAATACCGGGCCGGCCAAGTGGTTACTGCTAACCGGTTCGGGGCATTTCAAAAGCTTATCGATTGTATCCATAATTATCGATCTGCGTCCGTGATATTTGCACAGCGCGATGCTAGCTGCGTGAGAATTGGAATCCGGCCGGGTAATCGGTCGGCTCATTGTCAAGATAGTCTACCTTGTCTTCAAAATAGCCGAGAGCCTGATGCAGCATGTCATCCACTAGTTCTTCGAGGCTCGAGAATCGGTGCGCCTCAGTCAGTGTTCCTTTATGGAGGACAACCGGCGTACCTGCATCCACTTCGATTGCGAAATGCCAAAGGTCCGCGTCGCCGATGAACAGATACTTTTGAATGGTTTCCGGGAAACTTGCCCAGTGGAACGAGTTTTCAGCCAGAAGTCCCGGCACTGCATCAAACTGATCGTCGCGAAGATCCCCGTCGACCCCATACATCGTCACACCGTTCGCCACAAATCCGTCGACCTGGCGAAGGATATTAATCAAGTTTTCGGGAAGCCGGATATCGAGCTCGTCCACCAGAGCGACCGCGAGTCGCGCGAGGTCCTGGTCTTCAGCGCCGGGCACCAATGGATAGTAACCCTGTTCCGCTTCCGAAGTGAGTCGATCTTCGAGATCGTCCCTTTGGGGTGCGGTGAGCTGGCGGTAATAATCTGACCGTCTCAGGTCATCGACAAACATGTCACTTAATTCTTTAATATAACGTCGGTTAACAGGCATGGGCTATACCTTTTGTTGGTTCGATTGCGGTAGCGGTTGAGGATTCGTGACCGTCCGGATTTTGCGTTTAGCTGGTTGCCGTTTTCGAGTGACTGGGCTTGGACGAACGACCGTTTCAACCTTTTGTTTAGCCTGAACTTCTCACAAGTTTTTAAACTTGTGAGAACAAAATACGTTCATAACCTACACAGAAGACGTTATGTTATGACGAGCTTTACTCTCGATCCTCTACATAGCGAGATTTCTTGGGTTCGAGGGCTTTTTTCCGAATTACCGCGATTTTTCGGCGACCGATCCGATCTGTTCGCTCC
>Ga0209656_10001951_pt1 | contig 13445 bp, 14 predicted proteins | sample BogFormECP12_OM2_FD_188239 | JGI IMG/M metagenome (GOLD analysis project Ga0209656, IMG submission 188239) | Bog forest soil microbial communities from Calvert Island, British Columbia, Canada - ECP12_OM2 (SPAdes) (version 2) | ecosystem: Environmental > Aquatic > Freshwater > Wetlands > Bog ... | reverse complement strand
GTCGGCGCATTCCGGGAGCGCTACCGGCCGACTGGACTCATGATTCCCGCCGATCACGCCGCGCACTACCTGGTGCGACTGGTCGCCACCCGCCACCTGCGCGTCCTTGATCTGCGCACCGAGAAAAACCTCGACGTGCTCGGCGTCGACGACCAGATCAACACCGGCCAGCATCCCGACGTGTGGGACACTTGCCACCGGCTCGCCGACGCCGTCAAGCGCTGGTGGCCGGCGCCCGACACCCTGGATGCGCTGGTGTACCGGCCGCGCACCACACCGGAGACCTCGGTCAACTACGCCTTCTTTGCCCTCGATGCGTTCTCCACCGAGTCATGGCCGCTGGCCGAGCGCACCGACGTCCTCACCAATCTGGTCCTGCGCCATGGCTTTACCATCGGCTGGGAGCTACCCTGAGGCCATGACAGAACAGTCAAATGCAATCACCGTGTCGCACCCGCCCGAGGCGTTGCTGCGCGTCGTCAACCCGATCATGAAACTGCTGCTGCACACCCCGCTCGCGGGTGCGGCCCGCAACCAGCTCATGGTGGTTGACTTCACCGGCCGCAAAAGCGGGCGGCACTATTCAATTCCGCTGAGCGCCTATGTAATCGACGGCATCCTGTATGCGATGACCGGCAAGACGTGGAAGAACAACTTCCGCGACGGCGCCGCCGCCCAGGTCTTGCACGACGGGAAGACGACGACGATGCGCGGCGAGCTCATCACGGACAAAGCGCACGTCGCCGATCTCTATTCGCGGTGTGCGGAGTCCTACGGTGTCAAGCGCGCGGAGCGCGCGATGGGGTTGGGGTTCCGCGATCATCAAATGCCGACCCACGATCAGTTCGCCGAAGCGGTCGACGAGCTTGGCTTGCGGGCGATCCGCTTTACCCCGGCTGCCTGACGCGCAGCGCCATGCTCACCAGCATCAGCATTCACACTCCGGGGGACTACTACTAGCTCCGATTTGAGGACGTATGTGATATCAGGCAGGGCTGATATCACATACGTATCGAATTTCGAACAGCACGTCATGGTTACTCGCTGGTGCGGATGTGAAACTTGCCGCCTATCGCAACGCGTCTGCGCCCGGCGCCGCGTGAGTACGGGTGATCACCGGCTCGTTGTAGCCCGCGATGCGCACCGCTTCGCGCACCGAGGCGCCGATCTCCTTCACCCGGTCGGCCGGCACCAATGCGATCACACACCCGCCGAATCCGCCGCCGGTCATCCGGGCACCCAGAGCGCCCGCTCGCACCGCGGTCTCGGCGATCAGATCGATGTTCGCGGTCGTGATGTCGAAATCGTCGCGCATCGATGCGTGGGATGCGTTGAAGATCCGACCGGCCTCGGCGTAGTCCGAATCACGCACCGCGGCAACGAAGTCGAACACCCGCTGGTTCTCGGTCAGCACATGACGGGCCCGACGAGCATCGACCGCATCGGTGACGCCGGAAAGCACCGACAGCTCACGATCCTGGATCTCCCGCAACGACACCACACCCACATCGGCCGCTGCCCGCTCACACGACACGCGGCGCGCAGCATACTCACCGCCGACGTGACCGTGCCGCTCCCGCGAGTCGATCAGCAGCAGCGCAACACCGGACGCCGACGGGTCAAAGGCCACCGGCTCGACGGTAAGCTTCCGAAAATCAATCAGCAGCGCCGTCGACTCCACGCCGAACAGCGAGGACAACTGGTCAAGCAAACCCGTTGGCGCACCGACGTACTCGTTTTCGGCGCGTTGCGCAATCCGCGCTTGCTCGAGCCGGCCGATCCGCCAACCGGCCGCTGTCACGAAAGCCCCTAAAGCCGCACACTCCAACGCCGCCGACGACGACAGCCCCGATCCCATCTCGACGTCACTGGTGATTGACATCGTGCCGCCGGGCACCGGATGCCCGGAACCGCGCAACGCCCACACGACGCCGGCCACATAGCCGGCCCAGCCGTGAACATCACCGGGCTTGGTGCGCAACGGAATTCGCACCGAGCCGTCGACACGGTCGCTGGTCACGGTGATCGCGTCGGCATCCGAGGGCTCGAACGTCACTACCGTGCGTTGCGGCAGCGCGATCGGCAGCGCCCAACCGAGGTTGTAGTCGGTGTGCTCGCCGATCAGATTGATCCGCCCGGGGGCGGCGTACCGGAGGACTGTCACGCCAGTCCTCGCAGCCGCTCGGCCACCGCCTCGGGCGTCACGTCGCTGATGAACGCGTCCATCGCCGACTCGGAAGCCGCCAGATACTTCAAAGCGACTGCGCTGCGCCGGATCGACATCAGCTCGACGTGGAAGTAGCCCTCCCGCTGCGCGTCGGTGTCTGCGTACTGATGCAGTGCCGAAATATACGGCAGCGGTTCGGAATACATCCGGTCAAAGCGCCGCAACACGTCAAGGTAGATCCGCGCGAAATCGTCGAGTTCGGCGGCCGCGAGGTCAACCAGGTTGTGCACGAACCGGTTCGGGTAGATGTGCACCTCCACCGGCCAGCGCGCGGCGAACGGCACGAAGGCCGTGAACAAGTCGGTGCGCGCCACGACGCGGCTGCCGTCGTGGACCTCGCGCGCCAGCAGATCGCCAAACAGGTTGCCGCCGTGGGATAGCCGATACGAAGCCGCCTGCTGCAGCATGACCGCGGTCCGCGGCGTCAGATACGGGTAGCCGTAGATCTGGCCGTGCGGATGGCTCAGCGTCACGCCGATCTCTTCGCCGCGGTTCTCGAAGCAGAACACCTGCTCGACGCCGGGCAACCCGAGAAGGTCGGACGTCCGGTGCCGCCACGCGTCGACGACAAGCCGGGCATGCGCCGTTTCCAGGTCGGCGAACGACCCGGTGTGGTTGCTGGAGAAGCAAATCACCTCACAGCGCCCGATTCCCGGCGCCGAGACGAAGCCGTCACTAACCGATGGCATCTCCCCCACCCCGGACAGGCTCGGGAACCGGTTTTCGAAGACGACGACGTCGTAGTCGGCTGCGGGTACCTCGCTGGTCAAGCCGGTCGGGCCGGGGCACAGCGGGCACTGGTCCGGCGGCGGCTTGTAGGTGCGGTCTTGACGCAGCGCCGCGATGATCACCCACTGCCCGGTCGTCCGGTCGAACCGCAACTCGGTGTGGTTGGGGTTCCGCGCCGGCAGCGGCCGGCGGTCCGCGACCGGTGCCGGGGTGTGGCCGGGCAACGAAAAGAACAGCAATTCACGCCCGTCGGCCAGCTTCGCCCGCGTCGGCTCCGTGTCCATCGGGCCCCATTTTGGCCGATTTGCCATCGCCAAGTCACGATAGAGAAGAGTTCAGCGGATAAAAGGGAGGCGTTCGCGGGTGTCCGGCATCACCACCACCTCGGTGAGCACGCTGTATCTGCGCACCGCGAACTGGGCGATCGGCTCCGATCCCGGATTGCTGCGGCTGCGGATGGCCGCCCGCACGACGGTCTCCTTGGCGGTCGCGCTGTTGATCCTGTTTCTGCTGACCAAGGCCACCCACCAGCCGTTGACCGTCGCGCTGCTCGGCGTGCTGATCAGCATGGTGGCCGGACGAGCCGTCAACGAGCCGGACCCGCACCAGCAGAAGATCACGTTGAAGGCGGTCAGATCCGCCCATGCCGAGTGAGGAAGTCCAACACCGCATCGGCGAAGACGTCGTTGCGATCACCGGCGACCATGTGTCCCGCACCCCGGACGTCGACGAACTCCACTTGGGAGAAGCGCGCCAGAAACTCGTCGGCGCGCTCCTGGCTGACCAGGTCACTCATTTGTCCTCGCACCAGCAACATGGGTACGCCGCCCGCGAGGATCGCCTGGACCGCAGCGTTCAATCGATCGACGTCGGCCACCTCGTAGGGCGGCAACGACGCGGTGTTGCTGATGAACTTGGGATCCCAGTGCCAGTACCAGCGATCGCCGCGGCGGCGCAGGTTTGTGCGCAGGCCGTCCAGATCGGTTGGCCGGGGCCGATGCGGGTTGTACTCGGCGATCGCGTCGACCACCTCGTCGAGCGACTCGAATCCCGACGTCATCCGGTCGGCCATGAAGTTGTGTATTCGGTTCGCCCCGGACGGATCCATATTCGGGACGATGTCTACCAGGACGACTGCGCGGGCAATCGTTGGCGAAAGCTCGCCCGCCAGAAGCATTGTCGTGAAACCACCCAGCGACGCACCCACCAACACCGGTTGCGGCGGTACGTGGCGCAGCACTTCCTGGATGTCGAGCGCGAAGCTGGTGAGGCGGTAATCGCCGCCTTCCGACCAGTCCGACTCGCCGTGGCCGCGTAGGTCGACCGTGACCGCCTGCCAGCCACGCTCGGCCACCGCCGCGGCCGCCTTGCCCCACGAGCGACGGGTCTGCCCGCCGCCGTGCAGGAACACGACGGCCGGCGCTTCCGGGTCGCCCATCCGGTCGGCGACGATGCGCGTGCCGCCGACGCCGCAGGTGGTGAACGTTTCCGGCGCGATGGTCATCGTGTGATCCTAAGTGGCAGGGTTCAGCCTCTTGCCCGTAGCTCGTCTCTTAGTAGTCCGATTTCGCTACGGAGCTCGTCGATATGGGCTTCAGTGGCCGCCTGACTCACGGTTTCCTCTTCCGTTACCGCCTGAATGATCCACGACGCGAGGGCCGCCGTGACCACTCCGACCAGGCTGATCCCGCCGATCATCAGTAGTACGGCGATAACACGGCCGGTGTTGGTCAACGGATAGACGTCGCCGTAGCCGACGGTGGTCACCGTTGTGATGGACCACCACAACGCCTTTCCGAAGGAGTTGATGGTGGCGCCGTGTAGGTATCGCTCTTCTTTGAATACGGCCAGCGACGCTGTGTAGATCAACAGGAGCACACCTGCGACGGTGTAAACCACTATGCGGCCGCGAAACGCGTCCCCAACCGCTCGCTGCAGCACCTTGATCTGACCAGCCAGAGCACACCCGCCAGACGTCCTTGTGGCTCTGCGAGAACCTCCACCGAGTACACACACACACACACAAGAAGACGAGGGCGGCTGCGGCGAGCGGCCATTCGTTATACCGCTCCCAGCGCTCCAACCTGGTTTGGGTGCTCATGCCGCGAAGTATCGCGGTTGCGTTGCGCGCTCGGTGTTAGAACTAAGAAATTTTGTCCAGGGGGTTGGAGCGTTCCAGCATGCCGAAGGTCTCTTCGCCATCCCAGCGGTAGCGCACGCCGGCTTGATGCAGCGCCGGAAAGCTCGGCATCTCCTGCTTCATTGCCTGCGTCGAGAACATCTTGTCGTCGTGATAGATGTCGTGCGTAGACAAAACCGTTTCGCCCTCGATATGCACTGTCCCGCTTCGCGTTTCCAATACCAGCGACACGTCCTCGCCGACGGTTTGCAGCCGAGTGAGCCACGGCGCCTCGACGACGCGGGCGGGAATCAGGCTGCCGCCGCCGTCAAATACGTAGCCCTCGTTGAAGGTTGGCTCGCCATCGGGGCGCGGCGGGTAGGCGATGTAGCCGAAGGCGCGTCCGCTGGGAAACAGCGCCGATTGCCAACTGTGGCCCCAGAATCCGGCGAGCTTACGAACTCCCTGGCGGCGAATCCGCAGACCGCTGCCGACAAAGCCGCGTTCGTCGTCGCCGACCTTCACCGCTCCCGTTGCGCGGAAGAGCTGTTCGTAGCGCGGGCCGCCCATCAGGTTGCCCTCGATCGATGTCTTCAGCCGCGATCCTGCCTCGGCGGACAGCGTGCCCTGCACCCACGGCGGAACCGCCATCTTCGCCTCGACGCGAAAGCTGACGTCGACCAGCGGCCCGTCCTTCTTGCCGTGGAGCAGATCACTCGAGGAGGTCTGAACCGCCTTACCGTCGTAGGCCATCGTCCAGGTGCCGAACGGCTCGACGCAGCGGAACCCCAGCCCGCCGGCGCCGAGCACGGTCGGACGACCGTCCGGCCCTGCGGCGGGCCAGCTTTGGCCGTTTTCGCGTAACCGGAAGACCCGCCCGTCCGGGAACGCCACGTTGACTTGGACGTCATGCGCGTCCCAGTTCGCGGCGACGGCCTCAATTCCGATTCGGGGCAAGCCAACTTGGCCGCGGTCGTCGATGACCCAGAAACTCACCGAGTCTCGCATCTCCGGGTCGTCGGGCCGCTGCGCGAAGACCTGCTCTCGTGTCGGGTCGATACCGCCGGTCAAATCAATTGCCATGCAAACTCCTTGCGGCGTAGTCGGCGAACAACGGCCGCACCTTATCGAGGTCGATGCCGAATGCCACCGGGTCGGCGTGCGTGCTTGGTTCCCGTTCGGCCGCGGCCTCGGCCCACCAGTTGCGCATCCGCGATTCGAATTCGTCAGCGACCGGCTCGCCGAGCCAGGCGTAGAGCCCGCGGACCTCGTGGATGGGGTCGGCCTGCATCGCGCGAAAGTCGATGTCGTAGAAGCGATGATCGGCTCCGCCGTCGCGGAACCGCATCGCCCGTTGCATGCCCAGCGACCAGTGCTCGACGTTGAGTTGGCCGATGTATTCGCGGTCGACGTGGTCGGTGAAGCCGCCGATGATGTCGGCGTAGAGGTCGGCCACCGACAAGATCACGTCGGTCGGATCGCGGTGGGTCATCACGAAACGAGCGTCCGGGAACGCCCGGTTGAGATCCTCGAGCCACAACACGTGCGACGGCGACTTCAGTCGCCACGGCCGGGTCGGCTCCCCCCACGCCAGCAGCTTCATCACCCGCTTTTGGTAGGCGTAGGTCGATTCGAGGTGAGCCTTTTCCACCAGCCAGGCCGAGTACGACGGGATCTGCGCAAAGGCTTGGAAGATATGGGATTTGAAGTCCAGCGCCATCAATTCCAGACACTCCATCGGAGCGTGGGTGCCGGTGGGCACGTGCGCCCGCGAGCCGACCTTGTTGCCCTCGTCCTCCGGGATCCGCGGATCGGGACCCTGCACCGTCGACGGTGGCGGACACGGCTGCGCGGACTCCCACCGACGCAGATACCGAATGCCCGGGTCCTGCGACAGCAGCAGCGACAACGCGGTCGAACCGGTACGGGGCAACCCCAGCCCGATCAGCGGCGGCGGGATTTCGACGTCGTCGATTTCCGGGTGACGGCGATACCAGTCCTCGACCTGCAGTCGCTGCGACAACGCGGTCACGATGCGGGGATAGAGGTAGCCCTCGCCGCAGGCGTTGAGGCGGGCCTCGTCGCGCAGCGAGGCGAGCAGCACCTCGAGCCCTTCCCGGAAGGAGTCGTCACCAAAGTCGTCCAGGCCGGTCTGCGCGACGGCGCGGCCGACGACGTCGTCGAATTCGGCCACAATGATCTCCTTCCGGAGAATCAGTGTCAGTATACTGACGCGATTATGAGCGAGTTGTCAACGTCTGACGGTTCGCGGCGCCGCTACCACAGCCCGGCGCGCCGCGAACGGGCCGCCGCGACCCGCGAGCGCATCGTCGACGCCGGCGCTCGCCTGGTGCGCGGCTTCACCACCTGGGACTGGGACGAGCTGACCTTCCGGGCCGTCGCCGAACGCGCCGGGGTCAGCGAGCGCACCGTCTACCGCCACTTCCCGTCCGAGCGGCACCTGCACGACGCGATCATGGCCCGACTGGAGGACGAGGCGGGCATCAGTTACGAGGATGTCGAACTGGACAATCTTGCCGACGTGACGGCGCGGGTCTTCGCCTCGCTGCGACGGTTCGCGATCAAGGACACCATCGGCACCCCGCGCGGCCCGGCCTTCGCCGGCGCCGACGCCCGACGGCACGAGGCGTTGAACCGCGCGATCGCCGCCCGCGCGCCAAAGCTGCCGGACGCGCAACGCCGAGCACTGGCCGGCCTTCTCGATGTTTTGTGGAGCCCGCCGACCTATGAACGGCTGATCGGTTCGTGGAACCTCGACAACGCCGAGGCAATTGGCGCCGTGCAGTGGCTGATCACGAAAGTCATTGCCGCGGTTGAGAGCAACGAATCGCCAATTGTCAGCACCTGACGACGACTGGGCTGGCCGAGGGCGAGAAGCCGCTGGTGGCGTAATCTGGAGGGCGAGCAGTTTCGTTGTCAGCGGCCGTCCACCGGCAATGCGATTCCTCCGGCGCCCCGCACCCGCGAGGGGGTCGATGCCGAATGAAGGATCCGCCTGTGGAATTTGTCGCCCTCACCACGGCCGCGCTGCGCGATCTCCGATGATGTATCCGCTCGGAGCTCTCCGCCGAGCCAATCCCGTCCGGCTGTCGGTGGCCGGCAAGCTGGGCCGTCGTATCGACGGCGCGTGGTGGCCGCGCGTCGATCGCATGACCGTCGAATTGCCCGGCCTTATTGCGATCCTAACTCCCCTGCTGGGCGACATCACCGCCATCAACGTCAACTGGCCACCTTTGCAACGACCACCCGACTTCAACTGGCCGGGATGGGAACACAAGCACCAGCACGTGATGACTATTACGGGCACCGATGCTTGTGCCAACCTGCTGATCGTCCCGTACGCGACCTACAGCGGGCTCGCTTTGATGGTGCTGCGCTGCGCAGCAGATCTGCCCATCGACGACGCCGACCGCGACAAACCCGCATTTTTGACCGCTGGTTCGATCCTGCGGGCCGCACAGCGACAACGCAGCGCGTGAATTGCTGCAGATCCGGCAGTCGGGGAGGTAGCCTCATTCACGGTTGACACCCCAGCCTCCCGGAAACGTCACGGCGGCGATCCGATTTCCCCGCCGGAAGGAGCTCTAGCTCCGACGTAAGCCGACAGTTCGGGTTCTGCTTTCGGCGCCGGAGGATCCCCATTGGCTGCAGGTGCAGCGGTCCTCGGCGTGCCGCACGGCTCGGCGGTGGCCGAGTCGGTACAGTCAGTACGTCTGAGACCACCTGGGGTGTACAAGAGGGGGTCACGCTCTTCCGCGGTCGTGCCTCAGCGGCTCCGTCGATACCGATGCAGCACCGATTCGACTAACACACGCCGTGCCGTCGCGCCGGAGCCAGGGGGATTGCGGTGAGCCGATTCACCGAGACCATGTACGAAAGCGCCCGAAGCAGTCTCAAGGGCATGATCACCGGCGAGCCAAACGCGCCGGTCCGGCACACCTGGCGTCAGGTGCATGAGCGGGCCCGCCGGGTTGCGGGCGGTCTGGCCGCCGCCGGTGTGGACCATGGCGATGCTGTCGCAGTCCTGGCCGGGGAGCCCGTCGAGATCGCCCCGACCGCACAGGGCATCTGGATGCGCGGCGCCAGCCTTACGATGCTGCACCAGCCCACGCCGCGCACCGACCTGCAACGCTGGGCCGCGGAGACCACGGCCGTCATCGACATGATCGACGCCAAGGCGGTGGTGGTGTCCGATCCGTTCATGGCCGCGGCACCGCTGCTGGTCCAGCTGGGCATGCCGGTGCTGACGATCGAGCAGCTACTCGACAGCCCTGCGATCGACCCGGTCGAGACCGACGACGACGACGTGGCGCTACTGCAATTGACCTCCGGCTCAACGGGATTCCCCAAGGCCGTCCAAATCAGTCATCGCAACGTCGTCTCGAATGCCGAGGCGATGTTCGTCGGCGCAAACGTGGACCGGGAATCCGACGTGATCGTGAGCTGGCTGCCGTGCTTCCACGACATGGGCATGACCGGCTACTTAACCGTCCCAATGTATTTCGGCGTCGAGTTGGTCAAGGTCACGCCGATGGACTTCCTCCGCGACACCCTGCTGTGGGCAAAGCTCATCGACAAGTACCGGGGCACCATGACCGCGGCGCCCAACTTTGCCTACACGATGTTCGCCAAACGCCTGCGCAGGCAAGCTCGGCCCGGCCAGTTCGACCTGTCCACGCTGCGGTGGGCGCTCTCGGGCGCCGAGCAAGTCGAGCCGGCCGATGTCGAGGACCTGTGCGAGGCCGGCGCGCCGTTCGGGTTGCGCCCGGAAGCGATCGTGCCCGCGTACGGCATGGCCGAGACGACGGTGGCAGTGTCGTTCACCGAGTGCGGCCGCGGGTTGATGGTCGACGAGGTCGACGCCGACCTGCTCGCGCTGTTGCACCGGGCCATCCCGGCATCCAGGGGTAAAACCCGGCGATTGGCCTCGGTCGGTCGTCCGCTGAAGGGGCTGGAGGCCCGGATCGTCGGCCGGGACGGCGACGTGCTGCCGGCTCGCGGTGTCGGTGTCATCCAGGTGCGCGGCGAACCTGTCACGCTGGGATACACGACGACCGCCGGTTTTATCGCCGCACAGGATCTGGAGGGTTGGTACGACACCGGCGATTTGGGCTATGTCACCGAAACCGGCAACGTGGTGGTGTGCGGCCGAGTGAAGGACGTGATCATCATGGCCGGGCGCAACATCTATCCGACAGACATCGAACGTGCCGCCTCCCGAGTGCAAGGGGTCCGGCCCGGCTGTGCCGTGGCGGTGCGCCTGCACGCCGGGCACCCACGCGAAACGTTCGCGGTCGCCGTCGAATCCGATGTCTGGGAGAATCCGGCCGAGGTGCGGCGGGTCGAGCGCCAGGTGGCCCATGAGGTCGTCGCGGAGGTCGATGTCCGGCCCCGCAACGTGGTCGTGCTCGAGCCGGGAATGATCCCGAAGACGCCGTCGGGAAAGCTGCGGCGCATCCACGCGTTGGAGCTCGTCACCTAGATCGGCGGTACATTTGTTGCTGACCATGACCGACTACGACGCTCAGCCTGGTCGCAAACCGCCGGAGCAGCCAAGGTTGTCCACCTCCCAACGGGAAGCGGACGAACTCGACTTGCATGCCGGGCTTCTCGGGCTGGCCGGGATGGTGGCCGGCGCCCGCGGAGTGTTCGAGCTGTTGGGCGAGGTTGCCGAGTTCGCTGCCCAGGTCATTCCCGGGGTCGACGCTGCCGGAGTTGGGTTGATCGATGCGGATCAAGGCAGACCGACACTCCAGAAGGCTGCCGCCACAGCAGAATTCGTCCACGAGATCGACATTGTCCAGTACGACGAGTTGCATGAGGGGCCATGCATCACGTGCATGCAGTCGCGGCGGGCGGTCGTCAGTGGATCGCTGGGGAGCGACAGCCGTTGGCCGCGCTTCGGTGGCCGGGTGGCGAGGATGGACGTGCATTCCGCACTGTCGCTGCCGCTGATGGTCGGCGAACACGTGATCGGCGCGATCAACTCCTATGCGACCAGCCACGACGCTTTCGGGGAGCACGCCGTGCAGTTGGGTTCGCAATTCGCCGGGCCCGCGGCGGTGTCGGTCTACAACGCGCAACTGCTGGCCGAAGCTCGCGAGCGCGCCGAACAACTGCAGCAGGCGTTGGAAAGCCGCGCGGTGATCGATCAGGCGATCGGCATCGTCCGGAGTCGGACTGGCGCCAGCGCGGAGTGGGCCTTTGGGCGGCTCGTCCGGATGAGTCAAACCGAGAACACCAAGCTGTATGTAATCGCGGAGCGACTGGTTGCCGAGTCGGTGCGGCGCGCCCAAGCGCGGAGACGTCACCCGTGAGCCAGTTCGGTCATCCTTTCCAGTAGCGCCGGACGGGAACTCGGTTCCGCCATTAACTGCCGTGCAACGTCGGTCAGGTGCTCGCCGTGGGTACGCGCGTACCCGCGCAGCAGCGAAAATGCCCCGTCGATGGAAACATCGAAGTGTTCGCGCAGGAAGCCCTTGGCCTGCTCGACGACGATGCGTTGGGTCAGCGCAGAGCGCAGCCGCGGTATCACCGTCGAGGGCGTGGGCGGGTGTTCCTGCAGAATCGCCACGCACGCGACATGCGCCAGTGTCTGCGCGACCAGCAGATCGGCCTCAGTGAGTTCGCCGGGCCGGCTACCGAACAGACCCAGGGAGCCCAAAACGAGCCCGGCGGCGCGCATCGGCACCGCGTGCACGGAGGCCACACTTGCCTCGAGCGCGGCCGGAACGAACCGCGGCCAGCGCGTGGTTGCGGCGCACAGATCTGCCACCGAGACGGGTTGGCCGGTGGCATAGCACTCCACGCAGGGCCCCTCGTCGGCTTGTAACTGGAAAAGTTCCAGTTCGCGGGTCTGGTTGGACGTCGCGGCCAGCAAGCGGAGTTGCCCCAGCGGGTCGGCGAGCAGAAATGCCGCCGCCGCGACGTCCAGCAGGTCGGCGCAGCGCTCGGTGAGCTCGCTGAGCAGGTCGACGACGTCGAAGTCGTCGAGCAGTTTGTCGACGAGCGATACGACCGCGTCCAGCACACGAGTTTCGCGAGGGGTATCGGTCATGTTGCCCTCCTTTTCGGGTTGCATTAGTCGGCCTCCAGCTGCAGTCGCCGGTCGAGAATGTCGCGGGCGACGTCGGTGGCGCTGCGGTTGGTTGCGTAGGCGTGGGCGCGAAGGCGCACCAGCGCCTCGGCGGGTTCGACCCCTAATTGCGCGACGAGCATGCCGGTGGCCTGGCTGACCTCCGTGCGGCTCAATTCGTTGAAGTCGGCCCAGGCGCTGCTGCCCGGTTCGTTGACGGCGGCCTGCAGGTCGGAGTGCACGAGGTCGAGCAGGGGGACGCCGGCCAGCTCGGCGGCGACGACAGCGCCGGCCAGGTGGTCATCGGATAGCTCGCCGGGTTGCGCGCGGAAAAAGTCCAGGGCGCCAACGTATTCGCCGGCCAGCAGGACCGGAATCGCGAACACGCCCCGGATCTGCTGGTCGAGCAAGGCGGGGCCGTACACAGGCCACCGAGCGTCGTTCGCGTCGGCAAGGTCGGCGACGAGGACGGGGGCGCGCTGCGCGACGGAGTCCAAGCACGGACCCTCGCCGAGGGTGAACTGGAGTTCGTCATACACACGCGCGCCCGCGTCGCTGGCGCCTAATGTTCCGCTGGTGGCCCCGGCGAAGACCAGTGAAATGGCCGCCGCGTCAATGCCGAACAACATCACGCAGGCCTCGCAAAGTGAGTCAGCGGCGGCTAGGCCTCGCCGGCCGTCGACGGCCGCGCGCAGCTGTTCGTGGATTTGCCACATTTAGCCGAGCTGGGGCCGGGCATCGGTGGCATCGCCCGGATGTCGAGGTGGCGAAGTCATACCTCCACCATCCACTAGTTGGAGCCGATTTGCGAGCCTGCGCGCAATGGCCCGTTAGCCGATCGACACCATTTGGTCGATCGAGTCGATGGGAAGATCGCCGTCCACGATCGCCGTCACCGCCAACTTGTTCAGGGTGATCGCACCCCCGTGGTTGTCCAGGAAGGCGATGTCGGCCGCGTCGCGCCCGGTGGCGATGCGCACCAGCGCCTGCCGTGGCGCCAGCAAGGTCCCGTCGACTACCCGCCATTGCCCGTCGACGAATGCCTCGGCGACTGCGTGGAAGTCCATCGGATACAGGCCCGGCGCGTATACCGAAACCGCGCGGGCGGGTACCTTGACCGCACGCAGCAGCGCTACCACCAGGTGCACGAAGTCACGGCATACTCCGGCACCGGCCAGCAAGGTCTCCACCGCCCCGTCGATGGGGTCGCTCGAGCCCGGCACGTAGTTCAGCCGGGTACCCACCCAGAGGGAGACTCTCTGCAGCAGAGTCGT
>Ga0209656_10001949_pt1 | contig 13448 bp, 15 predicted proteins | sample BogFormECP12_OM2_FD_188239 | JGI IMG/M metagenome (GOLD analysis project Ga0209656, IMG submission 188239) | Bog forest soil microbial communities from Calvert Island, British Columbia, Canada - ECP12_OM2 (SPAdes) (version 2) | ecosystem: Environmental > Aquatic > Freshwater > Wetlands > Bog ... | reverse complement strand
TGTTGCCGCTGTTCAGCCCAAGCTGGCGTTCGAGTTCCGCCACACGCGCCGCCAGTGCGGCGTTCTGCGCCCGCAATTCGGCGACAAGCGCCCGATACCCGGCCAAATCCGCTGCGTCGTCTTCCGGTGTGTCTATGTCCACGGGCGGTGTCATCGACACCTTGACTCACACCCGTCCGTGGCCAGTCAACCGCTATCTCGGTCGATCTACCTGGGCAGTTACACTTTTTCCTTTGATACGCGACAACTCGCGTTTAGGGAAGTGTTGTGCACCAGGGCGTTAGCTCGCACGAATCTACGATTTACGGCACATCGGCGGCGCCTTTCGCAGAATCTACGCTTCAACGAAAACTCACAAGCGGACTTGTCGCCGGGCACCCGCGCCTCGCCGGCGAGCGGGCGGAACGGGCGGCAGGAGATCAGCGGCCGAAGCGCGGGCGGCGGCGAGGCGGGGCTGGTCATCGCGGCGCGGTTAGCATGCGCCGCGCGGGTTTGACAGGCGCTGCGGCCGATGGCAGACGCCGCCGCCTGCTGCTCCCCCCTGCTACGAAGGGAAGCTGATGGTGAAGGCCGAACTCGGCACGAAGCGCGTCTGTGTGGCGTGCAACACGCGATTCTACGACCTGATGAAGTCGCCGGCGATCTGCTCGAAATGCGGCACCGAGCAGCCGGCCGACGTGCCGCGCCCGCGCCGCAGCGGCAGCAACCTGCCGCCCGCGGACAAGCGCCCGAAGAAGTCCGTCCCGGTCGCCGAGGACGCGGACATCGAGGCCGAGCTGCCCGAGGCCGAGGAGGCCGAGGAGGACGTGCTTGAGGACGCCTCGGACCTTGAGGACGACGCCGATACGATCGGCGGCGACATCGAACTCGAGACCGACGCCGACCCAAAGGAGACCTGACGCGCCATCAGGCCGCCGCCTCATCCTCTTCATCATCGTCGAGCTGCACCTGATACCGGCGCTTGGCGCCTTTCCGCTGGCCAAGCGGCAGCCGGTTCATGTCCCGGGCTACTGCGCGCAGGCGCTGGCGGATGGCAGACGAGACGGCAACGGGCGGCGGGCGGCTACGCCACGCGCTTCGCGTGCCGGCGCGCAGGGACGGCAAACAGCGTCGCCTCGGTATCATGGCGCATTCACACCAAGCGCATGACTGACATCATATTGGCAACGGGATTTCGGGCTTTCACCGCGATAAAGCTGAGCGACACCTTACATGGTCCGGGCGGCAATCGAACCGTTGGAGGTCGCCGGAAATCTTTCCCGCAAAGGGTCGTTTGTCGAAATCACGCCGCCGATCCTCGCGAATCGGTTGGCAGCGCGTCTCGTGCAGGGGCGCCCGGCGGACGCCATGGTCGGCGGACCTCCTGCCCGCAGTCGGCGCTCTGCGGCTCAAACTACCGCGAGATAGGTAGCAATCAGCATCACGAAGAACGTAATCGCGACCGCCAATGCTCGTCTTTCTTCCATCTCTGCCTCCACCCCGGCGCATGTGCCGAGGAAGCGTCGCTCCGTGTTGCGCACCTACTTTCATACCGGGCAACATGCATGCCAAAGTAAGACGCGAATGATTACAAAGGACTACGATTGTCATTGGCCGAAAACCGGCGGGTCGAAAACCGGCGGAGAGTGTGAGATCTCCGACAGAATGATTTGGCACGGCGCCAGACGGCCGTGAGAATGACAATCGGCTCGAATACGTGCTTGGCCTCGGCATTGAGGCGGCTCGCGCCAGCCGGGCAACCAGCGCGGGAGCGTCATCCCTCACGCGGGAAGCTGCTGCCGCGCGATCTGATTCACGCGAGTTGAGTGCACTGGCGGCGGCGACGCGGTTCGGGGTGAGCGTGTCGTATGTAATCAAAGCGCCCCAGCGCCTCGACCGCGATGGCCGGCTGAGGCCGGGTCCGCAGCGTTCATGGACGCCGCGCCCGCGCGGACGGCTCCCCCTATGCGTGGCGTTCAGTAACGACCATTTAGTCACTCCGATGCCGGAAGCGGGGACAGTCCACTCCCATCAAGATGGCTGCGCGCCCCGCTACGCCGCCGAGCTGACCGCGTCGGGTTTGTCCGCGGGGATCCATTTCCGCAACTCCGCGACGTGCTCCGCCTCCTCTTCGGCGAATTCCCGTGCCATCACCCGGATTTCCGGGTCCTTGGTCGTCTCCAGCGCGCGGCTATAGTAGTCGAAACTCGCCGTCTCGGCTGCGAGTGCGACCTGCAGCGCCTCCTCGCGCCCCATGAACGGGTCCGCCGCCCAGATCGCAGCGGTCTCCGGGCTTTCCAGGTCGGGCCACACGTAATCGGACGGCTTGAGCACCGGGATGTCGCGGAAGCCGGAGCGCGCGCGCGCATCGGCGAGATGCAGACGCGAGTAGTTGGCGAGCCGGCGAAACAGTTTCGAGACTTCCGTGTTGCCGCAGGACTGCATCGCATCGGCCAGCTGATCGAAGCGCAGCGCCGCCTCCTCCTCGACCTTCACGGCGTAGGCAAGGAACTCTTCGATCGTGTCCATGGTCAGCTCCGCAGTGCACGCGTCAAAACAGTGGATGGACGGTCGCAACAATCGTGCCTCTTTTAAGCTTGGCAAGCGGACTCGTCGTTAGCTGCTTGCGCATGCCTCAGGTCCTGCCAGTCATTCGCCATCATTGTTGCGTTCCAGACAAACGCCGTAGGGAAGCCGCCATCCGCGTTTCTTCCGCATCACAGGGTAGTCTCAGGTTGCTGATGTTGGGGATACTGACGTCGGCACAGGCCTTGCTGAGCACAGGCCTGAGTAAGGCCGTAGTGCGAAGCCCAAGCGGGCCACTTCCGGCTACAGGACCGAAACCGAACCGACCGCTCTCGCCGCCGGCGGGAACGGGACGTGGATTGCATGGAGAGCAGCTGTGGCGAACGTGACCTTCTCATCGCCGTCGATGTCGCGCGACCTGACCGTCTATGCGGTCGCGGGCGATCGGGGGACGATCCTGGCCGTGGCGAAGGCGCACAAGATCCCGCTTCCGTTCGATTGCCAGGACGGCGAGTGCGGATCCTGCCTGGTCGAGATCCGGCACCTCGACCCCACCGTGCGCTATGCCATCGCGCTGACCGAGAAGGAGAAGGAGCTGCTGCGTCAGCTCGGCAAGATCACCAAGCAAGAGATCTTCGATGCCGAGGTGAACGATATGCCGCCCCGCCACCGGCTCGCCTGCCAGTGCTTCGTGCGCAACGAAGACATCATGGTGGTCTTCAAGGGCGACGAGACGCTGCCGGCGCAACCGCCGCACCTGTCCATCGCCGCCAAGGTGTTCAAAGGCGGCCTACAGATCACGTCGGTCGACCACTTCCTGGCGCATGCGATCAAGGTCGAGGAGGACGCGGCCATCCATTTCGAGGAGCTTGCCGCGTCGATGGCCGAGTGCGGCAATGCCGAGGTCGCCAAGCTATTCGGCCAGCTCGCCGGCTATTCGCGGCTGCATCTCGCGGAAGCACGCTCGCGGTGCAAGGGGCGCGACGTGACGGCCGAGATACCGCCCGACTACGTCTGGCCATCCCACGCGACCCCGGAGCGCACCGCGCTTTGGGCGGGCGATCCCGAGATGTCGCGCCTTGATGCGCTGCGCGTCGCGTTGCAGGGAGAGAAGCGCGGCTATGAGTTCTATTTCGCGGTATCCGGAACCTCGAAGGATCCGGCCATCGTCGAGATGGCGCGCGAGTTCGTCCGCGAGGAGGCCGAGCACGTGAAGATCCTCGAAGCCTGGATCGCGCGCGAGGAGTGGCTTACCAGAGCGCACGAGGTCTGATCGGCTGACACGCCGTCGGGATCGTGACAGCGATGTCGGTTCCGCGACGACGGTTGCCAGACCACCGAGCGGGAAAAGCGAGGCCTTGCCAGTGGCACTGACGTTGCAACCACGGCTTCCGCAAACCCGCGGAGTGATGCGATGACGGGCCGGATTACGAGTTTTGCGGTCAACGACACCACCTTGCGCGACGGCGAGCAGGCGCCCGGGGTCGCGTTCACGCTAACAGAGAAGGTGGCGATCGCGTCGGCGTTGCAAGCGGCGGGTGTCGCCGAGATCGAGGCTGGAACGCCGGCGATGGGCGATGCCGAGGTCGGTGCGATCGGCGCTGTGGTGCGCGCTGCGCCGCGGGTGCGGGTCGCGGCCTGGTGCAGGATGGCCGAGCCCGACCTGGCGGCGGCGCTGCGCACCGGTGCTGCGCATGTCAACATGTCGGTCCCAGTGTCCGACCGGCAGATCGCCGCCAAGTTCCGCGGCGGCCGGCAGGAAGTGCTGGCGCGGATCGCGCGCGTGGTGCCGCTGGCGCGCGACCGCGGCCTGACGGTGTCGGTGGGTGGCGAGGATTCCAGCCGCGCCGATCCGGGCTTCCTGCAGGCGGTGCTGGATGCGGCGGCGGCGGCGGGTGCCTGGCGCTTCCGCTACGCCGACACGCTCGGCGTGCTGGAGCCGGCCGGGACCGAGGCGATCTTCCGCGCGCTGCGCGCGCGCACCGACTTGGCGCTTGAATTCCACGGCCACGACGATCTGGGGCTGGCGACCGCCAATACGCTCGCGGCGCTACGCGGCGGGGCGACCGACGCAAGCGTGTGCGTGCTCGGCCTGGGCGAGCGGGCGGGAAACGCGGCGCTGGAGCAGGTGGCGGCCGCGCTCGTGCGGCTCGAACTGGGGCCGACCGCGATGGTGCTGACCGAGTTGCCGCGTCTGGCCGCGCTGGTGGCGCGTGCGGCGAACCGGCCGATCCCGGTTGACGCGCCGATCGTCGGCGAGCACGTCTTCACGCACGAATCAGGCATCCATGTCAGCGGCCTGCTGCGCGACCCCGGCACCTACGAGGCGCTGGAGCCGACGCTGTTCGGCCGCGAGCGCCGCATCGTGCTCGGCAAGCACTCCGGCAGCGCTGCCGTGCGCGACGCGCTGCGAGCCGAGGGGATGGCGGCCGACGAGGAGATGCTGCCGATGCTGATCGTCCGCCTGCGCGACTACGCCGACCAGATCAAGCGGCCGGTGACGCGGCTGGAGCTGGTGGCGTTGCTGGGCGCCGATGGCGGGCGGCTGCAATGATCGGCTTCAGCCCATTTGTGCCGATGCTGGCCGCTGCGGTGGTGCACGATCCGGACGACGATGCGGATGCGGCGATGGCCGCCTGCGCGGCGACGCTGGAGGCCGATGGCCTGCGCGTCGGCGGCCTGTTGCAGCATTTCGGTGCGATGATCGCGCCGCGCAAGCGCGAGATGTTCGTCACCGTGCTGCCCGGCCGCGAGATCATACGCCTGACCGATCCGCGCGGCCCTGGCGTGCTCGGTTGCACGCTGGATGCCGATGCGCTGGCGCGTGCGGCGACGGCATTGGGCGCGGCGGTAGCGTCGCAGCCGGATCTGCTGGTGGTGGCCCGCTTCGGCAAGGAAGAGGCGGCCGGCGGCGGCCTGCGCGGCGACATCGCCGAGGCGCTGCTGGCCGGGATACCGACCATCATCGGCGTGCGCCGCACCGCGCTCGACCACTGGCAGGCGTTCCTGGGCGCGCCGGGCACGCTGCTGCCCCCGCGCGCCGACGCGCTGCTGGCCTGGGCACGTCTTGCCTGCGACGCCTCAGCGCCGACGCACTCGCTGCAGGATCACAACGTCTTGACGTAGCGTTACGCCGCCGCCTCGATGGCACGCTAGCGCTGCACGATGTCACGGCCGGCGTCGGTGAGGGCGGCGCCGCCGCGCGCGCCGCCGGCGGAGCGGATCGCCGCCGGTTGGCCGAGCGAGGCGTCGATCTGCGCCATGAGGGCGAGCGCGCGCGGATACGACATGCGCAGCGCGTGCGCGGCCGGCGCGATCGAGCCGGCGTCGGCGATATGTTCCGGCAGTTCGAACTTGCCGTGCCTGACGCGGCTGCCGCAGACGAAATCCAGGCGAATGATCACGCGTGGCGCCGGCGACCAGGGACGCGCCCGCCGTCGCGCGCGGCCCATACTCCGCGTCATCCTGTTGCCCGTCGGGAAGTGGTCGCTCAGGGATCAGCGTCGCCATCCGACTTGCGCGGGCGCGGCGACCTCGGTCTCGACCACGGTGCGCACGGCGGCGGCGATCTGCGCGGCGCGCGGCGGGATGCCGCGCCACTGCCCGTCCGGGCCACGCGGATCCACTTCCAGCAGCCGCATACCCTGTCCGACCTGCGTGCGGTCGCGCACGAGGCCGCGCAGCACGCCATCCAGCGGGGCAACGACCGGTACGCCGCCGCAATGTCCGATCAGATCGCCGTCGCGCACCGCGTCGCCGATGCTACGAGACGTCGTCCAGGTGCCGTCGATCGGGGCGCGTTCGAAACGCTGACGACCGATGCCGCCGAGCAGCGCGGATCGGCCGTGCGCCGGGATCGTCGCGCGGTCGTACAGGATGCGTCCGGTGGCTTCCGGCGCTGTCTCGATCGCGACATGCACGTTGCGTCCGGCCTCGAAGCCGGGACCGAGGCCGACGGCGAGCGGGACGAACGGGCGCAGATCGACCTTCGGCGAGTGCCGCCGCATCCGCGCATCGACGATTCCGGCGATCGCGCCGAGGCAGAGCAGATCGTCCGGCGCCAGGGCCGTGACGGGGACGGACTCATCATCGGCATGCAGCGCGTGCAATAGCTCCAGCAGTCCTTCGGTCGCGCGACCGGCGACGCCGTCCAGCGTGACGCTGCCACGCTCGAGCGCATCGTCGAACGACATTTCGCGGCGCAAAACAGGAAATCTTGTGTCACGGGTGAGGACGACTGCGACGCCGGCGCCGTGCAGCGCGTGGCCGATCGCGGAGGCGACGTCGTCAGTGCCGAGCACGACGACCGGCTCGGACAGTCTGTATCGCAGCGTCCGCGTGCTCATCGGCGCGTCCCTTGTAAGTGTGACCGGTTCTGCAAAGTGCAGGCCAGCGGTGTCCAGTTACCAATCGATTGGAATAGCGCTCTCAATCGGCGCTTAGTACGCATTCGTACGCGCGAGTCGTTATTGTTTGTCGGTTGTACGACAAAAGTCGTGTTGCGACCCCGACGACTGTGCTGCATTGCGAAAAATCAATTGCGAGGCCCTGCAATTGCTTTCTACGTATCCGCGATTTCGTGAACAGAGGTAGTGCGAGAGAGGACAGGCAAGGCATGATTCCCCTGCGCCGACCCGTCGCAATCGAGACAAGCGAGCGTTCACCGTTGCGTTCTGAACGCTCGTTGATGGGCATCTACGAGATCTCCAAGATCCTGTGCGGGCCCGGAAACCTGCCGCAGTTGCTGATCTCCACGTTGAGCGTGCTGCACAGTTTCCTCGACATGGGCAACGGCGTGATCGCGCTGTTCGACGAGAACGGCGATCCCGCGACCGTGGTGTCCGCCTCGCTGGATAATGCCGGCGCACGCGAGTACTTCGCCGGCCTGCCGGAGCGCGTGGTGGGCCAGATGGTGGTGACCGCCATGCCGGTGCTGGTGAAGGATGTCGCCGCCGACACGTCGTTCGGCATTTGGGATACGCGGCTGTGGGGACCGAGCGGCGGCAACTTCGCCTTCTTCGGCGTGCCGATCCGCGACCGCGACAAGGTGATCGGCACGATGACGATCGATCGCTGCTGGGCGCAGCCGGGCGATCTCCGACTCGACGACGATGTTCGCTTCCTGAAAATGGCGGCGAACCTGATCGGGCAGACGGTACGCCTGCACCGGTTGCTGATGCGGGACCGCGAGCGGCTGCTGGCCGACCAGCGCCGGTTGGAGAAGGAGCGTGAGGAACTGGCGCGGCCGGAACGGACGGGCGCGACACGGATCGTCGGCGACAGCGCGGCGATCAAGGCGGCGCTGGAGCAGGCGCGTCGCGTCGCCCGCAGCGACGCCTCCGTGCTGCTGCGCGGCGAATCGGGCACCGGCAAGGAACTGTTCGCCGAAGCCATCCACGAGGCCTCGCCGCGCAAGGGCGGTCCGTTCATCAAGCTCAACTGCGCCGCACTGCCGGAGAGCGTGCTGGAAAGCGAGTTGTTCGGCCACGAGAAGGGCGCCTTCACCGGCGCGGTGGCGCAGCGCAAGGGCCGCTTCGAGCTGGCCGACAACGGAACGCTGTTCCTCGACGAGATCGGCGAGATCTCCGGCGCCTTCCAGGCCAAGCTGCTGCGTGTGCTGCAGGACGGCGAGTTCGAGCGTGTGGGTGGCACCCGCACGATCCACGTGAAGGTGCGTCTGATCACCGCCACCAACCGCAACCTTGAGGACGCGGTGGCGAAGGGGACGTTCCGGGCCGACCTGTATTACCGCATCGCGGTGGTGCCGCTGTTCCTGCCGGCGCTGCGCGACCGGCCGGGCGACATTCCGCAGCTGGCGCAGGCATTCCTCGATCGCTTCAACAAGGACAACAAGACGCATCTGCGCTTCTCGAAATCCGCCGTGGACGTGCTGGAGGCCTGCTACTTCCCCGGCAACGTGCGCGAGCTGGAGAACTGCGTGCGGCGCACCGCGACCCTGGCACACGGCGACTGCGTGGCCGACGGCGACCTGTCCTGCCGCAACGACGGCTGCCTGTCGTCGGTGCTGTGGAAGACCATCCCAACGGTCAGCCTGCCGATCGTGCCGGCGTTGCGCGTCTCGGGCGCAGATACGCCACCCCCCAAGACGGTAGCGCCGGTCGCACTGGTGCCGGCCGCGGCGGATGCGCCGGGCCTGGACAAGCCGACCTGCGCATCGGCCGCGACATGCAGGGCGGCGCGTGGCGATGGCCCGTCCGAATACGAGGCGCTGGTCGCGGCGATGGAGAAGTCGGGCTGGGTGCAGGCCAAGGCGGCGCGGCTGCTGAACCTGACGCCGCGTCAGATCGGCTACGCGCTCCGCAAGCACAACATCCCGATCAAGAAGTTCTGAGCCGCAAGGGCGCGGACGTCGGCGGATGGAGACACCACCCAACGCCTATGCGGTCTGTCGCGTGGCCGACATCGCGAACCGGCGCGCCCGCGGCTTCAGCCTGCTGCGCATCGATCCCGGGGCCGATGAGGGGTCGGGCGGTGTGCCGTTTCACGTGGTCATCGTCCGCTGGGACCGGAGGGTCCACGGCTATGTCAATCGCTGCCCCCACCAGGCGAGCAACCTGGACTTCGAAGCCGGCCAGTTCCTCGATCCCGGCGGCACGCGGCTGATGTGCGGCAAGCACGGCGCGCTGTTCGACGTCGAAACCGGGTCCTGCATCGACGGCCCGTGCCTGGGCGCGCAACTCGAGCCGCTGACGCTGGCGGTGCTCGACGGTGACATCTGCGTGCTCGGCGTGACGCTGGCGGAGGATGCGGAGCCGGACGACGAGACGGACGAGGAGTGCTGACCTCCCGCCCCCGCGCGACGTTCCATCCCGGACCGGGCGACACCAAAGTGCCGTCGTCGTGTCGCCTTTGAGACCGTGAAGTTGCGAAGCGGCGTGATGTTGTCGCCATCCTGACAGCCTGAAGCGCTTCGCCCCCGACTTCTGCACTGATCCGTCGCCGGAAGGCTTGGCCCGGCCGTTGCATTTCGTCTTCCGCGGCACCGTATCCCGCGGCACCCAGCCGCATCGTCGCCACCGAGACGAAGAGGTTGGATGATGTTCGACGCGCCCCTCGGCGATACCGAAAGCAACGAGACGGCCTCCCGCGTCGACGACGTCATGCAGCGGATCGCCGAGCACAAGGGCTGCGGCACGCATGGCGGCAGCGGCAAGGCGAGCTGCGGCTCCGCCGCGGGGCAAAGCGACCTTGCGCCGGAGATCTGGGAGAAGGTTAAGAACCATCCCTGCTACAGCGAGGAAGCGCACCACCACTACGCGCGGATGCATGTCGCGGTCGCGCCCGCCTGCAACATCCAGTGCAACTACTGCAACCGCAAATACGACTGCGCCAACGAATCGCGCCCCGGCGTCGTGTCCGAGAAGCTGACGCCGGAGCAGGCGGCGAAGAAGGTGCTCGCCGTCGCCTCCACCATCCCGCAAATGACGGTGCTCGGCATCGCCGGGCCGGGCGATCCGCTCGCCAACCCGGAGAAGACGTTTCGGACGTTCGAGCTGATCTCGCAGGCCGCACCCGACATCAAGCTGTGCCTGTCGACCAACGGCCTGACGCTGCCCGACCATGTCGACACGATCGCGCACTACAAGGTCGATCACGTGACGATCACCGTCAACATGGTCGATCCGGACATCGGCGCCGAGATCTACCCGTGGGTGTTCTTCAAGCACAAGCGCTACACCGGCCGCGACGCGGCGGAGATCCTGACCGAGCGGCAGATGCGCGGACTGGAGATGCTCACCGAGCGCGGCATCCTGTGCAAGATCAACTCGGTGATGATCCCGGGCATCAACAACGATCACCTCGTGCAGGTCAATCGCGAGGTGAAGTCGCGCGGCGCGTTCCTGCACAACATCATGCCGCTGATCTCGGCACCCGAGCACGGCACCGTGTTCGGCCTGAACGGCAAGCGCGGCCCGACGGCGCAGGAGCTGAAGGCGCTGCAGGACAGCTGCGAAGGCGAGATGAACATGATGCGGCACTGCCGGCAGTGTCGCGCCGATGCGGTCGGCCTGCTCGGCGAGGACCGCAGCGCCGAGTTCACCACCGACAAGATCATGCAGATGGAGGTCACCTACGACCTCGACACCCGCAAGGCCTACCAGGACAAGGTGGAGGAGGAGCGGCAGGCCAAGGTGGCCGCCAAGGCGGCGGAGCTGGAAAGCCTCGCCGGCGAGCTGTCCGACATCGAGGTGCTGGTCGCAGTCGCCACCAAGGGCGGCGGCCGCATCAACGAGCATTTCGGCCACGCCCGCGAATTCCAGATCTACGAGCTGAGCGCTGCCGGCGCGAAGTTCGTCGGCCACCGCCGCGTCGATCTGTACTGCCAGGGCGGCTACGGCGACGAGGACAGCCTGGAGACGGTGATCCGCGCGATCAACGACTGCACGGCGGTGTTCGTCAGCAAGATCGGCGGCTGCCCAAAGAAGGATTTGCAGGCGGCCGGCATCGATCCGGTGGACGGGTTCGCGCACGAATTCATCGAGCAATCCGCCATCGCCTGGTTCAAGTCGTACCTCGACCGCGTGCGCAGCGGCGAGGTTGTGCACGCGGCGCGCGGCGACGCCAGCATCCGTCAGGGCGCCTTCATCGCCGCCTGAGTTCTGTCAAGGAGAAACCACAAGATGGCCTACAAGATCGTCGCCTCGCAATGCACGTCGTGCACCGCCTGCGAGGCGGAATGCCCGAACGTCGCGATCTCGCAGAAGAACGGGACGTTCGTGATCAACCCGAAGAAGTGCACCGAGTGCATCGGCTACTTCGACGTGCCGCAATGTGTCGCCGTGTGCCCGGTGGACGACACCTGCATCATCGACACCAGCGTCCCGCGCTACCAACCGCGGGCCTGAGGTGTCGGCGATGGACATGACTCTGACGCCGGCGGCGCAGAAGTTCTTCCGTCGGCTGCTGCGCTTCGACGGCGGACCCGGCAGCGGCCTGCGCCTGTCGGTCGCGCCGGGCGGCTGTTCGGGACTGGCGGCGGAGTTCTCCGTGGAAGCGGCCCCCAGGCCGGGCGACGGCGTGTTCGAGATCGATGGCGTCAGGCTGTTCCTGCCGGCGGAAAGCCGCCTGCTGCTGGATCGGGTGACGGTCGATTTCGTCGACACGCCGCGCCAGACCGGCTTGGTGTTCCACGATCCGAAGTCCGCCGGCAGCAGCTGCAGCACGGCAACGCCGCTGGTCACTCTCAGCGTGCCGGCGGCCGCGCACTGACCGATGGCCGATCCGGCGCAGCAGGCGATGGACGAGGCGGCCGGCATCGAGGCGGCGTTGCTGTCCGACGCCTTGCTGGGCGGCGGCTTGCCGCCGGCCGCGGCCGACGCGCTCGCCCGCGCCGGCGCGTGCTATGCCGATGACGAGCTGGCCGAACGGCACCTGGTGGTGGCGAACCGCCTGGCGCCGGACCACGCGGCGGTGCTGATCGGGCGCTATCGCTACTACTTCTACAAGAACCGCCTGCACGACGCGCTGAGCGTCGCCTGCCGCTGCCTGATCAAAGCGGCGCGCGACAACCGGCTGGATGCCGACTGGCGACGCGTGCGCGCGGCCGACGCGGCGTTCGGCAGCTACGACGCGCTGCCGCGCTTCTACATGTTCACGCTGAAGGCCTACGCCTATCTGCAACTGCGCCTCGGCGATACCGGCGAAGGCAGCGACGCCGTGCTGAAGCTGCTGGAGCTCGATCCCGCCGACCGGATCAACGCCGGCCTGCTGCTGGACGTGCTGCACCGCGCCGGGCGCGACGATGACTGACAGCGCGATGCCCGACACGATCGACGAAGCGATCGACTGGCGCGGCGTGCCGGTGGACTGCGCCGCCTGCCCGCATGCGGCGCTGCTTCAGGCAGGCGGGTGCCGGAAGCTGCATGCCTGCGTGCAGGACCGCTACGCGCGCCGCATCGACCGCTTCTTCCGCTGGAACGTGTCGCTGGCGAACGCCTATGTCGACCACCCGCATTTCGAGGTCCGCGCCATCGCGGCGAAGTCCGCCGACCTGTTCCTGCTGCCCAGGCTGCTCGACGATCCTGACGAGACGGTGCGCTGGAACGCGGTGCTGCGGCTGCCGTACCGCTTCCTGCTTCGGCTGCGCGACGATCCGCATCGCGAGGTGCGCATCCGCGTCGCATCCCGGCTTGAGATCCGCGACCTGCTGCCGATGATGAGCGATCCTGATTACTACGTGCGCTTGGTTGTCGCGCGTCGCGCGCCGCCTGCCCTGCTGGTGACGATGAGCGACGATCCGGAGCCGGAGGTGCGCCGTGTGGTGGCGCGCCGGATCGACGCCTCCGCGCTGCCGCGGCTGGCGGCGGACCCGGAAGCGCAGGTGCGACTGGAAGCCGCGCGGCGGCTGCCGCCCGGCCGGCTGGCCGGATTGCGCGGCGATCCCGACTGGCGGGTGCGCCACGAGGTCGCGCTGCGGATCGACATCGCGCAGCTCGTCCCGATGCGCGCCGACCCCGACCACATGGTACGCGGGGCGGTGCTGCAACGGCTGCAGCCGAGCACCCAGGCGGCGGAGCTGGCGGGATGACCAAGATCAGCCGCGACAGCGACGTGGTGGAGCTGAACGCGCCGCCGGCCTTCGCCTTCGGCGAGAAGGTGCGCGCCCGCCGCACCATCCGCAACGACGGCACCTACGGCGGCAAGGACATCGGCGATGTGCTGGTGCGCAAGGGCGACGAAGGCTACGTCGCCAGCATCGGGACGTTCCTGCAACAGTTCTACATCTACGGCGTGGATTTCGCCGCCACCGGCCACCGTGTCGGCATGAAGCGCAAGGAACTGAAGCCGGTCGTGATCGTGCCGGACATTCCGCTCAACGAGGTGACCGCATGATCCCTGCCACGCCACCGAAGTTCCACTGGGGGCAGCCGGTCGCCGCGGCCGTCGACCTGCTCAACGACGGCAGCTTCCCGGGCGCGGCG
>Ga0209656_10001948_pt1 | contig 13454 bp, 11 predicted proteins | sample BogFormECP12_OM2_FD_188239 | JGI IMG/M metagenome (GOLD analysis project Ga0209656, IMG submission 188239) | Bog forest soil microbial communities from Calvert Island, British Columbia, Canada - ECP12_OM2 (SPAdes) (version 2) | ecosystem: Environmental > Aquatic > Freshwater > Wetlands > Bog ... | reverse complement strand
CGATCTATTCTTGGGCGCCAAGGCCTGGCCTCGCGGGCTGAAGCCCGCTCGGCGGGTCAATAATAGGCGGCTTATCGGCACGACTGAAGTCGTGCCCTGATACGAAACCGTCACGAATCGAGTCTTGCGTCGTGCCGCCGGGGAGCTTGATGATGGCGAGGACTTCGCAGTTGTCCGAGCGCGTTTGGCGGTAGCCTTCGAACTTTGTCGTTGGCAGCGCCTGATAGACAGGGCTGGCCGTGGCCTTGCCGCCACCCTTCCAGGAAGCCTGCGCCCGGCGGCGCTGCTCCTCCATGGCGGAGTTGAAGCCTGCTTTATCGAACTCCAGACCAGCATCACGCACTACATCTTGGGTAAAGTCAGGCGCGAGTCCGAATGTGTCGTATAGCTTGAAAATCTCCTCGCCGGGAATGCGCCGGTCGAACGAACGAAACTCGGCAATTGCTGCAGGCGAGGGCTCGCTTCCCATATTCTTCAGGTGCGCTGCAACTCCCTCATCCGTAGTCCCTGCAAAACGCCATCCTCTCTTAGCGCGTTCAACAAGCTCTTCTAGTCGCTTCAACCCAATATCCAGCGTGTGCGCGAAGCGCGTCTCTTCCCCTTTGATCGTCTCTGCCACGCGATTCGCCGACTCGATCAACTCGGGGTATGCATCTTTCATTAGGTCACGAACGGCGAAGACCATCTCATAGAGAAACGGTTTCTCAGCGCCCAGCAACCGCCCGTGACGAATTGCACGGCGAATAATCTTGCGCAGCACGTAGCCTCGGCCCTCGTTCGACGGCAGGACGCCATCGGAGATGAGGAACGTTGCAGCGCGGGCGTGGTCACCGATCACACGTAACGATGCTGCTTGATGGTGCTGCTCTTCCCAGTCCTCACGCTTGAGTTCCTCGCTGAGCTCGTTGCTGGTTCCAGTGAGTTCGGCGGCGCGTCGGATCAGCGGCACAAACAGGTCTGTGTCGTAATTCGAGATCACGCCCTGCATAACGGCGGTGACGCGCTCGAGGCCCGCGCCCGTATCGATTGATGGCTTGGGCAGCGGATTGAACTTGCCATCCGCCGACTTGTCGAACTGCATGAAGACGAGGTTCCAGATCTCGACATAGCGGCCGCACTCGCAGGGGAACTTGCAGTCGGTGTGTCCGGTATCGCTGGCGGCGATGCCCATGTCGTAGTGGATTTCGCTGCAGGGGCCACAGGGGCCGGTGTCGCCCATCTGCCAGAAATTGTCTTTCATCCCCATGGCGAAGATGCGGTCGCGGGGCACGCCGACGGCTTGCCAGAAGCGCTGCGCTTCGTCGTCGCGCGGAATTCCCTCCTCACCCTTGAAGATGGTCACGTACAGCTTCTCGGGATCGATGCCGAACCAGTCGTTCGAGGTCACCAGCTCCCACGCATAGGCGATGGCGTCTTTCTTGAAGTAGTCGCCGAAGCTGAAGTTGCCCAGCATCTCGAAAAACGTGTGGTGGCGGTTGGTGAAGCCGACGTTCTCCAGGTCGTTGTGCTTGCCTCCGGCGCGGACGCACTTCTGCGACGAGGTGGCGCGCGAGTAGTCGCGCTTCTCCAGGCCGAGAAAGACGTCTTTGAACTGGTTCATGCCGGCGTTGGTGAACAGGAGGGTGGGATCGTTGGCCGGAACGAGGGACGAGGAATGGACGATCTTGTGTCCCTTGTGCTCAAAAAAGCGCAGAAACATGGAGCGGACTTCGGAACCTGTGGGCTTTGGGCTGGGCATAAGAATTGGGTGAACCGCGCTCTTCCCCGCGAAAAATCAGGCGAAAACAGCCGGCTGCGGCGGGGGACGTAAACCTTGATTTTAGCATCGGAGGAAGGATGATTCGGGTGTGCCGTCCCTGCGGGACTCGTTGGGTTTTGATCGGCGCGTCCCCGGCACTCACGTGCCGGGCTAGGATTGTGCCGCCCGCCTGAGGCGGGCTCGGGTGCAAGCGGTCCGCGGGCTTACGCCCACGGCTAACACAAATGACGCCCTGCGGGATGGGGGAGTTAGAAACGAAAATCCCCGGCAACAGAGGCGGGGATGGGGCATCCGCCAGTAGAATTCTTTACAGATGTTGGGAGGCGGGGTGGGCCGCCCGCCGAACTTCGGAACCTGTAGGCTTTGGGCTGGGCATAGGAGTCGGATAAATCGCGTTCTTCCCCGCGAAAAATCGGGCGAAAACAGCCGGTTGCGGCGGGGAACGTAAACATTGATTTTAGCATCGGAGGAAGGGCGATTCGGGGTGTGCCGTCCCCGCGGGACTCGTTGGGTTTTGATCGGCGCGTACCCGGCACTCACGTGCCGGGCTAGGATTGTACCGCCCGCCTGAGGCGGGCTCGGGAGCGTGTTGTGCGAGTGGTCCGCGGGCTTACGAGGCTGCTGAAAAAGTCAGAAATGCAAACGCCGCGCGGACTAAAGTCCGCGCGGCATATCAAAAGTAAATATCCCTAAAAGTAAATGACTTACGGCACGACTGAAGTCGTGCCCTGATACAAAGCTGTTCGGAAACGGTTTTTTCAGCAGCCTGTTACGCCCACGGCTCAAACAAATTCCGCCCTGCGGGCTCGGGGAATTGGCTGGTGAGAGAGGATTAGTCCCACCCTTTCCCAAAAGACGGGAAAGGATGGGGCACCCACATTTTGTGTGACGCGAACACAAAACAGATCCCTCGCCCCGCTGCGGCGGGCTCGGGTTCGGGTTCAGGACTCTGTACGCGGGCTTGAGCTAATGCGCCCTGCGGGCTTGGGGGTGCTGGCGCGAAAGAAGTTTCACCCCACCGTCTCCCAGAAGGAGGGAAAGGATGGGGCACCCGGCAAGCGAATTTTTCAGCAGCCTCTGAAGCCGGCTCTATCAATTAAAAGACCGCTTTAACGCCGCGCTGAAGCGCGGCACTACCCTTAGCAGAAGCGACTACAGTATTTCCTAAACTGCTCTAGAAAATAGACAGGTGCACACGAATAGTGACGAGGTTCTAAGGACACAGTGCAAGGTGAAGGCGCTCGGGCTGAACCCCTCGCAAAGACATCTGTCGTCCCTGCCGGGACTCTTGATAGTTTCAAATCGTTTTCCCACCGTTGAAGAGGCTGTTACGAAACCGTTCCGTCCCTACGGGACTCGAATAATTTTCCCACTCTACCCGGCACTTCGCCTTCGGCTTCGTGCCGGGCTACGGTTGTCCCGTGCCTGCGGCACTGGATTTCGTGGCTCCTGCTCCACCGTCGCACGATCACACCGAGTTTCGTAACACCCTTTGAAACGGTGGGCTAAGATATCCCGTCCCTACCGGGACTCATGTTCCGTTCTTCCGCTTACCCGGCGGCAGAATCCCCTTCGCCAATTGACCCAGCCCAGTAATCCGTCTCATAATCGTGTTGCTCAGCGAACTCCGCTACTGATAAGGTGGCCAGCCGTGAATACTCAGGATCCCAAAGACCGCCGTCCTTTCTCGACGGCCGGTCAGAAGCTCGACGACGTGATTGGCGATACCTCCAAGCGCATCGAAGAGGAAACCAAGCAACTCCTCGCCTACATCAACGACGAGGTCGTGCCTATGGTGCGGCAGAACTCCACCAAGGGCCTACGCATTGCGTCGGACAAGTTGAAGGAACTTGCCGACTACATGGAATCGGTGACGCAGAAGAAAGGCTGAGGCCGACGGATCAATCTGCCGCTACGCTGCGTGGTGGTCCGCGGCTAAAGCCGGGTGTGATGGCGTGGTCTTTCCTCGGGCTAAAGAGGCTGCGGAAGAAGTCGGAAAAGCAGATCCCGAGCGGGCTAAAGCCCGCTCGGGATGACAAAAATAAGAGACCTGGACGCGGCGCTGAAGAAGCTGCTACGAAACCGTTCCGTCCCTACGGGACTCGAATCAATTTTCCCACTCTACCCGGCACTTCGCCTTCGGCTTCGTGCCGGGCTACGATTGTTCCGTGCCTGCGGCACTGGATTTGGCCGCTCCTCTTCCACCGTCGCACGACCACGCTGAGTTTCGTAACAGGCGCTGAAGCGCCGCATCCAAATCGCATCGCAGCAGGACTCTATCCGCAGGCTGTAAAGCCCGGCATTTCCACCATAAAAGAACGGCTGTGCGGCACCCTTCGGCTTCGCTCAGGACAGGCTATTGAAGCCGTGCCCCCTCAAAACATGGTCCCTGGATCTCTTCCGGGTTGCCGCGCGCCGTTCCTCGTTCTCATTCTGACTGTCCTGTTCCTGCTGGCGGGGTGTCATAAGACCGCCCCGTCGGCCAAGCACGTTCCACTACCGCCAACCGTAACGCCCGCGCAGCAACCCTCCGCGACGACGACCACGGCCTCCAAGCCCGCGCCATCGCCAGAGCCGACGGTCTCACCCAAGGCCAAGCCACTCTACGTCGAAACAGGATGGGCCAGCTGGTACGGGCCTCTGTACCACAATCACAAGGGATCCAACGGCGAAGTCTATAACCAGAACGCGCTGACCGCCGCGCACCGCACCATTCCACTGAACTCCACGGTACGCGTGACCAATGAGATCACGAAGCACACCGTCATCGTTCGCATCACCGATCGCGGCCCGTTCGTGGAAGACCGCATCATCGATTTATCCATGGCTGCCGCTAAAGCGGTGGACGTTTGGCAGCCGGGTACGGCCATGGTAAAAGTCGAGGTGCTGTCAGCTCCCGCGCCGATCGACGAAGGCGGCCGCTGGTGTGTGCAGATCGGCGCCTTCCAGAGCGAACACGAAGCCCGCAAGCTGAAAGAGAAGCTGCAGGACCGCTACGCGACGGCCAACGTCATCCAATTCGCTGGGCCGACCGGCGAATGGGTGCGCATCCGGCCCGAAGGCGACAACAAACAGAAGGCCCAGGAGGTCGCCAGCAAGACGCACGTGAAAGAAGGCGGCGTATTTCTGGTGCGGCTGGACTGAAGAAAGCTAACAGCTGTCAGCCATCAGCTATTAGCTCTTAGCAAGATGCCAGTCTGCAAGAGGCGGTATTTCGCTCAAAATCGGTAACGTTCTCTGAGAAACGGGAGGGCGCCGAGAGTCCCTATAATCAGTGCCGATGCACTCTGCCTCCAGTCCCATGCGCTCGGCAGCGATTACAAATCGTGACGCTCTTGTCGCTCGGGGTCGGCGGCTGGAATACCTGACGATCGCATGGAACGGCTTCGAAGCCGCCGTGGCCTTGGTGATGGTGCCGATCATCGCGCGCGAGGGCCTGCAGGGCCTGCGAGCAGTGCCTTGTGAAGATTGCACTCCAAAAGCTAATTGACTCCTGCTCACGGCCTTGTCATTTCCTGCCCACGGCTGCACGATTTTCGCTATCCTGTTGGCTACATCGAATCGCGTTTGATCAACCATGCGAACTCAGCCTCGCCTGACCACTCGAAAGCTGTCGCCGCTATCGATCCGCTTCGACCACGCGCTACTGTTCGCCGCGCAGGTACACCGCAATCAGGACCGCAAGAAGAGCGGAATTCCTTACCTGTCGCACCTGATGGGAGTCGCGGCCATCGTGCTCGACTACGGCGGCGACGAGGACATGGGCATCGCGGCCCTGTTGCACGACGCTGCCGAGGACCACGGCGGCAGGCCCATGTTGCAAGTCATCGAACAGCTTTTCGGGCCGCGCGTGGCGAAGATTGTGGATGGTTGCACGGACTCCTACGGCGACGAAGGCAAGAGGAAGCCGAAGTGGTACCCGCGCAAACTGCGTTATCTGCGCCGCGTACGCCATGAAGATGCAGAGACCCGATTCGTGTCGGCCGCCGACAAACTCTATAACACGCGCGCTATTCTGCGCGACCTGCGCCAGTCGGGCGACTCGGCGTTCGACCGTTTCTCCGCGCCAAAGGTGAAAGTGCTCTGGTACTATCGCTCGCTGGTGCGCGAATATCGTGCCGGCGGCGTGACCCACATGTTGAAGCCCTTATTCGACGACTACGATCGGGCGGTCACCGAGCTCGAGCATCTCTCAGGACTGCTCGCCGCGCCGGTGAAGCCCACGCGGAATGGCAAGTTGAAAGCGAAGAAGAAGTAACGATCTCCAACAACGATAACCAAGCCTTTGACCGAAGTCGAAAGCATCACCGAGTTGCTGAAGACCGCAAAGACGATCGCGGTCGTCGGGCTCAGCGACAGCCCCTTCCGCACCAGCTACGGCGTGTCGGAGTACATGCAGTCGCAGGGATACCGCATCATTCCGGTCAATCCGCTGGTGCGCGAATCGTTGGGCGTGAAGGCTTATGCTTCGCTCAGCGACGTGCCTGAGCGAATCGACATCGTCAACGTCTTCCGCCGCTCGGAGCATGTGCCCGAGGTGGTCGAGGAGGCGATTCGCCTGAGAGTGCCCGCTATCTGGATGCAGGAAGGCGTGGTACATGAAGCGGCCGCTGAAAAGGCCCGCCGGGCGGGCATCTTCGTCGTGATGGATCGCTGCATTCTGAAGGAGCACCGGCGGTTGTTGCGGTAGAACTCTTCACCACGGAGAGCACGGAGGAGTTTTATCCTTTTTAGAGCATTTTCACAGAAGGTGTAGCCCGAACTCCCTCAGGGGCTAAAGCCCGACTTCGCGACTGCCGTTTACGACACGGCTGAAGCCGTGCCCTTTCAAATCGACGGGCGGGCTACATTAACTGTGAAACCGCTATAGAATCCCCGGGCGCAAATGCGACTACGTCAATCCTCACTACGATTTTTTGATCTCTTTTTCTCAGTGTTCTCCGTGCCTCCGTGGTGAATATTTTTCTTTGCCTGGCGAATCTCGTCCAACCGGGCCTTGATGCGCTTCTCGGTGCCCTCTTCCGTCGGGCGGTAGTAAACACGGCCTTTCAGATTGTCAGGCAAGCACTGCATGTCCGCGACCTTCTCTTCGAGATCATGCGCATACTGATAACCCGACCCGTAGCCGATTTTCTTCATCAGGCCAGTTACCGGGTTGCGCAAGTGTAGCGGCACAGGATCCTGAGCGGTCTGCTCCACATCCTGCTGCACTGCGCCGTACGCCGTGTAAAGCGCGTTCGACTTTGGCGCCGCGCACAGGTATACCACCGCTTGCGCCAAGGCGAGGTTGCCCTCCGGCATGCCAAGAAAATCGACTGCGTCACGTGCCGCCAGCGTAATGTTCAGCGCATTCGGATCAGCCAAGCCGATGTCTTCCGACGCCATGCGGACTACGCGTCGGGCAATGTAGAGGCCATCTTCGCCAGCTTCGAGCATGCGAGCCAGCCAGTACAAGGCGGCATCGGGATCGCTGTTGCGCACGCTTTTATGCAGCGCCGAGATAAGGTTGTAGTGCTCCTCGCCCGCCTTGTCATACAGCAGCACGCGCTTCTGCAGTGCGTCGGTCGCAATCGCTTCGGTAATGCGCGACACTTTCCCGGTAGCGCCCTGTTCACGCGCCAGCGTGGCAGCGACCTCCAGTGCGTTGTAGGCGCTTCGCGCATCGCCGCTGGAGCATGCAGCAATTTTCTTCAACGCGTCATCGTCAGCTTCCACATTCAGTTCGCCCAGTCCTCGTTCTATGTCGCACAGCGCGCGGTGCAACAGGCCGACGATCTGCTCTTCGCTTAGCGGCTGAAGCACATAGACGCGGCAACGCGACAGCAGGGCAGAAATCACTTCAAACGACGGGTTCTCCGTGGTCGCGCCAATCAGCCGAATGCTGCCTTTTTCGACACACGGAAGAAACGCGTCCTGCTGCGCTTTGTTGAAGCGGTGTACTTCATCGACGAAGACGATGGTGCGCGTGCCATACTGCCGCGCGCGCTCGGCGTCGACCATGACCTGCTTGATTTCCTTGATGCCACTCATCACCGCCGAGAACTCAATGAACTCGGCGTGCGTCATGCCCGCAATGATCTTGGCCAGCGTGGTCTTGCCGACGCCCGGCGGCCCCCAGAAGATGAGCGAACCGGTATCGTCGCGCTCGATCTGGACGCGCAGGGGCTTGCCCGGGCCCAGAATATGCTCCTGCCCAACAAACTCATCGAGCGTGCGCGGACGCATGCGGGCGGCCAGCGGGCGGGTCTTGTCGGTCGCATGGTCTTGCCTCGGAATGTTCTGGAAAAGGCTCAAAGGCTTATTCACCACGGGGAACACGGAGCGCACGGAGAATTCAGGACTATGAGACCCGGCGTTTGATGCCATTCTTCAACACACTGGAACAGACTCGCAGCTTATTCACCACGGAGAACACGGAGCGCACGGAGAATTCAGGGACTATAAGACCCGGCGTTTGATGCCATTCTTCAACACACTGGAAGAGGCTCACAGCCTTTTCACCACGGAGGACACGGAGCGCACGGAGAAATCAGGACTATAAGACTCGGCGTTCGGTGCCATTCTTCACCACACTGGAAGAGACTCACAGCTTATTCACCACGGAGGACACGGAGAACACGGAGAATCTATAGGACTCTCCGAATCACGCCGTCCCGAAGGACTCTGACGTTAAAGTTGATGAGCAAGCCGACTCGCATTTTGCTGAGTCGCAAGTACGTCAACAGTTGAGCCTGATGAATCGGAAGCAGCTTCTCTACTGACTTCAGCTCGACCGCGACCTTGTTTTCCACAAGCAGGTCGATTCGATATCCGCAATCCAGATGAATGCCTTTGTAATCGACAGGGAGTTCCACTTCCGTTTGAAACGCTACGCCGCGCAACGCAAGTTCGCGACACAAACAGGATTGGTATGCCGATTCCAACAGGCCCGGCCCCAACTCTCTATGCACTTCGACCGCCGCGGCGATGATGCCACCCGTGGTCGCTTCATGGATCAACCGAGAATCCTGGGACGGCTGCTCAGTTTCTATGATCTGCGACAAAATCATGGCGGTTCACCGATAACGAAATATCATTCTATTCCGTTTTCAAAAGACTCCGTGATCTCCGTGTCCTCCGTGGTGAATTTCTGCTTCGCTGGACTCTATTCCTCTGTGTCTCTGTGCCTCTGCGGTGAGCGGTCTCTCTGGCGCGCGGCTTCGTACAGGATGATCGATGCTGCAATGCCAGCATTCAGCGACTCGACGCGCGGCGACTGCGGGATGGCGACGATCTCGTCTGCCTGCGCTAAGACGTCTTTCGGCAGGCCCGACCCTTCACTTCCGACGAGTAGTGCCACTGGCCCGCGCAAGTCCACCTCTGAGATCACGGTTCCTTTGTGCGACGACGTAGCAAGCACGCGCACGCCGCGCTCTTTCATTTCTTGGACGGCTGCAGCCAACCCGACCTTTACCATCGGCAAGCGAAACATCGATCCCGCCGAGGCGCGAATCGCCTTCCAGTTCCACTGGCTCACGGTCCGCTCGCCGAGCAAAATGCCGGTCGCGCCAAATGCTTCAGCCGATCGCACAATCGTGCCGAGGTTGCCCGGGTCCTGCAGGCCCGCACTGATCACCACCAACACCGGCTCCGGAGAAAGCGTATCGTCGAACCCGTGGGACTTCACTCTCACCAGCGCCGCAACGCCCTGTGGAGTCTCGGTCGGCACCGCGCTGGCGAACACCTCGTCCGGCAGCAGCAACACTTCGGTGTGGGCAGAAAGCTGCGGCAAGAGTTTGTGTGCCCGCTCCCGCGCCGACTCGCTGAAGAAAACCGTCTCCAGGCGCAAACCGCTGCGGATCGCCTCCTCCAGCAGGTGCACGCCTTCAATCGCCACTTCGCTCTTATCGCTGGGCGCGGCTTCGTGGAATAGGCGGCGCAGTTCCTTGACGCGCGCATTTTGACGGCTGGCAACGCGCCTCATCCGGCCTTCGTGCTCGATGGTTCCCGGCATGGGTTTCCCAAAACAGGCGTCTATGGTACACCGCGGCCGATAGGGAGGCGCACCCCCGCTCTGGCGTGTTAATCTGCTGTCTTACAAATCCAGGCAGTGCTACAGTCTACGCGCGCCTGAATACTCATTCCGAAGAGGCACGGTTGCGTCCCGAAATCGTTAAGATCAACGTCAACCACCCGGAGTCTTCGCTGGTCAACTACGTGGCGGAGAAAATTCGCGGCGGCGCCGTGGTTGGCATGCCGACCGACACGTTTTACGGCTTGGCGGCTGACCCGTTCAACCTGCATGCGGTCGATCGCGTTTATGAGATCAAGACGCGCTCGCGCCACAAGCCGCTTTCGCTGCTGATCGAATCCGTCGACCAGGCATCCGAGCTTGCATGGCCTGTGCCGGAGACATTTTTCCTGCTGGCGCGGCGCTTTTGGCCCGGACCACTCACCATTATTGTGAAGGCGGACACCAAGCTACCCCTGAAAGTTACGGCCAATACAGGAAACGTGGCGTTGCGAGTGCCGGCCGCCGAAGTTCCCCTGGCCATCATTCGCGCCATCGGATCGCCGATAACTGCCACCTCGGCGAACCTGCATGGCGCTTCCGAATGCACTAATGCGCACGAAGTCCGCGATCAGTTAGGAGACTGTCTTCCTCTGATCGTCGATGGCGGGCAGTCGCCCCGCGATATGCCTTCGACCATTGTGGACCTGACCAGTGAAGACGGCTCCTGGCGTTTGTTGCGGCAGGGAGCCATTCCTTCCGAGCAGATCGTTGAACTGCTCGGGCAGGAGTAGCCGCCACGGGGCCCGGCACTTTCCAAGCTCATCGCTATCGATGGCTGCTTGCGCTGGGAATTGTCGCCTGCCTTGCCTACCTGTTGGCGACCGCCTTCCAGATTATGCGCGAAGCCAATTACGATGAGGCCCGCCGGGTTGATGCCATCGTCGTATTCGGAGCAGCCGAGTATGTGGGGCATCCCTCGCCCATTTATCGGGCGCGGCTGGAGCATGCGTATGAGTTATTCGAGCGCGGGCTGGCCCCGCTTATTATCACAACCGGAGGCTCAGGCAAGGACCCGAAGTTCAGTGAGGGTCAGGTGGGCCGTGACTATCTCGCTAAGCTTGGCGTCCCAGATGTGAACCTCATCGCTGAGACCCAGGCCGGAGATACCGAACAGTCTGCCCGGCGCGTGGCCGTTATTCTCGAAGCCAACGAACTCAACAGCGCCTTGCTGGTCAGCGACGCTTATCACCTCTATCGCGCGAAGCGCATGATGGAACGCGAAGGCATTACGGTATACATCTCGCCCCGGCCGGATTCGATTCCCAAGACAGTTTGGGGGCGCTGGCTGGCGGCGCTGCGCGAGGCGGTGAGTTATTCACTGTATCGACTGCACATGACGTAAGAAGCTGTCAGCTATCAGCTTTCAGCCGTCAGTTCTCTGCTCCGGCTGTGAATTTTGGGTGTGTCATCTCGGAGTGAATGCAGAGCTCGAAGCTTCCCGCATATGGCGATTCACATTTTGGGCCGGGGATAAGACAGCCGGGTTTGTAGCTGGAGGCTGACGGCTGATAGCTGAGAGCTATTTCACCAGCGCCAGCACCCGCGCGGGTCCGCCCGAACCGTTTTCCAGTTTGATCGGAGCGACCACGACCGTGGCGCCCATAGAAGGAACAAGGCCCAGGTTGGCCACATTCTCCAACTGGTACACGCTCTCTTTAGCATCGAACTGATGCACCGGATAGGTCTTACTTGCTCCGGGATCGATGCTCAGGGTGTCGATGCCGAGTGCCACTGCGCTGCGCGTCTTCACCAGGAACGTCGCGGCCTCGAGGGAAAATCCCGGGAAGTGCATCTGCCCATCAGCACCTGCATTGCGATACGCCTTCGGCGAGTTCCAGCGGTCTTCCCAGCCGGTGTAGGCCATGACTACCGCCCCGGACGGAATTTCTCCGTTCTGGCTTTCCCATTCAGCAATGTCCTGCACGCTAACTTCGTAATCGGGATGTCCGCTCGCCTTGCTGCGCACATTCAGCACGATGAGAGGACGAACCAACCGTTCGGCAGGGATCTGGTCCACCGTCCACATGTCGCGCGCGAAATGCGCCGGAGCATCAAGGTGCGTACCGTAGTGTTCCTGGGTGGTAAAGACTCGCGAGTAGTAGCCGTCGCGCTCGATGTTGCCCAGCTCCCTGGCACTGAAGGGAGACGGTTCCGTGCCCTCCCAGTTGGGCGAATGGTCGTTCAGATTGTGGGTCAGGTCAACCACTGTTCGATAAGCAGATTGGTCAGGCATCGCGGTCTTGTGTTGCGCGAAAAGCAATAACGCCAGCGCCAGACTCCAGCCTATCGCAAATGTCTTCCACCTGATCATGCCGCGATGAAGAACAAAACCCCACTCGATGTGCTGAGTTTCTTCTAAATTAGACGCGCTGTGCTGTGAAATTGTTTCCAGCGTGTTTCAAAAATCGGAGCGTGGCGCGCCAGGCCTAAAGGCCCCTTTTGGAAGCCGCATTCTTCGCGGGCCTAAAGGCCCGCGCTTCCACCGAAGACCTGAGCGGAATGTTTTTGCAACAAGCTCTCGGAATCCGGTTCGATTCACCCCAATGCGCTTCTGGGATAGGAAGCCAAGATTTGATGTCTGTCGGCCGATAGTTGATGACTAAAAGCTAGCAGCTATGGGCTAGAGTGTCCGCGGCAGCCGGAAGTGCCGCCGGGTTGAAGAGGCTGCTGAAAAAGTCGAAAACTCGGTAACTCGGATGACCCTAAATGCCTCGAAATTTCGAAAGAACGCCCATATCGAATTTAAACGCAACGTTTTGTCGAGCGCGAGTGAAACCCCGCATTTTTCAGCAGCCTCTAACAGGTTGCGGAAAAAATCCGAAAGGCAGGTTCCTCGCGGACTGAAGTCCGCTCGGAACATCAAAAATAAAGGGCTTATCGGCACGACTGAAGTCGTGCCCTGATACAAGGCTGCTCGGAAACGAGTTTTTCAGCATCCTGTAAAAACCCAGCTCAAATCCAAAAAAACGTACCGCTAACGCGGCGCTGAAGCGCCGCACTACCATTTCAATCCTCGGGCTACAGCAACTCTGCGTTTGCTCTAATCGCTAGTGTGGTGCCCGTAAGTTCGTGCCATAACTCCAGGGCGCGTGTTGAGGAGAAGGTCCTCACCACAGCGGCTAAAGCCGCAGTCTACATGCGCCTTTGCGGCACGGCTGAAGCCGTGCCCTTTCAAATCACATTTATGAGACTAGTTCTAGTTGCTAGTTGCTTCTCTTCATCGCAAAGCTGAACCACAGCGAGTTCGAGCCGTTGTAGTCGATGCCCGGCCTGGTCTGAGTAATGAATCCCATTCGCTCAACCTTTAACGAACACCCGTGGCAGGTCTGCTCGAGCACAATTTCATAGCGGCCATCTTTCCTGATGTTTGCGGTGCCGAGCACCTTGCCAGTCGCATCGGTCAGCGTGACGGTCGATCGCGGCAGGGGGTAGCCGCCGTCATCAGTTACAACACCTTGCAGCTTCCCCTTCGGAGGCATTCCCTCCGGAAGGTAGTCGCGCATCATGTAGCCGGGGCCGCGCAGCGGGCGGCCGCCCATTTGACCCGTAACTTTGTCGTGTTCGAGCGCGAGCACGCCGTTAACGAACACGTACTCAAATCCCACGGACGTGCGATTCGGGTCCTCGAACGTCGCCACATCG
>Ga0209656_10001947_pt1 | contig 13455 bp, 11 predicted proteins | sample BogFormECP12_OM2_FD_188239 | JGI IMG/M metagenome (GOLD analysis project Ga0209656, IMG submission 188239) | Bog forest soil microbial communities from Calvert Island, British Columbia, Canada - ECP12_OM2 (SPAdes) (version 2) | ecosystem: Environmental > Aquatic > Freshwater > Wetlands > Bog ... | reverse complement strand
CATCATCACGCCGCCACCCGAGTACTACGGCGTCGTCAAAGAGATTCTCGACCGGCACGGCATCCTGTTCGTGGCCGACGAGGTGCAGACGGCCTGGGGACGGCTCGGCCATAACCTGTTCGGGATCAGCGATTGGGGCGTCACGCCCGATATCGTGACGTCCGCCAAGGGACTGGGCAACGGCTTGCCGATCTCGGTCGTCGTGGCGCGGCGCGAGATCGCCGACGCCTATAAGGGGCCGCACATCAACACCTTCGGCGGCAATCCGCTCTCATCGCGTGCAGCAGCGGCGACGCTCGACGTCATCGAGAGCGAAGGTCTGACCCAAAACGCCGCCGTGGTCGGCGAGCACCTGATGGCGCGGCTTCGAGCGCTGGCCGAAAAACATCCGATCATCGGCGACGTCCGCGGACGCGGCCTGATGATCGGCGTCGAACTCGTGCGCAACCGCAGGACCAAGGAGCCGGCGGGCCAAGCCGCCGAGCGCGTTCTCGACGTGTGCAAGGACGAGGGGCTGTTGATAGGGCGCGGCGGGCTATATGCCAGCACCCTTCGGATCCAGCCGCCATTGATCATCACGCGCGAGCAGGCGGACGAGGCCGTGCGCGTGCTCGACGAAGCGTTCACGATCGCCGGACGCGAGTTCGCGCGCGCATGACGCCGGGAGCGCCGCGGCCGGCGCATATCGAGTACGAGCCCGGCGTGCTCCGCATCATCGATCAGACGAAGCTGCCTGAATTCACCGAGGTCGTGTCGCTGACGACGCCGGCTGCTGTGGCCGAGGCCATCCGCGAGATGCGTGTGCGCGGCGCGCCTGCGATCGGCATCGCCGGTGCGTACGGCATGGCGATCGCAGCGCTCGCCGCTGCCGCGAAGGCCGACAGCCCGGACCATTTTCTCGCGATGCTGTCCGACGCCGCACAGACGCTCGAATCGGCCCGTCCGACGGCCGTGAACTTGTCGTGGGCCGTGCACGAATTGCTCAACGACGCGAAGCGGCGCACGAACGGCGGCACGCCGCCCGAGGCGGTCGCGGTGCTGCTGCAGGACGAAGCGCGGCGGCTGCACGCGCAGGACGTCGAGGCGTGCCATCGCATCGGCGATAACGGGGCGGCCCTTCTCTCGAACGGCGTCACCGTCCTCACGCACTGCAACACCGGCGACTTCGCGACCGGCGGGTACGGCACCGCGCTCGGCGTGATCCGCTCCGCGTGGCGCGACGGCAAACTGCGCGGCGTGTTCGTAGATGAGACGAGGCCCCAGCTGCAGGGCGCACGCTTGACCGCGTTCGAGCTCTTGCAGGACGCTATCCCGTTCACGCTGATCGTCGACGGCATGGCGGGGCATTTCATGCAGCGCGGCGACATCGGGGCCGTGGTCGTCGGCGCCGATCGCATCGCCGCCAACGGCGACACCGCAAACAAGATCGGCACCTACCCTTTGGCCGTGCTCGCGCGCGAGCACGGCATCCCGTTCTACGTGGCGGCGCCGCGCTCGACGTTTGATCCGGACACCCAATCGGGCTCCGACATCGTCATCGAGGAGCGCGATCCGGCCGAAGTGCGCACCGTGCGCGGACAACCGGTCGCGCCGCCCGATACCCCGGTCGCCAACCCCGCATTCGACGTCACGCCGGCGCGCCTCATTACCGCGTTCATCACGGAAGAGGGGGTATTGATGCCCCCGTATGGCTCCGCGATCACCGCGCTCGGTCGAATAAATTCGACCGCTACAGCGCCGTCATAGCAATGCCGGCGAAGAAGGCGGCCGGCAAGGTCGGATACCTGGCGTTCATGGAGAGCCCGGTCAAGGAACCGCCGCGGCTCGTCGTCATCGCGGGCAAGGAGCCGGTGCTCGCCGACGAGGTGCTGGCGCGCCTGCTCGCCGCGGCGCTGCCCGACGAATCGCTGCGCCCGCTCAACGTGGACGTGATCGACGCGCGCGCGACCGACGATTTCAGCACCATCGAAGAGAAGACCGCGGCGCTACCGTTCCTCGCCGGGCGGCGCGTCGTGGTCGTGCGCGGCACGATCGACCTCAAGAAAGAGCAGCGCGACGAGATCGCCGAGGCCGCGGAACACGTGCCGGAGCACGCGCTGCTGATCGTCGATCATTCGGGTAAGCCGGCTCGGCCTCAAGGCCGCAAGCCGGCGGACGAGGCGGCAGCGTTTGCAAAGGCGGCAGCGGAGTCGCTCATCGTCGACGTGACGCTCAACGCCGCCGGCTGCGAGCGCTACATCGAGTCGCATGCGGCGCGATTGGGCGTCAAAATCGACAAGGGAGCCGCCCTCGCGCTCGCATCGATCGAGAACGTCAGCGAGATCAAGAACGCGCTCGAGCTGCTCTCACTCCTGAAGAAGGACATCAAAGAGGCGGACGTGCGCGAGTATGCGCTACCCAGTTCTGACGTCAAGTTCTGGGATTTGGCGGGCGCGATCAATGAGGGCAAAGCCGAGCTTGCGCTGACGTTGGCCAAAGAACTGGTGAGCGAACCCGGCGACGCGATCGGGCCGCTCATCTGGCTGGCGGCGGAGCAACAGATCATCTGGGAGCTGCGCAACGGCGCGCGCGGCACCGAATACGCGGCTGCGACCGGTCAGAATGCGTGGCGCGTCAATAAGTTGTTGGGCGTCGGGCGCGATCTGAGCAAGAGAGAGCTCAAAGAGCGGGTGGACGTGACGATGGCGGCGCTCGAGCGCTCGCTCACCGGCCGCCGGCAAGCCGACCAGGCGCTTGAAGAAGTGATCGTGCGGCTCGCGGGGCGGCGCCCCTAGCAGGGCGGCGCGTCACGTCGGGAAGGGCACGCGCTGGTCCGCCTCCTCCGGCAAGAAGACCATGCCCTCCGCCGCGTCATACTCGAAGAGTTCGGCATAGCGCGCCCAGTCCACCGCGGTCGCGAACTGACGCTGCGCGTCCTCACGCGGGAAATACTCATCCCACAGATCGAGGAAGAAATCCGCCCGCATCGACTTGCTCTGTTTGTTGCGCAGCGTGCGCACGATGGACTCGAACAGCGGCACGCGCGACAGCAGCTGCTGGCGGAAGAGATCTTTGCTGCGCAGGATGGTGGTGGTGGCGAAATCGCGCCCCAAGTCGGTCAGCGTCACTTCGCCGTCGCTGATGCGCACGAAATCCAACAGCACGCATGCGTCGAGCAGCGCGAGCAGATCGTCCACCGTGACGGCAAGCCGCTCGGCGAGATCGGCGACGTCCTCCTTGCCGCCGGGCTGCTCGGCGAGCAGCTCGAGCAGGCCGCTGATGCCGCCGATGCGCACGTGCGGCAACGGCTGCGCGAACGGCGATCGCGCCAGGCGTTTGGCAGCCGTTTCCGGCGTTTCGGGCGCGGCCAAGGACTCGACCGCGACGTCCTGTTTGGTCATCACCGTATACAGGTGATCGACGAGGTCCTTGAAGCGATCGTCCGTGCGCGTGTGCGGCCGCTTGAGATCGATGAGCACCTCGCCGCGGATATGGCCGGGGTTCGAACCCAAGACGATCACCCGGTCCGCAAGGATGACCGCCTCCTCGATGTTGTGGGTGACCAGGAGGATGGCTTGAGACGGGAATGACCCCGCATTCCACAGGTCGTCGATCTCGCCGCGCAGGTTCTCAGCGGTGAGGACGTCGAGCGCTGAGAACGGCTCGTCCATGAACAAGACCTTGGGCTCCATGACCAGCGCGCGCGCGCAGCCGACGCGTTGCTTCATGCCGCCCGAAAGCTCTTTCGGGTACGCGTCTTCGAAGCCGTCGAGTCCGACGAGATCGATCGACTTGAGCACGCGCCGAAAACGCTCCACTCGCCCCACGCCGCGCGCTTCTAACCCGATCTCGACGTTTTCGACCACGGTCAGCCACGGCAGCAGCGCGAAGCTCTGGAACACCATCGCCACATCGGAATTTGCGCCGCGCAACGGCACGCCGCCGCTGATGACGTCGCCGTCGCTGGCCGGGATGAGACCGGCCATGATGCGCAGCAGCGTGCTCTTGCCGCTGCCGCTGCGGCCGAGCAGCGCGAGCACCTCGCCGGCGCGCACCTCGAGCGAGATGTCGCTGATCGCGGTGAATTCGCCCTTTCCCTCGGGCAAGGGAAAGCGCTTCGAGACGTTCTGACAGGCGATCAGCGCAGCGCTCATCGGGCGAACCTCGTCTCTCCAAGGCGGTACAAGCGCCGCCACACCACGCGGTTGATCACGACGACGAACAAGCTCATCACGCTGACGCCCAACGTGATGCGCGGCCAGTCGCCTTTGCTCGTCGCGTCCGCGATGTACGTCCCCAGTCCGAACGCGGTGAGCGTCGTCGAGCCCCACGACACGATCTCGGAGACGATGCTGGCGTTCCACGCGCCGCCGCTGGCGGTGATCGCGCCCGTCACCCACGACGGGAAGATGCCGGGGATGATGAGCCGGCGCCAGCGCAGCCAGCCGCGCACTTCGAGGTCATCGGTCATCTCGCGCAGCTCCGTCGGCACGGTCTGCGCACCGGCGATCGCGTTGAAGAGGATGTACCATTGAGCGCCGAGCGCCATGAGCAAGATGCACCCCCAGTTGATCGGGATATGGTAGACGATGAAGGCGAGGGTCGCGAACGGGAACACGAAGTTCGCGGGGAACGAGGCGAGGAACTGCGCGATCGGTTGGGCGAGGCGCGCGAGGCGCGGATTGAAACCGATGGCGACGCCGACGGGCGTCCACACCAACGTGGCGAACACCAGCAAGATGAACACGCGCCCCATGGTGGCCAGCCCGAGCAGAAGGACCTTGCCGACCTCGCCGACGCCGACGGTGCGCAGCACGAAATCGGCGGCGACCGCGATCAGCGCCGCGGTCACGAGGATAAGCGCACCATTGTAGACCTTGTCCGGCATGCTGCCGGGCTCGAACGATGCTTTCTCGCGCGGCTTGGTCAGCGCGACCAGGCGCAGCGTAAGCCAGTCGCGCGCCGGCCCGAACGCCCGGTCGATCGCGTTGGGCAGATCTGCGGCGCGGATGAGGTCGTAGACCCACGAGCGCGGCGGTTCGGCTGAGGCGCTCTGCTCGAACCGGAACCTGTCGGCCCACGCGACCAGCGGGCGCCAGAAGAGCTGATCGACGATCGTGATCACGATCGCGATGGCGATCACCGCGTAGCCGAGCGCGTGCAGGTTTCTCGCTGCGACGGCGGCGGCGACGTACGAGCCGATGCCCGGTAGCGTGTAGCTCTGATTGAGCACGCTGATCGACTCGCTGGCGGCGAGGAAGAACCATCCGCCGCCGAAGCTCATCATCGCGTTCCAGACAAGCGGGATCATCGCCCACGGCAGCTCGAGCTTGCCGAAACGCTGCCAAGCAGAGAAACGGTAGAGCGACGCGGCCTCATCCAGCTCTTTGGGGACCGAACGCAGCGACTGGTAGAACGAGAACGTCATGTTCCATGCCTGCGCCGTGAAGATGGCGAAGATCGAGGCGAACTCGAGGCCGATCAAGCTCCCTGGGAACAGCGCGATGAAGCCGGTGACGGTGATGGACAGAAACCCGAGGACCGGCACCGACTGCAACACGTCGAGCAGCGGTACCAGCACGCGTTCCGCGCGGCGGCTGCGCGCCGCGGCGTAGCCGTAGACCAAGGTGAAGAGCAGCGACCAGAAGAGCGCGATGAACATGCGCAGCGTCGAGCGCGCCGCATATCCGGGAAGGTTGTGCGGATCGAGGCTGATGTGAGGGACCAGCTTCGGCGGCGTGAAGCCGACGAACATCCCGGATCCGACCTTCGCCAAGATCGCGAGGACGGTGAGCGCGCCCAGCACGACGGCGATGTCGGCAAGCCGTATCGGCGGGCGCCGCAGCGCTTCGGGCGGCGGGAAGGTGGGCTGCATCGAATCACCTTAGATGCCCGCGCGCCACGAGAAGCGCCGGCGACGATTACCGCATCATCACGATTCGCCCCACAGTTCCAAGACGAGGGCCCGAACCCTGTGGCCGCCGCCCGGCCCTCGAGGTCACATTAAGAAACGCACCTCCCCTCAAGGTCTTGACAACCAGCTGGTAAATGTGGTATTTAGTCAAGTGACCAAGGCGTGTGACTAAACCCGCATCGGGTCCCACCGGCCTCTGGTTCCTGTTCCCTGACCCGAAGGAGGGCAAGTCATGGCGACGCAGACCCAGACCCAAAGCCAGAAGGCGGCAAGGACCTATGTGCTCACAGGAACGCTGCTCGAGGCGTGCTCGTGCCGCACGCTGTGCCGCTGCTGGATCGGAGAGGATCCCGACAACGGCGCGTGCGACGCGTTCAACGCCTACCACATCGACAAAGGCGAGATCAACGGAATCGACGTCTCCGGCCTCACCTACGTCCAGGTCGTGAAGATCCCGGGCAACGTGCTCGTGCCCAAGAGCTGGACGCGGGTCACATACGTCGATTCCAAAGCGACGCCGCAGCAGAGGCAGGCGATTCTCGACGCCTGGCACGGCCGGCTCGGCGGTCCGCTAGCCGATCTCAACGGGCTCATCAAAGAGGACCTCGCGATCCATGACATGCCGATCGAGCACAAGCTGTTCGGCGGCAAAGGCACGATCGTGATCGGCGACAAGGTCCGGGCGACGATGGCGCCCTACACGAGCGCGTCCGGAATCGCGACGACGCTGCGCGACAGCGTCTTCAGCACGATCGCCGGCGCACCCGCATATGTCTCCAAGGCGTCCGAGCACGTCGTGAACATCCCCGAATACGACATGGTGTGGACGTTCAAAGACCGCAACGCGATCCAAGGCGACTTCCGGATGGAGGCCTAGGGTCATCATGGCGACGATCACCGCACCCGCAACCGCAACGGACAGAGGCTACGTCTGGACCCTCGGGATCTTGGGCGCGGCGATCGTCGGGGCGTGGGGGCTGTGCGGCTGGGCGGAGATGAGCGGTACTGCCGCGGCGCTCCATCACCACGCGCTCTACGAAAGCGGACGGCCGTTCTGGATGAGCGCACTGATCGTGCTCGGCGCCTGGCAAGTGATGACGGCGGCGATGATGCTGCCGTCGTCGCTCGGCTTCATCCGCATGTACGCCGCAGCGGCGCGCAACGCGCCGGAATACCCGCATGCGCTCGCGCTCTTCCTCGCATCGTATTTCGGCGTGTGGACGGCGTTCGCGTTAGCGGCGTTCGCCGGCGACATGCAGCTGCATCGCCTTGTCGATGCGTGGGCGTGGCTCGGCGCGCATTCGCAAGTCATCCTCGCGGGCACGCTGGGCCTGGCAGCGGTCTATCAACTGACGCCGCTCAAGGACGCGTGCCTGCGCGCGTGCCGGCATCCGGGCATGTACCTGGCACGCCACTACCGACGCGGCGCGTCCAACGGCTTGCGCATCGGGATCGGGCATGCGCTGTTCTGCCTGGGATGCTGCTGGGCGCTCATGCTCGTGATGTTCGCCGCGGGCGTGGCGCATCTGGCTTGGATGGGCGTCCTCGGCGTGGTGATGCTGGTGGAAAAGGGCGCGCCCGGCGGCGATCGCGCCGTCGTGCCGGTGGGCATCGCGCTCGCGGCGCTCGCGCTCGTCGCGCTCCTGGCACCGCACTCGATACCAGGACTGTAGCGCACGGACTAGCCAACGCAACCCATGCGGAGGACATGACGATCAAAGCGACACAACGCCAACGCGTCGGCATCACGCCGGCGCGCGAAGATGCAGAGCAGGCATTCCTCGACGCGGCCGAGCGTCTGCTCGTCCGCGTCGGCTACGCCGCCATCACGACGCGAAAGCTCGCCGAAGAGGCAGGGCTCAACCACGGACTGGTACACTACTACTTCGGCTCGATGCAAGAGCTGCTGCTGCAGGTGCTCGAGCGCTATACGGACCGGCTCATCGTCCGGCAGCGCGAGATGTACGCGGCGCCGGGACCGTTCATCGAGAAGTGGCGCACCGCGATGCGCTACCTCGATGAAGACGAGGCCAGCGGCTACGCGAAGATATGGTACGAGCTGCAAGCGATGGGCTGGAATGATCCCGAGATACGCAAGCGCGTCGTCAACGTCGACCGCGCGTGGTATAAGGTGATCACAGAAGCGCTCGACAAGGCGCTGGACGAGTACGGCCTCGATCGCAGCCAGTTCCCGCTCGAAGCGGTCGTCACGCTCGTCGGCACGTTCAACGAAGGCATCCATCTTGAGCGTCTCTCAGGCATCCACTCGGGCCACAGCGCGCTGCTCAAGGCGATCGACAGCTGGCTCGAGTCGCTCGAGAAACGCAAGCGCTCGCGGGGCGCAGGATCGCGATGAGAGCCCGGCTTCCCGATCGCGACGGCTACGCGCAGCGCGACGGCCTCAAGATCTTCTACGAGGTCTTCGGCGACGGACCGCAGACGATTTTGCTGCTGCCGCCGTGGGCCATCAACCACTCGCGCACGTGGAAGGCGCAAGTGCCCTACCTGTCGCGCCACTTCCGCGTCGTCACCTACGACCCGGTCGGCAACGGACGCTCCGATCGGCCGCAGGATCCGAATCAGTACACGGATTGGAAGCGCGTCGCCGATGCGATCGCGGTCATGGACGCGACGGGCACGCAGGAAGCGGTGATCGTCGGCATCTGCACGGAAGCGTGGGTGGCCACGCTGTTGGCAGGCGAACATCCGCAGCGCGCCAACGGACTCGTGTTCTTCGCACCGGTCTCGCCCTACGGCGAGTCGATGCCGGAGCGCGAGGGCTTCTCGTTCGACGAGCCGCGCGATTCGTACGAAGGCTGGGCCAAAGAGAACCGCCACTACTGGCTGAGCAACTACAAGGACTTCCTCGAATTCTTCTTCAGCCAGGCGATCGATGAGCCGCATTCGACCAAACAGATCGAAGACTCGGTCGGCTGGGGATTGGAGACCGATCCGAAGACGCTGCTCGCGACGGTGGATGCGCCCGAATACTTGGGCACGCTGACGGCTGCCGACCCGCAGGTGGCCGAGCTGTATCGCAAGATCGAGTGTCCGGTGCTCGTCATCCACGGCGAGCACGACCGGCTCGTATCGCCGACGCGCGGCGAGGCGGTCGCACAAGCGACCGGCGGCGAGCTGATCGTCGTCAAAGGCGGCTGCCACGTCTTGTGGGGGCGCCAGCCTGTCAAGGTCAACCTGCTGTTGCGGGATTTCGCGGAAAGGATCGCGTCGATGGCACCGGTCAAAGAGCAGCGCTGGACGACAGCCCGGTCTCGCCGGCGGCGCGCGCTCTACATCTCCTCGCCCATCGGGCTCGGCCACGCGCAGCGCGACATCGCGATCGCGCGCGAGCTGCGGCACTTGCGGCCGGACCTGGAGATCGACTGGCTCGCGCAGGATCCGGTCACGCGCGTGCTCGAGGCCGAAGGCGAACGCATCCATCCGGCCAGCCGCTTCCTCGCCAGCGAAAGCAAGCACATCGAAAGCGAGTCGGCCGAACACGATCTGCACGCGTTCCAGGCCGTGCGGCGCATGGACGAGATCTTGGTCAACAATTTCATGGTGTTCCACGATATCGTGCGCGACGAGCCGTACGATCTATGGATCGGCGACGAGGCCTGGGAGCTCGACTACTTCCTGCACGAGAATCCGGAGGAGAAGCGCGCCGCCTACGTGTGGATGACCGACTTCGTCGGCTGGATCCCGATGGAGGACGGCGGCGAGCGCGAGGCGTTCTTGACCTCGGACTACAACGCCGAGATGATCGAGCACATCGCGCGCTATCCGCGCCTGCGCGACCGCTCGATCTTCGTCGGCAATCCTGAGGACGTCGTGGCCGATCGCTTCGGGCCGGATCTGCCGCTCATCGCCGATTGGACGCGCGAGCACTTCGACTTTTCCGGTTACGTCACCGGCTTTGATCCAGCCGCGTTCGCGGACCGTGCGGCGCTGCGCGCCGAGCTCGGGTACAAGCCGGATGAAACGGTGTGCATCGTGACGGTCGGAGGATCGGGCGTCGGCGGCCACTTGCTGCGCCGCGTCATCGAATCATTCCCGGCAGCCAAACGCCTGGTGCCGAACCTGCGGATGATCGCGGTCGCGGGCCCGCGCATCGATCCCGCCTCCCTGCCGTCAGCGGATGGGCTCGAGGTGCGTGCATACGTGCACGAGCTGTACCGCCACCTCGCCGCGTGCGATATCGCCGTCGTGCAGGGCGGACTGTCGACGACTATGGAGCTCACCGCGAACCGCCGGCCGTTCTTATATTTCCCATTGCGCCATCACTTCGAGCAGAACTTCCACGTCCGCCATCGGCTCGAGCGCTACGGCGCGGGCCGCTGCATGGATTATGCGACTGCCACGCCCGACGACATCGCTGCGGCGATCGCGAGCGAGCTGAAACGCCCGGTCGGGTACAGGCCGGTCGAGACCGACGGCGCCGCACGCGCGGCGAAGCGTATCGCGGAACTGCTGTGAGGGCGCGCGAGCCGGACGGATCCGGCTACGTCGAGAATGCCGGCGCGCGCATCTATTATGAGGTGTTCGGGTCCGGCCCGAAGACGCTGCTGTTCTTGCCCACCTGGTCGCTCGTCCACTCGCGCGTGTGGAAACTGCAGGTGCCGTACTTCGCGCGGCATTACCGCGTCATCGCGTTTGACGGGCGCGGCAACGGCAAATCGAGCAGACCAAGCGGGGCGGAGGCGTATTCGGCACAGAACTTCGTCGACGACGCGCTCGCGGTGATGGACGCGACGGTAACCGCGCGCGCGACGGTCGCCGGCTACTCGATGGGCGGCCTCCACTTAGCAATGCTTGCCGCGAACCACGCATCGAGGGTCGCGGGCGCGGTGTTCATCGGCCCGGTCGCGCCATTCGGCGCGAAAGGCCGTCCGGAGCGCACGGCGTTCTCGTGGAGCGAGCCGCTCCCCACGTCAGAAGGCTGGGCGAAACACAACAAGCACTACTGGAAGCGGGCGTATGACGACTGGCTTGCGTTTTTCGCAGGCAAAGTGCTCACCGAGCCGCATTCGACCAAGGGCATCGAGGACGTGATCGGCTGGGGCAACGAGACCAACGCCGACGTGCTGATCGCGACGTACGAAGCGCCGGAGTCTCCGGGCGAACCGCCCTCCGACCTAGCACAGGCCGCGCAGTACTATGCGCGCATCGCGTGTCCGGTGCTCGTCATCCACGGCAGCGACGACGAGGTGATCGCGCATTCCGCCGGCGCCGGTGTCGCGAAGGCGACCGGCGGTACGCTTGTCACGATTGCGGGAGGCGGCCATGCGCCGCACCTGCGCCATCCGGTCAAAGTGAACATCCTGCTTCGGCGCTTCATGGATGACGTCGCCGCTACGGCAGATCGAGCGGCTCGAAGTTGGCGAACATCTCAGAGCACTCCGCGAGGCTTGCGAGCGGAACATACTCACACGCTTCGTTGAAGCGCGCCCAGAGCTTGTGGACCTCGGGATTCGAGTGCGCGCGTTCGATCGCGTCGTCGGACTCCCACTCGAAGACTTCGACGATGGTGCCGTCCTTCGCACGCATCGCTTGAGCGGGCCGCTGCGTGACGAGTTTCTGAGCGCGGAGCACGGGCATATGGTCGCGCACGCAATCGAGCAGTTGTGCTTGCTTCCCCGGATGCGGCCGGTATGCCGCGATAGAAATGACGCCCATTGTCGGTCACCTCGCCGCGCCGATTCGGCCGGCGCGTTCGCTTATCCGGGTGCACAGAGGGCGCGCGCGTCCCGCGCCGAACGACGAGAGTGCCGTGAAGACAGCGTATTCCTCACCGTTCTCTTGGCGATACGGCCGTCCCGCCATGCGCGCGCTGTTCTCGGAAGAGACCAAGCGACGCATGTGGCGCCATCTATGGCTCGAGCTTGCGCAAGCGCAAAGCCGCGCGGGGCTGATCACGCCGGAGGAGATCGCCGACCTGCGCCGTTTCGTCGACGCCGTCGACCTGGACGCGGCCGACGCGATCGAGGCGCTCATCCATCACGACCTCATGGCCGAACTCCGGGTGTACGCCGACCAGGCCAAGATCGGCGGCGGCAAGCTGCACCTGGGCGCGACGTCGATGGACATCGAGGACAACGTCGAGACCGCGCGCATGAAGGTCGCGCTGTCGATGCTGTGCGGCGCGCTGCGCTCGCTGCTCGACGTCTTCGCGGACCAGATCGAACGGTACGCCGATCTAACCTGCATGGCATACACGCATCTGCAGGCGGCGGAGCCGACGACGCTTGGTTATCGGCTGAGCCTGTGGGCACACGATTTCTATCTCGACTATGAGAACCTCAAATGCCTGGCGAGCTGGCTGCCCAGCAAGGGGCTGCGCGGAGCGGTCGGGACGTCGGCATCGTACGCAGCGCTGCTGCACGGGACCGGCGTGTCGCCGGACGACGTCGAACGCGACGTCCTCTCGACCTTCGGGCTGCAAGCCTCGATGATCACGGGTCAGACCTATTCGCGCCGGCTAGATTACATCGTCGTATCGGGCGTCGCGGCGCTGGCCGCCAGCGCGAGCAAGTTCGGCTTCGACATACGCATCCTCGCGAGCAGTCCGTTCGGCGAGCTGGGCGAGCCCTTCGGCGCCAAACAAGTGGGTTCGTCGGCGATGCCGTTCAAACGCAATCCGATCATGAGCGAGCGGATCTGCTCGCTGGCGCGGCTCGTGAATGCCAACGCGGGCGTGATGTGGCAGAACGCGGCGGACAATCTGCTCGAACGCACGCTCGACGATTCGGCGAACCGCCGTTCGGCCATCGCCGAGACCTTCTTGGCGGCCGACGAGGTGGTCGCGCTCGCGCATAAGGTCGTCGCCGGCTTGCGCGTCGACAAAGACCGCATCGCCGCCAACCTCAAACGCTTCGGTCCCTTCGCCGCCACGGAGGCGGTGCTGATGGCGGCCACGCGCCGCGGTGCGGATCGTCAGGCGCTGCACGAGCGCTTGCGAGAACTGTCGATGAGCGCCTGGGAGGCGCTCGAAAAGACGGAGAACAACCCGCTTGCCGATACGATCGCAGCCGACCCTGCGCTGAGCGAATACATCGAGCCCGCGGAGATGCGGGCCCTCATGGATCCGGCGCAGCACACGGGTTTGGCGGCGGAGCGGGCGCGGCTGTTCGCCTTGAAGGTCAGAGCTCTAGATAGGCCGGCCCCGCTGACGCTGGAATCGATACTATAAAGGAGAGCGATGAACAAAGGACCGGAAGTCGCGCGCGGCAAGACCAAGATCCTCTACCAGCATCCCGACCAGCCCGATGCGGTGATCGTATCGTCCCAGGACAGCATCACCGCCGGCGACGGCGCCAAGCGTAACGTCATCACCGGCAAAGGCCGGCTGGCGGCGCTGACGACGGCGCGTATCTTCCGCCTGCTCAACGCCTGCGGATTGCCGACGCACTATATGAGCGGCGGCGAAGACGAAGACGGCAACGAGATGGTCGTGCGCCGCTGCGAGATGATCCCGATCGAGGTCGTCGTGCGCGGCGTGGCCGCCGGTTCGTACCTCAAGCGCCACCCGGCGGTCAAGGAAGGCACCGTGTTCGCGCCGCGCC
>Ga0209656_10001946_pt1 | contig 13456 bp, 16 predicted proteins | sample BogFormECP12_OM2_FD_188239 | JGI IMG/M metagenome (GOLD analysis project Ga0209656, IMG submission 188239) | Bog forest soil microbial communities from Calvert Island, British Columbia, Canada - ECP12_OM2 (SPAdes) (version 2) | ecosystem: Environmental > Aquatic > Freshwater > Wetlands > Bog ... | reverse complement strand
CGGCCGGACACTGGGGCCGGCGACGCCTGCCCCTGGTGACCAGCCTGTCGCGGGTGTGAACTAGCGATCCTCGGTCGCTAGAACTTCGACAGTTGTCTTGAGTTTTCAGGCTGTTTTGGGTAGTAGGCGAGCCTGGTCGATGGTTTTCCCGTTATTTTCCCCTTACCGTCGCAGCATCGCCGAGCAGGCCGATGAACCTCGGGGGTACCCCACCTCATCGCTCATGGGGACACGTGTTTATGTCGCAACTGGTGGAAGAGGAACAAACAGGCGTGGTCACCCGCCGGGGAGGGCCGCGTCGACCCTCGGGGCGCAAGCTTGGCCGCGGCCAACCGGGATCCGCGACGCTTCGATGACCCCGACCGCTTTCTGATCACCCGGCCCCTGGCACGTATCAAGCCGGCCCGCTCGCGCCGATGGGTGAGCGGGCTTGACGCCGTCAAGACCCGAGACGAAACCGCAGGTGATGAGCGGGACTGAGTCGGACCGAGACGGAGCGAACCTGCAGGTGAACCCGTATTTTGCCTGGTCAGGGCAGGGGTTCAAGTCCCCCTTCGCCCACAGAATTGACTTGAGAGCCGCACTTATTGGCCGAGGTGTTTCTCCCGCGTGACCTCGCCGCGACGGTGACGAAGAACGCTGATCACCATGACGGTGTTTGCGGGAATCGCCGCTCTTGCGATGGCAACGTGTGTCGGCTACTACTTCGGCCGGCGCGCGGGCTCGGCGCCGTCAACCTGGAAAAAGCGAACGAGTCGGATCACGCTGGGGAGGCTGGCGATCAGCCTGCTCGTGTTGCTGACGGCGCGCCGCATCCGGCGGAGCCTTCGGCCCGAGCAGATCTTCGCCGTCTGGGGACTGAGACTTATTGCGCCACTTGAGTTGCTGCGCGGTAGCGTGGCGCGGACGCGAACCTAGGAGAACGGGAACCGGTATGGCTGCACTGCAAGACAAAGTCGCGTTGGTGACCGGTGCGTCGTCGGGCCTCGGCGCGCAGACGGCCGGGCTGCTTTCCCGGCAGGGCGCAACGGTTTTCGGCATCGGCCGCGACACTGGACGCTTGGCCGAGGTATTCGCCGAGATTGACCGGGGTTCATACGCATCGGTGGACGTTGCTTCGGCGCAGGCGTGCAGCGACGCCGTCGAGCAGTGCGTGCGCGAGTTGGGCGGGCTCGACGTCCTTATCAACATCGCCGGTCGACACCAGATGCGCCGCACCGAGTCGATGACCGACGACGACTGGGCGCACGACCTCGAGGTCAACCTGAACGGGCCGTTCTATCTGTGCCGGGCGGCACTCCCCCATCTGCTGGAGCGAGGCGGCAACATCGTCAATGTCAGCTCCATTGCCGGCGTCGAAGGCCAGGCCTATTCGGCCGGCTACTGCGCTGCCAAGCACGGGCTGATCGGGCTCACTCGCGCTTTGGCGGTGGAATACACCGCAGATCGTCTGCGCGTCAACGCGGTGTGTCCGGGCGGCATGCTCACACCGCAAATCGAACAGTTCAGTGCACCGGACAACCCGAACTACGACCTGATCATGCGTACGGCCTCGCCGCGCGGCATGATGCAGCCTCTTGACGTTGCGAATGTGATCGCGTTCCTTGCCAGCGATGCCGCGACCGCCGTCCACGGCGCCGTCTATCGGGTCGACAACGGCAAGGGCGCCGGCTAGAGCGTCTGCACCCACTGCAGGACCTCCGGAGTGGCCGGATCGGTGATGTCGCTGTATTCCGGATGCTTCTTGATGAATGCGGCCACCATGGGGCAGACGGCGACAACACGTTTCCCGTCCGCGCGGGTCGCCTCGAGGGCCTCCCCCACCAGGATGGTCGCCAAGCCGCGTCCACCGAATCGTTCGTCGACTTCGGTGTGGTAGAAAACCCGCTGGTTGTCCCGGTCAGCGACGGCGGCCAGGCCGACGTTCTGGCCGTCGACGGCAATGCTGTACTTCCCGTCTGCGGCGCTGACCGTGGTCGGGGCGCCGGTCTTATCGGTGGTCATCTGCGGGCCTTTCTAGCGGGTCTGTTCGGGAGAAGGGGGTGGCCGCAGCCGGACGGTCGGCAGTGCGGGTGCAGGCAGCCGCGCGGGAGTCCCACGGTAGCCCTGCACGGCGCCGAAGCGTTCGTCGCCCTCTTCCCACAGCCGGCGATAAGCGGCGATCTCGTCCTGACTGCGTCCGACGAAGTTCCACCACATCACCAGCTGCTCGGCAAACGGCGTGCCGCCCAGCACCACAACGCGGCCAGGCTGGTCGCCGTCGTTGTGCAGTGCCAGTGTGGGGCGGCCCGGGCCTTGGTAGCCCAACTCGCCGACGGTCAGCGCGACGTCGTGCATGGCGACCTCGCCTTGGTCGCACAGCACGCCGTGCTCGAACGCCGGGTCGAGATCCAGCGTCACCCGGGCGCCGACTTCCAGATCGAGGTGGGCGCCCAGCAGCGGGGTGAAGGTGTGCACCGGCGATCGGCCGCCGGCCAACCGTCCGAGGAAGACCCGCGCTACCGCGCCGGGCAGCGAGATCGGCTCGGGCACATAATGATCGAAGCCGCGAGCGGTATCGCGGTCGGAATCCGGCAACGCCCCCACAACTGCACGCCGTGCAGTACCGCAGCCGCCCCGCGATTGACGGCGATCGACACTTCCGAATGGCAGATTCCGGCGCCGGCGGTCATCAAGTTGAGCTCACCCGGGCGAATCGGGGTGTGGACGCCCGCGCTGTCTCGGTGTTCGACCTCGCCGCTGAACAGCCAGCTGATGGTTTGTAGCCCGGTATGTGGATGCGGAGGAACGTCCATGCCGGCGGATCGGCGGAGATCGTGTGGGCCGTAATGATCGCAAAAACACCACGCACCGATCAGTGACCGTTGCCGCTGCGGAAGCGTGCGACGGACCCGGATCGCGCGCGGGCCGCCCAACGGGACCTCTCGCGGGTCCAGCACCTGCAGATCCTCGAGACGTGAGGCGGTGCAGGCAACTTCGGCGGGCGTGGTCTCAAGATTGCTCATCGTCCACCCTTCGTCGGGGTGCGATACGGCCCGGATACCGCAACAGTACGCGGCGGCTGAGCTAGTGGTTCACTTGCGCGGCGGTCGCAACACTTGCATGGCGAGCCGCATCAGCGGCTCGGGGACCCGGTCCTGGGCGGAAAGCGCTGCGCTCGCTACGCGGGACCGCAGCAGGGTGCCGCGGCCGAACATCCGGTTCAGCGGACCACCAGACGGCTCGAGTTCGACGTGCAGCGGGGGCGCGCCTTCCGTCGCTCCGAGGGCAGTGGATATGACGATCCGCTGGATTTCGCTGGTGCCCTCAAAGATGGTGTACAGCTTGGCATCTCGATACCATTTCTCGACCGGGTGGTCGGTGATGTAGCCCCAGCCGCCCATTGTTTGAATGGCGCGCTCGGTTGCTCTGACGGCGACCTCGCTGGCGGCCATCTTCGACATCGAGCCTTCGCCGCGCTGGAATGCGATGCCGTTGGCGGCCATCCAGGACGCCCGCCACGTCAACAGCCGAGCCGCGTCGATCTGGGTGGCGATCTCGGCCAAGGGAAAAGCGATGCCCTGGTTGTCGATGATCGGTCCGCCGAACGCCTCCCGCTTGGTGGCGTAGGTGGTGGCGTATTCCAGCGCGGCACGCGCGATGCCGATCGCCTGGGCGGCGACCATGGGGCGAGTCTGCTCGAAGGTGCCCAATGTCGCCGACCCGGAACGTTGTCCGCCGGCGACCACCTCTCGCGCCTTGGCGAGTTTGTGTTCCAGCTTGTCTTGCCCGCCGAGCAGGTTGGCTTCCGGAACCCGCACGCCGTCGAGAAGAAGCTCAGCGGTATGCGACGCCCGGCAGCCCAGTTTGTCGAGTTTGCGCACCATCTTTAGACCGGGTGTGCCGCCCGGGACGATGAACAACGCCTGACCGCGGTGCCCGAGCTCTTCGTCGACGACGGCGTTGACCACGTGCACGTCGGCGATACCGCCGTTGCCGATCCACATCTTGTGTCCGTCGATCACCCAGTCGCCGCCGTCCCGCCGCGCGGTGGTCCGCAGATTCCGGACGTCGCTGCCGCCCTCAGGCTCCGAGATCGCCAGCGCCGCGAGCTTGAGATCGCCTGGGCTCCCGAAGCATTGCGGCGCCCACTCGAGCATCTGTTCCGGAGACGCAGCCTGCCCGATGGCCGACAGCGCCAGCGCCGGCATGACGATCGCCAATCCGATTCCGGCGCAACCCCAGAACAGCTCCTCCATGAACATCGGCAACGAAAGACCAGTCGGGTCCCCGATGAGGTCGCGGTAGAACAGCGGGCCGTAGAAGCCGCATTGCGCGGCTTCCTCCAGTACCGGCCACGGGAACTCCTGGCGCTGGTCGTAGTCGAGGGCAACGGGACGGATGACGGATTCGGCGAACTCGTGGGTGCGCCGGGCCAGGTCGTGTTGAGCCGCCGTCGGCGTCAGGTCAAAAGGCATCCAGGGACCCCCGTGTCGGTTGCCCTGTTATTACCCCTTGTCAGCCGAACCCAACCGCAAGCGACCGCGACGGCTCAGGCGGCCGACCGAGGCCCGATTTCGCGGACCGGCATGTGAAACACCGTGGCGGTGACCGGAACGGCGTTAGCCTCGCGCCGCGCCAAGAGCGCGGCGTTGTCGGGCAGCTGTCGCGCGTTGATCTCGCCCGCCGCGATTCGGCGCAAGGTGTCGTGAGCCTGCGCCAGCTGTTCCCGCTTGCGGTACTGGCCGCCGGGCAGTTTGACGCCCGCCCAGACTCCGTATTCCTCCCGGTTCTCGACCGCGTAGCGGGCGCACAACCGCTGTTGCGCAAGTGGGCAGCGCCGCAGGCAGAGCAGCCGGGCCTCGGTGGCCGACTGCTCATAAGCGCGTGCCTTGGCGGCGCCGTCGCCACCGTCGTCATCGGCGTAGCCGAACCACAACTCCGGGTTGACCGAACATGGATGCCCCATCAGAATCCCTCCTTCAGGCTGAAACGTATGCGGAAGCGTATACACAGGCGAGTGTGGTTGGCAAGAGAAACGTGACAAAAACGTATAAACCCTGGAGAACAGATACGGCTGTGTAGTATCCGAATATGCCCGGAGCGCTGCGGTGAGCCGCGAATCGGCCGGGGCGGCGATCCGGGAACTGCGCGAGTCGCGCGACTGGTCGCTGGCCGACTTTGCCTCAGCGACCGGCGTGAGCATCATGGGCCTGAGCTACCTCGAGCGAGGAGCCCGCAAGCCGCATAAAGGCACAGTTCAGAAGGTAGAGAACGGGCTCGGTTTGCCACCGGGCACCTACTCGCGACTCGTCGTAGCCGCCGATCCGGCGGCCGAGCTCGAGCGGTTGACCGCCGTCACGCCGGCAGAACCGCCCGCACGGCCCGCCGGGCCCATCGTCGTGGACCGGCACACCGACACCGAGGTGCTGGAGGGGTACGCCGAAGCTCAGCTCGAAGCACTCAACTCGGTGATCGAGCGACTGCCCGCGACGACATCAAACGAATATGAGTCGTATATTCTCTCTGTGATCGCACAGTGCGTGAAGGCCGAGATGCTGGCGGCCAACTCCTGGCGGGTGGCGGTCAACGCCAACGCAGCTTCGGCGGGACGGCTTATGCGGCATCTGCAGGCGTTGGAGGCGACGCGCGGTGCGCTTTTGGAGCGCATGCCGATGAGCCTTAGTGCGCGGTTCGACCATGCATGCGCGCAGTCGTCGCTGCCGGAGCCGGTGATCGCGGCACTGCTCGGAGTCACCGCCGCGGAAATGTGGGACATCCGGAATCGCGGGGTGATCCCGCCCGGGGCGCTGCCGCGCGTCCGAGCCTTCGTCGACGGCGACATCAATTCGGGGGAAGGGCAGTGAGGGGAGGACAGTGAGCGGGAGCGAACTGGCGGCATTGAGCCGTGCACACGAATTGTTCACCGGCCCTACTCGGCAAGTGACGCTGGACGCGGGCGTGGCGCAGTACGACCGGCTACTGCGGCGAGCCGCCGGACTGAATACCGGTGGGGGACATGAGCTTTACCAGTCGGCCGTAGACCGCGGCCGGGCGGCAATGCGTGCGGCCGCCGGCACCGATGACGCGCTCGCCGCCACGACGGCGCAAGCGCACCGAGATCACGCCAACGCCCGCACCGCGACGAGGAGCGTTCTCGACGAGGCTCGAGCCGATACCGCGATACCGGACACACCGATGGCTCAGCGCGAGGCGATGCGCCGTCGGGTGGCGCGCCTACGGGCGCAACGAGCCCATGTGTTGTCGGCGCGCCAGCAGGCCCGTCGGCATCGGGCGGCGTTGCGCGCCTTGCGTTACCGAGTCCTGCGACGCGGTGGCTACCGGACCGGGATGCGATTGCCGCCGGCGAACAGCCGCGCCGGGATCGCGGTGCGCGCCGCGCTGTCGCGGTTGGGCAGTCCGTATGTCTGGGGTGCGACCGGGCCGGACCGGTTCGATTGCTCGGGGTTGACCCAATGGTCCTACGCGCGGGCCGGAATCCACTTGGATCGCACCACCTATCAGCAGATATACGACGGAATCCCGATCCCCCGCTCCCAGGTTCGTCCGGGAGACCTGGTCTTTCCCAGCGCCGGACACGTGCAGCTGGCGATCGGCAACAACCTGGTCGTCGAGGCACCCCATGCCGGCGCCACCGTCCGGATCAGCCCGCTTGGGGACGGCGTGCAGATCAGGCGCCCACTGGGGTAGCGGCGATGGTTGTTGAGCGTCAGGGCCGTGAGTACGGTCAAGCCATGGCAGAGCAGGCCGGGCGGTCGATCGGCGCCATCGCGGAAGGGCAAGCCGCGCTGGCCAGGCAGCACATGGCGGCCGCAGACGCCGACCGTGCCCTGGCCGAAGCCCTCGCCAGCGCGCATGCGGCAACAGTCGAGGGCGTCAGGCGCCTCGACGCGATCGCCGCCGAAATCGACCACGCTGTCGCGAATCGGACTGCCATCGGGCTCGATACGTCGGTGGGAGCGCGAGAGTTCCAGAAGTTCTTGATCGCCAAGCAACGAGAAATCCAGGCCGTGGTGTCCGAGGCGCACGAGCTCGACGTAGCGAAAAGGGCTGTGCTGGAGAAGTTGATGGCGCACTACACCACCTCGGCCGGCTAGCTCTGGCGGTCGGCTCGCGGCTGTGCACGAGTGAATTGTCGACAGCGGCACCGCTGGCTACTGTCGCCAGCATGTTGGGGCCGCATGACGATCCGCCGTCTCTCGGCTGAGCAGTGGCAACACCTGGCGACGTGCTCGCCGCCGTCGAGCATGTCAAGCAATGCACGGGCGACCCGAAAGCGTGGCTTTCCGGTCTGACACGGCAAGACGTAACGGATGTGGTGACGGTGTTCGGAGCAAGCCCGCAACGGCTCGACGGAGTCATCGCCAGAATCCGCCAACACCATCCGGATCTGTTCGACCCGAGGACCGGGGAGACGATCGTCCCGCGGCCGACAGGACCCGCCGGCCCCGGCCCGCAATCCGACCGCCAGGAGGGCGAAGCCGCGGACGCGATCAGGGATGCCGAAGCTGCTCTGGCACATCAGAATTCGACGACTGCTCAGGTCGACCTGCAAGTGGTCACCGCAGTGCTGAACGCTCACCAGAAAAACGCCGAAGGCCGGGAAGCCTTGAATAGGTTGCAGCACGATATCGAGGCGGCAGTGACGACGCGATCCGATCTGGACACTCCGGCAGGAGCGCGTGACTTCCAGCGATTCCTGATCGGCAAGCTCAGGGATATCCGCGCCGTGGTCGCGAACGCGAGCCTTGACGATACGTCGAACTCAGCACTGATGGCCGCGTGGACATCGCTGTACAACCTGGACAACGTGGCCAAGCCCGAGACCCGTGATGCGGACCAACACCGCCCGTCAACCGTTGCGTCTGCCGGTTCCCCACCGGAAAGCGTGGGCCAGAGTCCGCCGCCAGCAACGGACACCGGCCCGGACCCCTACCTGGATTCGCTGCCGGCTGGCGATCCCGGCCTATTGCCCGAGGCCATGCCGGCACAAACCCCGTCGGCCGCGACGCCGTTGCCCCCGGAGATGCCGAGTATCCCGTCGTTCGGTGGGGGAGGGATGCCCGGTTTTGGTATGCCGGGTGGATTTCCACTGCCCGAGCCGCTGCACGGCGCCGACGACGTGCGTTCACCGAAGGACCTCGACGACGCGCTGCTGGACGCAGACGACCCAGAGGACTCGCCGTCGGCCGATAAAGACGGCGACGGGCAGCCGGACGATCACGACGCCGAGTCGACGGCGTCGCACCCGCCGGCCACCGGCCCGACGACCGTCACGTTGCCCAACGGAGAAACCGTCACCGCTGCCAATCCTCAACTCGCGGCGGCTATCAAGGCCGCGGCGGGTGGTACGCCCATCGCGGATGCGTTCCGCCAGGAGGGGATTAGCATTCCGCCGCCGGGGACTGCGGTTGCCGACCCGGTCGATCCATCGCGGCTCACGCCCGGGGATATCGGCATGCTCACGGATCGCCACGCTCTTGCCCTCGGCCAAAGCCGGGCCCTGCTCAACGGGCAGATCCAGCACATTTCCACCGTGAACGGGCCCAGCTTCCTAGGCTGGGAGCATCCTCCTGGACCGGTCACGCCAGCTGCGCCGGACAGGACCGACCCACCGGCGCCCACCCGGCCGGCTACTGCCGGAAGGCCGCTCGAGACAACCTAGTAGAGATCCGGCGCCCGCCGGCCACATCAAGAGGAGACAGCGGATGGCAGACCGAATCCATGTGGTGCCCGACAACTTGCGTCAAGCCGCCGGCCACCACCAAGAGACGTCCGAGTATCTGCGGACCCTGCCGTCGTCGCACCAGGCGATCCAAGCGAGCCTGGACTCGTTGGGTCCGATCTTCGGCGAGCTGCGGGAGGCCGGGCGCGAACTCCTCGAGCAACGGCGGGTGTGCTACGAGCAACAGGCCGACAGCCACTCGCAAATGGCCGAGAACCTGACGAAATCGGCGAGCATGTTCGAAGAGCAGGAAGCACAGGCCGTCCAGAGAATCCGGCGTGTTTCCGACGACAGTCAATGACTGAGGCCGATCCTGCGTTCGACACCGTGCACCCAAGCGGGCACATCCTCGTTCGCTCCTGCCGCGGGGGGTACATGCACAGCGTCACGCTGAGCGAAGCGGCGATGGACACCGACTCGGAAACGTTGGCGCAGGCCATCTTGCTGACCGCCGACGTCTCGTATCTCAAGGCGGTGATGGAAGTCCGCGGCGAGATCGTCGCGGCCGGATATACCCCGTCCGCCGAAGTCCCGACCGCGCATGATCTCGACATGGCGATCGAAAAGCTGGTGGCGCATGACCTTCACCGCCGCGACGGCACGGAGGCGTGACGGGCTCGTGGCCTAGTGGATCCAGGTCTGGACGGCGTCGCGATCCGGCGCGATATCGGTGGGCGGCTCGACAGGATTGGCGCCGAACAACTCTCGCGCCCGACCGAGCAGCGCGCGCACTTCGTTCAGCTGCTGTTGCAGCCCGGAATCAGCCACACGCTTAAGCTACCCAGGCCAAGTTATTCGCACAATTCACCACTAAGTACGAAAACTTAAGCCGGCCAAACAGTGAAGTTGCCGATCCGAAGATGACGGTAGGCTTGGCCGGTGGCGATCTTCGGTCGGAATACGGCGCGGCAGCGCCTCCGGAGAGCTACCCAAGAATCTCTCAAGATTCCGGCTTTCAGCTCTCCGGTGGACTGCACCCCGTGGGTGACGGGTGGGCTTTGGCCCGCCGAGCTGTCAACCGTTACGGCCGACACCGCCCCGCTTGTCAAATATCTGAAGGCCGACTTGCAAAAGATTGTCAATTCGGCAAACGAAGAACTCATGGGCATTAGGCGAGCGGGATTGGCAGATCCGATGCGGCAGGCCGAAGAAGCGCGAGTGATCAATGGTGCTCGTGCCTTCGCCGTTCGCCGAGTCGAGTCGACAGTTCGTCATCTCCGTAACATGACGCCGAAATTGCCGGCGGAAGACCGGCCGGTACAGCCGGTAAATGGCACGGCTGACGCCGAAAAGACACGGCGATTCAAAATCGTTCCTGCCGCGCCACCGGAAACGACCGAACCCCCTGACAGCCCCGCGCCGCCGCGGCCGGAGTATTCGGATTCCGACCACCGTGAGGCGGCGGTAGTCGACCTGCACCCGGTCGAACCGGTCGCCCCGGCAGAGCAACCGGCGCCGGCTGTCGAATTCGACTTCGACGAACCGGAGGAGTTAGCGCCGTCGCCCCCCATCGATCCGGACGACACCGACGTGCTCGAGGAGATTGCGACGGTGCTGCAGGAGATTGCGCCTCTGGCAGAGGCGCCGCTCGACCACGCGCGCCGGCCACCCGCGCCCGCTCACCGCACGGAGGTCCCGGTCGAAGAATCGCCGCCGCCCCCGGCCGCTCGCCAACCGGAGCCTCCGGTGCCTCCGGTCGACGACGCCCCGACCGCGCAGCAGCCCGCGCCGGCGGTCGAGTCCGAGTCGGAGCGCGAATGGCTGGTACGGCTGCTGAAGTTCGTTGCCCGTCAGGAACCCGGGTTGCGCTGGGCGGTCGGCACCCGTGAGGACGGGACTACGTTGTTGGTGACGGACATCGCGCACGGCTGGATACCGCCGGGAATTACGCTGCCCGCCGAGGTCCGGCTGCTGCCACCGGAGCGGCGCACGGGCACCGCCGTGGCACTACTCGGACACACCCCGACGTTGGCGACCTACGCCCCTAGCGATCCGTTGGGCTGGGCAGCCGACTACGACGTCAGCGACACCTCGTCGCAGCCTCGTGAGCTACCGGCGGTCGACGACTTGGGCTGGTTGCTGAGCGAGGCCACCCACTGGCGCGATGGTTTGCCGCGGATGGTTCACACGTTGGCCAAGGCGGGTGCCGCGGGTACGGGCGTCATCGACGCCGAAATCGACATCTTGCGGGTATACCTCGACACTTCGCGCTACCAGCTTTTCGCTCAGTACCCGGACATCGACAGCGCGTTGCTGCTCAATTGCCTGCTGTTAGCCGCCACCGAAGGTATTGCCACCGGCAACCTGCTGGACGCGAACTACCACTTCGCCTGGTTCCAAGTGCTCAGTACGCCACCGGCCAGCGGCTGGAAGGCCGGCCCGTAGGGCATGGCGCCCACGCGTGCAGAGAATGAATTGACGCTGGTCGGAGGGGTCGAGATACTGTCATGATGCCGGGGTCGGGCAGTCGCGCGCAGCTAAGCGACAAGGATCTCGTCGAATCGGTTCTGCGTGAATTGAGCGAGGCCGCCGATAAGTGGGAAGCGCTCGTTGGGCAGGCCGAGACGATCACCTACAGCGTCGATCTCGGCGATATTCGGGTGGTCGTCGATGCGGACGGCCGGCTGGTCGAACTGACGTTGCATCCGACCGTCGTGTCCGGATACACCCATGGCGAGCTGGCCGAGCGGTTGAACCTCGCGATCGCGGCGCTGCGGGAAGAGGTCGAAACCGAGAACGAGGCACGCTACGGCGGGGCCCTGCAATGACGTGGGATCCGTTGTCGCGCAAGACACTTGAGCTGCTGGCTCGCGGGTACAGCCTGTACGGCGGCGAGCATTTCGACGCCGGGAGCGCTGACGCGCCAGGCCAACTCCGGCAGCGCGCCGACCGACTCGCCGGCGGCAACGGGGACGGGATGGGCGCGGCGGCGCCGGCCCAGCTGCGGATGGCCGCCGGTTTGCGCCGCACCGCCGGCGCCGACAGCGAGCTGGCCGCGGCGCTGGCGGAGGCGGTTACCGAGCACGCGACGGGCCGACAAGGCTCACAGCGGGTTCTCGACGATGCGCGCAGTGACTCGATGCCGGCTGTCGATACCCCGCTGGGACGGCAGGAAGCGTTGCGGCGCATGGCGGCTCGCCTGCACCGGCAGCGGCGCTATCTCCATCGATCGCATCGAAGCGCACACCTGCTCTCGCGGCGGTTCAGGCGACTGGCCCACCTGCACCGGCGGATTGGCCACGGGTCGCCGGTAGGCGCGCTTCCGCTGAGCGCCGTTAGGTACGAAAAGGCGTTCGCAGCAGGCCATGTCAGGCAGCGAATCGCCGCCGCGCTGGATCACCTGGGTATCACCGATCCGGTGGCACGCCGCAACTGGATCCGCGGATACGAGACGCTAATAGCCAGGGAATCGGGCGGGCGACCGTCGGTGGTCGCGCCCGACCCGGCGACGTTATCCGGTGCCCTGCAGTCCGACGGCCGCGGCCTGGGTTTCGCCCGTGGTATCGCTCAGACGATTCCCGCTACCTTTGCCCGCTACCACCAGCCGGGTACGTCGACCAACATCTACGATCCGGTGGCCAATATCTGCGCTTCGATGAATTACGTGATCCATCGTTACGGCGTCAGCCGTACTGGCGAGAATCTCGCCGCGATGGTGCAGCAGGCGGATGCACATCGACCGCCGAAAGGATACTGACCGTGCCTCTCAATCTGTCGAACCGCGACCAGAACTCCGGACATCTGTTCTACAACCGAAGGTTGAAGTCCGCGATCACCCGGTTTTCGGTTCGGATGAAGCACGACGACCGCAAACAGCAAGCGGCGGTGGCGCTCTCGTGCGTTTTCGTGCTCATCGGCATCGGCTGGATGGCACTGCTCCACGTCATGAAGCCCGCCGGTCTGGTGGGGCAGTCGTCAATCATCGGAAACCGCGACACCGGCGCGGTGTACGCGAAGGTCAACGGCCGGCTGTACCCCGCGCTCAACCTGACGTCCGCGCGGCTGGCCGTTGGCAGCGCGGGCGCGGTGACCTGGGTCAAGGCGGCCGAGATCGCCAAGTATCCGACCGGTCCGATGATCGGTATTCCCGGTGTGCCCGACAGTCTCACCGTCACAGCGAATTCCGTTTCCGCGTGGTCGGTGTGCGACACCGCGCCCACCCGGGGCACCGGGGCACCGCCGCTGGTGACATCGATCGCCGGGGAGCTTTCGACGGCGGGGCGGGCGGCTCCGATGGGGCCTTCGCAGGCCGTGTTGGTCACTCACAAAGACGCGATCTATGTGATCTGGGGTGGGCAGCGGTCGCAGATCGACCCCACCGATCGATCGGTCACCTTCAACCTGGGTCTCGATCCCGGGGTGACGTATCCGATCGAGATTTCCAACGCCCTCTTCGACGCGATGCCGGCAACCGAACCGCTTGTGGTCCCGGCTATCCCGGACATCGGCACACCGTCGAAGTGGCTGCCGGGCTCGACCGTCGGCAGTGTGCTGGAGACCCAGGACGCCAACGGAGCCGTCACCGGCTTCTACGCGCTGCTGCCCGACGGGGTGCAGAAAATCACCAGCTTCGTCGCCGACCTGCTGCGCACCGCACTCGCCCAGGGCTCTGCCACCCCGACCTTGGTGTCGCCCGACAAGCTGATCCACATTCCCGTCGTCGAGGTGCTCAACGTCGGCTACTATCCGTCGGCCAAGCTGAATTTCATTGACACAGCTGCGAATCCGGTG
>Ga0209656_10001945_pt1 | contig 13459 bp, 11 predicted proteins | sample BogFormECP12_OM2_FD_188239 | JGI IMG/M metagenome (GOLD analysis project Ga0209656, IMG submission 188239) | Bog forest soil microbial communities from Calvert Island, British Columbia, Canada - ECP12_OM2 (SPAdes) (version 2) | ecosystem: Environmental > Aquatic > Freshwater > Wetlands > Bog ... | reverse complement strand
CTACAATCCAGGTGAGACCTGTGATCTTGAACGCACGCTGCCGACGTTTGACGATCTGGAGCTTCCAACCATCTTGCTGCAGCAGGTGTCGAGCGAGCTTGCGACTTTGGTGTCCGGCATCCGCTATGACTGTGCGAATGTTCGGGAACAATGCACCCAAGCCACCGAGCAACAGGGCAGCCGCCCTTCAGCGTCACTCTGCGTCGATCGTTTGAAATTCTTTGGTTGTCATCCAGGCACCTCAGTTCGTTTACCAAAGTTTCAGTTCGGCCCGCATCACGGTCTCCAGACGATCAAAAGTCACGGTAAAACCAACTTTCTTGGCGATTTGGAGCATGCTGTAGTTTTCGGGCAGGATAAGCCCGAAAATGCGCTGAAGCCCTTCTTGCCGGCCGATGTCGACAAGAAGCTGCAGAAGGCGAGTTCCGAGCCCTTGTCGTTGGAAGCGATCACTGATTTCTATGGCGAACTCTGCCTCGGGCACACCATGTCGCTTAACCAACCAGCCCACGCCAATAATCTCGGGTTCTTTCATCTCCGGTTCTTGCCGAACCGCTACGAGAGCCATCTCCCGGTCGTAATCGATGAAACAGATTCGGGTCAATCGTTCATGGGCGATACGCAACTCGAGTTTTGAGTGTCCAAAGTAACGTAAAAACACGGTTTCCTCGGACAACGTACCGTGGAACTTGACCATCAGAGGTTCATCCTCAGGCCGGATCGGTCGAATGATAATCGAAGCTCCGTCCCGAAGTTTCCACGGACTGGAATATTGTTGGGGATAGGGCCGAATCGCCAGGCGCGGCAGATCTGCTTTTGGGACGCTTTGGTCGTGCAGAACAATCCGTGCATCTAAGGCAAGCATTTGGGCTGCCGATACCACAAAAGGATTAATATCGATCTCCTTGATCCAGGATTGTTCGGCGACAAGGAGACTGAACTGGACGAGCACTCTTTCCAGCTGCGCCAGGTCGACTGAAGCGCGGCCGCGAACACCCTTCAGGGCAGTGAATATCCGCGTTTGCTCCATCAGGCGGCGGGCTAGCGTCGCGTTAAGTGGAGGCAGGCCGAGAGCGTAATCTTTCATCACCTCCACCAGTTGGCCACCGGAACCGAAAAGAAGCACCGGTCCAAATTGTGGATCGATGCTGCTGCCAAGAATAAGCTCGTATCCGTCGGTCTGAACCATCGGTTCAACCACCACCCCTAAGAATGCTCCCGGGATTTCTCGTACCCCCTTTTCTATGTCGTAATACGCCCGACGAACCTCATCTTCGGTTCGAAGATTCAGTTTTACACCTCCGACGTCCGTCTTATGAGTGACTTTTTCTGAATAGAGTTTTAAAACTACACTTGAACCGAGCTTTGCTGCGGCCTGAACGGCTTCTTTGGCGCTGGTGGCAATCAGAGTCTTGACTGTCGGAATGCCGTAAGACTCCAAAATCTCTTTCGACTCAGACTCGGTTAACAGAGTACGATTGGCTTTTTGGGCGGCATGAATCATCGTCTCGTTTCGTGTGCGGCCGAGATCAACGTCGAATGCGTCAGCAGCAAGTGCCGGGGTCTCGTAAAGGGCGCGCAAATTGTCACTATACCGCCACATGTAACAAAAACTGCGCGCGGCTGCGTCCGGGTATTGGAAGGTTGGTATACCCGACGCATTGAGAATGGCTTCGCCTTCCGCAACAGCGTCGCCGCCCATCCAACTCGCGAGAATCGGTTTTCCAGGGAGTCTCTTAAACTTCCGTAGTCCTTTGGCAATAGCCGTAGCATCCGTCATCGCCTGTCGAGTTAAGATTGCCAGAATGCCGTCGTTGTTCGGATCGGAGCTTACGATTTCGATGGCCTTTCCGTACCGGTCGGTATCCGCATCGCCCAAAACGTCGACCGGATTGTTCCGGCTCCAATGGCTGGGAAGGGTCTCATTGAGCTTCTGCAGGGTCTCTTCGGATAGTGTTGCGACTTTCCCGCCTTCCGTAACGAGCATGTCGGTTGCCAATACGCCTGGCCCGCCTGCGTTCGTTACCAGCGCAAGCCGAGGACCCTTTGGGCGGGGTTGTTTGCTTAAAACCTCAGCCATATTGAAGAGGTCCTCGATCGTCCTGACCCGCAGGACCCCGACTCGGCGAAACGCGGCATCGAGTACAGCATCGTTGCCGGTAAGAGTGCCGGTATGAGACGCCACTGCTTTGGCCGCAGCCTCCGTACACCCCGCTTTGATCACGATAATCGGCTTTTTGAGTGCAACTTCTCGCGCCGCGGAGAGAAACGATCGCGCATCTCCGATCGATTCCATGTAAATCAGAATACTTTGGGTGTGAAAGTCATCGGCCAGATAGTCGATGAGGTCTCCCCAGCCGACATCCAGCATCGAACCGATAGAGAGAAAGGCACTGAACCCTACCTTTTGTCGAAAACTCCAGTCCAATACCGATATACAGAGTGCGCCACTTTGGCTAATGAATGCGACGTTTCCGTGGAGAGCCATCCTGTTTACGAAGGTCGTGTTCAAACCGAGGTGCGGAATCATAAAGCCGCTGCAATTCGGCCCAATCACCCGCATTCGGCCGCGGCGTGCGACAATCTCTTGTTCGAGCTTCACCCCGACGGCCCCGGTTTCTTTGAAGCCGGCCGAAATGATTACTGCGCCAGGGACAGCCGCTTTCTCGCATTCGCCGACTACGTCTGGAACGGTGAACGCGGGCGTAGCGATCACGGCCAAATCGACTGCGGCTGGGACATCAGCAATCTGTGGGAAGGCTTTTACGCCAAGTACATTGGGTCGCTTTGGGTTGATTGGGTAAAGGTTCTCGCCGAATGAGAGAAGGTTTTCCATCAGCGTGCGACCAACGCTATTGGGAGTCTCAGTTGCGCCAATTACCGCGACAACTTTCGGGTTTAACATTCGCTGTAGCCTCGGTCTACGACCGCCTGGAGTTGCAAGAAGGGAATTTGCTGGTTGTGGAAGCACTGTTCTGCCGCCGGTCCCATCCTTCAATCTCCAATCGGCACTAAGTAGACCAGAACCAAACTGCCCGGTCTCATTTTTCATAATATCTGCTTTATCGCCAAGTGTGTTCTTATTGGCTCAAGTAATTACTTCACGGCCGGGCCGAAACGATCCACGAGTTCCTTCCACGAAGCTATGATTTTAGCGTTCGTGTTCAGGGCGCTGCGAACGTTGACCCGCAGCGCGCTCAGCGAGCTTTCGATCAGATCATGCACGCGGCGCTGCGCATCGGGCACCGAGGTGGAGTGGTAAACGCCCAGCGTTTTCTCGAACAGATCAATCGTCTGATTGCTCGTGCGGTTGAACGTCTCGACAAACTCCTCCATACGCTTGCGAGCCTTCGGGAAGGCGTCCGCGGTCATCGACTCGAGCTTCGCCTGGAACTCCTTGGGGGAGCCTAACTTGGTGAGAAGGTCTCTCCAGAGGTTCACTGATTCCTCCTGCAGTTGAATGCCCGACTTCAGGGCCTTCTCATAACTGCGCATGGCCTCGTGAAAGAGCTCGTCAACGGTTGCCGACGTTGCCGCGGTTGCCTTTTTGGTAGCTTCAGTACTCATGTTTTTTCCTTACTTCTTTTCTTTGTTTTCGTTGTGACGGCTCCGGGTGATTCCTGAGCTTCCAAATAAAACATCGCACGGATTTCCAAAACGCGTCAACAAGTTTTGTGCATTTGCACAAATCCGGGATTGTGCGCGCGAGCGTTCGCACGGGCAGCCCGGAACGATAGAAATCGGGCCGGTCGAGCCACAGGAATAGAATGCTCCAGGTTCGCACGACGGCTTCGCTTGCGAACACTCCGGAGGCATACGCGAGGGTTTCCAGCCAGGCATTGAAATCGGGGTCGAGCTGGCGCGTAATTCCGTCCAGCGTCAGGAAGGATTTGCGCAGGAGGAGAAGGCTGAGCGGCACTGGATAGCCCTGCAGAGCCAGTTGCTGCACGATCTCGAACGCGGCGTGCAATGGATCGCCAGTGTCCTGATGCAGCGGAATCCGGATGGACTTCCGATTACTCTCGAGTAGCCGCGTCAGGACGTCTGGCGATGGATGTGTTGCCCCAGGTAGGGAATCACTATTGCTCAACGATCCATTGGTCAAATCTTCCAAATTCTCGACCAAACGCGCCGGCAAACCGCGGTAGAAGTCTAACAATTCATGGTGAGCGTTCCGCCGCAGAATTAAGTACGCATTCAGCAATGAGCAAACTCGAAGCCGTCGCTCTTCCTGCAAATTTGGATGGCAATGACTCGCCTGCCGACTTCGTCCGGCAGATTAGTCAGTCGCACATTTACCAGGACTATGAGTGGGCTTTCGCAAAGACGACCAATTTGCCTTTGGAACTCTACTCGATTGATAAGTGCCATGAAGTCCATCGGATTCGCAGCAATAATGCAAACCCAGTCTGTGCGATTCTCGCAGAAGTGAGCAAAACTTGCTCCGTGTGCCTGGAGGCCCGTCAGAAACTCACGTCGGCAGATATTTCAGACACGCAAACGGTAACATGCTTTGCCGGACTCACATATACCAGTGTGCCGCTGAAGTTTTATGGGCGCGTCATTGGATTCTTGCGAACCGGTCAAATTTGCCTGGAAACTCTTAGTGTCAAGCGATTCAAGAAAATCGCTACCGAGGTCACCAGTTCGGGGATGACGCTCAACTTGCCGCAGCTTGAGGACGCGTACTTCCGCTCCCGCGCCGTCTCAGCCGAGCAATATCGTGCAGTAGTACGACTTTTGGAAATTTTCGCTGAACATCTTTCATTAATCATAAACCAAATCGCCCTGTACGAATGTAACGGAGATTCGCGAATAGTCAGACGTGCGAAAGATTATATTTCCGATCATAAGTGCGACGCTATCAAACTCGAACACATCGCTCGCGTCCTCAACGTAAGTAAATTCCACTTTTGCAGGAGGTTTAAACTCGAAACTGGTCTAACGTTTGTGGAATACTTGAACCGCATCCGCCTTGAGCAAGCTAAACGTTTACTGCATAACAAAAACATGCGCGTCAGCGAGATAGCCTACGAGGTAGGGTTTCAATCGCTCACACACTTCAACCGGACTTTTAGTAAGCTTGTTGGTAGCTCTCCGACAGAATACCGATCCAGGTTATCGAGACCCACCGAGTAAAGTTGATATGGCCGAGCTTCTGTGCTGGTATGTCCTGTTTGCGTGGCTCGCTTTTTGTTTCAATATTGATCATTCGTTTCGGACCACTATCATTCATAGATTGAAATGCGACGTTCCCGTTGATTTTTCGTTTATAATCCACTGGGTCGGTCGATTACCTATGCAGCCTTGGTGTTACTCTCTGCTCCAAGTCGGGACCGGCGGTGCTCCGGCCCTATTCTTCGGAAATGGAAAAATGGGAAAAATGGAGAAAAATTGAGCGGCTATTGATCAGTCTTTTTTCTTGGTCTCGATCGGGATGACGCTTTTTGGTCCCGGCGACAGAATCTCATATATACTTGCTTCTGGCTCCACTTGGGCCGATGCCCTTGATCCGAGCGGCTGCCATTGGCGCTTGGCCGGCCAGAACCTAACCGCCGAAATCTTTGCGGGCGACGATATCAGCTCTGGGATTGTTCAGACGGATACTTTAAAGGTATTAACAGCCGGTTCACGCCGTTGTTCTGATGAACTGCAAGACTGTCGAGTCCGGTCGTACGCCTTTCAGTGTAGTCATTGAAGCGGCTGCGAAGCCGCGCCCTTAATTTGGCTTATCGACAGTACTTTGATCTCTGGCTTCCCTTTGTAAAGCTCGACTGTGCCGGTGATTCCGATGATTTTCCCTTGGAGCGTTGCGGCCCGCCGGACAGTCGCCCTTTTTGACACGGCCGGAATGTATCCCGCGAATATCTGATTGGGGTATTCTCGTCCGAAATTGATAAATGTGGTCCCGAGTGGGCTCGTTGTGACGGAGACGACCAAACCCCGCACCTCGACCTTTTTGCCTACGTACTGAGCGGCTTCCGAGTCTTTGATCACCAGCAGCTCGTCCGCGGGTGCGGCAATCATGCAAAGCAGCAGACCGAGAATTACAAATAATGGACGCATGTCAGAGCCGAATATAGCATCAATCTTTTGGGCAATGATCTAGAAGGGGAAATATGCCGGTAGCGGGGTTTGTTTAGTCGAAAGTGACGGCGTCTCGGGTCTAAAACCGCGAAGGCTCTACCGCTACAACACCCCGACACTATCGATACGAATATGAGGGGGGAGGTAAAAGAGACGATACGAAGCAAGCAGATAGGCGGGGTCATCATCGCTCCACGACGCACCGCGCACCACACGGTCTTTCATTTGAGCATTATACCAATCAACGCACCATTGCCATACGTTGCCTCCCATGTCCTACAACCCAAACTGGTTTGCCGAAAAGCTTCCCGCTGGACTAGTCCGTGGATAGCCGTCGTTATAGCCTTCAATGACTGCGTATCCGGAGGGCCAGTCCTCGTTTAGCGCCTCTCCCCCAGCGTAATTTCCGGCTCCAGCAGGAGGCGGCCAGCTTTTGTCCCTTCTCTGTGGGATGGCCCACGGATACAGCTTGATCTTGCTACTGTTCTCTTCCGGGTTGTTCCCTACCTCATTCTTAAACCCAACAGCGGCGCTCCATTCTTCGTCCTTCGGCAACCGGTATTCCCTGTCTTGAGGCAGATCTCCCGCACTTCGTTCGCGTTTCGTCAACCACTTGCAGAATTGCTCCGCGTCATTCCAACTAACTCCCACCACCGGATGGGTCGATCCTTGGCTAAAACCCGGTTTCCTCCTCGGATCATAGCCCGTACGTTTGACGAACATCTCAAAGTCCTGCACTCGCGTATCCCAGACGCTGAATAGCACCTTGGTGCCAGCCACAGGCACAAATTTTATCCCTAAGCTGTTAACCCACGGATGGTCCTTAGTGGCTCTCTCAAGAGAACTTCGAACCTTTTCTTCAACAGACGGAGTGGTGCCATTCATAAAGTACTTCTGCTTTCTAAATAAACCTGCGCCGCTGGGTTTCAGAAGTCCGTACGCAGATTGTCTATGGTTTGTCATAAGCTGCTCGACCTTAGAGCAGGCATCGCGCCTGCAATCGGCCAACGTAAACGAGCGACGAAGTAGTTGCCCCGTTTTGTTATAGAGAAGTTTGTCTCCGGCATTGGGGTAACTAATGCCCGAACCAGTCTCAGTCCGAGACCAACTCCTAACGTCGAACCTTTTAAATTGCGGCTCACTGCGTTTATACACGACAAAACAACGTGACGCGGAGTCTGCCGAACACTCACGAGAATCGGGCCCACACCATGGCGGAGAGCGTTGGTCAACAGATTATGAATGATTTGACGGAAATGTTGTTTGTCGAACTGAATCGCGCAGTCTTTAGGACAATGAAAACGGATTGACCGATGATCAGCGTGAGCGAGAATTTGATAGGTATCAAGCAGGTCGTTGACGATCGAATCGATCGTAAATAGCTCTTGCGATACAGGCATCCGTCCCTGCTCGGCACGCGCAAGAACAAGCATTCGTTCTACGTAATCGGAAAGCCTTTTTAATTCATCTTGTAACGACTCGGCCAAATCAGGATCAATTTGATCCACTTCGCGTTCAACTTTTAGACGAAGGAGTGTCAGAGGCGTCTTTAGTTCATGTGCAACCTTTGCGGAAAACTCCTCCAGTTGATTGAAAGCCACCTGCAGCCGTTCCAAGAGCGAGTTGATGTGCACTTGGAGTTCGCGATACTCGTGATCCCCCTGTGCCATCGAAACTCTCCGGAACAAATTTCTCGGGCCGAGTAGCTGTAGTTGTGTATTTAGGCACGCAATCGGGTGAATCGACTTTTTTGCGAGAAAAAAACCGCATACACACCAATGAAACAACAGCCGTGGTGACTCGAGCAACGCGAAGAAGCATTCCTTTCAGGTTCGCAAACGCAGCAACTAATCCCAGAACCGCCGCGACAATTGCAATGTTGCGAGTCGTCTCTGCCAACTCTTCATGGCGGTCGAGCAGCGTCTCAGCGGATTCCGCTAACACCCCGACGGTTTCCTTCGCGTTATTTCCAGACCAGTTGGCCACGACGGCACCGAGCGCTCCAAGCAGGAGCGCGATGGCTGCCCACTTTCGAACGTACCATCGCTCGGTAAAAAGAGAAACCACCGCCCCTCCGGCTCCAATCAGTAGTAGAACGATTGGAAAATGCACGATAGCTGGGTGGAGCGGCTCAGGTATTTGGAACATAACAAACCTCATTGGAGGCGAGCCGCGGTGCTCGCCTCCGATTGCGATTAGGGTTAAAAAATCTTGACGAACTTCTCGACGCCGTTATGACAGCTCGGACAATTCTTAGCCGGCAACTGAGTCGTAGTAAATCCACAGACCGAGCAAACAAAGTAGTTCGTAGCGGCGTTATGGCCCAGGTTATTCAACGCGTCCTGGTAAAGCTTAGCGTGTTCTTTCTCGGCCGCTTGAGCGAACGTAAAGCTCCGAACTGCTGCTGCCGCGTTATCCTGCCTAGCCTGAGCCAAGAAAGCAGGGTACATCGAGTCGCGTTCGTAGCTCTCACCTTTAATTGCCGCCTCCAGGTTTTCCCTGGTTGTACCGACTTTGACTTCCTCGAGTTTTATCTCGTCTGGCTTGCCACCGAGGCTGGTAATTGCGCTCTTTTGAAGCTCCCGATGTATCGCCTCGGACTGAGCCGCCGCGCGGAATAGCTTGGCGACCTTAGCGTACCCCTCTTGTTCGGCCTTCTGTGCAAACAGGGTGTACCGATGGTTGGCATTGCTTTCGCCGCGGTAGGCGACATTTAAGTTATCGATGGTTTTCTGAGGAAGCCCAGCAGCCTGGACATTCAGGCCAAGTAATACTGACATAGAAACCAAAATTAGATGCTTAATCATATTCAAATTCTAAACGACGATGATTAGAAAACTGTGTCAGCGAAGATTAGAATTTTCTAATCTTTGACTTATTATCTTACGAACCCGCAGATGCCCCAAGACGTTAAATTGCCCTCCTGACTGACAAACGTCCGATCAAAAGATCCCAATGCCCGGTTTTGGACGGGCCGGGGCGTCTTCGCGGAGGCGACGTTGAAATGGCGCAAACGTACTTTGCGCGCTCAAACGCCGCCGGATCCGAACAATTCCGGTAACTCATGCAGATCTGGAGCTGGCTCACCGGAGCCGTGTTCCGGCGACTCCCAGCAATCATCGGTTAGGAGTCGCCAAAATCGGTAAAGCGCCGATGCAAGGCGTTTAGTAAGCTAAGGCTGGTTTGAAGAACAAGCCGGCATGTGACTAAGCACCTATCGTTTACCGGAAAGATAGGTAATGGAAAGATACAAGATTATGGGTTCGACAATTAACTCCTTAGATGACCGCAGCAAAGCTCAAGGCGCCAAGAAGTCTTCGGCTAGTTGGCTGGGAAAAAACACCTGGAAAAGGGTCCTTGATCTGGCCTTGTACATGGTCGCTTGCCTGACGGCCGGAACCGGCTTGTTATTGGCCTATCGTCTTCCACATGGAGCGGGTAATGCTAGTCGTGTTGTTTTTTTTGGCTATGGTCGGCATGAGTGGGGCGATATTCATACCTGGCTCGCCTTTTTTGGTATCTTTCTCGTGGTGGTCCATCTTGCGTTAAACTGGCAGTGGCTTGTGAAGGTCGCTGCATCAAAGCACATTTGGCGACTCGCCGCCGGTATCCTCTCGGGGCTGCCTATCGTTATCGCCTTCCTCTTTTTGCCGGTGGAGAGAGCCGAACGGAATAGGGAAAGCGATGCCATCCACCTCCAAATCGATCCGTAATTTATGGCAGCTAAAGCAAAGGCCGGAGATGTTGAGAGACCGCACAGCCAGGCTGGCGATTTGCCATCACTGAAGGATGAAACGGTCTGTGACGGGCTACCTCCTGATCTCCTCAAGGCGCCAACGGGCATTGTGGGAACAGCAATCGATGCCGACAACCATGCGTTGACCATCGATTACGATCCTAGTTTGATCAGCGATGAATCGGTTCGTCGCGTCGCCGAGCGGCTAGCGCCGGAAGCGCAGCGACGCTACGACAAATGCGTAATGCGTCTCGGCGGACGCGCGTGCGAAGCGTGTGCGCTCAAACTCGAAAGGAAGGCGGAAAACATCAAAGGCGTGCGTCGCGCGACAGCGACCTTCATCGGCAGCGTGATGAGCGTCACCTTTGATAACGCGGTTTTGGGGTCCGAGCAGGTGATCGATCTCGTTCGTGAAACGGGCGCACCGGTCACTGCGTTCACGGTCCCCCGTGAATTGCCACACAGCCTCAAGGAGTGGTTCGAGTACCACAGGGCGCGGATCGAAATCGGCTGTACGGTTTCCACGTTAGTTTTCATGCTCGCCGGCTGGATCGCGCCGCGCGTCGGATTGGGTCCGATGTGGGCAAACAACTTTTTCGTCGTGGCCTACCTTGCCGGTGGGATCTTTGGTGTCCAGGCGAGCATACAATCACTACGCCATTGGACCATCGATGTCGATCTGCTCATGGTGCTGGCGGCGCTGGGCGCTGCGGTGGTCGGAGCGCCGTTTGAAGGTGCGATGCTGCTCTTTTTGTTTTCGTTGTCAAATGTCCTGCAGGAATACGCGATCGGCCGAACTCGCAGAGCGATCCATTCGCTGATGAAACTTCGCCCCGACAAGGCACTCACTCGGCGTGATGGCAAGACAGTGCTACTTCCGATCGAACAGCTCAGAGTGGGCGATATTGTCATCGTTCGGCCGGGGGAAAGTATCCCGCTTGACGGGGTGATTGTGGAAAACCAAAGCGCGATTGATGAATCATCGCTTACCGGTGAGTCGATCCCCGTTCTGAAAAAAGTGGGCGATCCCGTTTTCGCGGCAACGATCAATCAGACCGGAGGGCTCGAGGTGAGGGTCACGAAGCTGGCTAAGGACTCGACGGTCGAAAAACTGATCAGAATGGTGGAGGAGGCCCAGAGCGAAAAGGCTGAGACGCAGCGCTTTCTTGACCGCGCTGAACAATATTACGCGATTGGCGTGATCGCCTTTACGCTTGCACTCATCGTTGGACCCGTATTATTTCTGCACGAACCGTTTCGCGAGACATTCTATCGTGCCATGACCGTGATGGTCGTCGCCTCGCCGTGCGCGCTGATCATTAGTACCCCAGCGTCAATTCTGTCGGCTATCGGCGGTGCTGCACGACGGGGAGTATTGTTCAAAGGCGGAGTTCACCTTGAGCGCGCCGCCACGATCAAAGTAGTCGCATTCGACAAGACCGGTACGCTTACCGAGGGCAAACCACGGGTAACCGACATCATTTGCGGCAACAAAGTTATACCTCTCAGTGGCAACCTACCTTCCGAAGCGCTTAGAGTTCTCGAGCTGGCCGCCTCTGTTGAAGCAAAGTCGGAGCATCCCCTGGCCGAGGCCATCGTCAGGGAAGCGAAAGAAAGGCAGTTGCGGGTTTTTAATTGTACTGAATTCCAGTCAGTTTCAGGTAAGGGAGCAAGTGGTTTTATCTCCGGGCGGCGAATCGGGGTTGGCAACCTGCGTTATTTTGAGGCGCTCAGTGTGACAGTGCCAGATTCTCTTGCTCGAGAAATCGGGGCGCTGCAGGACGCCGGCAAAACGTGCGTCCTCATCGGGGAAATAGGCGAAAAGACCTCTGGCCTTCTCGGGGCCCTTGCGATAGCCGATGTACTGCGTGAGGACGCCAGAGCAGTCGTGCGCGAGCTTAAAGAAATCGGGATCCGGCGCGTCGTCATGCTCACTGGCGACAACAGTCGTGTGGCCGCTGCGATAGCGCAGCAAGCGGGTGTAGACGAATTTCACGCAGATCTGTTGCCCGAAGACAAGGTTCGTGTGCTCAAGTCGCTTAAAGAAATCGGTCCGGTCGCGATGGTCGGCGACGGAGTCAACGATGCACCTGCACTCGCGACGGCAACGATCGGTATTGCGATGGGCGCCGCCGGCACAGATGTCGCGATGGAGACTGCGGATGTCGTGCTCATGAGCGATAACCTGCGCAATATTCCGTTCGCCATTTCCATCAGCCGCCATGCGCGAACAGTAATCTGGCAGAACCTCTCGATCGCAGTCTCGGTGATCGTCGTGCTTGTAATATCCGCGCTCGGGTTTTCCCTGGCGTTGCCGCTCGGCGTTGTTGGTCATGAAGGTAGCACGGTGCTCGTCTGTCTCAATGGTCTGCGGCTCCTGGCATTCCGCGCGGGGTAATCTAACAAGTCTATACCTCCGATAATGAAAACTCTTTTGTTCGGATTGCTTCTAATCACGCTATTGGCATTGCCCCGGAATACCCAATGCAGAATCGGCGAGACATTGGAGGAGTGTAAAACACGGTATGGGAAGCCGGTGGAGATCAAAAAAGACACGGCCTTGTTTTTCAAGAGCGGTATGACTGTATCTGTGCATTTCATCGACGGAAAGGTCGATCAAATCACGTACTACAAAGCAGATCCCAAGGATTCGAAAAAGACAATCTGCCCTTCTGACGCAGAAGTGGAGATTCTATTGCAGGCAAATGCTCAAGACGGACCATGGAAAATGGAGCTTGCTCGCCGAAATCACGCAATTTGGTGGAACGAAGAAAGAGGCCTGTCCGCGTCCCGTGCGCCTCAGGAGTTAGTAATAAGCATCCACCATCCAGATACCTATAAGGCCTACCAGGAACGGAAAGCAGCCGTAAGAAACTTGGAGGGCTTTTAGCGCGAAAGGGAGATCCTGCGCTGCGCCTCTGCTTCTTTCCGGCAGTCTGAGGAGATAAGGCTAGCTTGGCTAATCAGAACCAGCCGCTGCGTCGGACTGCATGCGCGTCAGGCGACCAAAAGCCATATGAGTTGCCATGCCCAACGCTACGATTGTGATCCAGACGTTCAGCGGAGGAAACTCGAGCGCGAAAAACGCGCGCAGCTTGGGAACAGCTACAACGATGCCTAGGGCCGCCGCCATTCCAGCCAACAGCAATCGCTGCCATGGCGTAGAGGCACGAGCAAGAAAGGTTAGGATCGACAGTCCTGAGGCACTTAGGGTCAGAGTGGCTGCGGTTCGCGCCAGGCCAAGATCTCCGGGATGAAGTTGGCGTACGAGGGCATAGGCAGCAAGCGTGGCTGCGGATGCAATGCAGCCCGAGGGAATCGAAAAGCGCAAGACGCGCAGGACAAACCCGGCGCGGGCCCGCGTACTGTTGGGTGCCAGTGCGAGAAAGAATGCAGGGATTCCGATAGTCAGTACCGCGACAATACTCAAATGGCGTGGTAGGAACGGGAACTCTACTCCGGCAATCCCCACCGCCAGAGCCATCAGCAGAACATAGGAGGTCTTGGCCAGAAAGAGGTTTCCAGTTCGTTCGATATTGGCGATCACGCGGCGGCCTTCGGCGATGACGCTAGGTAGTGCGGTGAAGCTATCATCGAGCAGCACAAGCTGGGCGACAGCGCGTGCGGCTGCGGTCC
>Ga0209656_10001944_pt1 | contig 13464 bp, 9 predicted proteins | sample BogFormECP12_OM2_FD_188239 | JGI IMG/M metagenome (GOLD analysis project Ga0209656, IMG submission 188239) | Bog forest soil microbial communities from Calvert Island, British Columbia, Canada - ECP12_OM2 (SPAdes) (version 2) | ecosystem: Environmental > Aquatic > Freshwater > Wetlands > Bog ... | reverse complement strand
CATTGACCAGCCGGACAAAACTTTGACCGCCGACAAGGGGACGCTCCTGTTCGAGCCGGACAACACCGTGCAGCACGTGGTTGCGGAAGGAAATGTGCACATCGAGAGTCGCGGCCCAACGGTGGTGGACATTGTCGGGCCCCGCGGCGACCTCAACATGGGTGGGAAGAATTCGGTGCAGCAGGCGATCCTGTCGGGCGGAGCGAAATTCGACACCCGTGGCGCCAACGTGACGCACGGCGCGGCAGATACTTTCGTGGTTGACTTCGACGACAAGAACCAGGCCTCGCGTTTTCACATGATCAAGAACGCGCGCATGATGCAGGAACCGAAGCCCGGCAAGTCCGGGCCCAGCGGTCAGCCGATGGAAGTCGCCGCCGAGCAACTGGATTTTCAACTGGCAAACGGCAACCAGTTCAAAACCGGAGACACCGTCGGCAAGGCGGCGATTACGATTCTGCCTTTGCCGGCGGGCGCGAAGCCCGCGAAGAATCCGGGCGGCGCGCAGGAGATGGGAGGCAACGCCACGACGGTGGCGACTGCCGGCAAGTTCCACGTCACCTTTGACGACAACAATCGCATGAAGACGCTGCACGGCTCGCCCGATTCGCGCATCGTGTCAACTTCGCCCGGACAGCCGGAGAAAGTCAGCACCGCGGCCAATCTTGACGTTCTCTTCGGCCCCGATGGCGGAGCCGAGAAACTGGTGCAAACCGGGGACTTCCAGTACCACGAGGCGTCCGCCAAGCCCGATACCGCCGGGCGGTCCGCTTTCGCCGAGGTGGCGACGTACACGCCTGGCGACTACATGCTGGTGTTGACGGGTTCGCCCCGCATCATCGATGGCGGCATGACCACGACCGCACAGGTGATACGCATCAATCGCCAGACCGGCGACGGCATCGCCGACAACGATGTGAAGACCACGTATAGCGATCTGAAGCCGCAACCGAACGGCGCTTTGCTGGCGAATTCCGATCCCATCCATGTGACCGCACAACACATGACCGGGCAGAAACAGCCGGGCGTGGCGCACTATACCGGCAACGCGCGGCTGTGGCAGACCGACAATGTGGTACGCGCTCCCAAGATCGATTTCGACAATGAGAAGCGCAGCATCGTGGCCGAGTCCGACAGCTCGCAGAAGGTCTCCAGCCTCTTTGTCCAGCAGGGGTCTGACAGCAAGCTGACTCCGGTGGATGTCACCTCCGACCGGCTGACCTACGTGGATGAAGAGCGGCGCGCGCGTTACACCGGAAATGTCTTTGCCAAGAGCACGATCAACACCATCACCGCGAAACAGATTGATGTTTACCTGAAGCCGGCGGAGAGCGGTGACAAAAACGCGGCTTCGCAGAAGAAATCGGTGCTTCCGGGCTCCAACGGACCCAGCCGAATCGATCACATGGTCGCTCTCGGCAATGTCGTGGTCACCGAGCCGAATCGCCGCGCGGTGGGTGACAAGCTGGTCTATACCGCCGACGATGCCACCTACTACTTGACGGGCAAATCGCCTAGCATTTTTGATGCCGAACATGGCACAGTATGGGGCGATTCGTTGACTTTCTATAGTCGCGATGATAGGGTGCTGGTTGAGAGTAAGCGTTCTTCCCCCACCATTACACGCGCTCGTACCATGAAGTAAATGCAGACTTTAGTAGCGGAAGAGATCGGCAAGAGCTACCGCAGACGAAGGGTACTCAACGGCGTCAGCCTGCACGTCGAACAGGGTGAAGTAGTTGGTCTGCTTGGTCCGAACGGCGCCGGCAAGACTACCAGCTTCTACATCATCGTTGGCCTTATCAAGTCCGATAGCGGGCGGGTTCTGATCAACGACGAGGATATCACCGATGTCCCGATGTATCTGCGGGCGCGGAACCACGGCATCAGCTACCTGCCGCAGGAGCCTTCGATCTTTCGCAAGCTCACCGTCGAGGACAACATCCTGGCGGTGCTGGAAGCGCAACCGATTTCGTGGCACGAACGTCGCGAACGCATGGAAAGGCTGGTCGAGTTATTGGGTCTGGGGGTGATACGCAGGAACCGGGGTTATGCGCTTTCCGGAGGGGAGCGGCGAAGGGTGGAGATTGCGCGCTGCCTCTGCATCGAGCCGAAATTCATTCTGCTGGATGAACCCTTTTCCGGAATTGATCCCATTGCGGTACTCGACCTGCAAAAAAATATCTTCGATTTGAAGGCGGCCGGCATCGGAGTGCTGGTAACGGATCATAATGTACGTGAGACGCTTTCCGTGACCGATCGCGCGTACATCATCAACGAAGGGCGCATCTTCCGGGCGGGCACGCCTGAACAGTTGGGCAACGATCCGGAAGTAAAGCGAGTGTACTTGGGCGAGAGCTTCTCGCTGGTTTAGGAAGGCCAGGCAAGCTCGACGTTCGGGCGGATCCGGCCTTTGGAGCTTGCCGGCGGCGGGTCGCAGGGCTGGCGTCGAAAGAGTTGTAAATATTGGGGCATCGGCCCCAAACGGAGAGCATCCGTGGTTTAGAATTTGGAAGCGGGGGCGAACACCCTCAAGGGTTCCTTTTTTGTATGGCAATGTTGCAACCCAAGTTAAACCTCAGGGTTTCCCAGAAGCAGATACTGACTCCTGGGCTGGTGCAGATGGTCACCGTGCTGGCGCTCAACAAGCTTGAGCTCGCCGACATGATCAATGCTGAGCTGACCGAAAACCCGGTGCTTGAGGAACTCGACGATACGGTGCCATTGCTGGACGAGGTTTCCGCGCGCGAAGAGAAGATGGACCGCGACAGCTCTCCGGCGACCCACGAGAAGGAAGAGCCGGCCGCCACCGCCCAGGAAAAAGATCCCTTCGATGAAATCGACTTTGGCTCGTTCTTCAGCGAGTATCTCGATCCCGGAATGCGTACTCCCATCGAGATGGAGGACAGCGAGAAGCCTTCGTTCGAAAACTTTATCTCCAGGCCCCTGACGCTGACCGACCACCTGACGTGGCAACTGGGGTCCCTGCACGTAAACGAAGACGTCTACCGCGCGGCCGAGCTGGTGATTGGCAACCTGAACGAAGAAGGCTACCTTACGGCCAGCGACGACGAGCTGCTCGGCCTGGCCGATGAAGAGCAACCCTTGCTGCTGGAGCCGCCATCGCCGCCGGAGCCGGCTGCTCATGCCGACGTGCCAGAGCCGACTGCTCACGCCGACGCGCCAGAACCGGCGGTTGTGGCCCATGCCGCCGCCGCACACGCGTCGCAGGCGGAGGCCATTGGTTTCGCCGTTGCCGTTGCGGAGGCAGAGGCCGAAGTCGGCGCCGCGGAAGAGCAGGCTCAGTCAGTCGATGCAAGTCAGGCGCGTCCGACGCTGGTACCGCCGCGGACCGAGCCGGCCCGTGTTCCTTTCAGCCGCGATGCCTTGCGCGAAGCCATTGACCTGGTAAGGCAGATGGACCCGATCGGGGTCGGCGCGCGCGACCTGCGCGAATGCCTCAGCGCTCAGTTGCAGGCCCTCAAGCACCTTCAGCGCAAGAACGGCAATGGCCACCAAGCGGCGGAGCTGGAAGCGCTCGATGACGCCATCGTGATGGTGGACCAGCACCTGCATGCTCTCCAGAACAAGAATTACAAGGAAGTGGCCAAGGCCATGGCCCGTCCGCTGGACGCGGTAATGCGCGGCATGGATTTCATTCGCACCCTCGATCCGCGTCCGGGTCTGCGCTACAACAAGGCGGAAACGCGCTTGATTGAGCCGGACGTGGCCTTCGTCAAGCAAGGCGACGAATACCTTGTCCTGATGAACGATGAAGAGGTGCCGCAGTTGCGCCTGAACCCGGCGTATCGCCGCTTGTTGAGCCGTGATGCTGCCGAGAAGGACGTGCGCAACTATGTGAAGGAGCGCTACAAATCGGCCATCCAGCTCATCAAGAACATCGAGCAGCGCAAGCAAACCATTTTGCGGGTTTGCTACTCCATTTTGAATCGCCAGAAGGATTTTCTCGATCACGGCATCGATGCTCTCAAGCCGATGATGATCAAGGATGTGGCGGAGGAGATTGGCGTCCATCCCTCCACCGTCAGCCGTGCCGTGGCCAACAAGTACGCCCACACCCCGCAAGGAGTCTTCGAACTTCGGTACTTCTTCAGCGAGAGCGTCAACGGGCCTGAGGGGGGCGGTACTTCGCTGCTCATCCTCAAGCGCCGGGTCAAGAAGCTCATCGAGGAGGAAGATCCAGCCAGGCCGTTGACCGACGAGCAGATCACCCGCATCCTCCAGTCGCAGGGCATCCAGGTCACTCGCCGCACGGTCGCAAAGTACAGGGAGGATATGCGCATCCCGAGCACCCACCAGCGCAGAGTGAAGAATTAAGCAGTAGTGGTGAAGTGCGCCGCGGCCCAATAATAGAAGAACCAATCAATCAGGCTGCGGCGAGGAGGGAGCTCAATGACAGTAGAGTATTTTGGAAGACAGTACGAAGTTACTCCCGCCGTTCGTAAGGAAGTTGAATCAGGTCTCACGAAACTCACCAAGATCCTGGGTGAGAACATCAAAAGCAAAGTCATCCTGACGGTGGAAAAGCACCGCAACATCGCGGAAATCACGGTGAAGCGGCGCCGCGGCCATCTCGTCGGACTGGCCGAAGCGGCCGACATGGTGGTGGCTGTCACCCAGGCCATGGAGCATATCGAAACCCAGGTGCTGCGCCACAACGGCCGTCGCCGCACTACCCATCGCAAGCCCAAGGACAAGTCCTGGCAGGCGCCGGTGGAGGCGGAGGCGGAGATGCAGATCGCGGTCGGCGCCAACCCGGCCACGGCGGTTCCGGTGTTGGTGCACAAGTTCCCTTCCGTCGCCCGCACCACAGAAGCGCACCTGGTGCGCACCAACGATTCGATTGCCCTGCGGCCGATGACGGTGGAGGAAGCGGTGAAAGAATGCGAGTTCCGCGACCGTGATGTATTCATCTTTCGCGATGCCAAGGGCCGGGTCAACGTGCTGCACCGGCGCAAGGATGGCAAGATCGAGTTGATTGAGGTGCCGTAAGACCGGTTCAGCAAGCCTGAGAGAGAAAGGGGCGCTCGAGCAGCGCCCCTTTTTCAATTTCCAGCAGAAGCCATACCGGACTGTGCCAAGAGTGAGATTTGTCTTCCTTCGAGAACTCTGACGACTTCCCGGGTAGAGCGGGCCTTCAGGCCCGCGTTCGCGAGCACCAGCTTATTGTGCTTCCGCCGCTGAGGTCATGGACCTCAACGGCGGAAGCGGTTTCTTGCCTTGCCCGGGACGCAGGCCTGAAGGCCTGCTCTACCCAAACTCATAGTCGTCCTAAGGAAATCACTGTATTATCCCGTCCTCTGGCAAATTATTGTCAAAACGTTGACAGATGCCGGGCTGACTTTCAGCCATTCTCGCTCATCTAAATGAAGTGTGAAGGAACAGGGTCATTCGCCGGTACTAGAAGGCCAACGGGGAAAACAACTCAACAGGACCCGGGTTTCATCTGATATGGGGCGGCGCTTCGTAACTGAACGGCAGGCAAGTATATGAAGACTGGACTGAACGCAATTCTTGATCCCACGCGGCACAGCGATGGCGCGTGGGCATTCGAAACAGCCCTGCGGCGCAAGATCGTTGGGCAGGACGATGCAACCGAGAAGATCTCGGAAATCTACCAGACTTTTCTGGCGGGCATGAATCCCCCGGGACGGCCGGTGGGAAACCTGCTGTTCCTGGGGCCGACCGGCTCGGGTAAGACGCGCGTGGTGGAAGCCATGGCGGAGGCCCTGTTTGGCGATCCGCGCGCCTGTATCAAGATCGACTGCGCTGAGTTCCAGCACTCGCACGAGATTGCCAAGCTCATTGGCTCACCTCCGGGCTATCTCGGACATCGCGAGACCCATCCCCTGCTCACCCAGGAAGCGCTCGATGTGTGGCATACCGATGAGTTGAAGCTCTCGATCCTGCTGTTCGACGAAATCGAGAAGGCCTCCGATGCCCTCTGGCAATTGCTGCTCGGCATTCTTGACAAGGCGACCCTTACGTTGGGGGACAACCGGCGGGTCAATTTCTCGCAATGCGTGATCATCATGACCTCAAACCTGGGGGCGGCGGAGGTCAATGGATTGATCAATGGCTCGATGGGATTTGCGCAGACGCCGGCCAAGACCGACGCCCGGCTTGACGAGAAAATTAAGCGCACGGCAGTGGAGGCCGCGCGGCGCAAGTTTTCCCCGGAGTTCATGAACCGCATCGACAAGGTGGTTGTCTTTCACATGCTGCGCTCTGAGCATCTGGAGCACATCCTGGACATCGAACTGGGCATGGTGCAGCAGCGCATTCTGCAAGCGTCCGGAGGCTGTCATTTCGTATTCAGTTGCACTGCTCGTGCCCGGCAATTCCTGCTGTACGAGGGCACGGACCTGAGGTACGGCGCCCGCCATCTGAAGCGCGCCATCGAACGGCACGTGGTCTTCCCGCTTGCCAACCTGGTGGCCACGGGACAGGTGAAGTCGGGCGACTTGGTCCGCATTGACCTCGATGCTACCGGCAAGCTGACGTTCGTACGCGAGGCCGAAGGCGCGCTGGTTCCCGTTTTGCTGGAACGATATGGCCAGCAGGCCACTGCACAGGCCGCGGCTGCCCATTCCGCAGGCAAGAGTTCTACGGGAACGCGCGGGAAGGAGGTCGGCACCACGCCGCTGGGGCAGAGGAAGTGAAATGCCCTGCGCGCGAAACCAGCCTTCGGGCAGCGTCCTTATGCTACGTCTCGGGGATGCACAGTTGTTAGGCCGGGATAGCGAACGAAGTCTCGCTAGTTCAGGGTAAGTAAGTGGCTCACGCCGTGCACGCGCATCGCAGCGACTAAGCGGGCGTCATGCACCTGAGTTCCAGAGACCGAGCAGGCAACAACCAGACGCCGCCACTCCGGATGGATGTTTTCGTTGTCCGGCAGCAGCGTAAACACTCGCTCGATACGTGTAGCACGTTGGTTGGCTTCCAATGGCGAAAGCCCATAGCCGTTCCGGTCCGCGGGACGCGTGCAAGCCATTCCAGAACTCAACAATGTTTTGAGGGACATAACAGAGCCGTTGTCCGCGCGCCTTGAGAGTGCGGACAGCGCCTCGGACAACAGTAAATTCGGGATCGTTTGATTTGCTGAGGCGCAACAGAATGTTGGTATCGGCCAAATAGGAGGTGCGGGCCATCAATCGTGGTCCTGATAGAAACTCTCGCGTCTCAGAACATCAGCAGGAAGGTAAGGCAAGTTCTCGGAGTCCTGGGCCAGTCGATCAAGTTCAGCCTCGAACTGTTCTAACCCCAAGCTCGGACCCGAGTACTCCGTTGCCGCTTGTTGTTCCAGCAAGCTTTTCAGATATACATCCAATTCCAGCCCCTGTGCTCGAGCCTGGGCGGCCAGGTTCGCTTCGATTTCAGGCGGTAATTCCAACGTGATTGCCATTACATTCCTCTCGTCTAAGTTCAGTAGTCCCTTCCTGGTCGCCAGTTTGTACCTTCAGGCTTGACTTGGTCAAGACTTGCCGGCCGCCCCTAAGTGCGGCCCACTCCAGGCAATTCTATTGTTGCGGCTGTGAGGGTGGCGGCTGTTCCGCGGTTGGCGCGGGTTGCGCCTCCGCCTGTTGCGGCGGCAGAGGATAATAACCGTGCTTGGCGTAGACCTGCAATCCCGGCCGCTTCACCCGCACCTCGATGTCACGGAAGGTGCTGGAGGGCTTCTGCGGAGTGTTGTAGCCCAGCGTGTACTGATTGCGAGCTTCCATGGTTATTCGCTGGTAGGCGCTCTCAATAGACTCTTTGGAGAATTCGTTGAGAACGTCACCACCGGTTGCATTGGCGTATCGCGGTAGAATATTGGCGTAGCCGAAACCCGGAATTCGGGCCTTTTCGATCTTGCTGTACAGCGGCATGTTGGCATCGCCCACGGCGATGGCGTAAATCGCAATCTCGTCCGTCAAAAGCACCTTTAGCACCTGCGCATAGCTGGCGCGGCTGCCAAACTCCTGCCCATCGCTGATCACAAAGATGATCTTGCGGTTCTCCCGGGGACGGTGCGATAGCGCCTGGGCTGCTGCCAGGATGGCGTCATTGAGCACGTGTGATTCTTTCGCCGGCGTCAGCACCGGATTGGTTCCCACCGGCGGCTTGCTGTTGGTGGAGGGACCGGAGCCGAAGGGGCCGCCCACCTGCGGCGCACCCGGATTCTGTCCGCGATCATCCTTGATGCGGTTCAACGCGATCGACAGGCGCTGCGTGTTCCCGAAGTCCGACCGCTGGTTCACCGTATTGCCGTAGGTGAAAACAGCCACTTCGTCAAATGGACCAAACGATCCGTCCAGCGAGGAGAAGGTCTGGTTCACCTTCTTCAGGGTGAGGTCCGATATGCCCTGGTCGATGACCACCGCCGCCGAGAGCGGAAAGGGATCGCTCGTGAATAGGGTGAGCCTCTGCTGCACCCCGTCCTCCAGGATGGTAAAGTCCTTTTGCAACAATCCGTCCACCAGTTTGCCTTCGTCGTCTTTCACGGTTACCGGTACGCTGACGAAGCTGACGTTCTTTACCAGTTTGAACATCTGGTCGCGGCCGCTCTCGGGGGCATTGGGCGCGCTTCCCGGAGGAAGCGTCTTGATCTCCTGCGAGCCCGGCGGAGGCGGTTGCGGGTTGGTCTGCGGTGGCGTGTTGCGAGTATTTGCCGGCTGTTCAGGGTTTCCACTGGACGAGGAGGAACCCGGCTCGCTGGGAGCGGTTTGCGGCGGGAGGTTCAAGCCGGGCTCAGGCGCGTTGTTTTGGGGCGTTGGGGCATCGGGCAGCGGCTGCTGCGCTGGAGCGTACACCGCGATGAGAGTCAGCGCCGTCAGGAGGACGGCGCTCCTGGTCCAGAAGCTCGTTAGCCGATTCAACATGGGTCTTGGCGGTTCTCCGAAACTCTGCACAGTATAACCGGATTGGGCGGGTTCTGGCTTCGGCCAACTTCGCGGCTAGTTTGACCGGCGGTTGTCGCGGATTTCAAAGGGGACGGCTCAAGCTGAAGCCGCCGGGGCCAATCACTTCGTCTGCGAAACCTTGTTCCAGCAGACGGGTCGCGGATTGCACTACAATGGATATTCAACCGGAAAGAGAATCTATGCAGTTCAATCGAGTTCGCCCGGTCAGCATGGCGATTTGCCTTGTCTTGTGTTCCTGCGTTTGGATAGTCGCGCAGGCACAGAACCCTCCTGCCCCAGCGCCGGCCCAAGGCCAGCAATCGCAGCAACCCGCCAATGAAGAGCCGCTGCAGACCTTCACGGCAGAGGTAAACGTCGTCAACCTGTTCTACAACGTGAAGGACAAGCACGGCATGCTGATTCCCAACCTCACCAAGGACGACTTCTCGGTGCTCGAAGATGGCAAGCCGCAGACCATCAAGTATTTCTCCGCCGAGTCGAACCAGCCGCTGACGCTGGGCATCATGATCGACACCAGCGCCAGCCAGACCCGCGTGCTGACCATCGAGCAGGAGGCTTGTGCCACCTTCCTCCGCCAGGTGCTGCGGCAGAAGGACCTCGCCTTCGTCATCAACTTCGATACCGACGTGAATCTTGACCAGGACTTCACCAACAACGTTCGCGACCTGACTCGCGCCCTCAACAAAATGCAGATCAACGCCGGCATGGGCGGTGGGCCGCCGGGACTGGGCGGCGGGCCAATTCCGACCACGCCGCGCGGGACTCTGCTCTACGACGCAATCTTTCTTGCGGCGGATGAGAAGCTGAAGAACGAGGTCGGGCGCAAGGCGATGATTATTTTTACCGACGGCGAAGACCAGGGCAGCCGCCTGAGGAGCCGCGACGCCATTGAGGCCGCGCAAAAAGCCGACACCATCTGTTACGTCATCCTGATTGCCGACCGCGGCTTCTATGGCGGGTTCGGCTACAGCGGCGATTACGAAATGAAGAAGCTGGCAGAAGCCACCGGCGGACGCGTGATCGAAGTAGGCAACAAGCAGGAAAAACTGCACGAGGCCTTCGAGCAGATCCAGAACGAGCTGCGTAGCCAGTACAGCATCGGGTACTCGCCGACCAACAACAAACAGGACGGCACCTATCGCAAAATCCAGATCCGCCCCAAGAGCGGCGACTACAAGGTGCAGGCCCGCCAGGGCTATTACGCGATGGCGAAGAACTACTGAGGGTGCACGCCGGAGCTAGCTCAAGCGTCGGTCATAAGGACGCTGGCCTCGCTGACATCACAACTACGGACTCCCTGTAGCAACTGCGACCCGATGCTTTTCCACGGGCTTTTCCCCCAGGCTCTTGCTCACCACATCGGCCACCACCGCGTTTCCGGCGGCGTTGTAGTGGATGTCGCCGAGAACGAAGTACTGCAAGTACCAGCAACCTGGCTGCATTCGCGGGCACTGGTCCCTGGCAGCAAAGAAGGCGGGAAATACCGAGATGAAGCTCTTGCACTTGCCCTCGCACCACTCCCGCCAGATGCGGACCTGCCGGGAATCCACGGTGTCATGAATAAGCTGCGCCGGATAGGGATAGACAACAACACTGAGGGGAATGTTCCGCTTGGCCAGTTCCTGCCAGAGAAGGGTCATCTTGGCCTTCTCCTTGGCGATGCCGCCCTCCAGCCCCAGCGGAGCATAGCCGGTTTCAAACGGCTCAGTGTTGGACACTGCGCGATAGGTCCACGCCGACTTCTCATAATCAAACTCGTTGCCGTTGTTACCCCGGTCGAGATGATAGAACCCGAAGCGGACCAGGGTGCGCTCGAAGAACTCCACAATGTAGTTGGTGAGGAGAAAGTGCTCGCTGATAGCCATGCGCAGCTTGGAGTACCAGTTGCGGTCAAAAAAATGAAGCTCAGGTATGGCCACTGCGCCCGAGGCATCGACGTCGCGGTAGAACGCCGCTTCGTCCTGCGCATCGGAGATGTCGATGAAAACGATGGCTTCGTCGAAGTCAACGCCTTCGCTCAATGCCAGCCGTGCGGTATTGAGATAGTTCGAGGGCGAATAGGCGCCCACGCCTCCGTTGAGAAAATCGTATTGCGGGAAGTTGGCGGCAATCCGCCCCACAAAGCTGTCGTCCCAGGCGACCATTCCTTCGGTAAAAGAATCGCCGAGCATAAGAACTCTGGGTTTGGCGTCGCTTAGCGGCACCTGCCGCATCTCTTTGTCCCGGAAGCCGAGGCTGTTGGTCATCAGCGAGTATCGCGCCCCGCCCCATGCGCGAATGCAGGAACAGTTCGGGCGCAACGAGAAAACCCGCGTCATGTCACGGACGCTGAAGCACCCCAGGCCCTTCCCCGTAACCTTGAGCGCGGACCTCTGAACCGCGGCGGTGTGAAACCAGTCGAGAGCGAGGAAGATTGCGATGCAGAAGACGAGGGTGAATAGAAGCAACAACAACTTGCCTGCCAATCGTCGGCTTGGCTGGTTCGTAACGGTTCGAGTTTCTTTAACGTCGGTCGGAGACATACTCAGCGGTCTTCATTCCCATTCGCGAGCCATGGATCCCTGCAAGCCCCATAAGCTGGTTCTCCTTGCCAATCACCAATTACCAGCTACGAATCACCATTGCTATTTTTCGCGATAGATTTGGATGTCATCCCAGTAAACCGTTCCCGAGCCTGGGCCGCGCAGCAGATGCAGGCGAACCGTTCCCTCCGCGCCCGCCGTGAAAGAGTGAGATACCTTCTCCCAATCCGTTCCGGGTGTAAGGAACGGCGAAGAGCTGGCGACGTTGCTGGTTGGATCATAAACCGCGATCTGCACCGGCGCGGTTGCGTCAGGCGAGCTGGACACCCAGGCGTAAACGGTATAGGTGGATCCCGGCTCCAGCGAGGTCAAATCCTGATAGACGCTGCCGGTTCCAGTCTCGGCCAGACTGTGGGTTCCACTATGGGCGCGAGTTGATCTTACGCTGGCGTTGACTTCCCAAACTGGCGACCAGGGCGCGACGTTGCCGTCTTCAAAGCCGGGATTGGCAATTGCGCTCTCCAGGCGGGCCTCCGCCGTCATCAGCACCGGACTGAGCCCGAAATCCGTTTTGGTGGAGCACAGAATGACGCGGTCAAGATCGTGGCACTTGCCCGCTCCGGTTGGACCTACCGCAATCCGGCCGGCGAGTTCAGGAGTCACCACGTAAGCGGAATCGGGCGAGAGCGGCTGCTCCGATAAATCCGCAACGGCCTGGTGACAATGCCAGTCACGCGCGACTTGGGTGTAGCGGGCTGACTGGTAGCTGTTGGTGCGCATCTTCTCCCGGGCGGCCAGATAGCCAAAAATGCGGTAGCTCTCCGGCCCGAGCGGCGCCGCGCCACCGCCACATTGCCAAGCCGGAAGGACAATGATGTTCTCATGCAGGGAGCCCAGCGTGGCCCAGATCGGCGACTTCAACGGCGATGGATGTTCCTCGCTAACGGTCACGCGCACCCAATGACGGAGCGCCTGTGTATCCGCAATCTGGACCAGCAGCGCGCCCGCGATGAGCAGGTTGGCCCACGACTTGCGGAAGAACAAAAAGGGTGCGGCCAGCACCATCACCAGGATCAAATAATAAGGACCCCAGAACAAGCGCCCGCTCGCCCGCAGCGACGCCAGGTAAGGCGACAACCGTTCGCCCGGATCGAGGTCCACCAGGGTTCTTGAGCCGAGCGTCACGCGAGTGGAAAGTGCCATCAGCGTCAGCACGAGACAGCAGAGCAGCAACGGTATCAGCCAACGAACGTCCAGTGATGGCAGTTTGGGACGTCCCACAACCACGGCGCCCAGCACAATCAGAGCTAGCGCCAGAACCCCGACGCCCAGATAGGCGTAGCCTTCGTACTGGCCGGGTGTGGCTCCGGACAGCCGGGGAAGAAAAATGGATGTCCAGCCGCGAGGGTCGATCGGCGACAGCAGATTCATGGATAAGACGCGATAGCCGCCCGTGGTGTAGCCACGCCCTCCTTCGATGACGAAGCCCAGCGAATAGGCCACCAGGAAGCCGGCCACACAAAACAAGACCGCGATTCCCGCGGCCCGCAGAAGCGTGACTCTTCGTTGCCAGAGCAGGCTGGCAATGCCCGCCAACAGCAGCAGTATGACTTGAAATGCGATGTACGGATTGATGCCGACCGCCACGCCTGCCAGTACACCTCCGGCAATCGTGAACCACCGGATGGCGTTGTCCGATCCCGGCTGCGCCTCCACCGAGGCCCCCGACAAGCGCCGCAGTTGCGCTTCTTGTGGTGACAGGAACACCAGCAGCGCCGCCAGCAGCAGCCACTGGTTCGACAGCGAATAATGCTGCATGAGGCGGTAGTTCAGCGGCGGCGCCAGCAGGAAGAAGATGCTGCACAGCGCCATTCCCAGGACATTGGTTCCGGGAACCAGCCGGAAGATGCGAAAAGCGAAGAAGAACTGCAAGGCACAGGCGAGCACCACCTCGAGGCCGAAGTACTGAAAAGGCTCACCCAACAGAGGCGAAACTGGCCGCAGCAGTACCGCCA
>Ga0209656_10001943_pt1 | contig 13466 bp, 11 predicted proteins | sample BogFormECP12_OM2_FD_188239 | JGI IMG/M metagenome (GOLD analysis project Ga0209656, IMG submission 188239) | Bog forest soil microbial communities from Calvert Island, British Columbia, Canada - ECP12_OM2 (SPAdes) (version 2) | ecosystem: Environmental > Aquatic > Freshwater > Wetlands > Bog ... | reverse complement strand
AAGTCGCCCCCGCTGGTGTGCTGGACAATTTGGGCGCGCGCGTATTTTTCCTGCTTGGGTCGACAGATCACTTGTAGTTGGTACGGCTGGTCATCGTCGTCCTCTTCCACCACGTTGCCGCCGCGGTCGATCAGGCGGCCCAATGGTCGCCCCAGCAGGTGAATTCCGACAATGGTGCCGGTGGCGATCAGGGCGAACAGCAAATGGCCGCCGGCCGCCAGCACACCGACCGCGGCCGAGCACCACAGGGTGGCGGCGGTGTTAAGTCCGTGCACGTTGAACCCTTCGCGCAGGATCACCCCACCGCCGAGGAAGCCGACCCCGGACACCACGTACGACGCCACCCTGGTGGGGCTGGAGTCGTTGGTTACGACCGCATAGAGCACGAACAACGTCGCACCCGTAGCCACGAGGGCATTGGTGCGCAGTCCGGCCCGCCGCGCCTGCCACTGCCGCTCAATCCCGATCAGGGCACCGCAGCCGACCCCGACGCCCAGGCGCAGCAGGAATTCAGCGATGCTCAGCGTCTGCATGACGAGTTCTCCTTATCTTCTGCGCAGGGCTGAGTACCAGTTTGGACGAGTCCGGCGGGATTGAGCTGCATTGGGTGACTTTTAGGCCCAGCTGGAGCCGACGGCGCTGTCGGTGGACGACATGTTGTTGCCGGCGGTCTGGACCTTTTGGCCGTGTTGGTTGGCTTGTTCGTAGATGACCTGGAAGTTGCGGCCCAACTGGGTGATGAACTCCTGGCAGGCCACCGAACCCGAGCCGCCCCAGAAGTCACCGGCGGCCAGCACATCGCGCACGATGGACTGGTGCTCGGCTTCCAGGGAGGCGGCCTGGGCGCGGATCAGCGCGCCGTGGGCATCCACGTCGCCGAACTGGTAGCTGATCGACATAGTGTTCTCCTAAAACCTAAAGATGTTGTGGGGGTAGGGGTTAGCTGGACAGGATCTGCTGGGAGGCCTGCTCTTGGGTTTCGTAATTGTTGGCGTCGCGGACCAAGCCGTCGCGCACACCGTGGAGCATGTTGACGATGTTGCGGAAGGCCTGGTTCATCTGGCCCATGGTGTCATACGACGTCATCTGGGCCGTCCCACTCCAGCCCGCACCGGCGATGTTTTGGCTCGATGCCCACATCTTGCGGGCCTCGTCCTCCACGGTCTGAGCGTGCACATCGAAACGTCCCGCCATCGACCGCATCTCGTGCGGGTCGGTCATAAAACGCGTAGGCATATCAATCTCTCCTCAGTCGAAATGGTTATCGTGCTGGTCAATCCGAGTGTCCGGGCTGAAATGACCTGCGGATCCTCTCTTTCCGTCACCCAACCCCCGCCCAGTGCGGCACCATCGGGGGCCGTTCCAAGTACCGGGTGTCCATACTGACGGCGCCGACGGCTCCGCGCCCGGTCACACCGGCCAGTGGGACGCCGGGCACACCCGCGGCGACCGGCGGGGGGCTGGCCAGCGGAGTCCCGCCCAATGCCGAAGCGAGAGGGCTCGCCGTTGGAGCGACCGCCGTCCAACTCGACGGTACCGACAATGGACCGAGCGAGGCTGCCTTGCCCAAACCGGCCGACACTCCGCTGCCGAGACCCCCAAGCCCGCCGAGGTTCCCCAGACCTCCGAGCGAGCCGGCCAGCCCACCGGAGGCGGCACCGAGCCCGTCGTTCGCAGCCGCTCCGGCCGCGCCAGCTGCTTGGCCGCCGACCAAGCTCATGAAGGCACCCAAGGTGTTGCCCGGCGTGTAGAACCCCGAAGAAAATATGGTGTTCCAGATGCTTGCGTCGGGTCCCCACTCGCTCCAGAAGTTGTCCAGCGCGGGATTCCCGGATGATCCCCCAGTCAGCAGATTCCAGATGCCACTGAGCCCCGAGGTCGATGACGTCACCGAAGACGACGCCGACGATGCGGGGGAAGCCAATCCCTGCAGCGTGTTTGGCACGGTGGTGACCAGCTGCGACAGCGACTGGCCGCTGGTGCCTGCCTGGGTGGCCGTGGCCTGGGCTACTGCGGCGGACTGGCCGGCGAGCCCACCCGCGTTGGTGTTCTGCGTCGGGCCGGTGAACGGCGTGAGCTGGGTGGCCGCCGCCGACGAACCCGCATAGCCGTACATCGCCGCGGCGTCTTGGGCCCACATTTCGCCGTACTCCGCCTCGGTGGCCGCGATCGCCGAGGTGTTTTGCCCCAGGAAATTGGTCGCGACCAGCGATGCCAGCTGAGTGCGGTTGGCTGCGACCACCGGCGGCGGCACCGTGGCCGAAAACGCAGCCTCATACGCGGACACGGCGGCCTTGGCTTGGTCCGCGGTCTGCTCAGCCTGTGCAGCGGTCGTGTTCATCCACGCCGCATAAGGCGCGGCGGCGGTTGCCATCGAGGTCGACGCGGGACCACGCCATCCGTCGCTCGTCAGGCCCGCGATAACCGAGCTGTAGGCGGCCGCCTGCGAACGCAGGTCAGCTGCCAAACCTTCCCAGCTCGCCGCGGCGGTAATCATCGACCCTGAGCCCGGGCCGGTGTACATGCGAGTGGAGTTGATCTCTGGTGGCAGTGCTCCGAAATCCAGCATGCTGCACCCCTTTACAGACTGGCCTCAACTAAGTGGCGTTAATTAAGTGGCCTCCAACTAGATGGCTGCGATTGCGTTAGCGGCCTCGGTGGCCGCGTACGAACCGGCGCTGACGCCCAAGATGTGGACGAACATCTCATGAACGGCCGCGGCCTGGGCACTCACCGCCCGATACATCGCTGCATGAGCGCCGAATTGTGTTGCCGTCAAGGCAGATACTTCGTCAGCAGCGGCGGGGACCACTCCGGTTGTCGGGGCTGCGGCGGCCGCATTCCCGGCGGTGATCGCTGAGCCGACGCCCTGCAACTGGCCGGCTGCTGACGTCAGCATTTCTGGCTGTGTGGTCACGAAAGTCATCGGAATTCTCCTTTGGCAAGGCACGGTGAAGCCGCGGCACTAGTCGCGTCGGAGCACGAAAAGATCACGCGCGCATGGAAAAACGGCGCGTGCGTGTTAAATGAAGCGGCGCAAGCCGATTCAGATAATGGAGATGGTGCCGGGGCCGGATCCGAACGAAATGGTCAGCGGTCTCGGATACGGACTGTCACTTGGACTCATTTCGCCTCACCTCCTCGCGGCCAGGGCGCACAGGGGCGCCTATATGTTGCACACGGGATGTTGCGGACCCGGCACATAAACCAGCCGCTGCACCCCTCTCGACAGAGCTTTGGCACCACACGGCGTATCCGGCTGAGCCGGAAGCCACTTGGGCTCAACCCTTAACCCGGGAGGAGCTGTCCTGACCCTGGGCGTCTTTCGACGTTCGAGGTCAGTGGCCTGTATCCATGCAGACGCCTCACCTAGCGAGGTGCTTGCTTTCGCAATGGTTCCACCGCGAGCGAGGCTAGTCAAGCTGGCCCGCGGAAACGATTGTCGATATTGCGCCCGAAAAGGCGCTTGCGGGAAGTTCACCGCCGGCTCGGCTGGACTGTGACGGCGAGCGAGTTTCGTTGTGGCGGTTGATAAATCACGTTAGACACCGCCGGACCTATCGTGCGGACCCAGTTCTCGACACGGTGGACGTCCACGTCGGGTTCGGCGCCAACTCCGACGCCGGACGCCGACCATGGCGGGCTGGAAAATCACGACGTTGCTCCCTTCTGCTATCCGGCAGCCGGCGGATGGGCCACCACGGTGGGTCGGAACCCGTAGCGGGGAGCGGCAAAGCCGAAGCTGCGACCACCGGAGCCCGCCATCGGCATCCCAGGCATGCCGGGTACCCCCGCCATCCCAGCCTCCGCGCTCGGGGCGTATGCCAAGCCGGCCGATGGTGCCCCGACTGGCGAGCCGGTCCCGGGAGTGGCTGCGGCCCAACTGTGCGGCACCGACATCGCCCCGACCAGGGTTGCGCGGCCCATCCCGGCAGTCACCGCGGATCCGCCCAGGCCTGGTGACCCGAGCGCACCCACCGCCGATCCGACGTGGCTCACTGTGCTCATGGCCGACGGTGCAGCAGCCGCCCCCGTCAACAGGGCCGGATTGAGGCCGCCAACGCTTTGACCGGCCACCGCCAAGAAACCGATGTCAGCGAAGGCACTTGTCACAGCCGGGCTGATGCTGGCCGGGTTGAACCAGTTGCCAGAGAGGACTCCGTTCGACAGCCCGGAGGTTATAAAGCTCCCGACGGCCGACCCAGTCTGTCCGCTGAACATGTTCAAAAACCCGGCAATCCCCGTCGTGGCCGTATTCGACCCTGGCGCAAACGGATTGGTCCCCGCCGCCGATAGCGGCGACGAGAGCCCCTGTAGCGCGTTGGGCATCGCAGAGACCACCTGCGACAGCGTCGACTGCACACCCGCGCTCGACGACGTGCCGGTGGCCTGGGCGACCGTGCCGGCTTGGCTGGCCGCCCCGGCCGCGTTGGTGGTTTCCGGCGGCGAACCGAACGGTGTCACCGTCGAGGCGGCCGCCGATGACGCGGCGTAGCCGTACATCGCCGCGGCGTCCTGCGCCCACATTTCGCCGTACAGCGCCTCGGTGGCCGCGATCGCCGGTGTGTTCTGACCCAGCACGTTGGTCGCGACCAACGCCGCCAGCTGAGTGCGGTTGGCCGCGACTTCCGCGGGTGGCACCGTCATCGCAAACGCTGACTCGTACGCCGCCGCGGCGGCCTTGGCCTGGTAACCGGTTTCCTCGGCCTGGGTGGCGGTGGTGCTCATCCAGTCCACATACGGTGTGGCCGCGGCCGCCATCGATGCCGACGCCGGTCCCAGCCAGGACCCTTCGGCCAGGCTGGAGATCGTTGAGTCATAGGACGAAGCGGCCGAACCCAGTTCGGCGGCCAGCACATCCCATGCCGATGCGGCTGCCAGCATCGGCCCCGAACCGGGACCTGCGTACATGCGAGCGGAGTTGATCTCTGGTGGTAATGCCCCGAAATCCATTGCAGCAGCCCCTTATCCCGCAGCGACCGCGTTGGCGGCCTCGGTGGCCGCGTAGGACCTGGCACTGGTGCTCAAGGTGGACACGAACATTTCGTGAATCGCCGCGGCTTGAGCACTGACCGCTTGATACAGCTGGGCGTGCGCGACGAACTGGGCCGCGGTCAGCGCCGACACCTCATCTGCAGCGGCGGGGGTTACCGCCGTCGTCGGGCTGGCTGCGGCCGCGTTGTGGCCGGCCAGATCCGCACCAACGCCCTGCAGGTCGCCGGCCGCTGCGGACAATGTTTCCGGCTGCGTAGTAACGAATGACATGGACTTCTCCTTAGTGAAAAGTCCGACCCGGACACAGGTCTCGGCCGCTGTGCTGGTGGCGGGTGCGCATGGCCGTGTGCCCGCGCAACGCGGAGACAGGGTTTGGCGCAAACCGGTTCAGTTGGCGAAGTCGCTGCCGCGACCGGATCGGAACGAAACGTTCATCGATATCTGATGGTTCTGCGCAGAACTATCAGTGGAACTAGGTCTCGGCCCCACCTCCTCCTGGCCAGGACACCCCAGGCCGCCAAGAGAGGTAGGTCGCCCGACGCGGATCGTCGGTGGCACCCCTCTCGCCGGAGCTTTGGCACCACACGGCGTATCCGGCTGAGCCGAAAGCCACTTGGGCTCAACCCTTAACCCGGGAAGAGCTGTCCTGACCCTGGGCGTCTTTCGACGTTCGAGGTCAGTGGCCTATGTCCGTGCAGACGCCTCACCTAGCGAGGTGCATGTAACGTGTTTGTAACTTTATCGTGGCAGTCGCACTGACGCCCGTCAATGCAACTCGCGGCGGATTATCGGTAAATTGCTGGCGATCGTTACAGATGCCGCCGAACCAAGATATTCGCGGGCCGCAGGTGTTAACTGACGAAACCGTCAGAGGCTCGGAGGGCTAGTCGGACTTTTTCTCCGCGACGGCGGCGCTGAGGCCCTCGGCGAGGTCGTCGCGCGTCAATTCCTTGAACCGGCGCAATTGGTCCTCGCTGAACTCGTCCATGTCACTCGACAACACCGCGTCGAGGTCCTCGTCGTCGAGGCGGAAGCTGCGGTGATCACGCGCTTTCTCCACCACGTTGCGCACGAATCCCGCATTTCCCAGCACGTCGATGCCGCGGATCAGGTCGCCATCGTTCGAGATGTTTTCGTCGTCATAGAACCTGGTGTAGGCCGGCAGCAAGACGTCGACCGCCTCATCGGTGATCACGTCTTCGTTTTCCCGGCCCATCAATTGTGTCAGCGCGATCAGTTCCTTCGGGTTATAGCTGAAGAACTCGATCACCGTCGAAAAACGGCGCCGCAGACCCTGGTTCACCTCCAGCATCTTGTCCATCGCCTTGGCGTAGCCAGCTCCGAAGACCACCAGCTCGTCGCGGTGATTCTCCATGTAGAGCAGCAAGGTGTTGATGATCGCGTTGCCGTAGGCGTCGCCGGTGGAGTAGCCACTCTCGTGCAAGTTGTGCATCTCGTCGAAGAAGACGGCCCCGCCCAGCGCCTCCTCGAGCATCTCCTCGGTGTTCTTTTCCGCGTCGGCCATGTAGCGGCCGAGCAGTTTCGAGCGGCTGGTCTCGACAACCAGCGGCTTGCGTAGCACGGTCAAACCGCACAGCTGCTTGCTGAACGCGCGCGCCACCGATGTCTTCCCCGTACCGGGTGGTCCCAACAACAAGGTGTGCCGTGAGGTCACCGGCACCGGCAGCCCCATTTTGGCGCGGGCCAGATTCACCTTGGTGGTCGACTTGATTAGCTTGATTTCCCGCTTGGCGTGTTCCATGCCGAGCATCGCATTGAGCTCGGCATCCCCTTCGTCCAAGTACTTCTTGGCCATCTCGGCGTGACGCGCGGCCTCGGCCTGTTCGCGGGTCGGTGCGCTATCCGGGTCCCACGGATCCGTCCTGGCCTCAATGGTTTCCGGGTCGGTCAACACCAGCCGGAAGTTGGGATTGTCCAGCGCTTCACGTGCCGGCGTGAACTTCGCATCGCGTGAATACACCTGGCGGAGACACTCGGTGGCCTCTTCTTCGCGGCCCAGGTGCCGCAAACACAGTCCCTTGGTGTACATCGCGACGTTTGTCGCGCCGGGCACCCGGTCGACTTCGATCGCCTCCTGCGCGCGACGGGTCGCCTCCTCGAACACCCCTAGCGAGGCCAGTGCGGTGGTCGCCATGGCCGCACCGGCGGCCTTCAGTTCGGGGTGGCGCCAGGTGGTCCCGGGCGGGAACTGGGTGAGGACATCCGGCCAGCGGCCGGTGCGGAAGTACAGCAGCCCCCGAACGTACTTGAGAAGCTCCTCGTCGAACGGGTGGCGTGGCTCGGTGGAATCCAGCAGCGCCGCCGCTTCCGCGAACCGTTTCGCCTCGGTGAGGGCGGCCGCGTAGGCGGCAGCCAAGGACTCCACGCTGGTGACCGCCAGCTTCAGGAAGATCCCGTCGGAGACCTCGGGCCGAAACTCCAACTCGGACAGGCTCAGTCGACGCATCTCCCAGCCGAACGTCTTGACGGCTTCCCACGCGGCTGTGAGCACATCGATGCTCTGGTCGCCGGCGAGTACCCGTGCCAGCCAGGCGTCGCACATGTCCGGATCGAGCCGGGTGGCCGTCGTGAACATCTGCAACGCCACTTGCGGATTCTGGCTCGGCTGTAGCCCGTTGACCGAAATTCCGGACGCCAGAAGCCCAGCCACCATCGCGTTGCGGGCATCTGCCGCGTCGGCCTGCGGCCGGGTCATCGTGCGGCTTCGGCGAGACCCTGTTGATGGGCTACCGCACCGACCGGAACCAAGATGCCCTCGCCGTCGTCGAGTATCCGACTCGGCATCGGGAGCGGCTTACCCGATGTGGGCGCCGGAAGGCTCGCGGCTACCGCGCCCAGCTGGCGGCCGGTGAGCCGGTTCAGCCCGCTGAACGCCTCTTTACGCAGCCGCTGTTGGCTGTGGTAGCGCACCCAGGCAGCCACGTCGGCTTCCCGACCGTCCGCGATCAGCCGGATCGTCATAACGGTGACGTCGGCATCGGCGAGCCACAGCTCCCCGAGCGTCTCGGTGGTGATGTCGGAAGGTGAAACCCAGAAGCTGGTCACGTATCCGTCGGGGGTCTTCAGGTAGCGCCAGAACGGCCGAATGTGAGCCGGTTGGAGCCCGGCCAGCACGGCATCGTCCACGTCGTTGATCTCGTCGGCGGTCAGTGGACGCGCGGCGCAGCTTCGTCCGTCCAGATGTTGAGCCAGCCGCTCGGTAGCCGCCGCCAAGGTGCAGGCGACGGAATCGCGGGCGGCCACTGCCGCGACGTTGTGCAGTGGGTCCATCCGCAGTACCAGCCAGGTGTGGCGCTCCTCGAGCGGGCGTCGACCGCCGGTGGCGCCGAAATCGTCTTGAACCGCCGATTTGACGCCCTTGTTGCCCAGGCGCGTTCCGACCGAAACGATGTCGACGCTGTCGAGCCGGACATCGAACTGACGTAGCGCCTCGATGACCGCTTCCAGCGGCATAGATGCCGGTAACGCATCCCGATGGCGATGCCGTCCCGCTGATGCTGCTTCGCCGGCCCCTTCGACTGCGATCACGCCGATCAGCTGGCCGTCGTACTCACGCACCCCGACCGTTTCCTTGCTGAAGCGACGGCGGTGATCCATCGCAGGCGTGCAACCGACGGTCAACGCCTCCGGGTCGGCGTACCAATTTCGCACGCGCGCAATCGGTGCCGACGCAACGGGCACTCCCCCATTGGTGACCAGGGCGGCGACTGTCACCACCACGGCAAGACCGACAGCCACCCAGAAGGCCGCGTGACCGTGACCGGCCCGCCAAGACTCCGGCAGATGACTCGCAATCACCAGTAGCGCAACGTCAATGAGAAACACTACGGTGATCCGCGGCCACGACAGGGCCAGCCCGTATTCGCGTTGTGCCTTCATTCCTGTCTCCCGGTCTTTCGCATCAGCAGAGCCGCACCTAACACCAAGCCGGCTAGTATTAGCGCGCCAAGTAGTCCACCAGCGGCGACCCATACCGGCACCATGTCGCGCGGAGTAGGCGCCGGAGGCATCTTCAGTGCTGCCCCCGAGTCTTTCGGCAACACAGAACCTTCGGGTACATCCCAGGTCAGCGCGGCGACCGGGTCGACGACCCCGTAGCCGATCTGGTTGTCCACGCCACGAGCGGGTGCCCTGGCGGTGCGCTGCAACCGGTTGATGACCTGGTGCGCCGACAGTTGCGGATATTTCGCCCGCACCAGAGCCGCCACACCGGACACGATCGCGGTGGAGAAACCGGTGCCCGACGGCACCAGCAACGTGTTGTCCGGACCGTCAATCGCGTTGACCAGGCTGTCATCTCGCGGTGAGAACCCGACGACGTCGGTACCAGGTGCCCCGATTCCCACCCATGGCCCGGCCACGCTCAGTTTGTCCATCGGCGCGCCAGAGGCATTCACGGCGCCGACAGTGAGCACGTAGTCGCTGTACCACGACGGGGTTACCACCGTGGTCACGCCACCCCAGTCCCGAGAATCCTTGGGGTGCAAAGGATCTACCATGGGGTTTTCTTTGCAGTCCCGCTGACTGGTGTCGCCGGCGGCGGCGACGATCACGGCATCTTTATCGACCGCGGCGTAACGCACCGCCGCACCAAGATCTGGCGCGTCGATGACACTGCGCGCGCTCATGCACATCACTTCGGAGATGTTGATTACCCGCGCGCCCATGTTGGCCGCGTGCACGATCGCCCGCGCCATGGTGAAAATGCTGTCCCGCTTCTGCCGCGTCTGCGGGTCCTCGTCACCGGTGTACGCGTCCTTGAGGCTAAACGCCTGGCTGGCCTGGCGGATCGAGATCAACTCCGCGTCGGGCGCAATCCCTACGAACGCGTCCGACGGCCCTTCCGGAGGAGGATCCAGCGGCGGCGGTGCGGCCGGTCGCGGGTAATCGACCGAAATCACATGCCCGCCACGGGAATAGCCGGGCAGCACGGTTGTGCCATGACCGCCGTAGGCCGCACCCGGCGACTTGGGCTCTGCCGCCCCTGGCGACTTGGGTTCTGGCGATGCCGGCGGACCGCCGAATGGAGGGGGTGGTCCCTGCTGCTCCGATGACGGCGGCGGCGCCGGAACCATCGTGATGGTCTGGGGAGGCGGCGGCGCCACGCTAATAGTCTGGGGAGGCGGCGCCGGCGGCGGTGGTTCCCTGGTCGGAACTGGCACCGGTCGCCGCGGCCCCGGTCCGCCGGGGGCCTCGCCACTGGCCGGGGCTCCGCCGATCATCGACGCCACCAGCGTGCCGTGCGCGTCGCAGTCGGACAGGCCGTCGCCGCCCATCACATAGTCGCCGCCGGGAACCAGATGCGGCAGTCTCGGGTGCGGGGTCACCCCGGTGTCGATGACGGCGACTCGCACCCCGCCGCCCCGTCCGAAGCGCCACGCTTCGGGCAGGTTGAGCATGTCCATGTATTTCGGCTGCACCCGAAAGTCGCTGCCAGGCAACACGCCAACCTCGGTGCAGTAGGCATTCTGCTTCATGGGCTGGGGTGGACCGGGCGTGCCGTCCGGTGGTACCGCCGCCGGGTCTATCCCCGGAGGGTCGATCGCGTACGCGGGCGAACCGGACAGCGCTACCGAAGCAACGATGAGCGTGGTGGCAGCCACTGCGGCCGCGCGAAGCGGCCGCAGGTGGCGGCTACCGGTAGCGGATCGCTGCATAGACATTCATCAACCACAATGCCAGCGGGAAGATTGGCATCAGGCAGAGGTATTCGACCCATTCCACCAGTTTGCGGAACAGCGGGCTGTAGATGGTGTTGGGCACCGTCGCCGCGGCGACCAGTCCAGCCGCGGGCAGCAGCACCGCTATGCCCACTCCCACCGACACCGACGCCGCTGAGGACAGCGTCAGCACGTAGCGGACGATTATCGCGGCGACGATCAGGACCGACGTCACCGCCAGGATGATCGCCTGCAAACGGTCGACGTAGGAGCGACCGCGCAGCATCAGGAAGCCGGCAGTGAAAGCGGCCAGCAGCAGCGGCAACCACCGTTGGCCAGCGCGCGGATCGGCCAGGCCCACCAGGGACACGATCGTCAGCACACCCAGACCGACCAGCAAGCCGGTCAGGAACGACCGGGCCCGCTCGGCCCGCAGCACGACTTCTTGGATAGACGCGGGGCCTTCCAGGGTCGGACGGCCGCCGTCAATCGGGTGCACCACGGTGGTCGGCAGATCAGGCCGGGCCTCGAACACCCAGCGGCTGGTGGCAGACGGGAACACCGGCAATCGGATGCCGGACAACCAGCGAGAAAGGGCAGGTGCACTTTGGTAGCCGAACACACAGACCAGCAGTATGCAGGTCAGCAGCGTCACCATGCCGGTGTCAAATGCCATCCGGGCGAGGCTGGCGATCGTCGCCGCCAGGCAGACGGTGACGATGGCGGTGCCGGTACCCAGCCGACGGCCGGTGAACCGCATCGCCAGCATCGCGCCGACACCGGCGACCACGAAACCCAGCACCGCATGCGGTGCGCCGACCGGACCGGGAGGCGCCGCAGCCGCCGCCACCGCAAGTGGCGCCAGCCCGCTCCACATCAAGATGTCGCCCGCGCGGCGATTTTGCACCGTCTTGGCGCGCCCCAGGATCATCAGCGCCGCCGTGATCACCAGCACCGCGATGATCGCGGCGTAGGGCGCCGGGACCCACGATGCGTGCTGCGAGCGGAACCAGCCCAGCAGCCCCGAACCCAACAGCACCCCGGACGCGACCATTGCGGCACCGACCTGGACCGCCACCGTCGGGTTGATCGGAGCGAACCGCTTCCTCAGGCTCACTGACACGGCCGTCGAAATGTGCTCGATGACCTGGGATCGGTGCTCGGTGTCTTCGACGAATCGCAGCCACAGCCGGTCGCCGTCATAGATGTCCTGCTCGGTCAGCGACTGGGCGGCCCGCAGCGGCGTGCCGTCAACCAGGCACAGCGCCCATCTGCCGCGCTGCTTGGCTTCCAATGCCGACAGACCCAGCTCCCGCAGTCGGATGTTGATGACCTTGAGCAACGGGTCGATCATCACCGAGACTGGGGCGTTGGCGTCCAGCAGCACGCCGATTTGGGCGCCCTCGCCGGCGATGATGCCGACAACCGCGGACTGAGGCGACGAGATTGCCTCTGAACCAGGCTGTTGCACCTCGGCTACTGCGGTCATCGTGCCACCCCTCTGTCGACGAATTCTGGGTCCATGTGCCTTGCCTTGCTATTGGTAATTGTGACGTCGCGTCCCAATTGTTGAGCAGATTCTAGAATTATTTTGATGCATCCGCACCAGGAGTGAATGCTGCTCCGAAAATCCTTGGTATGCGGGGTACTTCCGTAACGATTGGTTAAACTCTGCTATGAGTTTTCCACTCGCCGTAGGGAAGAGTCTCTAGGACCGTCTTCACCCCGACCTGGACCAACTGCGGAGTGGCCGGGCAGATGGCCAACCAGGCCTCGTTCGACCCGGCGGTACGCGCTTGCTGGTACATCGCGATGCGCCCACCCGATCCGTCTTTCAGCGAGAGCACCGAGGCGCTGGGCGCCTTGGCGTCGTCCTGGTACTGCCTGGCGTAGACCGCGGCCTCAGCAGCCGGATCTGAGAGCGCCTGTCCCAGCGCGGCCACCGTCGCCGCGCTGATGCCGAGTCGCCGCAGATCGCCGCCCGAGAAGACGTTGAACCCGGAGCTCTGCCAGGCTTTCGTGATCTCCAGCATTTCCTCAAGCGGCACGTTGACCGCGTTGATCGCCGCGGGATCGGCGTGGTGGATCGACTCCAGTGCGTCGAAGAGCAGCGCCGCGATCGAGGCAGTATCCGCGATCGCGACGTCGTCGACGGTGATCTCGTCGCCTACCCGCACCGCCGAGACCCAGTGCTGGCCACGGCGGGCCAGCAGAACCCGGAACTCGTTGTCCGGGATATCGCGGGATCCCACCGGCTCGTCTTCGGCGCCTTCTTCCTTCTCCTTGACGCCGTAGAGCAGCTTGCCCCGGGACAGCAGCGCGACGACTTCCAGATCCGGTGCGGCCAGCACCCGCATCCGGGCCGCGATCGACTCGTCGACCGTCTCGCCCGTCACGATGCCCTGTTCCCGCATGATCGCCATGCCGGGATGCTCGTTCAGCCAGTCCATCGAATCGGTGGAAACGAAAGGCCGGCACCGCAACTCGGGCGCGACGTGGCGAATATCCAGCAACGCCTGCAACATCCAAAGGCCCTCGACGTTGACTGTGATATCGGTGCGGGTTGTTTGATCCATCACTACTCTCGTGTCTCGACGTGCTCGGTAACCGCACGACGCGGCAGCACACCCGGATCGGTGTGCTGCCGCGTCAACGGGTGAATTTTAGGCCCAGCTGCCGCCGACGGCGTTGTCGGTGGAGTTCATGTTGTTCCCCGCCGTTTGCACCTTCTGGCCGTGCTGGTTGGCCTGCTCGTAGATGACCTGGAAGTTACGACCCAACTGGGTGATG
>Ga0209656_10001941_pt1 | contig 13483 bp, 10 predicted proteins | sample BogFormECP12_OM2_FD_188239 | JGI IMG/M metagenome (GOLD analysis project Ga0209656, IMG submission 188239) | Bog forest soil microbial communities from Calvert Island, British Columbia, Canada - ECP12_OM2 (SPAdes) (version 2) | ecosystem: Environmental > Aquatic > Freshwater > Wetlands > Bog ... | reverse complement strand
GTTGCGGGCCGCTGTCGGTTAGATGAAGCGACCTTCGCCGGGATGGGCGGCAAGAAGGAAGATGTGCCGATTCCCGGCCGTTAGTGGGGCCACCACGGAGCGGCTCAATTCGACCCTCAGCGGACCCTTAGTCTTCGCCCTGGGAACCGCTCTTCATGCCCCTTAGGCGACCTTGCCCATACGGCCGGCGAGCGGCCAAGGAGGGAGGAAGCAGTCATTCGTTTCCCCCGCGATTTCTTGGAGGGCGCGTGCCAGATCCGGACGCTTATTGCTGACGAGATTGAGCTAAAATCTAGCGGACTAGGCACTGAGTTCGCCGAGCAGCGCGCTGCCGCTGTGAGGTCGGGGTGTCGAACCCTTTGGTGAGCCAGGTATAGGCCGGCACCAGCAGATCGCGCGCCTGCGGCGAGGCTGAGGCCGGCCCGCGGCTCCCACAGTCTCGCCTGCTGCTCGCCGGCGATGCTCAGCGCTTGGCCATAGCGCTCCTCGGCGGCATCGGCGTCCCGTTGCAGCAGCAGCTGACCCCTGCGCCTGTTCAACTCGGCCGCCAACCACCGCTCTCCAGTCGTGTCGACGATCTGCAGAGCCTTGTCCAAAAAGCTTTGAGCTCTCTTCGACCTGGCCGGCGCTCTCGGACGCCATGGCGAGGAGGGTGGTGATTTGCGGGACCCACGCCTGCGCCCGGGTGGCGCGGTATGCCGTGGCACCCAGCGCAGCGGCGCCATTTCTATTGTTTTGCCGGCTTGAAGCAGATCGTCCCCGAGTAGCGCAACGTCACCTCGCCGTCGCCGTTGATCGCTCCGAAGAAGGTCACGCTTCCCGTAGCGCCGTCGAAGCGCCCGGTGCCGCCGGTGATGGTCATGGGTTCCGTTGCCGCCGCAAGACCCGAGACACTGGTCGGATAAGTGGTGAAATCGGTGTCTGCGACGGTCATCGTGTCACCGGAGGTGGTGACGAAATGTTTCCGAATGTGATAGACGTTGCCGTTGACCGCAAGGATTTGCACGGACACCGCGCCAGCCAGGTCGCCGCTCACCGGACCGACGGCGTCGGTCGGGTCGACAAAATTGGTGAAGACGCTGCCGCCGACCGGCTGGCAGCCGCCGCTGGCGGCTGCCCCAGGCACCGCCGAGAAACCCGACGCCGGCGCCGCCAGAACTGCCATCAATGCCACCCGACAAAGTGTGTTCATTTTCGGTCTCCGTAAGTGAGCGTGTCAGCATGAGTTGCGGAGGAGCACGGCCGCAACGAATCAGATCCGAATCCTTCCGAATCTTTCCGAATCGGTGCAAAATGTCCGCATCCAGAGGCTCTCCCTCGTGGGGGAAGCATGCAGGGGCTCGCTGCGGCCGGCATATTGTCGTTCGCGAACTTTCGCCTCGATCGCCGCAGGGGCGGCCTGTTCAGGCGCGGTGAGGACGGCGCCGAGGTTCTGGTCGCCCTCGGCTCCCGTGCGCTCGACATCCTTACCCTCTTGCTTGACCGAGGCGGCGACTTGGTTTCAAAGGACGAGATCATATCCGCCGTGTGGCAGCGGGCGGTCGTAGAAGACAGCAACCTCACCGTTCACATCGCCGCACTGCGCCGGGCACTCGACAAGGACCGGGCGCAGGGAAGCTGCATCCAGACCCTTGTCGGTCGCGGCTATCGTTTCGTTACACCGGTAACGCGGTCCGCGGCGGGCATCGATTCCGCCACGCTGGGTCCGCACGAGCATCTTGAGCCTTCCTCGCAGGCAAGTGCTAAACCTTCCGTCTTACCCGCGAATATGCGCGGACCCGCGCCGCAGCCGTCATTTGTTTCATCGGCCGAGCGGCGGCAGCTTACGGTTATGTTCTGCGATCTGGTCGGCACGACGGACCTGTCGTTGCAGTTCGATCTCGAGGATCTGCGCGAGCTGCTCACCGCTTATTACAGCGCGGTTGCCGAGATCGTGGCGGGGTTCGACGGCTTCGTCGGCAAGCCCATAGGCGTCGGTGTCCTGGGTTACTTCGGTTACCCGAGAGCGCACGAAGACGACGCCGAGCGGGCGGTCCGGGCGGCGCTGGGCGTGATCGACGCCGTGAACGGACTCGAAGTAAAATCCGTTAAGCTTCAACCGCGCATAGGCATTGCCACCGGGCTGGTGCTCGTCGACGGCCTGTTGGGCGAACCCTCGGCGCAGGAGCAAACGGTCGTAGGCGAAGCGCCAAACCTAGCCGCTCGGCTGCATGCGCTGGCCGAACCGGGCGCCGTGGTGATCGCCGCGAGCACGCGCCGACTGGTCGGCGATCTCTTCGAATATCGGAATCTCAGCGATGCGGAGGGCATAGCCCCGCCGGCGCTAGCCTGGCAGGTGTTGCGTCCTAGTCTCGTGGCGAGCCGCTTCGAGGCATTGCGCGGATCGGCTCTGACCCCGTTGATCGGCCGCGATGAAGAGATTGATTCGCTAATGCGCCGTTGGGAGCGCGCCAAAGCGGGGGATGGCCAGGTCGTCCTCCTCTCCGGAGAGCCCGGCATCGGCAAGTCGCGCATCGTTGCAGTATTGATGGAGCGCCTCCAGGCTGAGCCCCACCTCCGGCTACGCTATTTCTGCTCGCCCTATCACCAGGACAGCGCGCTTTATCCATTCATCGACCAGCTCGGGCGCGCGGCGGGGTTCGCACGCGACGACCCGCCCGCCGCTAAGCTAGAAAAGCTTGCGGACTTGCTAACGGGAGCTGACCCGCCTGACGAGGATGTTGCATTCCTTGCCGATTTGTTATCCTTGCCAGCGTTGCAGCACCGCCCTCTGCCGAGCGTCAACCCGCAACGCAAAAAGGAACGGACACTGGAGGCGCTGCTACGCCAGCTCGAGGGCCTGGCGCGCCGGCGGCCAGCGCTCATCGTTTTCGAAGACGCCCATTGGATCGACCCGACTTCGCGCGAGCTGCTCGACCTCACCGTCGAGCGAGCCAGCAGCCTGCCGGTGCTGCTAATTCTGACGTACCGCCCGGAATTCCAGCCGCCCTGGATTAGCCAGCCGCAGGTGACGACGCTGACACTCAACCGCCTGGACCGGCGTGACCGGACGGCTTTGGCAACACAGACCGCTGGGGGCAAAGCGCTACCCGCTGAGATCGTCCACCAGATCGCCGATCGCACTGACGGCGTGCCATTGTTTGTCGAGGAGTTGACTAAGAGCATTCTGGAGAGCGGCCTGCTGCGGGAGAAGGCGGATTGCTATGTCCTCGATGGCTCGCTACCGCCACTTGCAATCCCTATGACGTTGCAAGACTCGTTGATGGCGCGGCTCGACCGCCTGGGCGAAGTGCGGCTAGTCGCGCAGATTGGCGCCGCCATCGGCCGTGAGTTTTCCTATAGCTTGCTGCGCGCCGTTTCTCGTCTTCCCGAGGATGACCTGCAAGCCTCTCTCGAACGCCTCGTCGCTTCGGAGTTGGTCTTCCAGCGCGGCGTGCCACCCAACTCGGTGTATACCTTCAAGCACGCGCTGGTACAGGACGTGGCGCATAGCAGCCTACTGCGCAGCGCTCGGCGGCAACTGCACGGGCGGATCGCGGAGGTACTCGAAACCCATTTCCCCGAGCTTATGGATACCCAGCCCGAGCTCTTCGCCCAGCATTACACCGAGGCTGGTCTAACTGAAAAATCCATCGCGTCCTGGGGCAAGGCCGGCCATAACTCCACCGCCCGCTCAGCGATGGCGGAAGCGGCTGCGCAATTTCAAAAGGCGCTCGACCAGCTGGCGCTATTACCGGACACCCCCGAACGCCAGCGACACGAGCTCGAATTTTGGGGTGCCCTTGGCGCGGTATTGCTGGCCGCTAAAGGCTTCGCTGCACCCGAAACCGGGCACGCCTATGACCGCGCACGAGCGCTGTGGGAGCAGCTAGGTTCTCCCTCGGAGTCCCTTTACATTCCGTTTGGGGAGTCAGTCTATCGCATGATCCGCGGAGAACTTAATCTCGCGGAGCGCTTAGACGAGGACCTGCTACGTCTGAGTTGTCAGCGCAATGATTTCGGGGGGCTGATTCTGGGTTGCGCGTCCTCCGGACGAAGGCTGATGTCTGTCGGCAAGTTTGCGTCATCGCGATCGCATTTGGAGCAGGTGGGTGCGCTTTACGATCCAATTTCCCATGGCTCGCTCGTCCAGGCGGCTGGAGTACACCCGCAGGTTGTATCACTAGGTTTTTTGAGCTTCGACCTTTTCTGTCTCGGTTTTTCGGGCCAAGCATTGGCGCAAGGCAGCGCGGCGATCGCAGAGGCTCGGAGGCTGGCTCATCCACCGTCTTTGGCTTTGACCTTGGGTTGCGGCAACAGGTTGCTTTCACTTGTTGGAGATGTCGTAGTCCTCGGTGAGTGGGCACACGAACTTGTTGCGATGGCGACCGAGCGGGGTTTCCCTTATTGGCGTGCTCAAGGAACGATCTTTGCGGGATGGCTCAAGGTTAGAACTGGCGAAGCGGTCGAAGGGATATCGCTCCTCCGCAGCGGTTCTACCGCGTTCCGCGCGACCGGAGCGGAGCTATGGGCTCCCCATCACAATGCCCTCTTGGCCGAGGCATTTGAAATCGCGGGGGAAATCGGAGAGGCGGTTACCTTGTTGGACGATGCCTTGCAGATCGTAGAACGGACAGGGGAGCGCTGGCTTGAGGCGGAGCTGAATCGAGAGAAAGGCCAGCTGGTGCTGCGGCAGGGGCATCCGGTGGCTGCTGAGGGATTGTATCGCAAAGCGCTGAGCATTGCCCGCAAGCAAGGGGCCAAGCTCTGGGAATTGCGCGCCGCCGTGAGCCTAGCCCGGCTGCACCGCGACCAGGATCGCCGTGCCGAAGCGCACGATCTTCTTGCGCCGGTCTATGGCTGGTTCACCGAAGGCTTCGACACGCCCGACCTGAAAGAAGCAAAGGCACTGCTAGACGCGCTCGATGCGTAGCCGATTACATTTTTGGCGCTCATAATCTCGCCGGCAGACAAGGTCCGGATGTGCCACATCGCCGATAATGTGTTCACCGGGTCGAAGGTCCGCTAATTCGTGGACCTGTCCGCTGCACCTCGCCTCAGCTCAGCGACCGCTTACGGCGCTACCTCGCCGTTGGCGCTTGCTCCGGCGAAGGTCCCTTGTCCACCCATTGCGGACCTCGGCCGCTCTTGCGAGCTCGTCAGCGCGGTCGGCGCTTTGCTCGACGACGCGAAACGGGATAAGCCGCGAGGCGCGCCAGCGCGCGGCGGCCGTCGGCATCGCAACCAGGCTCGGCACAGCTTCCAGCGACCGGCATCACCGCCTATCTCAAGAACGGCGGGACGCTCGAAAAAGCCGCGGCGAAAACCATGACTCGAGGCGCACGACGCAGCTCTATGACCGCCGGCGCGATGAGGTCAGCCTAGACGAGGTCGAGCGGATCGTGATTTGAAGTTCGCCTTTACGGCGAAAACCCTGCCCGGCGGCTAGGTGCCAGTGCGAGATCGGCAATGACTACCAACCGCGCGACGCCGCGCATCACCATTTGCGGCATCCTGGAACTCGGCGAGCACTCCGCCGCTGGGGTCACCCATGTGCTGTCGATCCTGGGCCCGAACGGTCACGACCCGCCCGAGCTCGCCGAATTTGCGCCGCACCGGCGGCTCGTCCTGCGCTTTCATGACGTGATCGAACCGCTCCCCGACCAGATCGCCCCGACCCGCGCCGATGTCGAGCGCCTCCTGGTCTTTGGCCGCGAGGTCGGCGAGACGCCCGACGCCCATCTTCTCGTGCACTGCCGCGCCGGGGTGTCGCGCTCGACCGCAGCGGCGACGCTGATCATGATGCAGGCTAATCCCGAGTTGCCGGCGAGCGCTGCGCTTGAGGCGGTCGCGGCGCTGCGGCCGCGCGCTTGGCCCAACCTGCTGATGCTCGAATTCGGCGACGCAGTCTTGGGCCGCAACGGCGAGATCGTCGCCGCCGTCGGTGCGATCTACCGGCGCGTCCTGGCGCGCGATCCCGAGTTCGGTGAGCAGATGATCGACGCCGGCCGCCGCCGCGAGGTCAGCGTCGCGCTTCGCGAGGACCGGGGCTAGCTAAAGCTGGCGTTGCCGTCAGGGAACTCGCGGCGGCACTCCCCGAGCGACCCGAGTAAAGGGCCGGAACGGCACCTCCGAACGCGATAAACCCGATTATCACGTGGGGGATCAGGCGCCCGGTGCTTGTGGCGGTCTCGGCCCACGGCCGCTATTATCGTAGGGTACACCCCACTATGATGCCCACTCCAATAGTGGGCATTATTTTTGGTTGACCTGAAGCCGACCCTGCATCTTAATCCCGGAGCAGGATACCGGGAGATCGTCCGATGAGCGAGGCGTTGCTCCGCGACATCGCCGAATACTGTCGCGGCGCCGGCATTGCGGAATCGACGTTCGGGCGTCTCGCCGTGAACGACGGTAAGCTCGTCGGCCGGCTGCGTCTCGGCGGCCGCGTCACGACCGATACCGTCGAACGCGTGCGCGCCTTCATCGCCCGCGAGCCGCACCCCGCTGTCAACGGCATGCCGATCAACCTGCCGGTGTCTCTGGCGCCGCCCACGGCGGAGGCTGCCCACAATTTCCGCTTTTATGACAACCGCCAGAAATACCTGCTGTTTGTCACAACCTGCAGCGAGAAGCAGGTGATCGCCCAGCGCGTTGGCCTGGAGCTGGCCAACATCCATCCGCGCCCGCCGGCGTTGCGCGTGTTCGACGCCGGCATGGGCGACGGCACGGTGCTGGCGCGGACGATGCGCGCGATGCACACCCGCTTCCCGACCATGCCGTTCTACATCGTCGGCAAGGAGTTGAGCGTCGAGGACGTGCGGCTGGTGCTCGAAAAGATGCCCGATCGGTTGTTCGAGCATCCCGCGATGGTGCTGGTCATCACCAACATGTTGTACTCCGAGGCGCCGTGGCTAAAGCCCAACTCGGTGACCTCGGCCACCAGCCTCGTCTGGCACGAACTCTCGCTGACCGGCAACACGGCGCACGAATTCGAGGCGCAGATCACCGACCTGCAGCCCTTTCTCGCCGAGCATTGGCGCGCCCGGGTCGGCGGCAATACCGGCAACCCGATCTATGAAAAGCCGGTCGTGCTGGTGATCTATCGCGACGACCATAAGTTCCTGTTGGACCAGGTGCGCCCGCGCCGCGGCTTCACCAATGCCGAATACGATCTGATAATCGCCTCGCAGCCCTATCGCGCCCGCGCCCCGATCGAGTTCAAGGCGAAGAGGGTCGTCGCTCCGCTGGCGCGCAGCTTGGCACCCGGCGGGCGGTTGATCGCGATCCACTCCTACGGCCACGACCCGGGGCTGGAGGTCATCCAGAAGGTCTGGCCCGGCGAGAACCCGTTCACCACCGACCGCCACGCCTTATTGCGCACGACCAAGGCGGAGCTCGGGAGCGCCGGGCGCGAGCTCAATTTCGGCGCCTATGCCGACGGGCGCGCGCTGTTTCGCTACGACATGCATACCTTGCCCAGCGAAATCAGCGAGACGATCGGCACCTCGACCCTGTTCGCAGCCTGGAACGCCGCCGTCTATGTCGCGCAAGTCGAGGACCAGCGCCTCTCGGAGGCGATCAGCAGCGGCGCCTACCTCGAGGCGACCAAGGAGGTGCTGCGCGTCCATGGCGGGCTGTGGTTCTGGGACGAGTCCTACGTCATTTCGCGCAAGCGGGGTTTGGGCTGATGAACGCCGCGATCAAAGAACCGCGTGCGGCGCCCGATCTCGCGCGGCATCGGGCGACCGAGCTGGTTGCCGCGTGCTCGATCGAAATCTCGCCGCGCGACGACTTCGCCGGAGAAAGGCTGCGCGAGCTTCTCGATCCCGGCAGGACCGTGTTCGTCAATTACCCGGGAAGTGTCACCCATCACGACGTCGTCGCCGCCTGTGCCCGGCTGCGGCGTGCCGATTTCGACCCGGTGCCGCATATCGCGGTGCGCCGGCTCGCGAGCTTTACGCAGGCCAGCGACTTCGTGCAGCGTGCCGTGGCCGAGGCGGGCGTGCGAGGCGCCTTGATCATCGGTGGCGACCCTGACCATCCGGTCGGTCCGTTCCCCGACGCCTACGACCTCCTGGCGTCCGGCCTCCTCGAGCGCCACGGCGTGCGCGAGGTCGCCTTTGCCGGCTATCCCGAGGGCCACCCGAGGATCGCCTCGCGCACCCTCGACGAGGCGTTGCGGGCCAAGGTGGCGTTGGCGCGGCGGCAGGGCCTGGATGTGTCGCTGGTGACGCAGTTCGGCTTCGACGCTGCGCCGATCCTGCGCTGGATCGCCGCCCTGCGAGCCCAGGGCATCGTCTGCCCGGTCCTGGTCGGCATCGCCGGGCCCGCCACCGTCGCGACATTGGCGAAGTTCGCGGTACGTTGCGGCATCGGCGCGTCGTTGCGCGCGCTCGCCCGCGGGCACACCGCCTTCGCGCGGATCCTCGCCGAAGCCGGGCCGGACACCTTGATCGGCGCGCTGGTGGCGGAGGAGGATTCCTGCCGGCCGATCGACGGCCTGCACGTCTTCACTTTTGGCGGCATCCGCCGCACCGCCGAGTGGATTCACGCGGCCGGCGTAAACGGAGCCGTCTGAATCTGTCCGAGGCGGAGCGCGACGACCCTTCGCCATTTCCGTGTCAAGATCGACGCGTATCTTATCCGGCAGGATGACCGCGGCTGAGCCTCGTCGAGCCGCGTCAGAGAACCAATTCCCGGTTATTTCCCGGTTACGTCTTTTGGTTCCCGGTTTTCAACAAACGAATTCCCGGTTTGTCGAAACCGGCAATGGGTTCGTAAGTATCTGATATGAAAGGTGTTGTCGACAATGGCGCAATCGATTTAGCGGGTAAATGGATTTTTTTACCCGGTTTTTCCCGTGAGAACCGGGAAAGTCGGTATCAAGGGCTTTGGTACCGGCATCGGGGCAATCGGGTCATTTGTCGAGCCAGACGTCCTCCATGCGCCAGCCGTTGTAGATGCTGTTGACCATGATCGTCAGGCCCTTGACATAGGGCTGCCAGCAGGTCGCGGCCCGGTAATAGAAGATGATCGGGCGGGCGCCATCCTGCTGCAGCCGCCGGTCGATCTCCCACACTAGCCGCTGGCGCTTCTCGCGATCGGGCTCCATCGATTGCTGGTCGATCAATTTGTCGATCTCCGGGTTGCAGTAGCGCGTGACGTTGAGATCCGCCCCACACACATAGTTCGTGTAGAAGATCGGGTCGGGATCATCGATGGCGCCGGCGCCGAGGTTGAGGCCGACGACGTAATCCTTGCGCAATAGCTTGGGCAACCAGACGGCGGTGTCGACGGGGTCGAGCTCGCCATTGATGCCTATCGTCTTCAACTGGTCGATCAGGATGATCGCCGGGTCGCGAGAGATCGGGATGTTGCGGGCCGATACCTTGACCGCGAGCGGATGGTCGGTCCCGAAGCCGAGCTTCTCCATGATCCCGCGCGCCTCGGCTCGCCGCTTTTGGATGTCAGGATCGTAGCCCGGCAAGTCTTTCAGCAGCTCCGGCGGCAAGCCCCAGAGCCCGGCGGGCGGCGGTAGCAGGGCACCGCCGATATCGCCTTGTCCTTCGTCCAGGATGTCGATGAAGGCGTTGCGGTCGAGGCTTAACGCCATCGCCCGGCGGATCTCCGGGTTGTCGAAGGGCGGGATCTCGCGGTTGACGATCAGGTGTCGCTGGGCGTTGAGCGGCGCCACCTCGCAGACCGCTCGCGGCGCCTGGGCCTTCAGGTCCTTGAGCAACGGAATCGCGACATCATAGGGCCAGGTCATGTCGAACTTGCCGGCAGCAAAGCCGAGGATCGCCGTCGACCGGTTCCCGACGATCGTCCATTCGATGGCGTCGAGGTAGGGCCGGTCCTTCTTCCAGTAATCGGGATTGCGGCTGACCCTGATGGTTTCGTTGGGTTTGAACACGACGAATTTGAACGGGCCGGTGCCGATCGGATGCGCCCGCATGTCGCGCGGCGGGACGTGGCAGGGATAGACGGGCGCCAGCCCGGACGCGAGCAGGGCGAGCAACGCCGGCTGCGGCCGCTTCAGCTGAAACGTGACCACAAAATCGCCGTTTGTGGTCACCGCTTCGACGTTTTGGTACCAGGCTTTGCGGGGATTGATCCGGAGCTTCTCGCTCGACTTGCCGGTCAAGAGGTCCCAGGTGCACTTGACGTCATCGGCGGTGAACGGTCTGCCGTCGTGCCACTTGACGCCTTGGCGAAGGCTAAAGCTGAGCTCTTTCCCGTCTTCACTCCACGACCAGCCGGTCGCGAGCTCCGGGACGATCGCTTGCAGGCTGTTCTGCGGCACCTGCTGGTCGTAGAGCAGGAGGTTGTTGAACACCCCCATCATCGGCATCGAGGTCGACAATGTCGCTTCCTCGAGGATCGACATGCTCGCCGGGCTGTCGCGGTGGTAGATTTTCAGAGTGCCGCCCGGCTTCTGCGCCAACGCGGAATTGGCGGCACCAAGGTCCGACAGCAGCAAACCGGCTAGCATGATCGCGCGAATCGTCATTTGCACCGTCCGCCCTCGCATAGCCGGTTGCCGCAGCTCCGAAGGTTACCATGTTGGGTCGACGATGATCGCGGAACTCGAGGCAAAGCGCACGCGGCTCGCCGCCGTCGGGCGCGAGCTGGCCGAGCTCGGCGCGCGGCACGACCTGGCCATGTCGGCTTTCAAATTCGACGAGGCGCGCGAGCTGCAGCAACGGATCGCGGTGCTCGAACGGGAACGGGCCGAACTCGTTGACGCACTGCCCGCGCCCGCTCCGCCGCCTCCCGCGGCACCCGCGCCGGCCATGGTCCGACATCGGCGCGTGGCGCGCCGCCGCCGGCCGCTCCGCCGTTAAATCATTCCTCAGCGCCAGAGCTGGCGGCTGGCGAGTGCTGCACCTTGTGCCAAAGCTTCGAGCTTGGCCCAGGCGATGTCGGTATGCACGCGGCCGCCGAGCCCGCAATCTGTCGAGGCGATGACCCGCTCGCGGCCGACCAAATTGGCAAAACGCAGAATGCGATCGGCGACGAGCTCGGGGTGCTCGACGACGTTGGTCGCATGACTGACGACCCCCGGCAGGATCAGCTTGCCGTCCGGCGGTTTGACGTCCTGCCAGACCTTCCACTCGTGCTCGTGGCGGACATTGCCCGCCTCGAACGAATAGGCGTGCGCGTTGATCGCCAACATGACCTCGACGATGTCGCGCATCGGTATGTCAGTCGTGTGCGGGCCGTGCCAGCTGCCCCAGCACAGATGGAAGCGGATGCGTTCCTGCGGCAGTCCCCGGATCGCGTGATTGAGCGCCTCGACCCGGACCATCGTGAACTTCTTGTAGTCCTCGATGGAAGGCTCGGGATTGATCAGATCCCAATTTTCGGCGATTGCCGGATCGTCGAATTGCAGGACGAGGCCCGCATCGAGGATCGCCTTGTACTCCTCGCGCATCGCTTCGGCGCAGGCGTAGATGAACTCCTCGTCGGTCTTGTAGTAGGCGTTGCCGATCCGCGAGCAGCTGGCGGGCCCGACCGAGGTCATGAAGCCCTCCTCGACCCCTGCGGCGGCGAGCGCCGCCTTGAAGTTGGCGATGTCGGCCTTGATCGCGTCGTGCCCGATATAGGTCAGTGGCCCGACGCAGGTCGGTGCCGCCGGCCGGGGCCCGATCGAGGTCCCGGAATCCGGGTCGGCATAGGCTACGGCGAACCGCGCCCGGTCGCGGCGATCGGCGAAATTCGTCAATACGACCTCGCCCGGGCGAGAGCGGCGCGACGTCACGTCGTATTGGCTGGGCCCACCGAACTCGAGCCCGCCCAGACGCTGGAAGGAGTAGCTGCGCCACGCACCGTAATTGACGCGCTGCCCCATCGACTTGCCGAATTCGCCGTCACCGGGGATGTCGATGCCGACTTCTTTTTGATGGCGCGCAACGTCGCCCACCGCCGCGCGCAGCTTCTGCTGGAATTCGTGCTCGTCGGTCACCCCGCCAGCCTCGCGGGCGCGGTTCGCCGCGATTAGATCGTCGGGGCGCGGCAGGCTGCCGGCATGGCTGGTGAGGATGCGATCCGAGCTGGTTCTCATGATCCGCCTCCCCAGAGCCGGCGGCTGGCCAAGGCCGCACCTTGCGCCAGCGCTTCGAGCTTGGCCCAGGCGATGTCGGGATGGACGCGACCGCCGAGCCCGCAATCGGTCGAGGCGATGACCCGCTCGCGGCCGACGAGATTTGCGAAGCGCAGAATGCGCTCCGCGACGAGGTCGGGGTGCTCGACGACGTTGGTCGCGTGACTAACGACGCCGGGCAGGATGATCTTGCCGTCGGGTAATTTGGCGTCCTGCCACACCTTCCATTCGTGCTCGTGGCGAACATTACCGGCCTCGAACGAATAGGCGCCGGCATTGACCGCCAACATGACATCGACAATGTCGCGCATCGGAATGTCCGTCGTGTGCGGCCCGTGCCAGCTGCCCCAGCACAGGTGAAAGCGGATGCGCTCCTGTGGCAGGCCGCGCACCGCGTGGTTTAGCGCTTCGACCCGAACCATCGTGAATTTCTTGTAGTCTTCGACACTGGGCTCGGGATCGATCATGTCCCAGCCGGTCGCGGTCGCCGGATCGTCGAGCTGCAGGACGAGCCCGGCATCGAGGATGGCCTTGTACTCCTCGCGCATCGCCTCGGCGCAGACGTAAAGGAACTCCTCGTCGCTCTTGTAGTACGTGTTGGGAATTCGGTAGGCGCTGCCCGGGGCGACCGCGGTCATGAACCCCTCTTCGACCCCGTGTGCTTGCAGCGCCGCCTTGAAGTTGACGATGTCAGCCTTGATCGCCTCGTGACCGGTATAGGTCAGCGGGCCGGTGCAGATCGGGCCGGTGGTGGGCCGCGGCCCCATGAAAACGCCTGAGACAGGATCCGCGTAGGCCGCGGCGAACCGCACCCGGTCCCGCCGGCTGGCGGCATTGGTCAACACGATCTCACCGGGATGGGCGCGCCGCGGCGTCATATGGTCGAGGCTCGGCCCGCCGAGCTCGAGCCCACCAAGGCGCTGAAACGCATAATTCCACCAGGCGCCGTAATTGACCCGGCTCCCTACCGACTTGCCGAACTCGCCGTCGCCCGGGATGTCGATGCCGAGCGCCTGCTGATGACGCACGACGTCGCCTACCGCCGTGCGCAACGTCTGCTGAAATGCATGCTCGTCGGTCGTCTCGCCGGCTTCGCGGGCGCGGTTCGCCTCGATCAGGGCATCCGGCCGAGGCAGGCTCCCGGCATGGCTTGTCAGGATGTGGTCGGAGCTCGCCCTCATGACCGCGCCCCCCAGAGCTGCCGGCTCGCCAGTGCCGCACCCTGCGCCAGCGCCTCGAGCTTGGCCCAGGCGATGTCGGGATGCACGCGCCCGCCGAGCCCGCAATCGGTCGAGGCGATGACCCGCTCCCTTCCGACCAGATTGGCGAAGCGCAGAATGCGTTCGGCGACGAGCTCGGGGTGCTCGACGACGTTGGTCGCGTGGCTGACGACGCCGG
>Ga0209656_10001940_pt1 | contig 13483 bp, 14 predicted proteins | sample BogFormECP12_OM2_FD_188239 | JGI IMG/M metagenome (GOLD analysis project Ga0209656, IMG submission 188239) | Bog forest soil microbial communities from Calvert Island, British Columbia, Canada - ECP12_OM2 (SPAdes) (version 2) | ecosystem: Environmental > Aquatic > Freshwater > Wetlands > Bog ... | reverse complement strand
ATGCGGCGCGCGTTCTCGGGATTGCTGAAGTCAACCGACGGCTCGTTCTTGAATTGCGTGGGAATGTTGCCGTCTCTTAGACCTTCGCGGGTGGGGGCAAGTGTGGTAGCCATAAATGAGTCCTCTCAGAAAGGTGGTTCTTGGTAGATGCCGTATGGTGCGGCGGGATTCGGGTGCGCCCGGCAGCGCCTGCCCAAGCCATGATGATAAGCCCGGCGAGCGGCTTTGTCGCGGAACAAGTCTCACCACAGAGGCACCGAGGTACAGAGAAGTCTTTGTTCTCGGTGTGGTGTCATTGTGTGGTGTCATTCTGAGCGAAGGCGGCTTGCCGTTGGCCGCCGGAGTCGAAGAACCCCTACTGTGACGGTCCCTACCCCTCCCCTGCGATTCTTTGGAATCAGCGGGTTACGCGGAATCTACTGCTAAACTATTGAGCTCAAAAAGCTTATCGTAAAATATTGATTTATAGGTACTTACACCCCCAACGTTGAAACTTAGCGGGCCCTATGGAGAGCTGTGTACTGATCTATCTCCGCCCGACAACTGATAACTGGCTACTGACAACTGCACTTCAAAAGGGCCTGCACACTGCGTGCGGCCGCCGAAGACACACAATAACCCTGTCCTCGCTGTAAGAAATACCGCACTTGGCCTTGACGAGCAAGTACACAGGTCACGTTTGCAGGTGATGCCGCACAAAATCCCCACCCAAGCTCAAGGCTTGGCGTGTCCCAAAAATCTGTTTGACCAAAATATGGGTCGCTTTACTCCCGCTGTTTGGGGGATGTGAGCCGGGACACGGTCGACACGCGTTCAGCTTCGGCCTGAGGATCGACTTGCCTTATCTCCCAATGCCGTCCCTGCAAAGCGTTGTTGAACTCTGCTGCATGAAGCATTTCCTCAATTGTTCTTGCATCGCTTGGCGCTTTCATTTGGTTCAGCTTTTCCAGTTCCTCCAAAGACCTATGAAGGTAATGCGAGGGAACAACATAGCTGATGTTGGTTGGGACGGTGTACAAATCCTGGTTCCGGAGAGTCTCCCGAGGGTCGTTCAAGCCGGCGTAAAGCACACCGACGACCTCGCCAGATTCACTCAAGAATACGGGGGAGCCACTGGCACCGCCTTGCACCATTATGTTGACAGCGTAGGCGTGTGGGGTAGGGCACGGGAACGGAAGGACCGCGCTAATGATCCCGCGCTGAAGGGTAGGGGTCAATTGATGAATCCATCCTGGTGCCGTAAGTGCATCGGTACCCATCGGGAAGCCAGCGGTGGCTACTTCCGTCCCTTCTTCGATTACGCTCCCGTCGTCGAGCGTTACAACGGGAAGCCCTCGAGCTTTCACGCGAACGAACGCAAGATCAGGACCAGCTTTTGGGCCATAATACGCTGGCCCTCCCGGAGAAAACTGCTCAATGCCCGCGCAGCCGAGAATCTCTAAAGGTATTTCAACCATCCCTTTGTCGATCAGTGTGAGCATGAGGCAACGAACAGGCCAGTCGTCTCTCGGGGCATTCGGAGGGACAGGCATGCGAGTAAATGCTCTGATCACGTGAGCGTTTGTTGCGATCACGCCATCCTCGCGCACGACGAAACCAGTGCCTATGATTGGCGGAAACTGTGGGGGAGCGCTCTGATCAAAAACGGGCACATACTTCGCGACGAACGCTACGATGGTGTTCTTGACGAGTTTGTACGAGGAACTAATTCCCATTGCTTTTAACGGCCGGGTGCCCACCCAAGCTTCTGTTGCTTGGGTGGGGTCGTTCCGCAACTTTCAACCCGCTATCCTGGCAGGTTTATGGCGCTGGCGCAGAGAATTTCGCTCTTGCGCCCATTTGGCCGAACTGATTTCTTCCGCCGGGCCGGAATTGAGACCGTCTAACAGAGCGGTCTCCAGCCTTTCCCGCGCCTGGCGCTTGCGGTCGTCGCGGATCAGACCGCGGATGTACTCGCTGGGCGTACTGTAACCTTCCGCAACCGCCTGGGCTTCGACATACTCCTTGAGGACTTTGGGAAGGGAAACGTTGAGGGACGTCACTTCCATGACGGAAGCCTAAGACTCCTGGCAGTTTCTGTCAATAGTTGTCATGAACTCAGGCGTCTCGGGCGGCCGAATTCCTGTCACAACCCCATGTACTCGGGGTGGTAGTCCTTCCAGATGCCGGTGCCGGCGGAGATCTGGCGGACGGGAACATCTTCGGCGTGCTTGGCGGTGCGGACCCACTCCCAGGCCTGCAGGATTTCCGACTCGTCGAAATAGTGGGTCTCGGACTGGAGCACGGCCGCGCCCGCGGTAAGGATGGCCATGGTCTCTTCCCATTTGCCCGCGCCCACCACCGCCATGCGCGCGATGTGGTCGGTGTGCTTCTGCAGGAAGCGCATCTCATCCCAGCGCGCCGCCAGTTCGGCGCCATGCATCGCGGAGAGGTCGGCGAGAATGCCGATGGGCTTGTGCTTGCGCTCGGCGAGCAGGTACCCGATTTGCGGCTCGAAGCCCTTTATGTCTTCGGCGGTCATTTTGCCGGTGACCTTGAAGCCGATGACGCCGCCTGAGCTCTCTTTGAGTCGTTCGATCATGCTGTGCGTGCTCCTGAAGTCCGGGAGCCGCGCCCCGGTGTATTAACGTCCCTGGACGCGGGCCGGAAGAGTCTGTGCGAAAAACTGTGCCGCCGCTACGGGGCTCGGGTCAATTTCCCACGTTACCCAGCACTCCGCCTGCGGCTCCGTGCTGGGCTAAACTGAGCCGCCCCTTCGGGGCTGGTTTCTTGAAACTTCATTCCACTGCCGCAATCAAAACGTATTTCTCATGCAGACTCTCGCGCCCCGAGCTCACTTCACCGCCGCCGCTGCGCGGCTCATTCCTCCGCTTGCTGAGGCTTTTGTTCCACCGGCGAATCGCATTTCCAGTCACGACACAGTGCCTGAAGGCCTGCTCTACCACCTGTGTTGCGCGAAACGGCAGTATATCCCACCCGGCTGAGGCGTCCTCGTCCCACGCCAGCCGCCGATTGTTGTATCTTGTCCTGAGGCGAACACCATGACACAAACAGCTGTCCTCGGCGGCGGATGCTTCTGGTGCGTGGAAGCGGCGTTCAACCAGTTGCAAGGTGTGCAAAGAGTCGTTTCCGGCTACATGGGCGGGCACGTGAAGAACCCCAGCTACGAGCAGATTTGCGGCGGCAAGACCGGTCACGCCGAGGTGGCGGAGATCACTTTCGATCCGGACGTGATCAGCTACGAAGACCTGCTGGAAGTCTTTTTCACCGTACACGATCCGACCACGCTCAACCGCCAGGGCAACGACGTCGGCGAGCAGTATCGGTCGGTCATTTTTTACCGCGATGAAGAGCAGCACAAGGCTGCGGACAAGGTCATTGCCGAGCTGACCAAAGAGCGCGCCTTTGCCGACCCGATCGTCACCACGGTCGAGCCTGCCTCCACGTTCTACCCCGCCGAGGAGTACCACCAGAATTACTTCAAGAACCATCCCTACCAGCCGTATTGCATGTTCACGGTCTCGCCCAAGGTGAAGAAGATTCGGGAGAAGTTTGCGGCGAGGCTCAAGGCCGCCGTCTAGAGCGGGCGCTTCATTCAGCGGCGGAACCCCGGAGGGCGCAGGGAGCCCAGCGCCGTCGGCCCGGAAATCTTAGCCCAGCGCTTCATGAAGGCCCGCTCTACCGGCGAAATATCTGTGATGAGAAGCAAACGGAGACAGTACTTCATCAACGGTAGCGAAACGGCAAAGAGCGAACCGCAACAGCGTCCCGCGTTGACCGACCTCTTCTGCTTCACGTAACCTTGAACGTTAGCACCCAAGATAATCATGAAGACTGCCGAAATGACCTCCCTCCGGCTCCACCACCCCAACTCGCGCAAAGGCGGCGCGAGTCGGGGGCCCCGGGTCGCCGAGGACATCACCGAACTGGTCGGCGAAACTCCAATTCTTCACCTTCGGAAAATCGTTCCACCGGACGCAGCCGACGTCTATGCCAAGCTCGAATACTTGAATCCGGGCGGCAGCATCAAGGACCGCGCCGCGCTGGGCATGATCATGAAGGCGGAGAAGTCTGGAGCCCTGAAGCCCGGCGCAACCATTTTCGAGGCCACGGCCGGCAACACTGGCGTTGGGCTTGCGCTGATCGGCTCCGGTCGCGGGTACAAGACCGTGCTCGCAGTGCCGGAAGGTTTCTCGATCGAGAAGGTGACGCTGATGGAAGCTCTCGGCGCCGAGGTGGTTCGCACTCCGCAGGCGGAGGGCATGCTGGGCGCCATCCGCTACATGAAAGAGCGCGCCGCGAAGACCCCCAATTCTTTCGTCGCCGGTCAATTCGAGAACCAGGACAACCCCGACTTCCACTACGAGACCACGGCGCGCGAATTCTACGACCAGCTTGCGGGACAAGTCGACGCCGTTGTCATCGGCTCCGGAACTGGCGGCACCTTCACGGGCGTGGCGCGCTATTTCAAGGAGCGCAATCCCAATGTGCTGGGCATCGTGGTCGAAACCCAAGGCTCGGTGCTGGGCGGTGGCCCCGCGGGCGAGCATGAAGTGGAAGGCATTGGCGCAAGCTTCATTCCCAAGACATGCGATTTGTCGCTGGCGGATGAGATCATCGCCGTCGGCGACCACGATGCCTTCGACATGGTGAAGAAGTTGGCTGCCATCGAGGGAGTGCTGGCAGGATCCAGCGCCGGCGCCAACGTTTTTGCGGCCATCGGCATTGCGCGACGTTTGGGGCCGGGCAAACGCGTGGCGACGCTGATACCCGATTCCGCCGAGCGGTATTTGTCGAAAGACATTTTCCACTTCAGCGAAAAGCATTAGCCGTGGAGTTGCGCAGTTGAGCCTGCATCCGTAGGGAGGACGCGGAGGCGTCTCGTCGGCTGGGCAGGCACAGCAGGGGAGCGCAGATCAGGAGAAGACATAACGGTATAATCGCGCCATGGCTGACCATGTAATCCACATCTCGGAAGAAGAAGCCGCCAGCGATTTCGCCTCGGTGCTGGCCCGCGTCCGTGCAGGCGCGGAAGTCGTGATCGAGAGTTCGAGCGGCAAGCTGCCGGTCGCCGTGGTCCATTTGCCGGGCCCGCCCCGCCGCACCATCTCCGAGTGCATTGCGCTAGCTAGAGAACACGAGCAAGAGACGGGAGGATCCCCGGTCCTTGACCCGGATTTTGCCGCCGATGTGGAGGAGATCATCCGTAACCGCAAACCCTGGAATCCGCCGGCATGGGACTGATCCTGGATTCCAGCGTCGTGGTCGCCGCCGAACGGCGCGGCCACAACGTCCCAGATATCTTCGAGCAGATACGGTCCGCCTACGGCGAAACCGATGTCGGTCTCTCAGTCGTCACCATTGCCGAGCTGGTGCATGGAGCCTATCGCGCCCGGGCCGACGCTGATCGCCTCCGACGGTTGGCCTTTGTCGACGAGCTTTGCCGCGATGTCCCAATTCATTCCGTGACTCTGGAGATCGCCCGCAGCATCGGTCGTATCGAGGGCCAGCAGGCCGCCAAAGGCATCTCCCTTGCCTTCGAAGACCTGGCTATCGGAGTGACGGCCCTCGAACTTGGATTCGAGGTGGCCACACTCAACGTGCGCCACTTCCAGATGATCCCCGGCCTGAATATCGTCTCTCAGGGTGGTCCACGGTTCAAATAGCGCTTATGTCCAAGAAGAACATCGCTGGTTTTTCTACTCGCGCCATCCACGTCGGCAACGAGCCCGATCCCTCCACGGGCGCCGTCTCTCCTCCGATTTTTGCCACATCAACCTACGCTCAGGAAGAACTGGGCGTGACCAAAGGCTACGACTACTCGCGTGGCGGCAACCCCACGCGCACCCGGCTGGAGCAAAACCTAGCATCCCTGGAGGGCGGCATTGCCGCGCCGGTGTTCTCCAGCGGCATGGCTGCCGTGGTTGCGATGTGCCAGCTCATGAAGTCGGGCGAGCACATCGTCGCCTCAAACAATCTCTACGGAGGCGTGCCGCGACTCTTCAACCAGATCATGGCGAACTTCGGCCTCGAGTTCACGTACGTAGACACGGCCGATCCGCGCAACGTTGAGCGCGCCATCCGCAAGAACACGCGCTATGTGTATATCGAGACGCCGACGAACCCGCTAATGGGGCTCACCGACATCGCGGCGGTCAGCGCGATCGCCCACAAGCGCGGCTGCGAGGTCGTGGTGGACAACACCTTCATGTCGCCGTACTTCCAGCAACCCATCAAGTTTGGCGCCGACATCGTGATGCACTCGACCACAAAGTTCCTCAACGGCCACAGCGACGGCCTCGGCGGTGTGATCGTCTGCACCAAGCGGGAGCAGGCCGAGAAGCTTGCGTTCATCCAGAAGACCGCGGGCGCGATCCTGTCGCCATTCGAGTGCTGGCTGGTGCTGCGCGGCACCAAGACGCTGGCCGTGCGCATGAAGCAGCATGACGCGAGTGGCCGCGTGATGGCCGACTTCCTTAGCCGGCATCGCAAGGTGAAGCGAGTCTTCTATCCCGGACTGAAGAGCCATCCGCAATACGAGTTGGCGTGCAGGCAGATGTCGGGCTTTGGCTCCATGATCACGTTTGAGACCGGTTCGCTGGCCAATGCAAAGCGGCTGCTGAAACGCGTGCGCGTGTGTACGATGGGCGAATCTCTGGGCGGAGTTGAAACGCTGATCTCGCATCCCGCGAGCATGACGCACGAGGCAATTGGGCCCGCAGGACGCAAAGCCATCGGGCTGACCGATGGCATGGTGCGAATCTCTGTGGGGATCGAGGATGTCGAGGATTTGATTGCGGACTTGGAGCAAGCACTCGAATAGCTCTCAGCCGTCAGCCATCGGCCATCAGCCATCAGCCATCAGCCAAAGCCTACCGCAAACATTGGCACGCACAAGCAACTGTCGCTCAAAAAATCTTGGTTGGCTGACAGTTGAAAGCTTTCTTGTCTCACTGCCCCAGCGCCTGTGACTGTCCCACAATCTGGTAGTCGTTTTTCTTTCCCTTAGCGTCGACCACCGTCATCTTGTTTCCCTTCACCTGGTACTGTACCGCGTCGCCGGGCTGCATCTGCGGCTTGGTTTCCTTGTGGCGGGCGATGGAGTAGAGCATGTTGTTGTCGCCCTGCACTTGATAGACAATCCACGCCTTCGTCTTCTTTCCGTCAGGATATGTGCCGTTGTCCCACTTAACGACCTTGCCGGTTTGGTAAGTGTCGGCGGCCACAGTAAGAGTAGTCAGCAACAGGCTCATCAACAACAAAAAAGCAGTTTTTCTCACAAAGTCTCCAGAGAGTTTGAATAAAGTTGGTTAACAGCAGGTCCCTCGACTCGCCCGTCGCAGCGGGCCCGCTCGGGATGACAGTGTAAACAATATGGCGTCAGTCGGCTAACCGACCGCAGATGGCCGCTACTCAAAAAACTTCGCCACGCCCTCTTCCAGCACACAAATTTTCCGCTCGATGCCACGCACCTTCGCGTCTGCCTTCAGACGCTCAACCGGCTCGTCCACGGGCTCATAGGAGAGGCGGAATGTCCCGTAGTGCATGGGCACCATCCACTGCGCGCCTAGGTCGAGGAACGCCTGCAGGGCATCTTCGGGGCTGGCGTGAACTCTGCGAAACGAGTCGGGATGATAGGCCCCGATGGGCAGCAGCGCAACTTCGGGCCTGAGCCGCTCGCCAATTTCGCGGAAGCCATCGAAATAAGCGGTATCGCCGGCGTGATAGAGCGAATGTTGGCCGGCGCGCAACACGAATCCGCCGAAGCCGCGATGCATGTCGCGCACCATGCGCGCGCCCCAATGGCGGGAAGGAACGTGCGTGATCTCCACATTGCCAAGCTGAAAACTCTGCCACCACTCGAGCTCAACGATACGTCCGTAGCCAAGATCGCTGACAATGTCGCGCACGTTTCGCGGCACGACGATCACCGGGCGCTTGCCCGACTTGCGCCGCGAGAGCCGCGCAATCGCGCGCAACGATGGCCGATGCAGGTGGTCGAAGTGAGCGTGCGAAATCAGCACCGCATCGATTGGCGGTAAGTCGACCAACCTCAAGCCGGGGCGACGAAGCCGCTTGAGCACGAAGATCCAGCGTGCAAAGTTAGGGTCAACCAGAATGTTCTTCCCGCCAATCTGCAGGAAGAAGCTGGAATGTCCTATGAACGTTACGCCCAGCTGGCCGCGGCGGGCCAGCACCGGCTTGCGAGTGACGCCGGTACGAGGCGTCATGGCCGAGCGACGAATCAGCGTACCAAATTGCCTTGCCTTGCGACGAACTGTGATTCCCAACATAAGAAGCTGAATTATTAGACGTGGCTTGGGCGCTTGCCGATGCGCGCCAGGCTGGGACACTAACTTGCTTGACCTATGTCTGCTACTCAGCTTAAATCAACTGTGGAGTCAACTTACCCAGCAAGCGCCACTTTGCGGCTCGTTGGCAACCTGCGCACCACAAGGAGCAGCGATGCGAATTGCCTACCTCGGTTTGGGCATCATGGGACGGCCGATGGCCGCCAATCTGGTTAAAGCAGGACATGAAGTTTCGGTGTGGAACCGCACAGCCCGCCAGCACGTTGATGGTGCGACCACAGCGGTCTCCCCAGCGGATGCGGCAAAAGATGCCGACGTGGTCTGGGTGTGCGTCGCCGACACCGCGGCGGTGGAGCGGGTGGTCTTTGCTGAAGACGGTGCCGAGCAATCGTTGCGCGAAGGCATGATTATCGTTGACTCCAGCACGATTTCGCCATCAGCCACCGTGCGTTTTGCCGAGCGGGTGAACGCGCGCGGCGTCCACTGGGTAGACGCTCCGGTCACCGGTTCCAAGATCGGAGCGGAGAGTGGACAACTGATCTTCATCGTCGGCGGCGCGAATGAACCGGTGGAGTACTTGCAACCCTTGTTCAAAGCCATGGGCAAGCTGGTCATCCACATGGGCGACACCGGCAAGGGACAATCGGCCAAACTCTGCATGAACCTGATGATCGCGCTCATCTACGAGGGCTTCGCTGAGGCTTTCACCCTGGGACAGAAGCTGGGCGTCGACCCGCACAAGCTGATTGAGCTGATCCAGGCTTCCATGGTGCGCTCGGGCGTGGTGGACTATAAAGCACCCTTCGTGCTGCGCCGCGACTACTCACCCAACTTCCCGCTACGCCTGATGCACAAAGACATCCACCTCATGCTCGATGCCGCCAAGGAGAACCGCGTCAAGTTGCCCGCGCTGGAGACGGTGGACGAGATTTACGAGCTGTCGAGCGAAGAGGGCTGGGACGATCTCGACTTCGCGGCTACGCTCGCATTGTTAGAGAAGTGGGCAGGATTGGGCGGCCAGCCGAAGTAGGGTTGCGTCAATTCGGACTAAAGTCTCGCTCGGGGTGACAAGACTTTGGCAGATCGGTTCCTTAGCTCACCGTCGGCGCATCCACCACATACACTCGATTCGGGTTTCCCGGCTCGATCTTGTTCTTCTCGAAGGACGCTTTGACGCGGCGCCTCAACTCACCGCTGACGGCGAATTGCGACCCTGGTTTGGTCTTCACTAGCAGCAGATAATCCACTTCGCCGCCACTCACCTTGTCGATGCCAGGAACTTCAGGCTTGGCGACGATCTTGTCCGAAAACTTGGGATCGTTCGCCACTTCCTCGGCGATCTCGTTCAGCAACTGGATGACACGATCGGTGTCAGCGCCGTAGGCTACCGAAACGTGGATCGGCAATTGCGTTCAGTCGCGCGTAAGGTTGCTGACGACCTTGATCTCGCTGCTGGGAACCGTGTGCAGGGTCCCGTTATCGTCCCGCAAAACGGTCCGGCGCAGCGTCATCGACTCCACTGCGCCTTGGACCCCTGCGATGCTTATGGTGTCGCCGATGTCGTACTGGTCCTCCACCAGAATTAAGAAGCCGTCGATGAAGTCGCGGACGAGCGTTGCGCTCCGAAGCCAATGGCCAGTCCGACAATTCCGGCGCTGGCTAGCAGCGGTCCCATGTTGATGCCCAGCAGCGGCAGCATCTGCATCGCCGTCACAAACAGGGTAGCGAATACGCCGACGCTGTAAATGACGCTCGACAGCGTGCGCAATTGTTGTGCGCGCAACGCCGTGGGCAGTTCTTGACGATTGCTGAGTTCGCTCAAGTGCCGGGAAGCTTGCGGAATATAATCACGCTTATCCCGATGAGCTACAAAACCATTCTCCGACGCATCTTTCGTAAGCCCGCCATCATTGTGCCGCTGATGCTCTGTTTCCTCTTTGGGTTAGATAGCGCGGCACAAGATCAAGGCCTTCCCCCTATTTCTGGCCAGAGCCCACGCGGCCCCGCGGAGACGGAAATGGAGGCCCAGCAAAAACAAGCAGCGGAAAAAGCGGAGAATGCTAAACGCCAGCAGGACCTCAAGAAGGACACAGACAAGCTCTTGCAATTGGCCACCGAGCTTAAGCAATACGTGGACAAGACAAACGAACATATGCTGTCGGTCACCGTGATCAAGAAGGCGGAAGAGATCGAAAAACTGGCGCACACCGTGAAAGAGAAGATGAAGGGGCCCTGAGCGGAGTGGACGTTAGCGCAGTTCCGTCGATCACATGGGTTTGCGATATCATCACAAGGCAAGGATGCCTGAAGTTCTGTTTCAGAAGCCGCGTCCCCGAAGAATTGTTTCACGTCAACTATCGGCAAACGATGGCCAAACCGATTATGAGGAATAATTTATGGCTTTCGAGAAATACGTCAAAGTACCGGGCAGCGAGCGTGAGCCGATGCGCGGCGCGACCAAGTCGGGATCCTTAGATCCCAATGCAGTGATGCAGGTCACACTGGTGCTCAGACCACGAGCGTCAGGACCGAAGCAAGAGTCTTTAGACAAGCTAGTCGCGAGCGGCAAGCGCCTTTCGCGTGAGGAATACGAGGCGCGTTACGGTGCCGCTCCGGCGGACGTCAAGCAAGTGGAGGCGTTCGCGAGCGCTCATGGTCTGGCGCTGGCGGAGGTGGATCTGGCTGCCAGGAGCGTCGTTCTGACTGGCAGGTGCGCTGATTTTGCCAAGGCCTTTCACGTGCAGCTGGCAAGATATGAATATGAAGGCGGCTCGTATCGCGGGCGCACCGGGGCGGTCAACATACCGGCAGAGCTGGATGGCATCGTTGTCGGCGTTGATGGACTCGATGACCGGCCCCAGGCGGAAGCCCACTAACGGGTCGCGACCGCGAGCAACGCCGCATCCGCTTAGCACAGTCCACTTCGTTTACCTCGCTGCAGATTGCGAAGGCGACGGTGTGGGACGATGCTTTTGCAGGCTCTGTCGGCCGGCGCGACGTCGACCCCGCCACCGTGGACTCCAACTTCGACTCCAAGGCCTCCGCCCAAACCCCCAAAGCGTCTAAACCCAAAATGCCATCCCGAATGGGATGGCATTTTGCTGATGATACGTTCTTTATCAGGCTGTGGCCTTGACGATCCGCATCCCGTAGAACGACCGGTACACGAAGACAAACGACACTGCGAAGAAGATGATCGCCAGAATGTGGCTGAAGCCCGATCCCTTGCTGTTCGTCAAACTAACCGCGAGTTCCACCGCCAGCAACCCAAACAGCGTAGTGAACTTGATGATCGGGTTCATGGCCACTGACGACGTGTCCTTAAAGGGATCTCCGACGGTATCGCCGACGACCGTTGCGTCGTGCAGCGCCGTGCCCTTCTGCTTCAACTCGACCTCGACGATCTTCTTGGCATTGTCCCAGGCGGCGCCGGCGTTGGCCATGAACATCGCTTGATACAGGCCAGAGATGGCGATTGCGATGAGATAACCGATGAAGAAGAACGGCTCGACAAACGCAAAGGCCAGGGTAACGAAGAACACCGCAAGAAAGATATTGAACATGCCCCGTTGTGCATACTTGGTGCAGATCTCCACCACCTTCTTGCTGTCGGAGACCGAAGCCTTTTCCACGCCCTCCAGCTTGATGTTGGCCTTGATGAACTCCACCGCGCGGTATGCGCCCGTGGTCACGGCCTGGGTGGAAGCGCCGGTGAACCAGTAGATGATGGCGCCGCCGCTGATCAGGCCTAGCACAAACGGCGCGTACAGCAGCGACAGGTTCTCCTGCCCGTGCGTCAGGCCGCCGGTGAGCGCCATGATGATGGAAAAGATCATCGTCGTGGCGCCGACCACGGCCGTGCCGATGAGCACCGGTTTCGCGGTGGCCTTGAAGGTGTTGCCGGCGCCGTCGTTAGCTTCTAGCAGGTGCTTGGCCCGTTCGAAGTTCACATCGATGTTGTAGTCCTTCTTCAACTCGCCTTGGACGTTCGGCACCTGCTCAATCAGCGATAGCTCGTACACCGACTGTGCGTTATCGGTCACCGGCCCGTAGGAGTCCACGGCAATCGTTACCGGCCCCATGCCCAGGAAGCCAAATGCGACCAGTCCGAAGGCGAACACCGCCGGAGCCAGCATTAGTTCGCCGAGGCCAAACGTGCTCACGTAGTAGCCGATGGCCATCAGCGTCACCATGGTGAAGCCGAGGTAGTAACAGGCGAAGTTGCCGGCCACGAAGCCCGACAGGATGTCGAGCGACGCGCCGCCTTCCTCCGCCGAGGTCACGACCTCCTTCACGTGTCGCGACTCGACCGAGGTGAAGACCTTTACCAGCTCGGGAATGATCGCGCCCGCCAGCGTTCCGCAGGAGATGATGGTCCCCAATTTCCACCATTGCGTCGAATCGCCGCCTAGCAGGGGCACGATGAGGTACGACACAATGTAAGTCAGCACGATGGAGATGATCGAAGTCAGCCACACCAGCGAAGTGAGCGGCGCTTCAAAGTTCATCTCATCGGCGTTGCCGTAGCGCGCCTTGGCAACCGCTTCGTTCAGGAAGTACGCCACCGTGCTGGAGACCAGCATCATGATGCGCATGATGAAGATCCACACCAGCAATTGGACTTGAACCTTGGCGGCCATGGCGGCCGCGGCGTCAGGGGCCATTCCGTTACGAATGAAGACGGCCGGAGTGACCCCCAACAGGATGAAGGTGATTAGCGCCACGCCGGTCACGCCGTAGGTCTCGAAGCCGTCGGCTGTAGGCCCGACTGAATCGCCCGCGTTGTCGCCCGTGCAATCGGCGATGACGCCCGGGTTGCGCGCGTCATCTTCCTTGATCTTGAAGACGATCTTCATCAGGTCAGAGCCGATGTCGGCTATCTTGGTGAAGATGCCGCCAGCAATACGAAGCGCGGCCGCACCCAGGGACTCGCCGATAGCAAAACCAATGAAGCACTGGCCGGCATAATCACGCGGAACAAACAACAGGATACAGAGCATGATGAGTAGCTCAACGCTAATCAGCATCATGCCGATGCTCATGCCAGACCGCAGCGGGATGGAGTAGAGCGGATAAGGTTTGCCGCCCAATCCGGCAAAGGCGGTGCGCGAGTTGGCGAAGGTGTTCACGCGGATGCCGAACCATGCCACGCCGTAGCTGCCGCAGATCCC
>Ga0209656_10001939_pt1 | contig 13484 bp, 13 predicted proteins | sample BogFormECP12_OM2_FD_188239 | JGI IMG/M metagenome (GOLD analysis project Ga0209656, IMG submission 188239) | Bog forest soil microbial communities from Calvert Island, British Columbia, Canada - ECP12_OM2 (SPAdes) (version 2) | ecosystem: Environmental > Aquatic > Freshwater > Wetlands > Bog ... | reverse complement strand
CGGCAAGATGACGGCGGCCAGGCCGACCGTCAAGAGGAACGATAGGCCGAGCGAGACGCAGCCGATGATGCCCGACGCCGAGCGATGGACGTACTGCCCGAAGATCGCGATCGTCGCCGCGCCGATAAGCGGGAAGAACAGTATGAGCGGCGCGGCCGACAAGAAGAAGTCCGCCATCAGCCTCTCATCACCGAGATGTCGTCGACGTCGGCGTTCTCGCGGCGCCGGAAGACCATCACGACGATGGCCAGCGCGATGGCTGCTTCTGCCGCCGCGACCGTGATCACCAAGAACGCGAACACCTGCCCGCTCATGTCGCCGAAGTTGCGCGCGAACGCTATGAACGCCAGGTTGCCGGCGTTCCACATCAGCTCGATCGACATGAGCATGGTAATCGGATTGCGGCGCAGCAAAAAGCCGAGGGCGCCGATGACGAACAGCACCGCGGACAGCTCGAGATAGAGGTTGAGCGGCACTTGCGGCATGGTCAGAAGCGCAGCTCCTGGCGGCCGGCCATCATGACGACGCCGACGATCGCGATCAGCAGGATGAACGCCGTGACTTCGAAGGCGAAGACGTGCGTGGTCAGCAACTGCTGTCCGAAGCTCGCGACGGTGCCCAGATCAGCCGGCGGCGTCGCCGCCGACTGCGACCAGGCGACGCGCAACCCGGCGCCCATCAGCAGGAGCGCGGCCAGGCCCGCCGCCACCGAGGGCGCGGCTTGGAACGGCAAGCGGCCCGGTCCGACCTCGATCGGCTGTGCGCCGATCGTGAGCAGCGCGATGACGAACAAGAACAGCACGAGTATCGCGCCTGCGTAGATCAGGATCTGCATCATCGCCAAGAACTCGGCCGAGAGCGTCAAGAACAGGACCGCGAGCGCCGCGAAGTTGACGATGAGGCCGACGACCGAATGCACGGGTTGGCGGCTCGAGATGGTCCACACGCCCGACGCGATCGCGACGAACGCGGTGATCCAGAAGAGAGTGATCACGGCGCGTTCTCCGATGTAGCGGTCGAATTTATTCGACCGACGCCAGGGTCGGTCTCGACCGCCGACTCCGTGTTGGCCAGATGCTGCGTGTACGGGTCTCGCACGACCAGTTTGTCCTTGCCGAAGACCAGCCGCTGGCGCGTGTAGTCGGCGATGTCGAAGCGCGGCGTCAGCACGATCGCATCGGTCGGGCACGCCTCTTCGCACCAGCCGCAGAAGATGCAGCGCAGCATGTCGATCTCGTAGCGGTAGCCGTAGCGCTCGCCCGGCGAGACCGGTTTGGCGGGATCGTTCTCGGCGCCGATGACGGTGATGGCGTTGGCCGGACAGGCGACAGCGCACAGCTCGCAGCCGATGCAGCGCTCCATGCCGTCGTCGTACTTGCGCAGTTCGTGCACGCCGCGGAAGCGCTCCGGGTGCGGAAACGGCTCGCGCGGATAGTCGATCGTCGACTTCTTGCGGAAGAGATACTTGAGCGTGGTCGACAAGCCGATCGCGATGCCCCACGCCGCGGTGAACGGATTGGTCATGAACCCTGTCCTCGCAGCGCGACGAACGCCGCTGTGATCAGCAGATTGACGACCGCGACCGGCAACAGAACCTTCCAGCCGAACGCCATCAGCCGGTCGTAGCGCAGGCGCGGCAGCGTCGCGCGCAGCCAGATGAAGCCGAACAGCAAGGCCGCCACCTTGACCAAGAACCATAGGATCGACAGCCACGGCACGGCCGAGACGAACGGGCCGTCGCCGCCGCCCAGGAACAGCAGCGTCGCGATCGCCGACACCGTGATCATGTTGACGTACTCGGCCACGAAGAACGTGCCGAAGCGCAGGCTCGAATACTCGGTATGGAAGCCCGCCACCAGCTCGGTCTCCGCTTCAGGCAGGTCAAACGGCGCGCGGTTGGTCTCTGCGGTCGCGGTGATGATGTAGATCAAAAAGCCGACGATCTGCGGGATGAAGAACCACACGTGGTGCGCAGTTTGCGCCGAGACGATGCCGTGCAGGTCGGTGGTGCCGGCCAGGATGAGCACGCCGACGATCGACAGGCCCATGGCCAATTCGTAGGAGATGAGCTGCGCAGTCGAGCGGATCGCGCCGAGCAGCGGCCACTTTGATTGCGAGGCCCAGCCGCCCAGGGCGATGCCGTACACGCCGATGGCGCCCATGGCGAGCAGATACAAGATGCCGACGTTCGGATTGGCGATCGATATCGGCGTGCCGTCGGGGAACGTGCCGAAAGGGATGACCGCGTAGGCCATGAGCGCGGTCAGCACCGCCAGCGCCGGCGCGATCTTATAGATGAAAGGATCGGCGGTCGCCGGGGTCAGGTCTTCTTTGAGCACCAGCTTCACGGCGTCGGCGGCCGGCTGCAGCAGTCCCCAAGGCCCGCACCAGATCGGCCCGACGCGCAGCTGGAACCAGGCCAGCACCTTGCGCTCGGCGAGCATGAGATACGCGAACGCGGTGACGACGATGAAGATCAATATGCCGGCCTTGATGGCGATGACGATCGCGAGCGCAAGCGTGGGATTCATGCGGTCGCCTCCTCGCGAGCTGCCGCCGGCGTCACGGTCACCCGGCCGGCGCCCGACGCGTCGAGCAGCACGTTGACCGGCGCTTCGGGCATGTCGGCGATGACGAGCACTCCTCCGACCGGCGCGCGCGAATCGATGCGCGCCGCGACGGTGATCGAGCCGCCGCGACCCGCGAGGGTGACCGCTCGGCCGTCGGCGATGCCGAGCAGCAGCGCGTCGTCCTCGTGGAAAATCGCGCACGGCTGCGGACGCATCGGCGCAAGGCCGGGATCGTGCGCGGCGGCGCTTCCGCCGCCATATAGCTTGGGAACCGGGATGACGGTGAACGTCTTGCGCTGCGCGTCCATCGTGTCGACCTGCGGCGAGGCCAGTTGATCGAGTTTGGGCCGCGCAAGCGGCTCCTCGGTTCCAGCCGCTTGCTCGGCCGCTTCCAGCCGCGCGAACAGCCAATCGGGGTCTGACGAGAGCGCGTCCGGCTTGCCGAGCGCGGCAGCGATCGCCGCAAGGATCGCGGCGTCGGTGGCGACGTGCACCGGAGACTCGATGGCCTGTGCGAACGCTTGGCGGCGCCCTTCGAGATTGGTGACGTGACCGCGTTTCTCGGCGAACGAGGCGGCTGCGAACACGACATCGGCATGCGCTGCGGTCTGCGTCAGGAGCTGATCGGCGACGACCAAGAACGGCACGTTCTCCAGCGCTTTGCGCACCAGCGCGCCATCGGGGTAGGTCAGCGCCGGATTGGCGCCGGCGATGTAGAGCGCGTCGAGTTTGCCTGACGCCGCCGCCTCGAGCATCTCACCCGTGGTCATGCCGGGCTTCGAGACCGGCGCATAACCGGGCCCGAGGTTGGGCACGCAGCCGGCCGCTTCGGCCCCGCGCGCGTTGCCCTGGCTGCCGACCACCAGGATGCCGACCTGATGGTCCTTGCCGGCGAGCGTCTCCATCAGCCGTTCGAGCGCGCCCGCGGCGACGGTGTTGCGCCCGTTGTGGACCGCGACGATCTTGCTCGCCTGGGTGAACGTCTGCGCCAGCTGGTCGACGAACTGGTTGCCGGTCTGCGAGCCGCGCGTGACCGCATCGGCGAGCGATTCCATCAGATCGCCGATGGCGCCGGCCGCATACTCGACGTGTTCGAACGGCACGGCGAACTCCGGCTTGAACGGGCCGACGAAGACCAAGCGGGCTTTTCCTCGCGCCACCGCGCGCCGGATGCGCAGGTCGAGGATGGGCGCCTGTTCGGGCGTGATCGCGCCGAACACCAAGATCAGCGAGGCGTCGTCGATGTCGGCGATGCGCGCGCCGAAGCGCGCCGGAGAAGCGAACTTCTGCAGCCGGGCGCGATGGTCGATGTTGTCGGTGCGCAGCACCTCGCGCGCAAAGCGCTGCAAGGCGAACGCTTCTTCATCGCTTTGCCGGCCACCGCCGATGACGCCCACGCGGCCGGCCGCCGCAGCCGTCTGCAGTTTTTCCGCGGCCAACGCCACCGCCTCGGCGAACGTCGCCTCTTCGAGGTCGCCGTCGCGCCGCACGAGCGGCCTGCGCAAGCGCGCGGGCTCGTACAGGTAATTGAACGTGTAGCGTCCGCGGTCGCAGATCCAGCCGCCATCGACCTCGGGATTCTCGCGCGTGAAGGTGCGCATGATGCGCCCGAAGCGCGTGTCGATGCGATAGTTGCAGCCGACCGAGCACTGCGTGCAGACCGAGTCGGCGTGGCCGAGGTCCCACGGGCGCGCGCGGAAGCGGTAGGCCTTGCTGGTGAGCGCGCCGACCGGACAGATCTCCGTGGTGTTGCCCGAGAAGTACGACTCGTAATCGCCGCCGTCGACCGTGCCGATGAGCGAGCCGTGTCCGCGCTCGACGACCACGAGGTTGCGCTCCTGCGCGATCTCGTCATCGAAGCGCGTGCAGCGCCGGCATAAGATGCAGCGTTCTTCGTCCAAGACGATGGTGGGGCCGAGATCGACGCGCTTGGGCTTGTGCAGCTTGGGCTCGGTGAGCCGGCTTGACGCTGGCCCGTACTCCATCGTGAAGTCTTGCAGATCGCACTCGCCGCCCTTGTCGCAGATCGGGCAGTCCAGCGGGTGGTTGAGCAGCAAGAACTCGAGCACGCCGCGGCGCGCCTCCGCGACCTTGGGCGACATCGTGTGCACCACCATACCCTCGGTCACGCGCGTCGCGCATGCGATCTGCAGCTTGGGGGTCTTCTCGATCTCGACCAGGCAGATGCGGCACAGGCCGGCCGGGTCCATCTTGGGATGGTAGCAGTACACCGGGATCTGCGTGCCGAGCAGTTTGGCCGCTTCGACGACGAGCGTGCCGTCGGGCACGACGACATCTTGGCCGTCGATCAGCAGCTTCACCATCTTCTGCTCGCTCATGCGACACCGGCCGTCTGCTTGAGCGGGCAGCCGCCCTGCGCCACATGCGCCGCGAATTCTTCGGGGAAACGCCGCATCACCGAGCTCAGGAACGGCATGATCGAGTCGCCCAGCGGACACAGGTTCGTCCCCGTGATGGTGTTGTTGATGACGCCCAACACGCGCAGATCTTCACGGCTGCCCTCGCCGGCCTCGAGGCGCGCCACCATGCGTGCGACCCATTGCCCGCCTTCGCGGCACGGCGTGCACTGGCCGCAGGATTCGTGCTCGAAGAAGCGCGTCAGCGTCATGGCGCAGTTGACCATGCACGCGGTGTCATCCATGACGACGAAACCGCCCGAGCCGAGCATCGTGCGCTTCGCGGCCAGCGAATCGAAGTCGATGGCGACGTCGAGATCCTCCTCGAACAGCGCGGCGGACGATGCGCCGCCGGGCTGGAACGCTTTGAGTTTGCGCCCTTGCAGCAGCCCGCCGCCGTACTCCTCGATGAGCTCGCGCGCGCGGATGCCCAGCGGCACCTCATAGTTGCCCGGCTTGCGCACGTGGCCGCTGACCGACATGATCTTCGGCCCGGGCGATTTCTCGGGCCCGATAGCTGCGAACCATGCCGCGCCGCGTTCGATGATGTGCTTGACGTAGCCAAGCGTCTCGACGTTGTTGACGACCGTCGGCATGCCGTACAGGCCTGCGATGGCCGGGAACGGCGGCTTGAGGCGCGGCTCACCGCGTTTGCCTTCCAGCGATTCGAGTTGCGCGGTCTCTTCGCCGCAGATGTACGCGCCGGCGCCGCGGTGCACGACGATATCTAAAGAGAAGTTCGTGCCGAGGATGCGCTCGCCGACGTAGTTGCGGGCGATCGCGGCCGCCAGCGCGCGACGGAAGATGCGCGACCCTTCGAGGAACTCGCCGCGGATGTAGATGTACGCCTGCGCCGCCCCCATGGCATAGGCGCTGATGACGAGCCCTTCGATGATCTGCAGCGGCGTCTTCTCGAGCAGCATGCGGTCTTTGAACGTGCCCGGCTCCGCCTCGTCGCAATTGCACACCAGATAGCGCGTCCGTCCGTCTTTGGGCAGGAAGCTCCACTTGCGGCCGGTCGGGAAGCCCGCGCCGCCGCGACCGCGCAGATTCGACGCGGTGACCTCGGCCGCGACCGAATCGGGCGTCATCTCCAGGAGCGCTTTCTTCAGGCCCGCGAAGCCGCCGTTGCGTTCGTAGACGTCGATGTCGGCGAGGTCGAGCTCACCGATGCCGGCCGTCAGAACCGGCTCGAATCTCGCCATCGCCTACTCCGCCGGCATCGCCGGCTGCGGCGGCTGCGCCTGCCAGGCGTCCAGCAACGCGTCGAACGCGGCGGGCGTCACGTCATAGTGGTATTCGAGGTTGTGCTGCAGGCACGGCGCGCGGTCGCAGGCCGCCAAGCACTCGACCTCTTCGTAGTAGAATTGTCCGTCGGCCGACGTCTCGAAATGGCCGATCCCCAACCGCCGTTTGATATGCGTCTGCAAGTCCTCGGCGCCGCGCAGCATGCACGACAGCGTGCGGCACACCTGGACGATGTGCTTGCCGGCCGGCTCCTTGAAGAGCAGCGTATAAAAGGAAGCGATTGATTCGACCTCACCGGGGGTGATGCCGACGACTTCGGCCGCGTCCTCGATCGCCTGGTGCGTCACGTAGCCGTCCTGCTCTTGGCAGTACTGCAGAAACGGGATGAGGGCGGACTGCGCCTCGGGATACCGCGCCACGAGTTCGAGGCCGCGCGCACGGCGTGCCGGCGTCATCGGTCCACCTCCCCGAAGACCGGATCGAGGCTGCCGATGATCGCGACGATGTCGGCGACCAGGTTGCCCGGCGCAAGCCTGCGCAGCGCCTGCAGGTTATAGAAGGAAGGCGGACGCCAGCGCACGCGCCACGGCTTGTTGCCGCCGGCGCTGGTGACGTACATGCCGAGCTCGCCGCGCGGACTCTCGACCGGCTGGTAGATGTGGCCCTCGGGGACGTTGAAGCCCGACGACACCAGCTTGAAGTGATGGATGAGCGCCTCCATCGAGTGCTGGATCTCGGTTTTGGGCGGCGGGATGATCTTGCGGTCGTCGATCGTGACCGGTCCATCAGGGAACTTCTCGCGGGCCTGCTTGATGATGCGCCAGGCCTGATGCATCTCGTCCAGGCGCACGATGAAGCGCGAGTAGCAGTCGCCGGCCGGATGCGTGCAGATGTCAAAATCGTACGTCTCGTAGCCGCTGTACGGGAACGCCTTGCGCACGTCGTAGGGCACGCCGCTGCCGCGCAGGATGGGTCCGGTGAGGCCCCAATCGATCGCCTCCTGCGCGCTGATGACGCCGACGCCGATGAGGCGGTCCATGATGATGACGTTCTTCTCGAGGATGGCGCGCATGTCGGTCAAGCGCTCGGGGAAGCGCTCGATGAAATCGTCCATCTTGGCGAGGAATCCTTTTGGCACGTCGAGCGCCACGCCGCCGATGCGGAACCAGGACTGGTGCATGCGCGCGCCGGTCACGAACTCCATGATCTCGAGGATGCGCTCGCGCATCTCGAACGCGTACATGAAGATCGACTGCGCGCCGAGGTCGATCGCGTGCGTGCCGAGCTGCACCAGGTGGCTGGCGATGCGCGTGAGCTCGGTGAACATCACGCGCAGCACCTGTGCGCGCGGCGGGATGTTGTCGATGCCCAACAGGCGCTCGGCGGCGAGCACGTAGCACAGGCTGTTCGAGAGCGGCGCGAGGTAGTCGGCGCGGTCCACCACGGTGACGGCTTGCTGCCAGAAGAGGTTCTCGGCTTGCTTCTCGATGCCGGTGTGCAAGAAGCCGATCTCGGGCTGCGCGCTGATGACCGTCTCGCCGTCAAGCCGCAACATCACCCGCAGCACGCCATGCGTGCTCGGATGCTGCGGACCCATCGAGAGCACGAGCGTGTCGCGCTCGTCGCCCGGGTACGCCGTGAGATCTTTCTCGGCCGCGAAGATCGAGAGATCGGTGGTGCTCACTTGGTCACCACCGGCGGCACGGGACCCGGCAGACCGCCGGGATTGAAGCGGCGATTGAGACCGCGCAGCGGGTAGTCTTTGCGCAGCGGGTGGCCTTCCCAGTCGTCGGGCATCAGGATGCGGCGCAGATCCGGATGGCCGTCGAAACGCACGCCGAACAGATCCCATGCCTCGCGCTCGGGCCAATCGGCATTGGGCCAGCGCCCGCACAGCGAGGGGACGACCGGGTCGCGGTCGTCGGGGAACACGCGCAGCCGGAACCTCGCCGGCGCCAAGGGTGTAGCGGTCGAATTTATTCGACCGGGCTCGAGATATTCCGGCGGAAACGCCAAGAAGTGATACGAGATCTCAAAGCGCGGCGTCAGCGGATGATGATCGGTGCCGCCGATGTCCAGCAATTGGTTGAAGCCCGCCGCGCGCACCGCGTCGACGGCGGCCAGCAGCCCGTCCGGCAGGATCGCGGCCTCGTCCATGTCGGCAGCGGACACCGCTTCGAGAAACAAGGGCCCGAGCGATTGTGCGAGCTGCGTCAGGAGCGCCGCGGTGACCTCGCGCCCGGGCTGCGCCTCAGGCACGCGCCAGCACGTTGGCTTTGCCGCCCGCTTCGATCTGGCGGCGCAGCTGCATCAGCGCGTAGATCAGCGCGTCCGGGCTGGGCGGGCAGCCGGGCACGTAGATGTCGACCGGCAAGATGGAATCCACGCCCGGCAGGATGGCGTAGTTGTCGAAGACGCCTCCGGACGAGGCGCATGCGCCCATCGAGATGACCCATTTGGGATCGGGCATCTGATCGTAGAGCATGCGCAAGATGGGAGCCATCTTGTTGGCGACGCGGCCGGAGACGATCATCAGGTCGCTCTGACGCGGCGACGCGCGAAAGACCTCGGCGCCGAAACGCGACGTGTCGTAGCGCGGCGACACGATGCTCATCATCTCGATCGCGCAGCACGCGAGACCCATGGTCATCGGCCAGATGGCCGATGATTGCGCCCAATGGATGAATTCGTCCAGCTTAGTCGTGATGAACGGCTGCTGCGGGCTCATCATCTCCATGAGAAGCCGCCCTTTTTCCATACGTACGCGTAGCCGATGCCGAGCACGATGATGAACGCGACCATCTCGATCAGACCGAATGCGCCAAGGCGGTTGAGCCGGACGGCCCACGGATAGAACGACGCCGCCTCGACGTCGAAGACGACGAAAAGCATCGCGACGAGGTAGAAGCGCACCGGAAAGCGCCCGGCCATCGCCGAGGTGGGCGGCACGCCGCACTCGTACGGGTCGAGCTTGTTCGGCGTCGGGCGTTTCTTCGTGAAGATGCCCGGCACGACGGCGATCAGCGACGCCACGACGATGGCGACGATGAAGTAGATGAGGATGGCGGACCAGGGAGATTCGGTCACGGCGTGTCCTTACAGAATGGCGCTTTTCGAGGCGTGCGGTGAGTTTGTGAATTTATTCCCAAAGTCCCCCCGCCCTCAAGAGGCCGGGACTACAGAAATTCGAGGCCCTTCGCCGTCGGGGTCAGTCCGTTCTCGGCGAGCCACGCCGCGTTGTAGAGCCGGGACATCGAGCGCGCGCCGCCGTCGCACAAAATCGTGACCACGCTCGCACCGGCAGGACATCCTTTGGCGATCCGCGCCGCGGCAGTCACGTTGAGCGCCGCCGAACCGCCGAGCAGCAGTCCCTCTTCTCGCAGCAGATAGTGCGCCATCTCCACCATCGCGCGGTCGTCGACGCGCACTGCGTCATCGACCGGCGCGCCTTTGAAGTTCTCGGTGATGCGTTTGATGCCGATGCCCTCGGCGATCGATTCGCCTTCGACCTCGAGCGTGCCCGACTTGACGTAGCAGTACAGGGCCGAGCCCATCGGATCGGCGAGCACACAGCGGATGGCGGAGTCGCGCTCCTTCAAGCATTGCGACACGCCGGCGAAGGTGCCGCCCGTGCCCGCCGCCGCCACGAATGCGTCGATCGAGCCGCTGGCGTCCTCCCACAGCTCCGGGCCGGTGGTCTCGTAGTGGGCGCGCCGGTTGGCTGGATTATTGAACTGGTCGGCCCACAGCGCACCGGGCGTCTGCTGCGCGATATGGCGCGCGACGTGGTAGTAGTTGTCCTCGTCCGCGAACGGCACGGTAGGCACGATGCGCAGGTCGACGCCGAACGTGCGCAGCAATTCGAACTTCTCCGGTGACTGATCGTCGGGGATGACCACGATCGTGCGATAGCCGCGTGCGTTGCCGAGCAGCGCGAGCGCGATGCCCGTGTTGCCGGCCGTGCCTTCGACGATCGTGCCGCCAGGTTTGAGAGTACCATCCCGCTCGGCCGCTTCGATGATGTACTTGGCCGCGCGATCCTTGACCGATCCGCCGGGATTGAGGTGCTCGGCCTTGCCGAGGATGTTGCGGCCGAGCGCGGCGGATAGCCGCGGGATGCGGATGAGCGGCGTGCCGCCCACTGCCGCGAACAGATCGGGTCTGATGCCGCCGCTCATGTCGGCAAAAGGCTACCCACCGGCCGCGCGGAATACCTTCGACTGCGATGCACGCACGCAAGGTCATCATCATCGGATCAGGCCCGGCCGGTTTGACGGCGGCCATCTACACCGCGCGCGCCAATCTCGCGCCGCTGGTGTTCGCCGGCGGGCTGTACGGCGGCCAGCTCATGCTCACCAGCGAGGTCGAGAACTACCCCGGTTTCCCCGAGGGGATCGTGGGCCCCGAGCTGATGGACAAGTTCCGCGCGCAAGCCGAACGTTTCGGTGCGGTCATCCACAACGAAGACGTGACGCGCGTGGATTTCAGCGCGCAGCCGTTGCGCGTGTGGGTCGACGATGAAGAGCATCACGCCGATGTCGTGATCGCGGCGACCGGCGCATCCGCGCAATGGTTGGGACTCGAAAATGAAACGCGGCTGCGCGGACGCGGCGTGTCGAGTTGCGCGACGTGCGACGGCGCGTTCTTCCGCGACAAGGACATCATCGTGGTCGGCGGCGGCGACACGGCGCTCGAGGACGGACTGTTCCTCACCCGTTTCGGCCGGATGGTGACCGTCGTGCACCGGCGCGACACGCTGCGCGCGTCCAAGATCATGCAAGCCCGCGCGTTCGCGCATCCGAAGATGTCGTTCACCTGGAACACGGTGGTGGAGGACATCCAGGGCGAGCGCGGCGTCACCGGGGTACGGCTGCGCGACCTTGTGACTGGCGCTGTCACGGAGCGCCCATGCGACGCGGTCTTTGTGGCGATCGGCCACCTGCCCAATACGCAGATCTTCGCGGGACAACTCGAGCTCGACCACCGAGGGTACATCATCTCGCCGGATGGAGTACGCACGAAAGTGCCGGGCGTCTTCGTCGCCGGCGACGTCCAAGACACGCGTTATAGGCAGGCGATCACCGCAGCGGGGCTTGGCTGCCGCGCCGCGATGGAAGCGGAGAAATATCTCGAATCCCTAGAGAGCCAGGCCCACCAGGCCTCTGCCGCCGCACGCTAAGGGCGCCTTAAGCCCAGAGGGCGGTACAGCCGATAATTAATGTAAGCGTCCGCACAGTGGGATTATTCGTTTTCTCCTTAAACACGGAGCAGGCATCGAACGTATGAGTGAGCAGCAGCCCGGCCCGGCGTCCGCGCAGAGCCTGGCGCAAGCCCAGGCCGAAGTCGCCAACGGCAATACCGCGGCGGCCGGCTCTCTCGTGCGCCAAGCGGTCGGCCGAGCAGACACCTCGCCCGCGCAGCTGGCGCAAGCCGCCAGCCTTGCCGCCGGCCTCGGCATGGAAGAGGCGTTCGGCTGGTTCATGCGCGCCGGCCGGCTCCTGCTGGAAAGCGGCGATACGGACCAAGCGCGCAAAGCGTTCGAAGCCGCAAGAGCCCTCGACGAGAAGAACTACGAGCCGATCTTCGAGCTTGGCCGAGCCGAGATCGCCGCCGGCAACAAGGCGGCAGGCCTTGGCCGCTTCGCAGAGGTCCTGCGCAAGTCGGCGTACACGTTCGTCCCTGCGCTGTTCGAAGCCGGCTGCGTCTACGAAGCCGACGATCAGATCGACCAAGCCATCCTGACGTTCAAACGCATCGTCGAACGCGACAAGAACCACGCGGAAGCGCTCGCGCATCTGGGCCGCCTGTATCGCATCAAACAGATGGCCCCCGAAGCCACCGCGTATCTGCTGCAGTCGGCCGAGGCGGCGCGCAAGGTCATGGATTACGCGCTGGCGCTGCAGTGCGCGCGCGACATCCTCGATTTCGATCCCGGCAACGCGCGCGCGCGCGGACTCGAATCCGAGATGGAGCGCATCGCGCCCGAGCCGCGCGAACGGTCGAAGCCCGCGCCCAAAGCCGAGCCCAAGCCCGCGCCGCCGCCGCCGGTCGAGCAGGTCGCGGCAGCCGTCATGCCCTCCGATTACAAGCTGATCGAGCAGCAGTCCAAGGCCACGCTCGAACTCGCGCAAGTGACGGCGGCGATCGCCGAGTCGTACAAGCAGCGTCTCGCGATCGAAGAGCAGATCAAGGCCGCGCAGACCACGCTCGAATCGGTCGCGTCGCTCAAGGCGGGCGCCGACCAAGAGCTGACGGCGATCAAAGCCCAGCTCGATAACGTCGCAAAGGCACGCGCCGCTGAAGAAGCGACGCTGGCAGCTCTTTCCGCGAAGCTCGAACAAGCCAGGACGGGCCTGGTCTCGATCGAGGCGTTGCACGAGAACGTCAAGCAGGCGGACGAACAGCGCGCGGGCATCGTCAAATCGATCGAGCAGCTGCAGACGGACGCCGGCGGCGTGCGCACGCGCGCCGACAAAGCCAAGACGGATGCGGCAGCGGTGGAAAAGGCGTTGCTCGAGGTCGCCGCGAGCTTCGGCGCGTTGAAGAAGGAAGCCGAAGCCGCCAAGACGCTGCTGGACGAGGCGAAGACGCGCGCTGAACGCGCGAAAGCGGACGCCATCGCCGCCGAAGCCACGGTCGCGAAATCGCGCGAGACGTTCGAGCAGGCCAAAGCGCAAGTCGAGAGCGCAGAGCGGCGCATCATCGAAGCCGCTGCGCACGCGCATGCGGTGGCGGGCGACGCCACGACAGCGCTGGCGGGCATCGCCGACATCGAGGCGACGATCACCACGACGATGGCCGCGCAGAAGGGTATTCAGGACGCGGTCGGGCAGTTGCGCGCTCTCGCGGTCGCGTTGACCGAGCGGCGCAAACAGACCGAGGCGACACTGGCTCAGATCCAAGGACTCGGCGAGTCGCAGGCCGGCGGCCTGAGCGAGGCGGACATCGCCAAGCTCGAGGCCGGTCTGGCGGCCGCGATCGAACGGGCGTCGGCTCCAGCTGCGGCGGCGCCGCCCGCGCCCGCGCCCGCGCAGCCTGCCCAATCTGCTGCCGCCGCTTCGGCGGGAGGCGTCAAGCCAAACGGCGCGGCGCCGGCGCCCGATGTGGCCGCTGCCAAGCCTGCCAAGTCAGAGGCTGAAAAAGCCGAAGCGCAAAAGGTCGAAACGGCGAAAGTCGAGGCCGCCAAGGTCCAGGCGCAAAAGGCCGAGCACGTTAAGGCTGAGGCTGCCAAGGCCGACGCCGCGAAGGC
>Ga0209656_10001938_pt1 | contig 13494 bp, 19 predicted proteins | sample BogFormECP12_OM2_FD_188239 | JGI IMG/M metagenome (GOLD analysis project Ga0209656, IMG submission 188239) | Bog forest soil microbial communities from Calvert Island, British Columbia, Canada - ECP12_OM2 (SPAdes) (version 2) | ecosystem: Environmental > Aquatic > Freshwater > Wetlands > Bog ... | reverse complement strand
TCGGCGCACGTGGGTCCACACGGTGCGGGAGGAGTTTGCCACTTACTATCCTTTGGCTGATCTAGTGCGGTGGCTAGATGGCGATCCTTTCGTCCAGATCGGAAGGCATGCCGTACTGAACCTCCAAGCAATCGAACACGTCACTCATTACGGCGACCGGCTTGACCGAGTGCGGCTGCGCGACCGAGTTGGCACCGAAATCACGGCCTCGCGCACGGGCGCGGCTCGGTTGGCTGCGGCTTTGAAAACGAAACGCTGAACGAATAACGACCGGTCAACAGGTGGCCCTGCAAGAATGCGTTTGCCACGCCGCCGTCAACCTGGAGCTAAGCAGCTGTTGGATGGAGTTGACGCTGGTGCTTGGCACCCGCGGCCAATATTTGATCTGGAGCGAATTTCTCACGGCGGTGCGCACGAACAAAGCGCAAGCCGCCAGAGCCCTTGGCGCTCCGATATTTGACTATTACGCTGACCACCCAGACGAGGCCGCGATCTTTCGGGCGACTATGCAGAGCGTTTCCGAGGGCGTAGCGAGCGGGATCGCCAGCATGCTCGACACCTCGACCTATTTGGTCGCGGTCGATGTCGGCGGCGCGGACGGGGCACTGGTGCACAGCCTAATGCAACACAATCCGCGCCTGCGCGGCATCGTCCTGGACCGCGACTCCCGTTTAGGTTGTGGGTTTTTGATCTTGATGCGGGACCCGTGACGATCAGCCTGGCTAACCGGGCAAGCACTTCATGTCGATGCAGGTGATCGATGAGGACATGTATACGCCTCAGGTCATCTATGACACGGGCAGCTACACCTTCACTCTTGGCTGGAGGCTATTCCGGTTCATCTGTGATTTCAATCTCTGGGGTTCACTCAATTCCTTGCGGATGGTGATTTCGGCCGATGAAAGGACGAGAGTGGAAAAATGGACGCCACAACCCTGAATCAACTTTAAATTCCGCTTCGTGCAGGTATCCCTTGTTGGGCAAACAGGCACCGAGTCGGGTCCGGTCTTACCCGTTGCGCCGTCATATGGGTAAAGACCTGTGTTCGCTCCAGCCGAGCTTGGCTAATGTGCTCGCGTCGCGAGCGAAGTCTTTCGCTGTCCATACGCTAGACAGAAGTTTCCAAGTTTGAAAAGCATAGCACTGAACGTGATGAGCCAGGCTAACATCGCGATGTAAACAGCAATACGCGGAATGATCAGCAGAAACGGCATCCCAGTTGCATTCGCAAACATCAACGTTGCGACAGTGTACATCCCTAACGGAAAAACAAGCGACCAGTATTGCGGGTCGTAGGTGACCGGAACGCGCTCGACTACATGCCTCCAAAAGCCGACAATAACTAACAGCGGAATCCACCATGTTCCCGTCGCCCAGAAAAACAGTGTAAAGCCGCCGATAAAAGGTTGGAAGTCGTGCAGAACTTCCCAGCTTTTGGAGCTGAGTATCAGCCGTGCGCCGGCCAATGTTGTAATCGCTAGTGCGCCCATATTGATCCAGTAAGGGGGCGTAAGCTTCGCTGGCTCCATACTAAGAAAGATCCAACGATAAACGATCAACGCGATGAAGAGGATATAAAACATCGCACCCAGCAAATACGCGCGGAGTGCCTCAAATAGAATTGGGCGTATCGGGCCAAGCGTCTGAGCGACCAGGGTGCCAAGGACAGCTAAAGATTCCGTCGCGACCGTCACCAAAAGCCAGGATCCGTTGATCCCAACATCGAGCGAAGGCTTAGGCTCAACTACGGTAACAGCGGCAAAAAATGTGTAGATAAGAATAATCCAGAGCAAAACTGCAAACACCCACAGTCCAGCCGCAACTGCCATGAGCGGCGTAAGAACGGCAAATTGTACGCCGAGTACGGCGGTTCCTGCGACCGTTGTCAAGAATGTGACTCCGCGAGCATGATGAATTAAATCAGCAATCAACGCGGATCTGAACCAGGCAATTCGGAGAACAGTGATGCCCCACAGGACGACATAGAAAACCACATTTAACCAAAGGAGCACCTCAGGAAATCCGAGGAAACCTTCGAAGTGCATCGCCAACGACACGATGCCTGTCGCCATGACAAGGGCGAAATAACCTGGGAAGAAACCCTCAACAAACGAAGGCTTAGCATCCTGAGCCGGTAAATTCATGTGGGTTCACCTTTCGAGACCCCGCAGATAGAAAAACAGGCCTCCGTTGAGCGCGAAACAAACGACACTTGCTAACGCCGCCGGCAACGCAGTTTCCTGATAGCCTGTGAGAAACGTTTCCATGGTAGTGGTAAAAAGCCATAGCTGGAGGATGACGATGATCATCTGGAAAGCGGCAATACCCGAGATGATCGTTACCCGCTGCTTCCGGGCGAACTGAGTCATTCTCATATCACGCCTTCTACGTAACCATTCGCGAACACTTTGCCTTCGCGCACTTCGAGACCGACTCTCGGCAGTGGACGCCGCGGCGGACCAGCCACAGGTTCGCCGTTCCGAATGTCGAACCAGCCTTCGTGGCAGGGACAGTGCATTTTCCCCAAATCGGGCCGCGGCAGTACGGGGCAAGAAAGGTGAGTACACTTTTGCCCGTACGCGACAAAGTTCGTATCAGAAAGCCGGACAAGGATGCACCGGTTCCCTTGTTTCGGATATTCAAAGAGCTTTGATTCCCCAACCGCCAGCTCGTTCACCGAGGCAATCTCCTTGACTGGAGGCTGGCCAGCGGCTTTCCTCCAGGTTTGGATCAGCAGGATCCAGAACTGACCGGCGACAAACGCTGCACTTGTCAGCATGAGAAACGCGACGAACTCACGTCGCGAACGGTATTCATCCTCCGGCCAATCGAGCGGAAAATCCCTGCGCCAAGCCGGCTGATCTTTTGCCGGCCGGCCATCCGGGGCGACTGAAATAACCTCCGAATCTTCGTCAGGCATAGGCATCCTCTGAGTTCATTGCATCCAGCAGGAGGTCTTCCTCGATGACATTCCCAATCGTCGGCTGATACATGGCGGACAGCACATCGAGTTGTTCTGGAATATTATTCTTGGGCACGAGCATTCGGGTGCGCGTAGTAATTGTTTGCGCACCGAATTGAAAGGTGTTGATCGGAGCAGAGTTCGGTCGTAAGCGAGTGATTTCTTCCTCCGTGCCGAAGAACAAAGCCTGGCTCGGGCACACCGATGCACACATCGGCAGTTTGCCGATCGAGGTACGATCGTAGCACTGATCGCACTTCATCATGAGCTCCATGCGAGTGTTCATCTTTGGAATACCGAAGGGACAAGCCAGAACACAGTTGTTGCAGGCGATACAACGCGGCTTCCTTGCCGATTGCACCACGCCGTCGCCGGTACGCTTGATCGCATGGGCGGGACAGACTTCCGCGCAGGTTGGCGAGTCGCAGTGCATGCAAACGACCGGCACGGTCTGCGTCGAGCTAGCCCGATCGATGTAGTCAAGCTGAATCATCGAGTAGCCCTTGTGCGTGTCGCACTCCGAGCAAGCTTGCACGCACGAGTTGCACCCGATGCAGCGACTCGGATCGATGTAAAAATAACGGGTTTGGGTGGCTGGCATATGCTACTTACCATTTCGCGTTGCCTCGACCGGAAGCGCTTCGGCTTTGCGCAAGCGTACCGCACATACCTTGTATTCCGGAATGTGCGAGATCGGATCTTGCGCGGAGATCGTCAACTGGTTAGCGCTTTTTTTCCCTGCCCAGTGATAGGGAATAAAAATCGTATCCGGACGAATTGTTCTCACCACACGAACCTCGAGGGTGATTGTGCCGCGCCGGGACTCCGCCGTAGCCCAGTCGCCCTCTTTGAGTCCAAGTTTTCGAGCAAGCATCGGGTGAACTTCAATGAATGGGTTAGGACACTGATCGACCAGTGGACCAATCCGCCGCGTCTGTGTGCCTGAGAGATACTGGCTGATTACGCGCCCGGTAGTGAGCATCAACGGGTAATCAGCGTCGACGTCTTCAGCCGGCGGACTGTACTTCGCCACATTGAAACGCGCCTTGCCGTCCGCAAAGTAGAACGGTCCTTTCCCTTTGGCGATCGCGTTCCAGGAACGCGGCTCGAACAGTCGTGGGGTCCCTGGATGTTCGTCGGAAGGGCATGGCCAGAAGACGCCGTATTGTTTCTCAATTTTCTCGTACGTAATGCCGGAGTAGTCCGCAATTCCACCTTTTGATGCGATTCGGAGTTCGTCAAAGATTTCGCTCGGCGACTGAAAATTGAATCCGTGTGGGCGTTTCAACGCATGCGCAATATCCTGGATAATCCTCCAATCCTCGCGAGCCTCTCCTGGACAATCGATTGCTTTGTTGATCTTGATAACGCGGCCCTCTGTGGTCGCCGTGACCCCCTCGTCTTCCTCCTGAAGTGAACCAGGAAGAACAATGTCCGCATAACGTGCCGTATCGTTAAGGAAGAAATCAATGGCTACGTAAAACTCGAGCTTCTCGAGCGCGCGCCGGACAAAGTCGTTGTCAGGCAAAGAAACAATTGGATTGAAAGAGATCGAAAGCAGTCCACGAATTTCGCCGCGATCGATCTTGCGGAAAATCTCATAAGCGTCCACGCCGGCTTCCGGCAGTTCGTTGGGATCCACGCCCCAAACACTCGCAATGTATGCACGGTGTTCAGGGTTGCTGATGTCGCGCATCCCTGGCAACTCATCGCAGTTCTGGCCATGTTCACGTGCACCTTGACCGTTCCCTTGGCCGGTAATCGTTCCGTAACCGCAGCTTTCTCGACCAATCCGTCCTGATGCCAAGACAATATTGATCGCACCCAAAACATTCTGAACCCCATGGCTGCTGTGTTCGATACCGCGGGCGTGCATGAGAAAACTGGTTTTGGCTGTTCCCCACCATTCTGCCGCCTGTTGAATGCCCTTTTCTGCAATTCCGGTGATCTTTGCAGTTCGCTCCGGAGTCCAATCCTCGACGCTGGCCGCCAATTCGTCAAAACCGACCGTGTAGTTCTCGATGAACGCATGATCGATCCAATCGTTTTTTATCATCAGGTTGAGGATGCCGTTGAACAAAGCGACATCTCTCCCAGGCTTTATCGGAAGGAGAAGGTCACAGGTCCGCCCGATTGGAGTAATTCGGGGATCGACGACAATAACTTTGGCGCCGCTCTCGCGCGCCTGCCAGACGTAGTCAGTCGTGATGGGCGCACATTCGGCAATATTCGCTCCGCTTATCCATACAACCTCCGCCTTTAAGATGTCGTCCAACGGATTGGCTGCTCGATCGATGCCGAAAGCTTTTTTATTTCCGGCGGCTGCGCTCACCATGCAAAGCCGGCCATTGTAGTCCGTATAAGGCGTCTTTAGACACACCCGAGCGAACTTTCCCATCAGATAACACTTCTCGGTCGTGAGACTCGCTCCGCCCAGACTCGCAAATGCCGATGGCCCGTACGTTTTCTGGATGCGATCGATCTCTTCGGCAACCTTTCGGATAGCCTCCTCATAGGGTATAGAACTAAATCCGTGCGGATTTCCCGAATCCCTCTTATATGCTTGCAGCAAACGGTCCGAATGCGCGCCCTGTAAATAGCGTTTCACTCCTTTTGGGCACAGTTTCCCTTGGTTAGACGGGAATTCGTACCAAGGTTCAAATCCGATCACCTCATCGTCCTTCACCAGGAGTTGAATCCCGCATTGCTGACCGCAAAAACAGCAGTGTGTTTTTACTACCTTATCGGGCACAACACCCGGATCCAATCGCATCCCGGTCGACCGCGAAAGATGGGGGCCGAATTGTTCTGTGATCGATTCCGATTGTACAACAAGTGTGGCCATAGATCTCCTTTCAAACACTCTTTACGGATGGAAATTTTCGCGGTCTTCGATGTCGAGGGGTCCTTCGCCCAGTCCCGGATTAACCGGTGCCGGCATGGCCGTCGGCAGAACGACACTTTCGATCGTCGAAGCACGCCGAAACCGAAGCTTGCCCTGGGCCAACGCTAACAGTGCGCGGCGGCATCGAGGACAAATCCATTGATAATGCTCAACTTTGTCATGAGGGGCCTCATACTGGTAACCCAATTCCCGTTGAACCTTGATTAAATCTTCCACGTGCATGCGAGAAGAGAACGCATGTCCGCATCTTCGGCATTTAGCAGCTTCTTCAGCTCGCGCGACATCCTTGTAAAAACTGACCCCAATTTGAGCGGGCCGCTGAAAAATATGGAAAAATTTTCCAAACGGGAGCCAGAGAAGCGTGACGATGACAGTTACGGCGTGAGTGATCGACATAAACTCGTAGCCGTAGCCGCGCAGCCAGGAGGAGCTCACCGTCAGCAATAGACCCGTAAGACTCACGGCAAACAGGAGAACCAGCGGCAGGATATCTTCCCGGAAAAATTGAATTGCCGCAGCTCCTTCATCACGCATTCGGCGGTGCATAGCAATCATCACACCCGCAATGACAAGGAACGCTGCCCAGACGAGTCCGTGAAAAAGGAGGAAACCGAAGATCGATTCCACTTTGAAGACAGAGGTCGGAAAACCGAACACATAGATCCGGTAGCTGTCCAGATCGCCCGGTACGGATTCGAACATGAGCCAGCCAAATACCAGCGGAAAGGTGATCAAGGCTGCAATGATACAGCCCCACATGATCAACCAATGGGCTAGCCACCGGTATTTTCCTCTCAACCAGATGAAATGATTCAACGCAAAATCGGCGATAACTCGCTTGAACCAATTGATCGCGTTCTGTTTTCGGTAGGGTCGTTTAAAGAAGGCTTCCCAACCGCGCCGCCAATACAAGGCCGTCGGTGGCCGTTGAAGCCACATTGCGTAACGATATGTGAGCCCGAAAGCAGCAAACAACGACGCGAATGTGTAGGCTACCAGCGCACTATCGAACCGGGAGAGATTTCGGGATCCGACCACGATAGCCACACCGAGTAGCACCGCTACAATCAGTGCCCAGATGACCGATTTAACGACTTCGCGTTTCATGACGTCCGCTCCTGGAGGGCGCGTGGCAGTTCGCGACAAGCCAGCGCATAGAATCGCCATTAAGGAGCAGCTTGGCGGTCAAGTCAATGTTTTCTACGGCGACGTCAGTGAACCCATCCGGCAGAAACTTTTGGTTTCTGAAGCATGTGTCAATCTGAGATCCTGGGAAATCTCGAGATCAACCGCCTTGAACATTGACGGGTCTAGAATATGCGGGATTGGTCTCGGACACTGGCTTAACCTGGATACCTAGATATCCAGCTACAGCTTGCTTAAGGTCTTCAGCTCCCTGGTACTTGAGTGTATAGCGCCGCACCTCATAATAGCTTGGGCTACTAATATCGGCACGTCTGAGTGTCACTACGTTGGAATCGTTCGGTGACCCAGCCCGCCGGGCCGAGCTAGCGGGCCGTAGTGAACGTAATCGAATTGCACTCCGGAGTAGCTGTGGTCGCCGTCGATACCATCCTCAAGATTTCTCCGGCGGATGCCGCGTCCTTCGCGGCTCGAGATTATGTCCTGTTGTATTCGGATAAGGTGGTCGATACCGAAATAATCACTAAGCACGCGGGCGAGATTAAGCAGATCACGGCGGTCGATCCTACGTCCGGTGTGATTACACTCGATGACCAGATTTTCGATACCTACACTGTGGGAGACTCGGCTAGCGTGGTGCGAATCACGATGCTGCAGAATATGATTGCTCACCCGTTCGGGTAATCGACAGACGGTAGCGTATCACGTTTAGTATCTATCTATACCATTTACAGCGTTGAGCAGACTCGTCTGCACAAGCTGCCACAGAAAACTGCCCCTTTTGTATTGTTCCACCGATGCTTAAAATTACAGCTGATATTTTTTCAGGAATCCCCAACCCTGAATGGATTGTCGACGGCGATGATGCCGAAGCCGTGCTAAGGGATTTGGCGCAACATCGTTCCGCGGTAGCCTCACTCGATTCCGGCTTTCAGGGTCTCGGCAATCGAGGACTAGTTGTTGAAGCACTCTCCGAACACGTCACTGAAGAGCACGGCCTACCCGAGATTTTCAGGCTTGCGAATGGCGGAACCCAGATGGAAAGCAAAGGGATCGAGGTGGCCGTCCGTCTCATTAATGCTATGCTGAAGGAGAGAGCAGGAAAGCATCCCGCGATAGCGAATCCCGACGCACTTACACAAGGAATGCGCGACTTTCTCAAGGAGAATATTACCACCTCTCGCACAGCGATCGAGGTTTCTCCTCCCTCAGCTTCTTTAACAACTGTCAATCCGGAAGAAATCATCGCCCAGTTTGAGTGTGCGTACGAGGCAACCTGGTTCAATCCGGGCTTTTGGAATAATCCGGCGCACCAAAGTAAAAACAATTGCTATAACTACGCGACGAACCGTCGGACCGATACCTTTGCGCAGCCAGGCCGCGCTTCGGGTCACATTTACAGCGCCATCAACTGCACTCAAGTAACTGACGGTGCTGTCAGTGATGGAGCCAGCATCCATTGCGCGCCCGCACACGAAGCCCCGCGCTGGTTTATGGCGCTGGTGATTGCTCCTGGACCTGGATTCGTCGATTTTCACTGGTACCGTAAAGCGCGGCAAGGCTTTTGGGGTCACAAACCAGGAGGAACCGCTGCGCGCAATTACGATAATAGCGGACACGTCATTTATGATCCACGAACCGCAAATCGAGGACCTTACACCATTTTTTGCCGTTTTATGTATGCTCAGAGAAGGATGATCGTCAATTAGTGCTCCGCAACTTTCTCGCGAAGAATTTGCTGCGAAGCGCCGCGATCCTATGCGGTTTTCTGCTCGCTGTTGCCGGCGAAGGCGGACTGGTCTATGCTCAAACAAACGAGCCCCGAGCTAGAATGATTTTGCGCGTCGAACTACTGGCGTATAGCGGCCGCGAAAACCCGTCGTGGCAACTAACCGAATCGGAGTCGAAGAGATTCTTTGCCATCGTGGACAGCTTACCGAAACAGCCAACCGCACCAGTGGAAGAGTCGCTTGGTTACTCAGGGATCCGTGTGTTCTGCTCCGACGATGGACACCACAAATCTATAATAACAATATTTAATACTATTGTGACGATCCAACAGAACAAGAAAAGCGCTGAACTGCGAGATCACGGTAGGAAATTGGAGGAGTGGACAGTGAAAACCGGACGCACTAAGCTCGACCCAGAACTTTACCGATACGTTTTAATGGAGCTTGCTTCTGGATCTCAGAATTAATCTTGCGGGTGCACGCGAAACTCCAGCTGGCTCAGCACCAGGTCCTTTATGACATACCCCGCCGCAACGGTACCTTGGGGGTGCGCGGATCCGCCGACTGGAAAGAGATTCCCTGACCCGTCCCTTTTCCTGCTTTCGCCTGGCTCCTTGCGATTCCGTTAGGCCCTCCCGCATGCTCGAAAGCGACCCCCATAGCCCCTGATCACCGGATCACGTTCACAGCCTCCAAACCAAAAAGTGCAGCAGACGCCAGCAAGTGCCGATCGTTGCTGTAAATTTCTGCGAAACCATTCTCAGCGGCAGAAGTCAAGTGTAGCGCATCACCTGCGCGAATGAATGTTGAACGAGGAAGTGCGCAGATTCGTGCCGAAGTCTTTCGACACAGATCAGCGGTCAATGGCAACCAGGTCCAAATCCCATTTTTGTCGTCGCTTTCAAACTGCCGCGCAACCACGTCATATTGCGGCTTTGTCAGCATCCCTTGACGCAAATTTCTGTGAAATGTGCTCGTGACCTCGATGCGCCCGTACTCACAACAAGCCAAGCTCGACTGTGATTGCGCCAGATGTCGCACTGCGCCGCTTCCATTTTCGTTTAGGTAGCACTTCGCCACATAGTTGGTATCGAAATATATCATGCCTTGTCACGATCACTAGAGATGTACTCGGTGGAGTCATGGTCGATCGTGGGAAGCTTTGCGAACCCTTGCACGAGGCGCCGTTTCGCAAATGCTGTCGCTTTGTGACCCGGTTCAAATGGTATTAACGTAGCGACCGGCACACCCCGCTCGCTGATGACAATCCTTTGTTCAATACTCACTTTTCGGACCCAATCCCCAGTCTTGAGATGCAAATCGCGAACTGAGATTTCTTTCATGTGCACATTGTGCACACAGTGGGCTGTCCTGTCAATTTCTGAGCTTCAGAAATACCCGTTCACAGGGGTCCTGCCGCGCGAAGCGCCCGCGTCCTGCCCCCGGCCGCGGACCCAAGGACCAAGAGCTGTCCTTCCCGGCAAACCATCGAAACTCGGCAAATCGAGGTCACGGTTTGAATGGCGATTCTCCCGGCGCTAAGTGGTCGAGAGGTCGTGAAGATTTTTGAAGCAGATGGCTGGCGTATCGCTCGGCAGCGGGGAAGTCACATAATCCTTGTTAAGGATGGGCACATCGCCACGCTCTCGGTTCCCGATCATCGTGAAGTGGCCAAAGGAACTTTACGGTGTCTCATTCGAGCGAGCGGCCTAACTCCTGATGAATTCATTTCTTTGATTGGCAAGTGAGATACGCAACGAGTCGTCTTTGGTCAGCGGGCGCACCGTCCGTTTCATGGGTGCTCCTAGTTTAGCAGATCTGATACTGCGGGCCAACCCATCTATACCTAAGCAAGAACAAGTGACTCTGGATCACTTTGTCATGGTTCGAATCCATGCGAGTCAGCCAGCACAGAATCAATAAATTACATAAACTACGGCTTCGTCCCAATTTGCCTCTTAGACACCTTTAGCGGGCTGCACTGTCAGAAGACGCTGATGCAGGTCGACCGGCGCTTCGATGAATTCTTCAACGGTCATGGTTCCAGAATCTTAAAGACACCAAAGATCCGGAAGTCCCGGCTGTTAGTAGTTATCAACGAAGTTATGCCTGCGGACAGATAGGTAGCACCGAGCAATGTGTCTAGGATGCGTTTTCGGCCTAGGCCATGTTGTTTCATCCACCCGAGGAATGTGTTAATAGCAGCATCCGTCGGAAAAACCTGAGTAACTTCCCCCGCAGTCCACCACATGTCGGCGCGGTCAAGCGCCACATCCATTGTCAGGGGTCGGGCGATTCTCGTTTGATCGGTCACTACGTGAACGAATTCAGCAAGCACCTGAGGAGCCAATGCAAAGTCATCACCGTTTGACACGCACTGTCGGAACAAGGCATCCGAATCCGTGTGCAGCGGATGTTGGGCTGCTTCGTACGCTACAAGGAAGCCGGTATCAAGACCATGCCTCATCCAGCATCTCCCCAAGGAGGTCGTCGTCCGGACCAAGCGGGCGCAAGACCGCGCCAAGGTCAAGACGCGGGAAATCTAGGATAGACATTCGGCTTAGCCTAGGCACCACAACAGCCATTGATTCGGAGTGGGCATGTACCGACAGATTTCTCCGTATCCGGACAGCCTCGGGAGAAGCGGATATGGATGAAAAATCGACGGCCTCGTTGTCCGGGAGAAAATCAAGTGGCTCAAGTTGGCCCCACAACAATTGGTCTGGTTGCCATTGTTCGCCGAGATTTCGGGCTTCAGGCGGGAAGGCGTCTGTACGAGTTAGACCAAGCTCGGGAGATTGTAATAGCAGAGCCATATTTCAAAGCAGTGTTCGAATATCTAGCTCATAAACGCCGGCTGCTTCCACGAATACGTTTACAATTTTATCCGGAATCTCGGAAATTTCACCGGCAGGAAACCTGGTCGCCCAGGCGAGAAACAGACTATCCTGTATCCCGATGGATGGCTCGACTCCGAATCGAACATCCGACGGCCAGTCGTTCAAGCGGAGATAACCGACGGCACCGGGCATTGTGATCCTGGGATCAAAGCGGAAACGCTGCAGATATTCGTCCCGAACCGCTTTACCCTCGACTTTCGCATGTGCGTTTGCCGATAAAGCGACAGTGCATTTTTCTTTAGCGAAGTGCCGCAAAAAGCGAGTCACTACCTGGCGGAGTAACTCTCCGTCGGCTCTGCCTTTGGCGTTTTTCGCGGTAAAGCTCGCTTTTTGAGCGTCCAGGGAGAAATGCCCATTACCTCCGAAGAGCTGTACGTTCAGGTCGTATGCGAAGAGCACGTCAGCTTGTCTCAGCCGCACCTGTTCGGGCGGAACTGCCAACCCGTTGACGCTATCCGTGAGCCACCGCGCATCGTTATCGATCAGCTCTTTGGTAAAAATTCGGGGAGCTGGAAAGATCACTTCGGCGGTGACCGCATAAACTTGGATTGCGAGCTCGATCATCTCTGTCGAGGATGGATCTACGAAGCGTAATAGGCAAGCGCTCGGAGATGTCCGGCTCTGTCAAATCAAACTCGAAGTGAATCCGTTTTTGTGCTATGTGTTCTTTTGAACATAAGATCCAAGTCCCTGTCTGTGAAAGAGCTGGAAGATCTTTTGGACGAACTTGAAGGCTCCAGGGCTTCTCGGAAAAGCGCTGGGGAAAATCTTCAGGAGATCCGCTGGCTATTCAAAGAAACGGTGGGTCTTGAGCTTCCGGCGCCGGCGAGAAAGGTGATCCTTGAAACACGCGGAAAATATCGCGAATTTGATCGTTTCCAGACACCTGTCATAAACGGGGATGTGATAACAAAACTGATAACATCCGGCGCCATACAGAGCAATCCACGCCTTGACACGGCCACAGGTACGCTGACAATTACCTGGTCAACAGCATAGTCTTTTAGAATAGTCTTTAGGGTCAAATCTCAATAATCAATATATGCGTTGATGATTGAGATTTGACCCTATAGCCTTCCCTCGTCACTCGGCTGGTTGTTCTTGATACAACTTCGGGGCGAATCGTCACCAGTTTGCCGATGGTAGGTGACACTGACGACGTTTTTTATGATCCCGCTCGGCGACTGATCTACGTCATCGGCGGCGAAGGTGCGGTGGAAGTTCTCCGACAACATGATCAAGACCATTACGAGCCAGTCCGAAGAATCACAACGGCGCCAGGAGCACGCACCGGGTTGTTCGTACCAGCTTTTAATCGACTATTCGTAGCTGTGCCTCATCGTGGGCTGCAATCGGCCAGGGTCTTAGTTTACGAGGTTAAGGAAGACTAACGTGCAGACAGCATTGGAAAATCTGAAGGCCTGGTCAGGTAAAATGTGGAATTCATATCCGGAGGAGACCGGCAGCCAGCGGCATGGCCTTGGGACGGCCAACCTGCGCTGAGAGGCCGCAAACTGAAAGTTGCCGAGTTTTTGAATACGTTCGCCTGAACCCGAGGGGATCTCGGCTTTCGACCAAAACAAACCGGAATGGACGAGGAGGAGTCACCTGCCCGTGGTTGAGGTGAAGGCAGAACCTCTTCTTCAGAACGGCGACGGTTCCGGGCAGGGGCGGCGGGCGAGCTGGCCGCGTCAAGCTGACAGGCGATCCCAAAAAGCGAGCACACTCTAGCCCCAATAAATCACAAAATAACATCATAACACACACGTACAACGTTATTCATTTACGATCTTTACTCTCGATCCTCTACCTAGCGAGATTTCTTGGCTTCGAGGGCTTTTTTCCGAATTACTG
>Ga0209656_10001937_pt1 | contig 13504 bp, 9 predicted proteins | sample BogFormECP12_OM2_FD_188239 | JGI IMG/M metagenome (GOLD analysis project Ga0209656, IMG submission 188239) | Bog forest soil microbial communities from Calvert Island, British Columbia, Canada - ECP12_OM2 (SPAdes) (version 2) | ecosystem: Environmental > Aquatic > Freshwater > Wetlands > Bog ... | reverse complement strand
CGTCCGCTTCGGCTTCGGAGCGTTCGGAGGCGGTGGTGGATTGCACGGCTTCCGCGGCTACCTGGAGTTCCTCTTCTTCGTCCTCGTCTTCTTCCTCGTGGTCGTGTTCGGTTTCGCGCGGAGACTCTTCGGTTTCCTCTTCATCCTCCTCGTCTTCTTCGTCGTCAAACTCCGCGCCGCCGACTACAGCGTCGGCTTTGGCGTGAGCCTGAGTTTCTTCGTGCTTGGCTTCGGCGAATTCGGAGGCGAGAGAGGCGACCTGGTCTTCGTTGAGGTCGACCTCGCCGCGAACGGGCGGTTCCGGCTCCGCGGTTTCCCTTGCGGAGGGCAGCTCGAGGGCGCCGGCTTGTTCGGTGGCGGTTTCGTCTTCGGTGGCGGCTGCGCTGGTATCGGCGGCTTCTTCCACTGGCGCGGCGTCTGTTACGCCTTCTTCGGCCAGGAGCCAGCGGGGCAGGCCGCCCGAGAAGCGGCGCGGCGCGACCGAGCCGGGTACGCCAGAAGCGGCGGACGGTAAGGAAGCGGGCACGACGGATGGAGCGGCGTTCAACGTGCGATTGGGCAGGAGGTCGATGTCGGGCTGCTGCTCGTCGTGGTCCTCGTGATGGGTGATGGGCTCGGCGATGGGCGGAGGCGCGGAAGCCGCGGGCTTGGCGCGATATTTGGCGAGCGATTCGCCGGGGAGCACAATGGGTTCCTCGATGGGATCGTTGGGAGCGGAGGGGGAGCTGAAACGGGTGCTCTCGCGGCGCGGTTCGTTGCCACGCGGTTCGAAACCGCGCGAGCCGCCACGGTAGGAGCCACCGCGGGATTGATCGCCGCGTCCTTGGTCACCACGCCCTTGATCGCCGCCGCGCCCTTGTTCACCCCCGCGATAGTCGCGGCCACGAGGCTCGAAATTTCCAGGTTCGCGGGAGTCGGACGGGCTGTCGCCTTGCGGGGAAGCGTATTTGGACGGGGGAAGGGTGCGACCCGGTCCGGCGTTCTGCGGAGGGGCGTTGCGCGGGCCGTTGCCTGGGGCGCGATCGCTGCCGCCACGACGTCTGCCACCGCGACGACCCCAACGGCCGCCACGTCCGCGATCCCCGCCGCGATCTACACCACGGTCGCCGCCATTTGGTCCGCGGCCGCCGCGATCGCCACCTCTATTATCTGCGCCTCTATCCGCACCCCGGCCGAAGTTTTGGCCGCCGCGGTCGCTGCGACCGCTGGAGGGATAGTTCTGCGTGGGATTGTAGTGGGGCGAAAAATTCTGCGGAGCGGAGGCATTGGATTCGGGTTGCCGCTCGTCGGCGGGATCCGCGTGGAGATCGCCATGCGCGTCGCCATGGACATCGACGTGATGCTCGGCGGAAATTTCGCCTAGGGAGGGGGGCTGCAGTTCGGAATCGTGCTCGGGCAGCTCTTCAGGAGACAGCGAGCCTTCGCCGCCGGAGAAATGCTCAATGGGGGCCACGTCTTGCAGGTGCTCGAGTTCGTGGGGTGCGAGGGGAATTTCCTCGTGATCGATGTGCGCGGCGTGCAGGGTTTCGCCGGGGAGCAGTTCGATGGTGGAAGCTGCCGGGGCGAGGGCCTGAGGGGCCGCGGCCGGAGCGTCGTGCGCGTGGCCGTGATCGTAGTCCTCAAGATTTTCGAAGACGTCGCTGACGTACAGGAACGCGTCGCCGTCGAGGCCGATTTCCACGAAGGCAGACTGCATGCCGGGGAGGACGCGGGTGACTTTACCTTTATAGATGCTGCCAACGAGGGCGAACTCTTTTTCGCGCTCGATGTAAATTTCTACTAACTGACCTTCTTCCATAATCGCGACGCGGCGTTCGTGTGAGCCTGCGGCGATAACCAGTTCTTTAGACATGAAAACTCCTTCTGTGCAGTCCGGGCAAAGCCGGGACCGTCTTTTTGAGGGGACGCGGTGCGTCCGCCCCTTGGTATTTGCTGTGCGGCACCGGCTGTGCCGGCGCCTGCACGCATCGCCGCGAGCGTAAGCCCGTCAGAGGTCCGTACCAGATGGAAATGTTTCGTGGAAAGCGAAACACGCGCGGGGCACACCTGTAGCGAGGTGGCTCTGCGGTCGAAGCGTGAGGGAAGCTGAATCCTCCGGCTATCGAGGCTGGTCCGTTGCCGGGAAGCTGCCGGGCAAACGGCGGACGATGCTGTCCTGCTTGTTGAAATCTTTCTTACCTGCGACTGCCGAGCAGTCGGCTTAACTTTGTTGCCGGTGCGGCCCAGTGAAGCAGCTCGGGCACGTCACGCGGACTGGCGGCCGGCTCAGTTAACGAAGCGGCGGAGCCGTACATTCATGACTAAACCAATCGCCAGAAAAACAAACAGCGTGGCGGAACCGCCGTAACTCATCAAGGGTAACGGAATTCCGGTAACCGGCATAGCGCCGATAACCATGGCCACGTTTACTAAAACATGGAAACCCAGCGCCGCAGCCACGCCCATGACCAGAAACATTCCCGCGCGATCTTTCGCGCGTTGTGCATTCTGCACCAAGCGAAGCAAAAGCGCCATATACAGTCCCAAGGCTAAGAGCACGCCTTTGAATCCCTGTTCTTCCGCCCACGCCGACATGATGAAATCCGAATATCGGACGGGGATGTAGCCCAGTTGATTCTGACTGCCATTTCCAAAACCTTTGCCCCAGAAGCCGCCGGAGCCCACGGCAATTTTCGACTGCAGCAACTGATAGCCGGAGCCCTTGGCATCGTCTTCGGGATGCAGGAAAGAAGTGATCCGCTCGCGCTGATACGGCTTCAAAATATGCTTACTGACGGGCGGGAAAAAAACACTTCCTACCAACAATACACCTGCCAGCGAAATAATGGCAGCATGTTGCCATTGCAGACCGGCGAGAAAAGCACCCACGACCAGCAAAGGCATTAAGACTAGCGCGGTACCCAGATCGGGTTGCTTGAGAATCAAGCCTAACGGTAACCCTACGAGCAGGCCGGCTTTGATTAAATCGCGCAGCGAGAGCTCGTCGGACTGGACCTCGGCGAAGAACCTTGCTAGCACTATGATTATAATCAATTTTACCAGTTCTGACACCTGGAGAAATTCGCCCAGCACGGGGAGCCAGCGCTTGGCACCAAAGCGGGTGTGGCCGAAGGCCAGGACAGCCACGAGGGCTACCACTCCGATTAGATACAGAATCGGGGCTTGATCGAGGATGAGGTGGTAATCCAGGCGAGAGAGGGCGAACATCAGCACCAGGCCAACGCCCAGCCAGCGGACCTGTTTCATGTGCATGCCGGCTAGGGCGCTGCCATGGGTGGCGGAATAGATCTCGATGACCCCGAGGGCGCAGATGGCGGCCAGGATGGCCAGCAGCCACCAATCGTAATCGCGGGTTCCGGGTGCGTCTTTCAAGCTGCGTTCCTTCCGTCTTCAATGAAACTGCAAAGTTGTCGTGCTAGTGCGGCGCGACCACGCTGGCGACGCGTGCGGGCACGGGTTTCGCGGAATCCTCGGGCTTGGCGGCGGGTTCAGGAGCCGTTTTGACAGCAGGCTTACCGCCATCGCCGTCGAGATCGTGGTGCTCGAGCTCCACGGTGTATTGGCCATTATTCTTCTTGGCTTTTTTGTCGTAGTAGGTCTTGATGATGTCGCGGACCACTGGGCCGGAAGCTTCGCCACCGTGCTGGCCGCTTTCCTGGACGAGAACGGCGACCACGATTTCGGGATTGCGCTTGGGGGCGTAGCCGACGAACCAGGCGTTATCTTCGAACTTTTTCTGCTTGGCGAGACGATCGCGCGTGGAGTAGCCGATGACTTGAGCGGTGCCGGATTTGCCGCTCAATTCGACGCCCGTCAATTTCAAGTGGCCGCCGGTGCCGCCGGGTTCGTTGATCACGCCATACATGGCGTCGGTGATTTTCTCGATGGTGGGTTCGGAAATGGCGAAGCGCTCTTCGCCGACGTTTTGCGCGTCTTTCAGCATATGCGGTTGTTTGAAGACACCGCCGGAGGCGATGCCGCCGATGGTGCGCGCCAGTTGGAGAGGCGTGGTGGTAACCGCGCCTTGGCCGGTCGACACGGAGATCGTTTCACCGGCATACCACTTGCGGTGAAATGTTTTTTCCACCCATTCGGGCGAGGGCATGAGTCCGGGCTCTTCGGATGGGAGGTCAATGCCCGTTTTGTGGCCGATGCCGAGTTTTTTGGCGTAATAAGCCAGGCGGTCGATGCCCAGCCTCATGCCCACATTGTAGAAAAAGACATCGCAGGATTTGAGGATGGCGTCATGCAAGTTAGTGACGCCATGCGATTTTGCCCCGGTTTTCGCGAAGTACACCCAGCATTTGAACTGACGGCCGTAGAAGGTGGCGTAGCCCGGGCAAAAGGTGGTGAAGCTTTCCGGCGGTACCTTGTCCTCCAGCATGGCGGTGGCGGTGATAATTTTGAAAACCGAGCCCGGCGCCAGTTGCGCTTGAATGGCGCGATTTAGCAAGGGATGCAAGGGATCTTCGTTTAGGCGCTTCCACTCTTCTTTCGAGACTTGTACGGCGAAATCGTTGGGGTCGGGAGTGGGGCGGCTGACCATGGCGAGGACTTCGCCGGTGCGGGGATCGAGGGCCACTACTGCGCCGGGGCGTTGGCCGAGAGACTGCTCGGCGATCTGCTGCAAATCGTAGTCGATGGTCAGCGTGATTTGCTTGCCGGGAATAGCCTCCTGGGTGGAGAGGCGGCCAACTTCCTTACCGACGCTGTTGACGATGACACGGCGCATGCCGTCGGTGCCCATGAGCATGTCGTTGTATTGCTTCTCGATGCCAGTTTTTCCCGCGAAGTCGCCGGGGCGGAGTTTGCCGTCGCTGGCTTCGATTTGCTGCTCGCTGACTTCACCAACGTAGCCGGAGGCATGACCCATGAAGCCGTCGGGCAAATAACGGCGGCGGTGGACCATGAGCATTTCGAGCAGAGGGATATCGGCGCGGTGCGATTCGATGAAAGCCACGTCGGCCTTGGTAGCCTCAGGCTTAATGACGATGGGCTGAAATTTTGGCAAGGCTTTGGTGTTGTTGAGTTGGTCGTGCAGCTCGTCGAGCGAAATGCCGAGGCCGTCGGCGATGGCGGGAAGATTTTTTTCGACCAGCGCGGCATCGTCGCGAAGGAGCAGGACGCTGAAGCTCGGATAGTTGTCAACCAGCACGCGGCCATCGCGGTCGAGCATGCGGCCGCGGGGCGCGATGATGGGAATGGAGCGCACGCGGTTGCGTTCGGCCATCACGCCGTAGCGGTCGGAGTCGATGACCTGCAGCTTCCAGAAACCGAGCAGCAGCACTCCGATCATGCCGACGATGATGTAGGAGACGATCGCCAGCCGTCCTTGCGGCAGCCGATTGTCGTTGCGAAACCAGATGGACACGAAAACTCCGCGCTTTCTCTTGCGTGCGCTCGCTAGCTAGCCAAAAGTCAGGGCCGGGTGGGCCCGCTCCGTTACCGCGCAGAAACGCCGGCGTTCAAAAAACCGTACAGCTCCGAACCCCACGTCAATTGCGAAATATCGACGAAAAACTAGAGCGAATAATTCCCGCGAGAAAGCCCCGAAAATGCGCCGCCTGACGTGGTCCGCAGCGTGCGGCCAAGTCTTTTTAAAGCTAACACCACGGTACGGGGGTCGCAAGTCGTACGCCGGGACAGGTTCCAAGTGGTCACCCTGCGAACACTCCGGAACAAGGGGACCGTTCCTCAGGGATAATGATTTATGGAAGGAACGGGCACTGGAGCGAGACTAATCATTGTGTGCGGGTTGCCGGGCTCGGGCAAGACCACACTTGCCAGGGCGCTGGAAAGCAGGCTCCGCGCGGTTCGTTTTTCTCCCGATGAGTGGATGGATGCTCTTGCACTAGACCTGTGGGATGAAGAAAAGCGCGGCAAGATCGAGGCACTGCAATGGGAACTTGGTCAAAAACTTCTTGCGTACGGCCTCACGATCATCATCGAATGGGGCACCTGGGCAAGGGCCGAACGGGATACCTTGCGGCTCGGAGCCCGAGCCCTTGGCGCTGCTGTGGAGTTGCATTATGTCTCTGCGCCCGCGGATGTCCTCTTCGACAGGATTCAACGGCGAAGCGTGGAGAAGCCACCCATAGAGCGAGGCGCACTGTCCCGGTGGTTCGAGTTATTCCAAGCGCCGACGCCTGAGGAAATGGCACTCTTCGACAAGCCTCTAGTTACAGACCCTGCCGCTAGTTGAGACTTACTTACCAGCCTCGCGACGTGCAACTTGCTCTATGTTTCGCGGGCACGTTATCGTAGAGAGCTATTTTCGGCTCATGGAAACCCGCATACCACAGTTGGCGCATCTCGCGTTCGTTGGAATGTCCGGAACGGGCAAGACGTTTTGGTCCAGACGGCTAGCGGAGACCGGGCACCGCATCGTTTCTTGCGACGATCTTATCGGGCGGCGGCTGGCGGAACATCTGCCGAATGGGGATCGCGCGGGGATCAATGATTTGGCGGCGTGGATGGGTTGGCCGGATAGTCCCAGCTATGCTCCCCGGGAAGCGCAATATTTGGCGGAAGAGATTGGCGCGCTCGACGAGGTGCTGAGCGAGGTGGAGCGCCAGCCGCAGAATTCGCTGATTCTGGACACAACTGGCAGTGTGATTTACACCGGCAACCATTTGCTGTTGCGCATGCGGCGCCGCATGACGGTGGTTTATTTTGCGGCTTCGCGCGCGGAGGAGCAGTTATTGATCGAGCGGTATTTGAGCGATCCGAAGCCGGTATTGTGGCGCGGGGCGTTTCAGGCCAAGGCTGGAGAGACGCCGCATGATACCGTGGCGCGATGTTATCCGGCGCTGATCGCGGCGCGACGGCGGAGCTATGAGGCGCTGGCGCACGCCACGCTGCAGGTCGCCGATTTGCGGGAAGCTTCCTACGATACGGAAATGTTTTTGGCGGAGATTCGGCGGCAGGTTTTGCGCTAGCGTGCGCTTCAGACTCCATGGTGTTTTCGAGCTAAATCCTTAAGCCTGTGCAAACTGGGGCGCAGTTCCGCCCATGGGGACGCCCTACAAGGGGATTTCGAGATGGTTACGACGGTCAGATGAGATACCGCAGTACTACGGGAAAAGCACCACTGACGTCGCTGCGCGGCGCGGTGTTGCGCGGACTGGCGCCTGACGGCGGACTGTATATGCCCGCGGAAATTGCGCGGCATTCGCCGGAGGAACTGGAAGAATTTCGCGGCTTGCCGTTTACCGAGGTGTGCTTCCGTGTGGCGCGGCCGTTTGCGGGCGCGGAGCTGCCAGAAGAAGTGTTGTGGCAGATCGTGAGCGAGTCCATCAATTTTCCCGTGAAGCTGGTGTCGCTCACGCCGGGTTTGCACGTGCTGGAGCTGTTTCATGGGCCGACGCTGGCGTTTAAGGACTTCGGCGCGCGCTTTATGGCGCGGCTGCTGGGTTATTTCGTGCGCGGGGAAGCGAAGCAGTTGACCGTGTTGGTAGCCACTTCGGGGGATACGGGAAGCGCGGTGGCGCACGGTTTTCTGGGCGTGCCGGGGATTCGCGTGGTGATTCTGTATCCTTCGAAGCGCATCAGCGAGGCGCAGGAGAAGCAGTTCACGACGTTGGGCGAGAACATTACGGCGTTGGAGGTGGCGGGCTCGTTTGACGATTGCCAGCGCATGGTGAAGCAGGCGTTTTCGGATGAGGAATTAAATAGGCGGGCGTTTTTGACTTCCGCGAATTCCATTAACATCGGGCGGCTCTTGCCGCAGATGTTTTATCACGTGGCGGCGTACCGGCAATTGCCGGTGGCTTCCGTGCCGTTGATTGTTTCTGTGCCCAGCGGGAATTTCGGCAACCTGACGGCGGGGATTTTTGCCAAGCGCATTGGATTGCCGGTGGCGCGATTTATTGCTTCGACCAACGCGAATGACGTGGTGCCGCAATATTTGTTAACCGGAAAATTTCAGCCGCGTCCCGGCATCGCGACCATTTCAAACGCCATGGACGTGGGCAGTCCCAATAATTTCCCGCGGCTGCTGGATTTGTGCCGCAACCGGCTGGAGTACGTGCAGAAGGAGATTTGGGGTCACGGCGCGAGCGACGAAGAAACGCTTGGCGCAATGAAAATGGTGTACGAACGCTATCACTACATCGCCGATCCGCACACCGCGGTGGGGATTCTTGGCTGGGAAGCGTACCGGCGCGAGCATCCGGAGCCTGCGCAGGGTCTGGTGCTGGCGACCGCGCATCCAGCTAAATTTGCGGACGTCGTGCAACGAGCCATTGGCAGCGCTCCGCCGTTGCCGGATCGCCTTGCGGCCTGCCTCAAACGCGAAAAACTCTCGCTGCCGTTTTCCAGCAACTACGCCGATCTCAAAACATTCCTATCCACGAATTAAACTTCAAGAAGGTTTGCGCAGGCGGTCGAGCAGGGTGAAGAGTAAGACGCCGACTACTGCGTTGATCAGCGCGGCAATGCCGAGGCGCACGGTGAACCACACTTCCGGCTGGGCGAGCAGGATGCGGCGCTCCAGCACCAGAATGCCTTGATGGAGGCCGAAGAAAAGCACTGTTAAGGCGAAGCGGGCCGCGGGATGCTCGGTGTCCAGGCGCGCGCCGATGGAGGAGGCGAGGTAGCCGATGATGGTTTTGGCGATGCCGTAGAGGCCGAGAGGGACGGTGGGGCCGCTGAGGCTGTCTTGTGCCAGGCCGATGGCCATGCCGAGCAACAAGCCGGTTGAGGGATTGCGGCGGCTCAAACCGAAATAAATGGTGGCTAGGAGCGGTAGATCGAGAATTGCCAATTGATGAAAGTATTGCGGCAGGAATGCTTGCAGGAAGAAAATCACGACCATCGTTCCGATAATGGCGCCGCCGTGAAACTTGTGGACTTCGATGTGCGATTCAGCGGTGCGAATGTCGTAAGTTTCGTTCATCGGTTGGCCGCCGGAGGCTTGGGCTTTTCAACCGCTGGTTGCGCGGTGGCGTTCTTGTCCGTGGCGGGTTTGCCGGGAGCGCTCGTGGCGTTGCTCGCCTTGGCGCCCGCCGTTGCGGGATCGCTTGCGGCGGATTCTTTTTTCACCTCGAGCGGGTGCAAGGTGGTGAGGATAATTACCTCTTCGAGTTGCTCCAGCTTGGCAGCGGGGCGCAAGCGGATGACTTTAAACGGATTGCCGGCCTTAACTTCGGCCACCGTGCCGACGGGCAAATCGGGTGGAAAAATGCGATCCATGCCGCTGGTCACCACCTGTTCGCCGACGTCCACCTTGTCGTCGTTGGCGATGTATTTCATTTCCAGCAGCGGTTCGCCGGTGCCGCCCACGACGCCTTGATTGCGGGATTCGGCGAGCATGGCGCCGGCGCCGCCCTCTTTATCGGTGATGAGCAAAACCTGGGCGGTATTCGAAAAGGTTTCGATCACTTTGCCGACGATGCCGTTGGGAGTAATCACGGCCATGTTGCGTTGCACGCCGTCGCGCTCGCCGCGATCGATGTAAACGGCGCGCGTGGCGGTGTCCGCGCTGGTGCCGATGACGCGCGCGCCCATCATGGGCGCTTCCTGATGCGCTTCGCGGAAATTCAGCAGGTGCTCGAGGCGCTCGGCCTCCGAAACGCGGCTCTGCAGTTGCGTGACCTGCAATTTGAGTACGTCGTTTTCGTGCTTGAGCTCCTCGTTTTCGCGGGAGGTGTTTTGCAGCGCGAAGTAATGGCCCCAGGTGCCGCGCACGCTGCCGATGCCGTAGGAGCCGGCACGTTCGAAGGGAGAAATCGCGCCCACGGTCCACACGCGGATCAGGCGGCCTTGTGCGTCGCGCTTGATTTGCGCCGCGAGCAGCAGGATCTGCAGCAACACCATGCCGCCCAGGAGGAAGATCGATTTGTGTCGAGAGGGGACGCCGACCATGAGTTATGGGTGACTCGTTCTGATTTTTTCCCGGGCTGCAAAACCTTGCCTGGCCGCTGCTGTGCAACGGCATGACCATATTTAGTCGATGCAAACCTGGCGTAGCAGTTTGAAATCGCTGAGCATTTTTCCGGTGCCGAGCACCACGGAGGCCAGAGGATCGTCGGCGATGGAAACGGGCAGGCCGGTTTCTTCGCGAATGCGCTTGTCGAGATTTTTGAGCAGCGCGCCGCCGCCGGTCAGAACAATGCCGCGGTCGCTGATGTCCGCCGAAAGTTCGGGCGGGGTGCGTTCAAGGGCCACGCGCACAGCATTTAAGATAGTAGCCACGCATTCGCTGAGGGACTCGCGAATTTCGCTGTCGTCGATGGTGACGGTGCGGGGGACGCCTTCGATCAGGTTGCGGCCTTTCACTTCCATGGTGAGCGGCTTTTCCAGCGGGTAGGCGGAGCCAATTTCCATTTTAATTTGTTCCGCGGTGCGCTCGCCAACCAGCAGGTTGTACTTGCGCTTCAGGTATTGCATGACCGCTTCGTCCATTTCGTTGCCCGCTACGCGCACGGAACGCGAATAAACGATGCCGCTCATGGAGATGACCGCGATATCGGTGGTGCCGCCGCCGATGTCCACCACCATATTGCCGGAGGGTTCATCGATGGGAAGTCCGGCACCGATGGCCGCGGCCATAGCTTGCTCCACAAGATAAACTTCGCTGGCGCGCGCGCGATAGGCGGAGTCCTGCACCGCGCGTTTTTCCACCGGAGTAATTTCGCTGGGCACGCCAATGACGATGCGCGGATGCACCAGTACGCGGCGATTGTGGGCCTTCTGAATAAAGTGCGTGAGCATTTTTTCCGTAACTTTGAAATCGGCGATGACGCCGTCTTTCATGGGCTTGATGGCCACCACGTTGCCCGGCGTGCGGCCGAGCATGTCCTTGGCTTCCTTGCCGACTGCCACGACTTCTCCGGTGGCTTTGTTGATGGCCACGATCGACGGCTCATTGACCACCACGCCTTTGCCGTGCGCAAAGACCAGCGTGTTCGCCGTGCCCAGATCGATGGCGAGGTCGGAAGAAAACAAACTGAACACCGACCTCATGCTGTAACCGTTCTTATTCATTCCCCCGTCCTCTTGCGAAGAAAACGTTTCTTCGCAGCCTGCTGCCCGCCCCGGCACTCACAATCTGTTTTTGTTGTGCGCCATCTTCATTATCTGCGCACTCTGGCCGCAGCGCAAAGTTTGCGCGCCGCGCTGGCGTTTCTTCGCGCTTTGCCGCTATTTCGGGACCACGATGGAAAATTCCTTTTTGGCCGTGCCGCCGCGGCGGTTCTGCCCGATGACCACGATGGTGTGCTGTCCGGGATCCAGGGGCTCGGTGAAATGCCGGAAGGTCCCGTCCGCGGAAATGTTGGGGACCGGCTGACCGTTGACGATGAGCGCGGCGCCCGGCTCGGTGCGTCCGACGATTTCCGCCACGCGCCCGTGCATTTGCGTGCCGTCGATCTGCAGCATCATCTCTTCGGCTTTGCCCTGCGCGACGATGGTGAACTTGAAAGTTTCGCTGGTCTCGCTGGTTGCTTTCTTGGAGTCGGTGGCGGTGACGTTCCAGAAATAGTCGCCGGCATCCAGACCCACGATTTCGGTGCTGGTTCCCGTGGTGTGCGCTTCTTTCACCATTTTGGTGAACATGGTGGTAGTGCTGATGCGCAAGGTGTAGCCCACGGCGTCTTCCACCGGCTTCCATTCAAAGCGCACCGGAGAAGTTTTGGGGTTTTCCGAAATGATGGGCGCGAGATTGAGCGGCTCAACCAGCGACGGCGGCGCAAGCACATTTGTTTTTTGCAACGGTCCGCCGGTTGGGAAGCTGACTTTTTCCCATTGCGTCAATTCCACTTTTTCGATGCCGCGCTGCACTTCCGCGGCGCCGCTGGCCACCAAAATTTCGTGATCGTTGTTCTTCGGATCGTTCTTCACCGAAGCGCGGCTGTTCTGACTGAGCGACGCGGTGGTGTCTTCCATGCTGACCGCAGCCTTGGAATCCGGCGAAGCCCAGTTGGGCGTGGCCAGATCCACGGAACCCGTGCTGATTCGCACGGCCACGCTGGTGGGCTTGTTGTTGCCCATCAGATTTTCTTCCACGGTGACGAGGGTGTCGGCTTTCACGGTGTACGTGGTGCCGTCGGCAAAGGTGATGCGCGCCGCGGCATCGGAAGCCGTTTGCACCAGATCGCCCTTGTCCAGCGAAGTGCGATAGTCGGCGTCCACCCATTGCACGGAGTCGACTTTCTTTACCTGTACTTTGCCGGTCAAATTGACGAATTTGGCCTGCGTCTGCGTGAAGGTGCCGGTGTCGTTGTCCGCGGCATTGTTCACCGCAGTGGTGACTTTGGTGATGGTGGCGGTGTACCACTCGGGTTTGAGAATGACCAGGACCGCTCCGACGATGGCCAGGAACAGCAGCAAATAAACAAGGACGGTCTTGTAGGTTACAGCTTCCCAATACAACTCGACGCGCGGGGCCTTTTGCGGGGCCGGGGCTGGGGGACGTTTGGGCGCGATGGGTGCCTGGGTGGTCACAGTTGTTGGCGCAGTAAGAGCGTCAATTTTGAAATCTAGCACAGCGGCGCGCAGCGCGCGGGTTGATGCTCGGCGGCGTAGTCAAACTGCAAATAGCGGATGAGCACAACGCGCGGCCACCTGGGAGAAACTAGTGGCGAACGAAGAAGCTGTGCTTATCGAGCTTGGCTTCCACGGCTACGTCGAAAAACCCGACCATCATTTCGTCGTAGGTCTGTTCGCCCCAACGGACCGCGGCATCGGGGTCGGGGTTGTGGGGATTGTCGCGGGAATTATCGAACCACGCCACGGCTTGTAACTCGGTGCCAGCTGGCAAATGCAGGGGAGTGGCCAGGCGATAACTCATTTGCCAGTGAAAGTGATACTGGACGCGCAGCAGCGGTTCAAAGGCAACAGCGGGTGGGTTTGGCGGGGCTCCCGGCGGGACGGCGGTATGGTGCACCAGGTTGTACTCGAAACGCTTGCCGCGCAGGTGCATGTGCGGGAAAAAGCTCACCAGCGTGGCGTCGTTGGGCAACGTGCCGCGGGCTTCGACGCGATAGTTTGGCGCACCGGGCGGAATCACGAAGTGGTCGTTGGTCAGCTGCAGGGTCAAGACGCGCTGTGGCGGAGGCTGCTTGGAAAAGCGCAGGCCCACACTGGTTTGATCCTCGGTGGCTTCTCCGTTCGCGGTGTAGTGTACTTGAAACACCAGGTCGCTGTCCGCGGGGATGTATTTGGCCATGCCGGCGGGCCACATGTCCGGCGAGCTGCCCGGCGCGTACACCAGCAAAATGTCGCTGTCGGTCCACATGGCGCCGGCGCGGTCGGCGGGATCGGTCAGCGTCGAGGCCGTGAAGGGCACGCCGATGGGAGCATGGCGTAGCCAGCCCGAATCGGGAGGCCGCACATACACCACGGCATGATGCACGTTGCCGCGCCGCTGCGGCAGCACTTCCGCCATTTGCACCCAGCGGCCTTCGGGAAAATGCGTCGGAACGATCTCGTAGGTATATTCGATATCGCCGCGGGCGGGCAGGCGCACCGGTTGCGGCATCTTTAGCACCAAGTCCGGATGGGG
>Ga0209656_10001935_pt1 | contig 13513 bp, 7 predicted proteins | sample BogFormECP12_OM2_FD_188239 | JGI IMG/M metagenome (GOLD analysis project Ga0209656, IMG submission 188239) | Bog forest soil microbial communities from Calvert Island, British Columbia, Canada - ECP12_OM2 (SPAdes) (version 2) | ecosystem: Environmental > Aquatic > Freshwater > Wetlands > Bog ... | reverse complement strand
ACGAGGTGGTCTCGGCGCTCGACAAATCGGTCGAGGCGCAGATCTTGAACCTGCTTGCCCTCTGCGGCGCGAGCTCAACCTGACCTACCTCTTCATCTCGCACGATCTCAACGTCGTGCGGCATGTCAGCAACCGTGTCGTCGTCATGTATCTCGGCCGCATTGTCGAGGCCGGCGAGGTGGGGGCTATCTTTCGCCGGCCGAGCCATCCCTACACGCAGGCTCTGCTGCGAGCGATGCCCAGCATGGATCCGGACCGCCGCACCGAGGCTTCGCCGCTAAGTGGCGACCCACCCAACCCGATCAACCCGCCTTCAGGCTGCCGCTTCCGCACCCGCTGCGCGTTTGCGGAGGCGGTCTGCGCGCGGGTGGCGCCAAACCTTGAAGCGATCGGCAGCGACCACGAGGTCGCCTGTCACATGATGGTCCCCGGCTCCGGCCACAGCCGCGCCGACACGATGAGCCAGGCGGATGACTGAGCGGCCTGCGGTCGAGGTCGCTGATCTCGCCGTCCGGTTTTGCCAGCGCGAGCGCACGATCCACGCGGTCAACGGGGTCAGCTTCCGCCTCGCCCGCGGCGAAGTGCTGGGCATTCTCGGCGAGTCGGGTTCGGGTAAAAGCGTGACCTTGCGCGCCCTGATGCGGCTGCTGCCGGCGAATTGCGAGATCGACGGCCGCGTCACGATCAACGGCGAGGACATCACGGAGGCGCCGAGAGCGCGGCTCGAGCAGCTGCGCGGCAGTCGCGTGGCGATGATCTTTCAGGAACCGGCGACCGCACTCGATCCGGTCTTCACGATCGGCGAGCAGATCGCCGAGACGATCCTGCGCCATGAAGCCGTTAGCCGCCGCCAAGCTCGGCAACGGGCGCTCGAGCTGTTGGAGCGGGTGCAGATCCCGTCCGCCCGCCGCCGCCTCGACTCCTATCCGCACGAGATGTCCGGGGGTATGCGCCAGCGCGCGATGATCGCACTCGCGCTGTCGTGCAACCCGAGCGTGCTGCTCGCCGACGAACCAACGACCGCGCTCGATGTGACGGTCCAGATCCAGATCCTGCTGCTCTTGCGCGAACTGCAGCGCGAGCTGGGCATGGCGGTGATCTTTGTCACGCACGATGTCGGCGCCGCCGTCGAGGTCAGCGATCGCCTCGCGGTCATGTATGCTGGCCGCTTCGTCGAGACCGGTACTGCGCGCGATGTACTCAAGCGGCGCGCACACCCCTATACCGAAGGCCTGCTCGCGGCGAATCTGCACGGCGCCGAGCCAGGCGCGCGGCTCATGACGATCCCGGGATCGCCGCCGAACCTTGCGGCACTGCCCCAGGGCTGCAGCTTCGCTCCACGTTGCGCCTATGCGCTCGATGTCTGCGGTACGGCCGATCCGCGGCCCGTCGCGTGCGGCGACGGGCACATCGCTCGGTGCCACCGGGTCGAGGAGCGGCTGAAGGTTTTTGCCTGAGCGCCGCGGTTGATCGCTGGCACCGATCTTGCGGTGTGCGAATGAACAACTGGAGGGATCGCCGTGTCCGAGAAAACCAAGTCTCGCTGCCGTCCTATGGTAGGGTGGCTGGCGGTTGTCGCTTTTCTGAGCATTGTGCCGTTCGGCGGGGCATCGGCAGACAAAGTGATGCGGGTCGGCATGACCGCATCCGACCCGCCGACTACCGGCGGCATCCCGAACAATGGCGGCGAAGGCTTCCGCTTCCTCGGCTATCCCGCCTTCGACGCATTGGTCAACTGGGACTTCAAGCACACCGACCAGACCGCCGACGTGACACCCGGGCTCGCAACGAGCTGGGAGATCGACGAGGCCGACCATACGCGCTGGATCTTTCATCTGCGCCGCGGCGTCAAATTTCACGACGGCAGTGATTTCAGCGCCGACGCGGTCATCTTTACCTTGGGACGGATCTACGACGACAAGTCGCCCCAATTCGACCCGACGTCATCGCCGATCGTACGCGCCGTTGTCAGCATGGTGCAGCGCTGGGAAAAGATTGACGATTACACGGTCGCGATCTCTACGAACGTGCCGTTCAGTCATTTCCCCTATTTGGTCACCCGCATTTTGATCGTCAGCCCGACGGCCTGGGAGAAGGCCGGACGCAACTGGACCGAGTTTGCCAAGGCGCCGGCCGGGACCGGCCCGTTCAAGATCACCAAGGTCACGCCGCGGGTCAGCGTCGAGATGTCACGCAATCCCGATTATTGGGATCCGGATCGGATCCCGAAGCTCGATCGGATGGTCGTGATGCCGATGCCCGAGGCGAATACGCGTGTCTCGGCACTGCGTGCGGGTCAGGTCGACTGGATCGAAGTCCCACCCTCCGATGCGATTGACAGCTTGAAGGCGGCAGGCTTTCAGATCAGCCTATGGCCCTATCCGCATACATGGCCCTATGTCCTCAACGTGACCGGGCAGTCGCCATTTCGTGACAAGCTTGTGCGGCAGGCGGCGAATTACGCCGTCGATCGCGAGGGGCTCGTCAAGCTGTTGAACGGCACCGCTACCCCAGCCCCCGGCCTCTATCCGGCCGAGCATCCGGTCTTTGGCGAGCCAAAGAACCGCTACACTTACGATCCGGAGAAGGCGAAAGCGCTGCTGAAGGAAGCCGGGTATACCGGGTCGGTCAAGGCCAAGATTATGATCTCGACCTCCGGTTCCGGACAGATGATGCCGCTGCCGATGAATGAGTTTCTGCAGCAGAGCATGAAGGTGGGCGGGTTCGATCTTGATTTCGAGGTCGTCGAGTGGGGTGCGATGCTACTCGGCTATCGCAGCGCTCCGGACGCTCCAGGATCGAAAGGCGTTGACGCGCTAAACATCAGCCTCAGCTATACCGACCCGTCTTCGATGTTCCGCTACTGGCACAGCAGCAGCTACTCGCCGACCAACCAGAACTGGGGTCACTGGTCCACGCCGCAGCTTGATGCCTTGCTGCTGCAGGCGCAGGAAACTTTCGATCCGGCGGTACGCGACAGGATACTCGCCGAGACGCACGCGCTGGTCGTCGACGAGGCGCCGTGGGTATGGATCGTACATGACCTCAACCCGCGCGCCATGTCTCCCAAGGTCAAGGGCTTCCATCCAGCGCAGAGCTGGGCCCAGGACTTCACCAGCATCAGCATGGAGTAAGCAAGCTCGCCGGCGGATCCTCCGGCAACGGCGGATCTTTGTCTGGGCGGCGCAACCGCCTATTCGGCCGCCGCTTGCATTGCCGCCGGCTCGACGCGGGCGGCGCAGAATTTGTATTCGGGGATCTTGCCGAACGGGTCGAGCTGCGGGTTGGTCAGCACATTGGCGGCGGCTTCGGCGTAGCAGAACGGGATGAACACCTGGCCCGGCGCGACATTGCTGTCGGCGCGCGCCTTCAATTCGATCACGCCGCGGCGGGTGGTGACGCGTACCGGCTCGCCGGCGGCGATGCCGAGCCGCCGCAGTTCCAGTGGCGAGAGGCTGGCGACCGCCTCGGGCTCGATCTCGTCGAGCACGCTCGCCCGCCGGGTCATTGCGCCCGTGTGCCAGTGCTCGAGCTGGCGGCCGGTGGTCAATACCATGGGATATTCCTCGTCCGGCTCCTCGGCCGGCGGGATGATCGCCGCCGGCACCAGCTTGGCGCGGCCGCTCGGGGTTGGGAATCCGTCGCCAAAGACGATCTCGTTGCCGGGCTGGTCCGGGGCGTCGCACGGATAGGTCACCGAGCTCTCGCGTTCGAGCCGCTCCCAGGTGATGTTGTCGAGCGACGGCATCGCCAATTTCATCTCGGCAAATACCTCGCGCGGGTGGGTGTAGGACCAGTCGAGCCCGATGCGACGCGCGATCTCTTGAATGATCCACCAATCGAGCCGCGCATTGCCGGGCAATGGCAGAGCGGCCCGGCCCATCTGCACCTGGCGGTTGGTGTTGGAGACCGTGCCGTCCTTCTCCGGCCAGGCTGAGGCCGGCAACACGACATCGGCGTATTTTGCAGTCTCGGTCAGGAAGATGTCCTGCACCACGAGATGTTCGAGATGGGCAAGTGCCTCGCGGGCGTGCTGGACATCGGGGTCGGACATCGCCGGGTTTTCGCCCATGATGTACATGCCCTTGATCTCGTCGCGGTGCACCGCGTCCATGATCTCGACGACCGTCAGCCCACGCTTGTCGTCGAGCGGCGTCTGCCAGAGGTTCTCGAATTTCGCGCGGATATCGGGGTTCTCGACCGATTGGTAGTCGGGGTAGAGCATCGGGATCAGCCCGGCATCAGAGGCGCCCTGCACATTGTTTTGGCCGCGCAACGGATGCAATCCGGTGCCAGGTCGGCCGACCTGACCGGTGATCATCGCCAGCGCGATCAGACAGCGCGCGTTGTCGGTGCCGTGTGTGTGCTGCGAGATGCCCATACCCCAAAAGATGATCGCCCGCTCGGCGCGGGCATAGGCGCGGGCGACGTAACGAAGGGTCGTGGCATCGATGCCGCAGATCGGCGCCATTTTCTCCGGCGAATAGTCGCGGATATGCTCGCGCAATTTCTCGTAGTCTTCGGTGTGCGCCTGGACGTATTGGCGGTCTGTCAGTCCCTCCTCGATGATCGTGTGCAAGAGCGCGTTCAGCATCGCCACGTCGCGCCCGGGATTGAAGCGCAAGGTCGCGGTGGCGTGGCGCACGAGGGTGTGGCCGCGCGGGTCCATCACGAAAACCTTGGCGCCGCGCTTTGCCGCCTGCTTGAAGAAGGTCGCGGCGACCGGATGATTTTCGGTCGGCCGGGCGCCGATAACGATGATGACGTCGGAATCGAGCGCTGCCGTGAAGGGGGCGGTCACCGCTCCCGAGCCGATCCCCTCCATCAAAGCCGCGACCGAGGAGGCGTGGCACAACCGCGTGCAGTGGTCGACGTTATTGCTGCCAAACCCGGTGCGCACGAGCTTCTGGAACAAATACGCCTCTTCGTTCGAGCCCTTGGCTGAGCCGAACCCGGCGAGCGCGCGGCGGCCGTCGCGGTCGCGGATGCGTGCGAGACTTCCGGCGGCGCGGTCAAGCGCCTCGTCCCAGCTCGCCTTGCGGAAATGCGTGTAGGGGTTGGCCGGGTCGATATCGGTGTCGTGCTTGGAGACACCCTCCCTGCGGATCAGCGGCTCGGTCAGACGGTCGGGGTGGTGCGCATAGTCGAATCCGAAGCGGCCCTTGACGCAGAGCCGGTTGTGGTTCGCCGGTCCATCTTTGCCTTCGACCGAAACGATCCGGTCGTCGCGGATCTTGTAAGTGAGCTGGCAGCCGACCCCGCAATAGGGGCAGACACTGTCGACTTCGCGGTCGGGAGCGTTCGTGTAGACGCCGTTCGCATCGACCAGGGTGGCCGGCATCAAAGCACCGGTCGGGCAGGCCTGCACGCATTCGCCGCAAGCGACGCAGGTGCTGTTGCCCATCGGATCGTCGAAGTCGAAGACGATCTTTTCGGGATGGCCGCGCGCGGCCATCCCGATCACGTCGTTGACCTGGACCTCCCGGCAGGCGCGAACGCATAGATTGCACTGGATGCACGCGTCGAGCTGAACCGCCATCGCCGGATGGCTGCGGTCGGGCGCCGTTGGCGCATGCTGCGGAAAACGGCTGTCGCTCACCTCCAGCTTGTCGGCCCACTGCCACAACCGCGAGTCCGGGTCATGTGCCACGGCGCGGTCTGGCTGGTCGCCGATCAACAGCTCGAACACCATCTTGCGCGAAAATTTGGCGCGCTCGCTCGCAGTCTGGACCTTCATGCCGGCCGTCGACCTGCGCACGCACGACGCGGCGAGCACCCGCTCGCCCTCGATCTCGACCATGCAGGCCCGGCAGTTGCCGTCGGCGCGATAACCGGGCTTCGGCAGCCAGCAGAGGTGTGGGATCTCGATGCCCCGCCGGTCGGCAACCTGCCAAATCGTCTCACCCGGTTCGGCCGAGACTTCGGTGCCGTCAAGGAAGAAGGAGATCGGTTCGGTCATCGGGAAATCCCCGGCGAGAACGTCGTCCCGGCGAAGGCCGGGACCCATTTTTCAATCGACTCAGAAGCGGCCCGATGGATCCCGGCCGGAGCCTGTCCTCGGGCCGGCCGCAGGCCGGACCCGTGGGCCGGGATGGCGATCAGGGTTTTTTGCGCGGATAGGTAAATCACATCACGTCCTCACGTCAGGTCCTCACGAAAATGCTTCAGCACCTGCTTGACCGGGTTCATCGCCGCTTGCCCCAGGCCGCAAATCGATGCGTCGCTCATGACCTGGGTCAGCTCCTGCAGCAGAGGCTCATCCCAATGCGGCATTGTCATTAGCTTGACCGCCTTCTCGGTGCCGGCGCGGCATGGGGTGCACTGGCCGCAGCTTTCGTCTTCGAAGAACCGCAACAGATTCAACGCTACGGCTTTCATATCGTCCTTGTCGGAGAGGATCACCACCGCACCCGAGCCGGTAAAGCATCCCTCGGGTTCGAGCGTGCCGAAATCAAGCGGGATGTCGGCCATCGCCGCCGGCAATATGCCGCCCGACGCACCGCCCGGCAGGTAGCCCTTGAAGACATGTCCCTCGGCCATGCCGCCGCAGAACTCGTCGATCAGCTGGCGTGCGGTGATGCCGGCGGGGGCGAGCTTTACTCCCGGATCGCGCACCCTCCCAGAGACCGAGAAGGTCCGCAGGCCCTTGCGTCCGTTGCGGCCGTGGCTGGCAAACCACTCGGCGCCCTTCTCGACGATGTCGCGGACCCAGTAGAGGGTTTCGATATTGTTGCACAGGGTCGGCCGGCCGAAGAGCCCGACCTGGGCAGGAAAGGGCGGCCGCTGTCGTGGTAGCCCCCGCTTGCCTTCGATGCTTTCGAGCATCGCCGATTCTTCGCCGCAGATATAGGCGCCGGCACCGCGGCGAAGGTGGATCCGCGTATGCGGCGCCAAGCCCGTCGCCTCGACCGCAGCAATCTCGCTTTCGAGGATCGCTTGGCATTGGGGGTATTCATCGCGCAGGTAGATGTAGATTTCGGCCGCCTCAACCACCCAGGCTGCGATCAACATGCCTTCGAGAAAGCGGTGCGGGTCGGTTTCAAGGAAATGGCGGTCCTTGAAGGTGCCGGGCTCGCCCTCATCGCCATTGACCGCCATCAGCCGGGGCGCCGACTCTTGGCGCACGAGGCGCCACTTGCGCCCGGTCGGAAACCCTGCGCCGCCGAGCCCTCGCAGGCCCGAATGTTCGAGGATCCCGATCAATTCTTCGCGGCTGCGTTCCCCGACGAGACAGGCGCCGAGCAGGTGATAGCCGCCCGCCGTGCGGTAGGCGTGGAGGCCGACAAATTCCGGGACCGACGGGTGGGTCTCGCTGGCCGCGACAGCAGCAGCGACATTGTCGACCGTGGCGTTTTCATGCAGGGCGTGCCCGATCGCCACGACCGGCGCGCGATGACACCCTCCCATGCAAGGCGCACGCACGACGCGGACGCCGTCGCCAAGCTGGCGGCGCAGTTCGTCGAGCAATCGCGTCGCGCCGGCCAGTTCGCAGCTGAGGCTGTCGCACACGCGGACGGTCAGCGGCGGCGGTGGTGCCTCGTCATCCATGACGATGTCGAAATGGGCGTAGAACGACGCGACCTCGTAGACTTCGACGAGGGCGAGCCGCATCTCCTCGGCCAGCGCCGCCAGATGGCGCGCATGCAGGCAGCCGAGATGGTCCTGCAGCAGATGGAGGTGCTCGATCAGCAGATCGCGCCGCCGCTCGCGCTGCCCGAGCAGCGTCTGCACCTCGGCGAGAGCCGCCGGATCGACCTGCCGTCCCTTCGGCTGATTGGGTCCGCGCCGGCGGCCCGAACCGGGATGGATGCGGCGGTCGTGCTTCGGGGACGGCGGCATCGGCAGCTTACACCGCGCCCTCCGTGTGCAGCGCCGCGATCTCGTCCTTGCCGTAGCCGAGCCAGCCGAGGATCTCGTCGGTGTGTTCGCCGAGCAATGGCGAGCGCTTTACCTCGACCGGCGAGTCGGAGAGGTTGATCGGCGACCCGACCTGGACGTAGCGGCCGCGCGTCGGGTGATCGAGCTCGACCAAGTAGCCGCGCTCATAGAGTGACTTATCCTCGTAGATGTCCTTCATCGACAGGATCGGGCCGCACGGCACGTCGACCTCGTTCAACGCAGCCATGACCTCGAATTTGGTCTTGGTCATCGTCCACTTCTCGATGATCGAAAAGCATTCGGGGATCTTGAGCAGTCGCGCTTGCGGCGTCGCGAAGCCGGAATCGGTGATCAATTCCTCGCGGCCGCAGAGCTTCATCAGTGGCTCCCAGCAGGGCGGCTGGATGATCACATAGACGTAGTCGTTGGGCCCCCCGGGAGCGCAGCGCAAGGCCGCGCCAGGTTGTCCGCCACCGGAGGCGTTGCCGGCGCGCGGCACCGCGTCGCCGAATTCCTTGTTCGGGTACTCGGTCAGCGGTCCGCGCGCCAAGCGCTGCTGGTCGCGCATCTTGACCCGACACAAATTGAGCACCGCGTCGGTCATCGCGACCTCGACCCGTTGTCCTCGGCCGGTACGCTCGCGCTGGTAGAGTGCGGCGAGGATGCCGGCGATCGTGTGGACCCCGGTGCCGCTGTCGCCGATCTGCGCGCCGGTCACGGTCGGCGGGCCGTCCTCCCAGCCGGTCGTGCTCGCCGCCCCGCCCATACATTGGGCAACATTCTCATAGGCCTTGCAGTCCTGGTACGGCCCCGGACCGAACCCTTTGATCGAGGCATAGATGATCCGCGGGTTCAATTCCTGGAAGCGCTCCCAGGTGAAGCCCTGACGATCGAGGACACCAGGGCCGAAATTTTCGATGACCACGTCGCTGCGCCGAACCAGCGCCTCGATCACCGCCTTGCCCTTAGGGGATTTTAGATTGACCGTGATGCTGCGCTTGTTCGAGTTCAGCATCGTGAAATAGAGGCTGTCGGCGCCCTTGACGTCCTGCAGCTGGCCGCGGGTGATGTCGCCGCGGCCGGGCATCTCGAGCTTGATCACGTCCGCACCCATCCACGCCAACAGCTGCGTCCCGGTCGGTCCTGCCTGGACATGGCTCATGTCGAGGATCCGGACACCTTCCAATGCCTTGCTCATTGTTCGCCTCGCCTTAATTTGTCATTCCCGCGAAAGCGGGAACCCAGGGGCCACCGCTCCGTGGCTCGCCCCTGGGCCCCCGCCTTTGCGGGGGCGACGGTTTTCTCGGATGCCGAGTCGCCGTCGCGTATCGCGTCGAGAAAATCGCCGTGCTGCTCGACGTGTGCGGCGAGCCCCAGCGTATGCTCGCGCGCCAGCCGCTCGACGAGTTCAGGGTCGCGGTGTTCGAGCGCCTCGATGATGCGCATATGGTCGACGATCGAGCGGGCCGCGCGGTTGTCTTGGTGGATCGTGATCTTGCGGATCGCGCGCATGTGGATGAACAGGTTTTCCGTCATTTCGACGAGCAGGGCGCAGCCGCTCATCCGGATGATCGCCTGATGAAAGGCGATGTTGGCATCCGAGTACTCGGCGAGCCGCTCGCCGTCGTTTCCGGCGCTGAACTCAGCCATGAGGCAGCGCAGCCCAGCGATATCTGCGGTCGAGGCGCGCTCGGCGGCGAGCCGCGCCGCCATGCTTTCGAGCGCCGCCATGACCGTGATCATCTCGACGATCTCGCGCTTGGTCTTGCGCACGACAAAGATGCCGCGGCGCGGGCGAGTCCGCACAAAGCCTTCCTGCTCGAGCAGGGTCATCGCCTCGCGGATCGGGGTGCGGCTGACTCCGAGCCCCTCCGAGAGCCGCCGCTCGTCGAGCCGGATCTCCTGCGCGTGGCCGTAGATGTCCATCGCGGTGATCGCCCGCTTCAGCGCGGCATAGGCTTCCTTGCGGAAGCTGGTGCTGGTGTCCAGCCGCGGCACGTCGAGGGTAGGGTTGGGGCGCGGGCCGACTGCGGGCATACCCGAGGTATATGGTATACCAGAGTACGCGGCAACCCGCTTTTGCGGAGGCGATTAGGACAATGAAGCCATTGCGGCGTCGATCTTTGCAACGATCGCCGGCGTCTCCTGCGAAATGGCTATTTCGCGTGCAAGAGCCAAATGAGCGCGCGCAAGATCCGATCGTCCCATTGCCTGTTGAAGCAGTCCGAGGTTGAAGTCGATCCGGGCTCGGAAAACCCCTTGCTCGCTGAATTGCGGGTTCTGAATCGCAACCCGCAGCAGAGCTTCGGCCTTCTTTGCTGCGGTCGATTTTGCAATCGCCAGGAACAAAAGGTTCTTCACGACGGCCCGCAGTGGCGGCTTCCTAGCTCCCGTCGCCAGGGCAATGTAGAATTCCGCAATGAAAATTCGTGTCCAATCGGCATAGCCCCGATAGTCGTACTCAGACTCGCAACGAGCAACTAACGACTCCAAAGCGCGCACGCCCTTGCGCAGATGGCCGCTCAACAGCAGCGAAACGCCGAGTGGAGCCTCCGCGGCGAGTGCGGCGTAGTGCCACCCGTTCGCCAGCGCATGCTGCCGGTGCTCCTCCATCGTCTCGATACCTTCTGCGACGCGTCCGAGAAGCAGTTGCGATACCCCGACAACGTGCCGACCCCATTGCTGGTCGTAAGGCGCAAGGGCCGTCGCTATACATTCCTTGCCATGGTCGAGGGCTGCGGTGAAGTCTTCCGCGAGGATGTCGAACCAGCCGAGCAGCCATAGCGCCGTTCCCTGGGCTCGTCGGTCCTGGCGGTCGCGACCAAACTTCATCAGCCGGTATGCATATTGTCGTCCCTCGCGCACCAAGCCGCGATACATTTAATTGTTGGCGCCGACCAGCGTCATCCGCACAACCGTGTAGGTGTCCTCCCCCTCCTCGGCTTCCGCGTAAGCCCGCTCGGCAAACCCTTCGAAATCCGCCAGCGGCGTCGGGTCGACGTACACCGACATCATGATCACGCCCGCTCTGGCGTGGGCTTGCGAGCGTCGATCGCCGAGCGGCTCGGCGATCGCTAGCGACCTATGCGCCATCTGCTTCGCCTCGCGAAAGCGCCAGCTCGTGAACAGGGCAACGCCGTAAATGTCGAGCAGGATCGCCGCTTGTACGGTGTCGCCAAGCGCCTCGATTTTGTCGAGTTCCGGCTCGATCAAGGCGATCGTCTCTGCGGATCGGTATTGCATGTAGTGAACCACCGCGAGGTCGACCATGATCGTCGCGGTCTGCTCATCCATCCGCTCGCTGTCGTTGGCGCGCGCGAGAGTGAGCGCGGTCCTCAGCGAATGCTCGCCTTCGTCGAGCGAATAGATGCCGATGGCTTTTCTGCCGACCAGCGTCAGGTATTCGATGGCTTTTTCCTGGTGATCGGCGCGCAAATAGTGGTGAGCCAGGGTTTCTGCGACTTCACCAAGCCGGCCCGCGTTGCGGCGCTCGATCTCGCCGGCGATCTCCAGATGCAGCGCCTGACGCGGCCCGCTCAACAAGCTTGCGTAAAGCGCGTCTCGGACAAGGGCGTGCTTGAAGACGAATTCATGGGCAGCCCCGTCGAGTCGAACGAGATCGAGGCTTTGCATAGCGATCAAGCGGGATTCGACGCTTTCGCCGCCGATCACCGCGGCCAGCAAATCGGGCGCAAAGCGGCGGCCGATCACCGCAGCGGCCTGCAACAGCGCGCGGTCGGCCGGCGTCAATCGGTCGACACGTGCCGTCAGCAATGACTGCACGCTTGCCGGCACCGCGGCCGCGACTGTCGCGGCATCATATTCGAGGCTCATGGCGCGCCGGCGCACCATGCCTCCCTCGATCAGGTAATTTGCGATTTCTTCGGCGAATAGCGGGTTCCCTTCCGCGCGATCGGTGATCATGCGCGCGAGTGCGCCGGTCAGTTCGGGCACGCCCAACCGCGCCCGAACGATCTGCGAGGTTTCGACGGCGGCCAACGGCTGGAGCGCCAGCGTCGTCGTGTTCTGCCCACTGGCCCAGGGCGGCAAATATTCGGGCCGGCGGGTGTGAACGATCGCGATAGCGCCTGCATCCGCCGTTCTGATCAGCCGGGCCAGAAGATCCTGCGACGCGTTGTCGATCCAGTGCAGGTCTTCGAGCACGATGACGACCGGCGCGTCACGGCAGCCTTCTCGCACGAGCCGCAAGAGGAGGTCGCGCGTCCGTAGACCGACGAGCACGTCATCGAGCCCGCGCAGCGAATGCGCCGGAGGCCTGAGGCCGAGCAGGTTCAGAAGCAGTCCGAGGTTCTTTGCCGTGGCGAGCCCCACCAGCGCCAGGCCAGCCTCGAGCTTTCGGGTGATCTCGGCTTCGGGATCGGCGGGCCGCAGACGAAAGGTGCGGCGCACCACCTCGATGAACGGCCGGAACGGCATCTGCTCGTCGCCCGGCCAGCAGTTGCCCGCCCAGACGCGAGCCCTCGATCCGTTCAGACGCCGGCGAAATTCGTACAGCAGGCGCGACTTGCCTATGCCCGGCTCGCCGACGATGTCGATCACGCGAATTTGGGCGGCCCCTTCTGCGATGCAGCCCTCCAATACCTCCAGTTCCCTGACGCGGCCGACAAAGGGGCTGAGGCCGTTCTCGGTGGCCGGCTTCGGCGGCGGATTGTCTGCTCCGGAGTCGAGCGGGAGTCGGATCTGCTCGTTCGATGCGTCACCGATGCGGCGGCGCGCCTCGGAACGGTTGTCGGCGAGGCTTGCCTCCAGCACGCGCCAGGCCGGTACCCCCTCGGGATAGCCGTCGACTACGATCGGGCCGAGATCGCGGCATTCGAAGAGACCGCCGACCAGCCGCCGCGTGCTTTGATCGATGACGAGGCTGCGCGACGGTGCCGCCATCTGAAGGAACTTCGCCAGATGCGGCGTCTCGCCGACCGCGGCCGACTCCCTGGCACCTCCGGGGACGGATTCCTCGGCGATTACCACGACGCCGCTGGCCAATCCGATACGCGGCTGCAGCGGGGCGCGCCACGGGGCCGACAGTTGCTCCGCGGATCGGAGAAGCGCCAGTCCGGCGCGCGCCGCGTGCTCGGCGTCATGCTCGCTGGCATACGGATACCCGAAATAGGCGAGGAGGCCATCTTCCAGGTACCTGGCTATATACCCCTGATGCCGGGCGATGATCTCTGCCCAGCTTTGCCGACAGGTGGTTATCGCCGCCTGCAAGTCTTCGGGATCGAGGCGCCTCGACAGCGCCGCAAGCCCAACGAATTCGCACGCCATCACCGTCAGCTGTCGACGCTCGGGGGGGTGCGGTTCGACGACAGCCGTGTCCGATCCGTTGCGACTTGCCGCTGAAATGCCGGACTCGGCACGGGGCGGCGCCGCCACATTCGCCTCTGCCTCGGCGGCCGGAACGGTCAGCAGGTAGCCGCGGCGCGGCACGGTCCTGATGATCCGTTGCCGGCGGTCGCCAAGGGCAAAACGCACGTCGCTGACGCATCGCGCGAGCGATTCGTCGGTCACGATGACGTTCGGCCAGACCGCCTTCATGATCTCGTCCTTGGAGACCAGTCGGCCGGCGTTCTCGACCAAATAGCGCAGCACTTCGAAGCTTTTCGGTCGCAGCTCG
>Ga0209656_10001934_pt1 | contig 13515 bp, 9 predicted proteins | sample BogFormECP12_OM2_FD_188239 | JGI IMG/M metagenome (GOLD analysis project Ga0209656, IMG submission 188239) | Bog forest soil microbial communities from Calvert Island, British Columbia, Canada - ECP12_OM2 (SPAdes) (version 2) | ecosystem: Environmental > Aquatic > Freshwater > Wetlands > Bog ... | reverse complement strand
GGTTTCTGACGTTGCTGTCCCGCTTAAAGGGTTCCTCCGAACAGTTACACTGCTCTAGATGGCGCGCACCACTATCCTGGAGTACCTCGACAACTTCCGGCGGCACGCGAGGGAGGTGGCTTATGTCCATCATCGCGGCTATCGCGTGCAACGCTTGACCTACGGCGAGATACTGGCCAATGCGCATCGTTTCGCACACGAGTTGGAAGCGCGACAGATCGCGAAGGACGACAAGGTCCTCATTTGGGGCGAGAACTGCGCCGAGTGGGTAGTTGCCTTCTTCGGATGCCTGCTGCGCGGCGCGATCGTCGTCCCTATCGACAAGATTGCGGCCCCGGATTTTGCCCAGCGCGTCGCGCAGCAGGTGGACGCCAGGCTGTGTGTCTGCTCGTCGGACAATGAACTCGCAGGCGTTCCCTCGCTGCATCTGGAAAGCCTGCGGGAGCGAATCGCAGCGCGCTCCGATGTGGCTGTCACACCGCCGCCGCTCACCCGCGACGACATCGTGGAGATCGTCTTCACCTCGGGCACGACTGCCGAGCCGCGCGGCGTGGTCATCTCCCACGGAAACATTCTCGCCAACCTCGAACCGATGGAGCGCGAGATCGGGGCGTATCTCCGTTACGAGCGCATCTTTCATCCTTTGCGCTTTCTAAATCTGCTGCCGTTGAGCCACGTCTTCGGGCAGTTCCTCGGGATCTTTCTGCCGCAGCTCTTGGCTGCGACCGTGATCTTCCAGGACACGCTGAACCCGACGGAGGTGGTGCGCATCATCAAACGGGAGCGCGTGTCGGTGGTGGTCGCTGTGCCGCGTCTGATGGAGTCGCTGAAAGACAAGATCGTGCGCGACCTGGAATCGGCGGACAAGCTGGCGCGGTTTCAGCGTCAATTCGAGGTAGCGAAAGACCAGAACTTTGTGCGGCGCTGGTGGCGTTTCCGGCGAATCCACAATCAGTTCGGATGGAAGTTCTGGGCATTCATCTCCGGCGGCGCAGCGCTCGACGCCGAGACCGAAGAGTTCTGGCGACGGCTGAGCTTCGTGGTCATCCAAGGCTACGGCCTGACTGAGACCACGTCGCTTATCTCGCTAAACCATCCCTTTCACACCGGCAAGCGCTCCATTGGCAAGGTGCTGGAAGGCCGCGAAATCAAGCTTGATGAGAACGGCGAAATTCTGGTGCGCGGCGCCAACGTCGCCGCCGGCTATTGGCAGGGCAAAGAGCTGAGGCCGGTGCTGAACGAGGAGGGCTGGTTTCGCACCGGCGATCTTGGCGAGCTCGACGCCGACGGCAATCTCTATTTCAAGGGCCGCAGGAAGAACGTCATCGTCACTCGCGAAGGGATGAACATCTATCCCGACGACCTGGAAGCAGCGCTCCGCCGGCAGCCCGAAGTACGCGATTGTGTGGTCGTCGGCCTGGAACACGGCGGCAACGCCGAGCCTTGCGCAGTGCTCCTCCTGCGCGACTCTGCCGATGCGGTGAGTGTTGTCAAGCTTGCTAACCGGCATCTCGCCGAGTATCAGCAGATGCGCCGCTGGCTCGTCTGGCCGGAGCATGATTTTCCCCGCACGCCCACGCAGAAGCCGAAGACCGCCGTCATCCAGCAGGCAGTGCAGCAGCACTTCACCTCCGGCGATGGGAGCGGACAGGCTGCGCAGGGCACACTGGCCGAAATGATCGGCCGCATCACCGGACGCAATGTAGGCTCACTCGCGCCCGACGCCAGGCTTGACGACGACCTGAACCTGAATTCCATGGACCGCGTGGAGTTGATGAGCGCGCTGGAAGACCGCTATCAGGTTGATCTGAACGACGCCGATTTTACCCAGGCCAGCACGGTCGCTGATCTGGAACGGCTATTGCAAGCGCCCTCACAGTCGCTGCGCGGCAAGTATCGTTATCCACGCTGGGCACAGCGCTGGCCCATCACATGGATTCGTACCTTTATTTATTACCTGCTCACCTGGCCTGCGACGCTGATCATGGCCCACCCGAAGATCGTTGGCCGCGAGAATCTGCGCGGTGTCGAAGGGCCGGTGCTGGTGATTTGCAATCACATTACGTACATCGACGTCGGTTTCGTGCTGCGCGCGCTTACGCCGCACCTGCGGCACAAGCTGGCCACCGGCATGTGGGGCGAATTGCTGTGGGAGATGTGGCGCCCGCCCCAAAACTGGAACATCTTCAAACGCTGGGCGTGGCAGGCCGGCTATTGGCTAGTGGTTGCACTGTTCAACGTCTTCCCTCTGCCGCAGCAGTCGGGAGTGCGCGAGAGCTTTGCCTATGCGGGCGAGTCGGTCGACCGCGGCTACGGTGTGATGGTTTTCCCCGAAGGCGTGCGCACGGCCGACGGAAAGCCGTGTCCGTTCCGCTCCGGCATCGGCATGCTGGCCGCGCGGCTCGACATTCCGGTGGTGCCCATGCGGATTGACGGGCTGTACGAAATGAAGATGGCCGGCCACAAGATTGCGCGCCCGGGAACGCTGACGGTCACGGTCGGCAAGCCCATGCGCTTCTCGCCCGAAACGCCGCCAGAGGAAATCACTCGCCAGCTTGACCAGGCCACCTGGGCCATGTGAATGGCTGTTCGGGCTGTTAAGATGCGCCTCTCTTGACTTGTGCTAATATCGCGCAAAAAGGTGCTGCGCTATGCGAAGAAATGAGCGATGCAATGGGTTTCGTGTGCTGGTGATCGCACTGGGCATCTCATTGGCTACAGCCGTCACTTGCCTTGGGCAGGAAGTTGGTTTCCTTGACCTCACCAAGATTGTGCCACGGACAGAGTTCCGGCATCCTGCACAGCAAGCTGACGATCCGGGCCGGGTTCGCGGCACATCGAGAAACGTCCGCGATTGCTCCCATCCGGCCGGCGATGCACATGCTTTGCACACTACTCTGATTTGGCTGGACCGCAGCGACTACCAGGTCGGCGATGAGGAAAAGTTCGCGCTACAAATCCAGAACGTCGGCCCTGCGCCAGTGACTATCCCGTTTTCGCCGCACGTGGCGGACTTGCAACCCGCCGATGCAGGCCAGAAATTCAAGTATTCGACTTTGATCGTTATGCTGTGGCTTGGCGGCGAATCATGGACCGAGAGCCAGAGTTCCGCAAGTGAGATCGCTCTGTACGGTGCAGACGACCATCCGGATACGATGCTCACCCTGCAACCGGGGGAATGGTTACAGGTCATCGGCAAAGGAAAATTCACTCTGTCTGGTACTGTTCTGCCGTTGATTCGCAATGGCGATGCGGTCAGCTATGCGAATGGGAATGTCTCCATCTATGGGCTCGAAACACAAGTGTCAGCTACGGCTTCGGCGACAATCGCGCGTGGCACTTGCCTTCAGGAAACTGAAGGGCCGAATATAGCTGTCAAAGTTACTACGCCGGAATAGCCCGTCGTTGGCGCAGGATCGCCTCCCAGGGCGGCAAGTTGCACCCCACGCATATTCCTGTCCGCGGATCGTGCTCGCGTCATGTGCCATCCGGAATGGCCCAGTCCTTTGTGACGTGCGTCATAGCTCCGATCCATCCACAGTGCTGTAATAACAATTGGCCGGAGGCGCGGATGCGCGAAGCAGTCCTGAAATTGTGGCCTGAGATGGAGTGGATTCAGGCGCCCGAGCTGCGCGAGCAGGTCACCAGGACCTGGCAGCGCGCGCTGGAACTCAGCCCGCTAACGCCCGACGATCTTAACCGCATTCCGTTTACGCTGCTGGTGCCGGACTGCCCGGCGACGTTCATGGAGCACAAGCGCTGCGTGGTACACATCGCGCGCAAGGCCGCCGAGAGCATGACCGAGTTCATGGGACGCGCTCTTCCCATTGATATGGACACCGTCATCGCTGGCGCGATACTTGCCGATGTGGGCAAGCTGCTGGAATACGAGAATGTGGACGGCAAAACGCGGCAAAGCAAGCGCGGCGAGCTGCTGCGTCATCCCTTTACCGGCGTGGCCCTGGCCATGGAGTGCGGTGTGCCCGACGCGGTGTGCCACATCATCGCGGCGCACGCAGCCGAGGGCGACCTGGTGAAGCGCACCACCGAGGCTTACATCGTGCACCACGCCGACTTCATGGCCTTTTTGCCGTTCAAGAACCTGGCGAAGTAGAAGAAGAAACCCCCTATGTCAACCACAACCGCGCCCGCGCCGAGCAAGACGGTGGCTAAGCCGACAATCACCGCGGCCATGTCGCAATGGGCCGCGGGTGTCAAGTTTGAACAGCTCTCGCCTGACGCTGTGTATCAGGCGAAGCGCTTCCTGTTGGACAGCATGGGCTGTGCGCTGGGCGGATATCAGCAGCGCGACGTAATCATCGCGCTGGACGTGCTGAACGAAATCGCCGGCGCGGGCAATGCCACCGTCATCGGCAGCGGCCGGCAGATGGACGCGGTTTCGGCCTCGCTGGCCAACGCGCTTATGATTCGCTGCATGGACTACAACGACATCTACTGGAAGCAGGACCCCTCGCACCCGTCCGACATCTTTCCTGCGGCCATCGCCTGCTGCGAGCGCGCGGGCAGCGATGGACGCGAGCTTATCGTTGGTCTGGTGCTGGGCCATGAGTTCGAGATGCGGCTGTGCGAGGCGGCCTTCCCCGGCATCCGCGAGCGCGGCTGGCACCACGCCACGCTCACGGCTTTCGTTTCGCCCATCGTCGCCGGCCGCATGCTGCACCTCAGCGCCGAGCAGATCCAGCACGCCATCGGCATCAGCGCCAGCGCGCGCGCCACGTTGGGCGCGGTCACCGCCGGCAAGCTGACCATGATGAAGAACACGGTCGATCCCCTGGCCACGCAGAGCGGCGTGCTCGCCGCGCTGCTGGCCGAAAAGGGATACACCGGTCCCGAGCACGTCATCGACGGCAAAGAAGGCCTGGTCCACTCCTTCGGTGCGGAGTGGAAGCTTAACGTTTTGACTGACGGATTGGGCAAATCCTGGCGTATCACACAATGTGGGATGAAGGCGTTTCCCACCGAGGCACTGACCCACACGCCCATTTCGGCGGTGCTCGCGCTGGTGAAGGACAACGACCTCCGCCCCGAACAGATTGCGAGGGTGCATATCCGCACCACAGCGCGCGGGGCCGACATTCTCAGCGATCCCAGCAAGTACGATCCGCACACCAAGGAGACAGCCGACCACTCGCTGCCCTACGTGGTTGCCGCGGCCATCGCCGAGCGCCAGGTCACCCCGCTGCAGTTCACTCCGGCGAAGATCATGGATCCGGTGATTCGGGCGCAGTTGCGCAAGGTACAGGTGGTCGCCGATCGCGAGATCGAAAGAGTTTTCCCGGAGTTGCAACGCGTCATCGTTCGGATTCATACCATCGACGGGCGCGAGTTCACCACCCAGCTTGATTATCCGAAGGGCGACCCGCGAAATCCGCTGACCGACAAAGACGTGGAAGAGAAATTTGAGGCGCTGGCCGGGCCGGTGATGTCGTGCGAAGCTCGTCGGCGTGCGATGGATGCCATCTGGAACTTGGAGAAGCAAACGAGCGTGACCGAGTTGATGAGGCTGTTCAAGACCTCTTTATAAGGTGAAGGGGCGCGCCTTTAGGCACGCCGTCGATCGCATTTTTATTGTTTGCGGGCTTTAGCTCGCAAAGATGACGACAAAATGGCTCAAACCATCGTGGAAAAAATCGCGCAAGCGCACATGGCCGAGGGGCCTCGCCGCCCCTTGCGCACAGGAGACTTCCTCTCCATCCGCCCCCATCACGTGATGACACACGACAACACCTCGGCGGTGATGAAGAAATTCAAAGCCATCGGCGCGAAGAAGGTGTTCGATCCCGCCCAGCCGGTATTCACAGCTGATCACGACATCCAGAACAAGGATGAGGCGAACCTGGCCAAGTACGCCGCGATGGAGGCGTTCGCGCGCGAGCAAGGCATCGACTTCTACCCGCCGGGCACGGGCATCGGTCACCAAATCATGGTGGAGCAGGGCTATGTGCTGCCGGGAACTTTCGTCGTCGCCTCCGACTCGCACTCCAATATGTACGGCGCGCTGGGCGCAATCGGCACGCCCGTGGTGCGCACCGACGCGGCGGCCATATGGGCGACCGGCGAATTCTGGTGGCAGATTCCGCGCACCGTACAGGTTGTGCTCGAAGGCCAACTCGCGCCGGGTGCAACCGGCAAAGATGTAATCGTCACGCTCTGCGGCCTCTATAACCAGGAGGAAGTGCTGAACGCCGCCGTCGAGTTCACCGGTCCGGGCGTGGCCTCGCTAAGCATGGACGCCCGCCTGAGCATCGCCAACATGTCCACCGAGTGGGGGACGCTCGTCGGCTGGTTTCCGGTCGATGAGGTTACGCTGCAGTATCTCGAAGCGCGCAAACGCGAGCTGCGAGCGCACGGCGTTACGCGTATTCCGCAGGAGAAGTTTGCCGCGTGGCGTACCTATCCCCCCGCTCCCGACGCGGACGCGGTTTACGCAGGACGCATTGTATTGAATCTTGCCGAAGTAACTCCGCACGTGTCGGGACCCGATACAGTGCAGGTAATGCAGTCTGTCGGCGAGATCGCGAAGAAGAAGGTGGCGATACAGAAGGCCTATCTCGTCTCCTGCGTGAACTCGCGTCTGGAGGACCTCCAAGCTGCGGCGAAGGTCATGAAGGGTAAGAAAGTTGCGGCAAGCGTCAACTTCTATCTCGCTGGGGCCAGCCGCGCGGTGCAGCAAGAAGCCGAGAGACGTGGCGTCTGGCAGACTCTGCTGGACGCGGGCGCGCATCCGCTGCCATCGGGATGCGGGCCGTGCATTGGGTTGGGGACCGGCCTGCTCGAAGCGGGTGAGGTCGGCATCTCGGCCACTAACCGCAACTTCAAAGGCCGCATGGGATCGCGCGACGCGCAGTGCTATCTCGGCAGCCCCGAGGTGGTGGCTGCATCGGCGGTTGCGGGCTACATCTGTGGGCCGAATACGGTTGAAGGTCGCGAGCCGGCCGAGCACTTCGAACAATTTGCGGTGACCTCCGCCTCCGCCGAGAAGGTAGAGATCCTGCCGGGCTTTCCGCGCAGCGTGCGTGGGCGGCTGGTCTTCCTGCCGCTGAACAACCTGAACACCGACGGCATCTACGGCAAGGACTACACCTATCGCGAGGACATGACCCCGGAAATGATGGCACGCGTGGTGATGGAGAACTACGATCCGCAGTTTGCGGGGCTTACCCACGAGGGCGATGTTGTCGTTGGCGGTTTCAACTTTGGCACTGGGTCCAGCCGCGAGCAGGCCGTGACCGCGCTGAAGTACAAAGGTATTCCGCTGGTGATTGCAGGGAGCTTCTCTCAGACCTATCTGCGTAACGCCTTCAACAACGGCTTTCTCTGCATCGAGACGCCGGAGCTGATAAACATGCTACGCGTGCGGTTTGCCGATGCGGTCAGTCGCAAAGAGAAGACAATCATCCCCGGTGATGAGATCGAGGTGAACTTTGCCACGAGCACAATCCGCTATGCTGGCGAGGAATTCGCCTTCCCAGCGCTGGGCAGTGTGCCGCAGTCGCTGGTGATTGCCGGAGGCGTGGAGAATCTGGTGAGCCGGAAACTGGGGCTGGGCGCGGTGGTCGCAACGCAGTAAATCTGACGCTGTCAGACTACCTTTATGTTGTCTCACAAAGTGGGATAGTTAGGATGACAAAAGCAGGTCTCGGCTCAGACTGAAGTCCTCGCCTGGGATGACAGCGCGAAGAGAATGACGGTGCAGAATCAAGGAGAGCACACAACTATGGCAAAACATACCGTCGTAACTATGCCCGGAGACGGCATTGGCAATCAGGTGCTGCCCGAGGCCATTCGGGTGCTCGACGCCGTCGGCTTTGAGGCCGAATACGTGCACGCCGACATCGGCTGGGAATGCTGGATGAGAGAGGGCAACGCCCTGCCCGAGCGCACCATCGAGTTGCTGCGCCGCCACAAGGTCGGCTTGTTCGGGGCCATCACCTCGAAGCCGAAGAAGGAAGCCGAGGCCGAGCTCGCTCCGGCGCTCCGTGGCAAAGGCCGTCCGTACTTCAGCCCCATCGTGTCGATGCGGCAGCTTTTCAATCTCGACGTGTGTATGCGGCCCTGCCTGTCGTTTCCCGGCAACCTGCTCAACTTTATCCGCAAGAAACCCGGAGGCGGTTTTGAGGAGCCAAAGCTTGACGTGGTCGTCTTCCGCCAGAACACCGAGGGTCTTTATGCGGGCGTAGAGTGGACAAACCCTCCGCAGACGATCACTGACGCTCTCGGCCTGCACCCCAAGTTCAAGCCTTTCGCCAAAGTTCCGAGTGAAGACTTGGCCGTCTCGGTGCGCATCATCACTCGGCCGGCCGCACGGCGAATTTGCCAGGCTGCGTTCGAGCACGCCCGCACGTTCGGCTACAAGTCGGTGACGATTTGCGAAAAACCCAACGTGCTGCGCGAAACCTCGGGCATGATGGAAGAGGTTGCGAAGGAAGTGCAGAAGCAATATGCCGGCATCCCGCTGTGGTCCACCAACATTGACGCGCAGACCATGTGGCTCACCAAGAATCCCGAGGACTACGGCGTCATCGTCGCCAGCAATCTCTTTGGCGATGTTATCAGCGATGCTTTTGCGGGACTCGTCGGCGGTCTGGGATTTGCGGCGTCGGGCAACATCGGCGATGAGGTCGCGGTGTTCGAACCGACCCACGGCTCAGCCCCGAAATATGCGGAGTTGGACCCACCGATCGTGAATCCTATCGCGATGATTCTTTCGGCGGCGATGATGCTCGACCACCTCAGCGAGAGCGAAAGAGCGAGCACGATTCGCGACGCCATCGCCGCGGTTGTCGCCGCGGGCAACGTGCGCACCTACGACATGCTGCGCATCTCTGGCGGTGCAAGGTCGCTGGCCCAGGGCGCGGCTTCGACCACGCAGATGACCGACGCAGTTATCGCCAAACTGGGCGTTGGCGTGGAGGCGACTTATGCCGGCAGCGGCAGAGACTAACACCATGAGACGCACCGAAGCCGGGCGCGCGGGCGGTGATGTGCGCTCCGACCTGCATGTCAGCTTCGAGGAGCGGGGCAGCGACGGCGTTGCGATAGAGTTGCAATCGCGCGTCGCCTTGTACTACGGAGAAGTCATTCGCCAGCAGGTTCGCGATGTTCTGCGGAGTCTTGGCGTCCAGCACGCATTGGTCGAGATCGTGGACGAAGGCGCGCTGCCGTTTGTCATCGGAGCGCGAATCGAGGCTGCGGTTCGCCGCGCCGGACTCGGACAAGCGAAGTCCGCGCTGCCGGAAGCCTTGCCACTGCCGGCGCCATCAGCGCGCGATCGCTTGCGTCGTTCGCGACTGTATCTACCGGGAAATGAGCCGAAGTATTTCATCAACGCCGGACTGCACGCGCCCGACGCGATCATTCTCGACCTTGAAGATTCGGTGCACCACGCCGAGAAAGATGCGGCACGCCTGCTGGTGCGCAATGCTTTACGAGCAGTGGACTTTGGCGCGGCCGAGCGCATGGTGCGCATCAACCAGTTGCCGCTGGGATTGGCGGATCTGGCAGAGATTGTCCCCCAGGCGCCCGACCTTATTCTCATCCCGAAAGTCGAGACTGCAGGGCAGGTGTCTGACGTTGTGGGAGCTATTGATTCAAGCGCTAAACGGGTAGGCATTACGCGACCTATCTGGCTGATGCCAATCCTGGAGTCGGCACTCGGTATCGAGAATGCCTTCGCCATCGCGACCGCGTCGGACCGTATCGCCGGTATCACTATCGGATTGGAAGACTACTCCGCCGATCTCGGCGTGGCTAGGACGCCCGAGGGAGCGGAATCGCTTTACGCGCGCCAGCGAGTGGTAAATGCCGCACACGCTGCCCGAGTGCAAGCCATCGATTCGGTTTACAGCGACGTCGCTGACGCCGAAGGACTGTTGCGCTGGGGTCAAGCGTCGCGCGCCATGGGCTTCGAAGGGATGGGCTGCCTGCATCCCATCCAGATTGAAACCATCCATCGCTCATTCGCTCCCACAGCGTCGGAGTTGGAAAAAGCACTGGCCATCGTTGCCGCCTACGACGATGCGCAGGCCCGCGGCATGGGAGTAGTTAGCCTCGGCTCCAAGATGATTGACGCACCGGTAGTGCAGCGGGCGCTGAAGGTGGTGGCGCGTGCAAAGCAAATGGGAGTCGCCACCGAGCAGCGCGCCCCATCGGGAGAGGAATCATGAGCGCAACCGTCGCCACTGCCGGCCTAGTCACCAATGCGGCGGGACGTCGCGTACCAACCACAGTTAACGACCGCGAGCAGCCGCCCTATCAAGGTGTGGACGGCCATCGCCCGAAAGGCCACAAGGCCGCGCCGCCGATTCGCAGCAACAGCGACTATCCCACAAACGGAAACAAGCGGGTACCCGACCTTGAGACCGCGTTGCGGCTCTGCGAGCTGCGCGACGGCATGACCATCAGCAGCCATCATCACCTACGCAATGGAGACCGGGTCGCACTCACCGCACTGCAGACTGCTGCGCGCATGGGTGCGAAGGACCTCGTGTGGTTCCCCAGCGCGTCGTTTCCCTGTCACGAGCCGGTCATCGAGCTGATGAAGTCAGGCGCGGTGCATCACATCGAAGGCAGCATGAACGGCCCGCTCGGCGATTATTGCTCGCACGGCGACATGCGCGGTCTCGGCGTGTTGCGCTCGCACGGCGGGCGTTGGCAGGCGGTGCAGGATGGCGAAGTTCACATCGATATTGCGGTGATCGCCGCGCCGACAGCGGACGTCTTCGGCAACGCCGACGGTTCGCACGGCAAGTCGGCGTGCGGCTCACTGGGCTTCGCGCTGGCCGATTCCGTCTATGCCGACCGCGTCATCGTGGTCACCGACAATCTGGTTTCATTCCCGTGCGTTCCCTGGCAAATCCAGGGCAACAATGTGGATTTCGTCGTCGAAGTCGATTCCATCGGCGACCCCGCGCTGATCGTCAGCGGCACCACGCAGATCACGCGCAGTCCTGACCGCCTGCGCATTTCCGAACTGGTGGCGCGCTTTCTGCGCGACAGCGGTATCATGCGCGACCGTTTTTCGTTCCAGGCGGGCGCGGGCGGCATCGCCCTCGCTTTCGTGGATTACTTGGCGCGCATGATGAAGGCGGCCAACGTTAAGGCCAGTTTCGTGCGTGGCGGCTCGACCAAGTACTTGGTCGATATGCTCAACGAAGGCCTCATCGGCCACATTCTCGATGGCCAAACGTTTGACCTGGACGCGGTGCGCTCCATCGCCAGCGATCCGCGGCATATTGCGACCAGCCCATTCACCTCATACAACTTTCACGGCAAGGGCAATTTCGCTTCGATGGTGGATGCCGCCGTGCTCGGCGCGACTGAAGTCGATATCAACTTCAACGCCAACGTGGTGACGCATTCCGACGGCCGCCTGCTGCACGGCATCGGCGGCTGGCAGAACTGCCTGTTCGCCGGATGCACGATTCTCGCAGTGCCGTCCTTCCGCGACCGCATCCCTGTGATAGTAGATGAAGTCACCACCATGACCGGCCCGGGCGAGTTGATTGACGTCATCGCCACCGAGCGGGGCATTGCCATCAATCCGCTGCGGCAGGACCTGCTTGACGCGGTGAAGGGCAAAGACCTGCCGATTCGCACGATTGAAGAGATCAAAGCGGAAGTGGAGAAGATCTGCGGCGGCAAACCCGCCAAGCCGCGGCTGCTGGAGCATCCCGTTGCGGTGGTGAAGTGGGTGGATGGAACTGTGCTCGATACGGTCTGGCAGGTGGCGGACGAAAATCCCTTCGCCCCGAAGGTGAGCGGAGGAGAGTAGCGCTACGAGGGACGTCGCGCACAGTCGTCACCAGCTGCTACAAAAGGGGTATCGTAGTACCGCTATCAGGGGATTGCCGGCGCCGGCGTCCAGATGGCACGATGTATCAGATAACGAGCAGCAAGCCCTGCCGCGGTAAAGCGATTTAAAGCGGCGAAGCGAAGCAGGCGAATCCTCCTCTCATACCCCACATGCCTGCCAGCAGGGCGCTTGGCACACACGATGGCCCGGCGGTTCATTCTCCCCGCCGCGGCCATTCTCTTTTCGGCGACTCTGACTGGCGCGTCTCACAATGTGAGAGCTACTTCTAATCGCTACTTCGTGGGCGCAGGCGGTGCCGCTGCCGCGCTCACCAGTTCCACGTCAATGGTGATGGGAATCTCATCGCCGACCACGCCCGACGCTCCGCTTACTCCGAAGGCCTTGCGACTGATCTTGGTGCTGGCGGAGGCGCCCATGTGCGAGTTGCCTTTCTGGTCCTGCACCGGCGCCGAGGGGCCATCGACATCGAGCACGACCTCTTTCGTCACGCCGTGAATGGTGAGATCGCCGGTGATCTTCAGCTTTCCGGGGCCGGCCGCTTCAACCTTCTTCGACTTGAAGGTCAGGGTCGGATACTTGGCAACGTCAAAGAAGTTGGGGCTGCGCAGGTCGTCGTCTCGCCGTTGCACGCGCGTATCGACGGAACTGGCGTCAATAGTGGCTTCCAGCGTGGTCTTGCCGGGATCAGCCGGATCGTAGATGGCCGTCCCGCTCACCTTCGTGAAGGCTCCGCGCACCGTGGAGATGCCCAGGTGGCGCACGGAAAACTGCGCCGCGGAATGGTTGGGATCGATCTGCCAGGTCTTGGCCTGACCGAACGCGGAGACGGTAACAGCGATGGCTGCGGTGATGACCAGCAGGTAACGAGACATTTGCGTGTTTTTTCCCATCTGAGTTTGCGACACCTTCGACTGGCGACGATTGTCTAGTCAGGCAGTATAGCAAGGCCCATGCGAAGCGCCGTAATTGGGCCCGCGAAGGAAATACTTGACCGCATTTTGCACTTGGCACTTAGCATTCAGCACTCAGCCAAAACCTCAATTTGCTAGGGATCGAGAATGTGTTGCGCCCACATCCCTCCCCTGCGCCGCTTTACGTATAATCAACAACTTAGCGAGCAAATCACTCTCAAAATATTGATTCCGGGCAACTTATAGGTAAGATATTCCATAATAAAGACTTATAGGCAATAAATCGCCATTTATCGGACCAAGAGGGTGACATTTGGTACATTCGATGCATTAGCGATATTAATGGTATTAGCTGTATAAGTTAACTTAGCGGCAAGCCACAGCAATTTTCCAGATGAAAGCGGCGAGTGCTTGCTCAAAATGACACCACGGCCATGGTGTGGTTGCTTCGCCTCCACATTCGCTTTACTATCGCCCCATCGTGGTTTTGTCCCCGAACAAGGAGCATCCCGACCGCATCGTCTCGGCCGTGCCGGTGGACGACGACTCGTCGTTTGAATTAAAGCTTCGCCCGCAGCGGCTGCGCGAGTTCATCGGGCAGCAAAAGGTCAAAGACAATCTCGAAGTCGCGATTCAGGCGGCGAAGTCGCGCGGCGAGGCGCTGGACCACGTGCTGCTCTACGGACCGCCGGGGCTGGGCAAGACGACTCTGGCCAACATCATCGCGAATGAGCTGGGCGTCGCCTTCCAGCAGACCTCGGGCCCGAC
>Ga0209656_10001932_pt1 | contig 13522 bp, 11 predicted proteins | sample BogFormECP12_OM2_FD_188239 | JGI IMG/M metagenome (GOLD analysis project Ga0209656, IMG submission 188239) | Bog forest soil microbial communities from Calvert Island, British Columbia, Canada - ECP12_OM2 (SPAdes) (version 2) | ecosystem: Environmental > Aquatic > Freshwater > Wetlands > Bog ... | reverse complement strand
AGGTCACCCAAAAGGTGAAGAACGAAAAGAAGCATAGCGGCAAAACCCGCTCCAAGCAAGGCTTTCCAGCAGTTACTCCGGAACCCAATAAAATCGCGGGTTCCACCCCTTTCGACTTTGACGGCAAGAATCTGACTCCCTACGGTGGACTGTTCCCAGTGGCCACGATGCTGGAGAAGTTGGAGTTCCAGAAGCTGGTCGAGGAAATGCTGACGGTCAAGCGCAGGCCACATTTCATGAGCGTCCATCAATTCGTGATGGCGATGGTGTTGGCCATCTACGTCGGATTCTCCCGCCTTAACCACCTCCGCTTTGTGGCCAACGATCCGATGCTGACCGGGCTGCTGAAGGTGGCAAGCTTGCCTGGGCAGAGCACGTTCTGGCGGTTTTGCGCTGCGCTGCATTTGACCGTGGCACGACAGTTGTTGGAGCTGCAGCGAGTCTTACGCAATCGGGTCTGGGAAGCAGCCAACCTGCAGTTGCCCGCGATCACCGTGGACACCGACACTACCGTGCACACCCTGTATGGCAACCAGATGGGGGCACGCAAGAGTTACAACCCGAAGAACCAAGGGAAGAAAAGCTATCAGCCTATCCTTACCTTTATCGCCGAGACCCGCGAGTACATTTGGGGGGAACTACGCAATGGCGACCGGCCCGACGGAAAACAGATTGCGCGTCACTTGGCGGCGGTGTTCGCGGCCCTGCCGGGTTGCGTTGGGTGCCTCTTCGCGCGGGCCGATTCCGGGTTCTATTGTTGGGAGGCGGTGCAAGCCTACGAGCAAGCCAAAGTGCACTTCATCCTGGTGGCTCGCAAGACGTCTCGCTTACTGGATCAACTGCAAGCCGCGGCGTGGCAGCCCTCGCCTAAAACCGATGCCGACGAGCAATGTGAATTCTGCTACCAACCGGAAGGCTGGGGCGAAGCCTACCGCTTTATCGCCCTGCGCTATAAGAACGACAAGCCGGCACAAAAACGCGAACAGTATCAACTGTTGGACACTCCGCAATACCTCTATCGGGTGTTCGTCACGGTTTCGCCGGCAGACGAAGTGCATGGATTTCGTTACTTCGACGACCGCGATCTCCTCGGTTTTGTCGACGGAACGGAGAATCCGACAGGCCAGGCAGCGAGCGACGCCGTGGTGGTCGGTGAAGAGGACCCCGAGTTCACAGGTGGCAGCTATGTCATCGTGCAGAAGTATCTTCACGATCTTTCGGGATGGAATGCGCTGTCCACGGAGGCGCAGGAGCGCATCATCGGCCGCACGAAGCTGTCTGACATTGAATTAGACGATTCCATCAAGCCGAGCTCGGCCCACAATGCACTCACCACCATTATCGAGGATGGCCAAGAGATCAAGATCCTGCGCGACAACATGCCCTTCGGGCGGGCCGCGCAGGGCGAATTTGGCACCTATTTCATTGGCTACAGCCGTGCGCCTTCTACGATCGAGAAAATGCTGGACAACATGTTCCTTGGCAATCCGCCCGGCAATTACGACCGGCTGCTCGATTTCAGTCGCGCCGTCACGGGAAACCTGTTTTTCGCGCCTTCCGCGACTTTTTTGGAAAACGTAACCGACGACCAGCCTCCTGTTGCAACGGCCGCCGCCGAGCCGGCGGTCCAAGCCTCTCTGCCCGCGCGCGGGAACGATGGTTCGCTGGGCATCGGTTCGCTGAAAGGAGACATCCCCCATGAATAATCTGCATCGAGAGCTTGCCCCCATTTCCGATGCCGCGTGGGCACAGATCGAAGCGGAAACCTCGCGAACGCTCAAGCGCCACCTCGCGGGACGGCGCGTAGTCGACGTGCATGGGCCGGCGGGCACAAGCCTCTCCGCCGTCGGCACTGGACATCTGCTGACGATCTCGGCCCCGAGCGACGGTGTCGTCGCCCGACAGCGCTTAGTAAAAGCGCTGGTCGAGCTGCGCGTTCCGTTCGAGCTGGAGCGCCAGGCGATCGACGACGTCGAGCGTGGCGCGAACGACTCAGACTGGCAGCCGGCGAAGGACGCCGCGCGTAAGCTCGCTTATGCCGAGGACGGTGCCATCTTCGAAGGCTATGCCGCCGCTGGAATCGTGGGTATCCGCCAGGGGACCAGCAATCCGGTGATGACTCTCCCTGGTGATGTGCGAGCATACCCAGAAGCAATCGCCCAAGGCCTGAGCCGCTTGCGGCTCGTCGGAGTCAACGGCCCCTATGCGGTGCTCCTCGATGCCGACGTCTACACAGCCCTGGCTGAGACGAGCGATCAGGGATACCCGGTACTGGAACACGTCAAGCGACTCGTCGACGACAAAATCATCTGGGCACCTGCCATCCAAGGCGCTTTTGTGGTGACTACCCGTGGCGGCGATTTCGATCTGCACATCGGCCAGGACATGTCAATTGGCTATTTGAACCACACCGATACCACTGTCGGCCTCTACTTGCAGGAGACATTTACCTTCCTGATGCTCACGTCTGAAGCAGCCATCACGCTGTCTCCGTCAGTGAAGGCGCAGAAAAGCTGACCACGCTGTGTATCGCTTGTGCCGGGCCATCCGCCCGTAAGCGTCGTTAACCGCCTTGACGGAGGAACTCATGACACGAGAATCTCGCATGCTCGCGGGAATCCTCTGGCTTGCTATTCCCAGCGTTATGTATGGAGGCTTGACTCTGCTGATGATGCTGGTGACAAATGCGCCTGGATATAATGACAACCCTCTGCGGCATGACATGTGGCGCGCCGGACACGCCCACGCCGGCGTGTATCTCATATTGTCGCTGGTCATGCTTCGTTATGTTGATGAGGCGATGCTCTCGCCTTTTTGGAAGTGGCTCGCCCGAGCGGGTGCGCCCATCGCCGCAATCCTGATTCCAGCGGCGTTTTTCTTGTCTGTTCTTTCGCCGTCGGCGAAGGAGCCGAATGGTTTGATCAATCTCGCCTATGTCGGCGCGCTGTTCCTCGCTGGAGCGGTGCTCACACTGGGAGTGGGGCTGATTCGGGTGGCAAGGCAGATGGAAGGTTGACGCGAAACGCCCCGCCCAAGCGGCGATTGAAAGCGGCCCTCGACGCCCCCTAAAAACCGTCCGCTAAGTCCTACCAGCACTAGTGGATACTTATAAATAGATTTCGAATCAAATGCTTGCAAAACCCCTAGGCCATTGATTCTAAACAAGCGTGAAAAAGCAAATTGCGCGCCAAGAGCTCAGTCAAGAGCATCTCGAAGCGTAATCGGTCTTCGAAATCAGAGCGTAGATCGGGGGGCGGCAGATTCATTCAACGTCCGGCAAGACCCACTTCTGTTCGCTTTGTTGCTCAACCAAGGGAACGCGCAGAGACCGAACTACCCCTAGAGGTCTAAAGGATGCTCAATGTTACCCGACACGGTGGGCGTCAACAAGCGGCAATCAGCATTCAACGCGGTCCCGAGATCGTCCGTAATTCATTGGAAACAAATAGCTTCCACTGGAGCGTTGCAGTCATTCCTCCTTCGGTCGAGATCAATCTGCCGAAACTACGAGTGCCGGAGCAATAGTAAATATCCCCCGGGCGGAGCCGGGGTCTCCCAACGGACTTGCACGGTGCCCTCACCGGCGAACACGCCGAAGGTTCTGCGTCAATCCTTTGTGGGTACGCCTGCTGGGCCAGGAGAAACACCCGACCAATGCTGCCGTTATACTGACAATGCCTCACGGTTCCGTCCAGCCAGGATTGCATGCAGCGTCGCACATGTCTGAAGTGGATCGTCACGACAGGAAGCGCCTTGTTGTGGGCGTCGCGCCCGTCTTTCGCTCGGTCCGGCTTTCTGGCCGAACCATCACTGGATACGCAAGTGAAGCGCGTTCTGGTGATGTTCAAGTGCCACTTTGACGCAGGCTTCATAGATACCCAAGCCGCGGTCGTGCAGAAGTACTTCACGGAGTATTTTCCCCGCGCCATCCAAGTCGCCAGTTCTATGCGCCAGTCCGGCGATCACCGCTATGTGTGGACGACCGGCTCGTGGCTGCTCTACGAGTATTTCGAGCAGGCGACACCGCAGGACCGTCGGCGCATGGAGCAGGCGATCGAGAACGGTGACATTGCGTGGCACGCGCTTCCCTTCACCTGGCAGACTGAGTTGATCGCTCCGTCGATGATTGCGGGCGGCATCAGCCTGTCGCAGTCGCTGGACAGGCGATTTGGACGCACCACGACCGGCGCCAAGATGACGGATGTTCCAGGGCACACGCGCGGCATTGTTGCGCCGCTGGCTTCACAGGGTGTGAAGTTTCTTGATATCGGCGTGAACGACGCCAGTACGCCGGCACAGCTTCCCCCTTGGTTTGCGTGGGAAGCACCAACGGGCGAGACGCTAATGGTGATGTATCACCACGGTTATGGTGCGGTCCGGCGTGTGCCGGATTCTGATCTCGCGGTTGCGATTGTCGTGCGCGACGACAATAGCGGCCCGCATACGCCGGAAGAGATTGCGGCTACCTATGCTGACTTGCAACGGCAGTTCCCCAATGCCGAGGTAATCCCTACAAGTCTGACAGAGATTGCCAACGCCATTGAGCCGCACAAGCACGCCCTACCGGTTGTAACACAGGAGATTGGCGATACCTGGATTCACGGCGTTTCGAGCGATCCACTCAAGTTGGCCCGCTACCGTGAAGTGGCGCGACTTCGCGAGAGCTGGCTTGCGCAAGGAAAGTTCCGTATCGGCGATGCCACGGATGTGGCCTTGCTGCGCCATCTGCTTCTGGAGGTGGAGCATACGTGGGGCACTGACACGAAAACATGGCTCGACTTTGACCACTACACACCAGCTCAGCTTGCGCCCATGCTCGACACGATGAACTACAAGGTCGTCGAGTTTAGCTGGACTGAAAAACGTCAGGACCTATACGACGGCGTCGCCGCGCTTCCTGCGCCTCTTCGCAACGAGGCGCAAGATGCGCTCCGCCGACTTGAAGCCAAGGAGCCGCAGGCGTCGCCTGCCTCACTCCAGCCAGCAGGTAAACAGATTGACGCCCGCCACTTCGTCCTGGGCATTGATCCAAAGACTGGAGCGATCGCACGGCTTCGCAACAAGCAATCGGGGCGGGAATGGGCGAGTTCGGCTCATCCTGTAGCGCTTTTCAGCTATCAAACGCTGTCGCATCAGGACTACGCGCAATTCTTTGCAAACTACGTTGTAAGTAAAGAAGACTGGGCCACGAAGGACTTTGGAAAGCCCAACATCGAGCGCTTCGGCGCGGAGAGCCGCGAATGGCTGCCAACTCTGCGTGAGTTGCACGTGGAAGAAAACCGCGAGGGTTTTCGGGTGCTGGCGAGCCTGGCGATCGATGATGCGGAAGCTCTCAACTCAGGGCGGGCGTCGTTTCCGAGAAAACTGTATCTGGAGTTAATTCTGCCGAACGCGTCACCGGTGATCGAGTTGAACTTTTATTGGTTTCAAAAGCCAGCTACCCGCCTGCCGGAAGCCCTGTGGCTCAGCTTCAACCCGGTCGTGTCCGATCCGCGACATTGGATGCTGGATAAATCCGGCGAGCCCGTGTCCCCCTTGGATGTGGTGGCGGCTGGCAATCGTCATATTCACGCGATGGACAAAGGCTTCAGCTATCGCGAAGCGAGTGCATCCTTTACAGTAGAGGCGCTGGATGCGCCTGTGATCGCGCTGGGCGAGAAATCTCCGCTGAACTTCTCCACCAGCCAGCCCGATCTAGTAAGTGGAGTCCACTGCAATCTCTTCAACAATACCTGGGGCACGAATTACATAATGTGGTTCGGCGAGGATATGCGCTTTCGGTTTGTTCTTCGCGGCTAGTTCTGATTTCCTGTCGCTATGGCCGCCGTAGGTTGCGTTCTTGGCGTCCGCTTCGCTTCTTTGAGGCACATCCGAAATCACTTGAGCCGGTCTTCGATCTACCCCGAGGTTGTCACTGGGGCTGATTGTTTTCCTCCGAGGCCGTGTACGAAGGAAAACATTGAATTAGTTTCAAATTATGCAGACGAAACTCGCGCGGGATCCGCTGATCGCGGGGTTCGCACGCCTCCTGCTTATATTTGGTTGCTGCGCAGAGCATCGCGTGTTGGTGGGCTCGACCATGGAGTTCGCAGGAGATTTCTTACTTTGCTTTGAAAACAATGTTGGCGAACTTGTCGATCCTATGCGATCTGCTGTAGAATCGCGCCTACCCGGCGGCAGGCTAGGGATAGATCCCCGACGCGCGGCGATCGTGGTTGCATATAAAACATGAACGATTCGTCCACCTCAGCCCGTACGATTCACTTCAGCGATACCACGTTGCGTGACGGCGAACAGATGCCGGGCGCTTCCCTGAACCCCGCGCAAAAGGTTCGCATTGCGCTTGCCCTGGCGGAGGCCGGGGTAGCGTCGATCGACGCGGGATTCCCGGTATGTGCGCGCAGCGAAATCGAAGCCATCCAAATGATTGTGCGCGCGATTAGCGGTGCATCGATAACCGCGCTTTGCCGCACAATGCCCGGCGATATCGACGCGGCGTGGGAAGCGCTGGCGGAGGCACGTCCGGACAAGCGGTCGATTAGCCTGTTCGCCGGGACCAGTCCCCTGCATCGCGAATACAAGCTGGGCAAGAATGTGCCGGAGCTGCTGGATATCGTGCGCCGGGCAATAGAGTACGGACGCCGGCGGTTTGCTATTGTCGCTTTCAGCCCGGAGGACGCCAGCCGAACCGAGCCAGATGTGTTGTGCGAATTCTATCGGGAGGCGATTGACGCCGGGGCGCGGGTGGTTGGATTTCCGGATACGGTCGGGGTACTCACGCCGGACGGAGTCCGACAGCAAATACGATACATTCAGGATCATGTGCCGAACCTGAGCCGGGCGATGCTCGCTGTCCACTTCCACAACGATCTCGGGCTGGCCACGGCAAATACGCTCGCGGCGCTGCAGGAGGGCGTGTCTATCGTGCAATGCACGGTCAACGGAATAGGTGAGCGAGCCGGGAATACAGCACTGGAAGAAGTGGTGATGGCCATAGCGCTGCATGGTCAGGCGATGGGCCTGAAATGTAACATCGTCACCGAAAAACTTTGGCAACTCGGGCGGCTGGTGTCGGATCTGACCGGCATTCCGTTGCCGGCGAATAAGGCGGTAGTGGGCACAAACGTTTTCGCGACCGAAGCCGGCATTCACCAGGATGGACTGTTAAAGCATCCGGACACCTATCTCCCCTTCCGCCCGGAACGCGTTGGAGCGCCTGGAGTGAGCCTTGTCCTGGGAAAGCATTCCGGTCGTGCGGCGATTACGGAACGGCTGGCCGCGATGGGTGTCGATCTGAGTGAGCATGAGTTCGACCGCGTGGTAGATCTGGTGAAAGAGTCGCCGAAAGAAGCATTTTACGACGAAGCCGCTCTGTTAAGCAGCGCTGTGGCCGTCGCGCGGGGGGACGCGCGATGATGGAGGCCGAAGCCACGGACTGGGCGCGCCAGCCGATTCAGAAGCATCAGGAACACGTTCGTTATTCGGCCGACCAATACGACGCCTACACCGCCAACTGCGTCGGACAGTTCGACGAGGAGCTGGCGAACCAGGTGATACAGGAGGCTTCGTCCCGTCTGTCTGGCGCGACCCTGCTCGACATTGGAACTGGCACCGCGCGATTTCTGGTGTACCTGGCGGCCATGAAACCGTTGGCTGGCCTGCGACTGGTAGGGACCGATCTCTTCCCGGACATGATCGAGAGGGCTGTGCGCACGTTGGAGGAGACGGGCTTAGGTGGAGCTATTGAGCTGTTTCAGGACGATATCCACGAATCACGGTTGGCCGAGGGGTTCGCGGATATTATCATCAGCCGGTCGACGATCCATCACTGGCGCAATCCGGCCCGGGCTTTGAGTGAGATATTTCGGCTGCTGAAACCCCGAGGAATCGCCCTGATACACGACGTGCGGCGAGATGCGACGCCCGAAGCGGTGACAGAGTTCAACAAGCTGCGGGCAACAGCGGGGATCGGGCCGTCGATGCTTGAGGAAAAGTTTACGGTCGACGAAGTAAAGGGCTTCTTGGCGGAGGCGGGGCTGGTGGAAGTCACCAGAATCTATGCCCCGAAAAAAGGGTTGATGGGATTAGGCATGGCGATTCACATTCACAAGCCCTGAGAAAACGTGGAAAAGTGTCGGATTTTCGCTATCTTTGCCGCCAAGCTTTTTTTTACGCGCGTTTCTGGTAACATGCTCGGATCGGATTTCAAGACGCGGTAACCGTTACTGGAGTCAGATTATGTGGAGTTTTCTTCTCGGGTTGACAGCGGCGGCGTGGACGGTCAACAACCGTCCAAAAGTCATCCGCGCACTGGCGACCTTGATTGTCAAATCCGAGGAATGCGCGGCGGCGGCGCGGCGTAAGTCGGTCGAACTGTCCGAGGACTGGGAAGACATCGTCGCTGAAGCGCGGGCCCAACGAGATTTGCAATTGCAGAATAGTCCCAGCGGCACCACTAGCCGGGTCATCAACTGATTTTTTTATCAGATGGCTGAACGAGACGTCGAAAAGACTGAGAGGACAGAATGTTCGGAATCGGAGCTTTAAGATGGAAGCAGGTGGCGCTGGGAGCCGGCGCTGTCGTGTTCGGGCCAAGCTTGGCGCGGCCAGTGCTCGTAATGGCGACCCGAGCTGGACTAGGCATCGCCCAGGGGGCGACGACCGTGTGGAATCAGGCCGTCGCCGAAAGCGGCCGCGTTAAGGCCGAGGCGCTGGCGAAAAAATCCGAACCGAGTTCGTCCGAAATTCTTAACGAACTGCGCGCGCTGCGCCAGGACGTCGCGGACATTAAGTCGAAAACGGGCCTGGATAAAAAAAACTGAGACCCCACGGTCCGGCAAGACCGGTGCGCAAGCGGTAGTGTGCCCGCACGGCTTTGTCCAACCTAAAACCCATGATTGTGCTAAGGATCCAGTCGAATATCCCCGGCAGGATCCGGTGGCGGGTTGCGGCGCTGACCGGCAAACCGCAGCTCGCGGAGGAGACTGTTCAGAGAATCTCTTCCTGTCCGGGCGTGGAATCGGCTTCCGCCAATCCACTGACCGGAAGTGTGCTCGTAACCTACAGTGCGAGCCTGACGCTGCCTGAGATGGAGAGCTATCTGAAGTGTGCCATCGAAGAGGCACGCTCATTGCCGCAACAGACGTCATCGGTCGCGGGTCCTGGGGCGGTTGCAATCACGCAGTCCCCCTTCTCGCGATTGATGCAACACACCCGGCAGCATCAAGACCTTGCGATTCTGGCGACGGGCGTGGCATTTGCTGATCGCCTGTTCGAAGCGGGCCCGCCGGCGCTCCTGGGCATGTCAGTCGACGTCGTCGCGCGAGGTCCGCGATCGTTCATAGGCAAACTGGGATTCCGCACCGTAGGAGCGAGCCTGACTGTACTGGGGCTGGTGGCCGCAGTCGTGTGGACACTGGACTCGGTCATGGGGTACCTGCACACGCGGACGACGGCGAAACTCGGTCTCGCGATTCAGCGGGATCTGCGCAACGAGGTCTATCAAAAGCTGCAGAGCATGGATCTGACAACGCTCGAACGCCGCCAGGTGGGCGAGTGGATGTCGGTACTCGACAACGATGTCAACCGGGTTGCGAACTTCATCGAGCACTGCATCGACCCGATTGTTACGATCATCGCCAACGGACTGATCGTCTTTTCGACTTTAGGTATATTTTCGCCGGCGCTTGCTGCTGTTCACCTGGTTTCTGTCCCGGTTCTTTACCTGGTTTCGATCTGGCTCCTTAAACCGATTCGGGAGCGGCAGTCGATCGCGAGGGAGAAAGAGTCCAGGCTGACTGCCCTGTTGTATGGAAACATAGCCGGCGTATCGACCATCGCGAGCTTTTCGCAGCAGGATCGCGAGTTGCAACGCGTGGATGCAGCGGCCCGCGATTACCAGGCTGCAGCCGAAGATGTCTACCAAATCGGGTCGCTTTATGTACCTGCCCTCCAGATGGTGGTGGGCGTGGATTTCATCACGATTCTCGTCTGGGGCGGGTTAATGGCTGTGCGCGGAGACCTTCCCCTGGGCGCGCAGAATACGATGGGATTCAGCTCGCTGAAGCTGCTGGCCGCGTTAGGCCGCATGGGTGTGACGATTGAGCAATACCAGAAAACCAAGGTGTCCGTCGGCCGCATTCTGCGTGTGCTCGAGGAGCCGGTAAAGATTGCCGGCGGTACTGGTCTGATTCCCGCCGGTAACGCACCGAGGGAGATCATCTTCGATGACGTGAGCTTCAGTTACGAGCCCGACAATCCGGTCCTGCGCGGGTTGAGCCTGACGTTTCCCGCAGGAAAAACCGTCGGAATGGTGGGAACGACCGGGGCGGGAAAGAGCACGGTGCTGAAGCTGCTGCTGCGTTTTTACGATATCGGATCCGGATCGATCCGCGTCGACGGTGCCGACATCCGGGATCTTAACGTGGATAGCCTCCGGCGCGCGATCGCCATCGTCCCGCAGCAGATTTTCCTGTTTGCCGGGACGGTCCGCGAAAACATCGCGTATGCGAAGCCGGACGCATCGATGGCGGAAGTCGAGGCGGCTGCGCGCGTGGCCGACGCGCACGATTTCATCCAGAAGTTGCCGCAAGGCTACGATACGTGGATCGGCGAACGGGGCACCAGGCTGTCCGGAGGCCAGCGGCAGCGTGTGGCGATCGCGCGTGCGATCATGGCGGATCGCTCGATACTCCTCTTCGACGAGGCCACGTCTGCTGTCGACAATGAGACGGAGGCATCGATCCAGAGGTCGCTGCGAACAGCTACCGCCGGTCGTACCACCGTGATCGTGGCGCATCGGCTTTCGACCATTCGTAACGCTGATCTGATTTATGTGCTCGATGAGGGCCGGATCTGCGAGCAGGGGCGGCACGACGATCTGATCGCGGCTGGCGGAATCTATGCAAGCCTATGGCGCGTGCAAACAGGAGAAGCGGGGCTCCTTCCGGCCGCCGGCCCGTCGCGCAAGCCGCCGTCAGCCAGTTAAGTGGGTCTGGGAGCGGCCTGCGGACTCGTCAGCCGACCCCTTATGCGGCGTCGGCGTCCGCAGCGAAATTCCCGAGACGCACCATGATCTCGCGTGTTCCCTCGCTTTTTCGGCGGCCGTGAAGGACCCAGTGATTATCCACGAGGAGCACGTCGTCCGCCTGCCAATCCACCTTCACGGTGAGCGAGTCGGCCACGGTCTGAACCTCGTTCATCAGCCATTCGGGAAGCTCCGAGCCATCTTCGAGACGTACCACGAGGGGTGGCCGCTTGGGGGCGTCGGGGCCAAGCACATCGCCGACAAGTCCCGCGAGCATGGCCCGCTCGACATTCCACAGCAGCATCGTGGTGTTGATGAAAGCTTGCCTCCTGCCCTCCACGGGTTGAACGGCAGGCGCCAGGTACTCGATGCGGGCCGATCCGTCGTCACGCAGATCGAGACTGAGCTCGTTGATCTCGCAAAGACGCCGCAACTCATCTGGGTCTTTTGTCATAAAGGACATTTCCCAGTCCTCGCGCCCCAGTTCACGCACATACCGGAGGCGCTGAGCAGTCAATAGCGCTTTGGAACGGTCCGAAAGCCGGGCGAAGAGTTCGCACCCGTCCGCCATGGTGGTCTGACCTTTGACGGTGGGCGGCGTCTTGCAGTAGAACCACAACATGTCCGGCCGCTCTTTCTGGTAGTACATCTCGCCATGCAGAGGGAGGGGAAATGCCTGGCTGCCGCCCGTTACCGACATCAGCGTGCCGCCGGCGCCGAGGGATTCGCGATTCAGCGCACGAAACCGGCTACCCCCGCCGACGTAGGCGGAAAAGCTAGCACAACACTCATCGCTGAATGATACGAACGAATCGGTGTTGAACTCGAAGGACCGCAGCAGTACGGCGCCTTTGTCACGAAACAAGTTCATGATCTCCCGCGTATCCGGCAGCCCGGCACCGGGCGACCCTGTCAGGACGACACCAAATGTCAGAGAAAGCGGGGCCGATGAGTATGAGTTCACAATTAACCCTCCTGGCCAATTACCCATGCGTGAAGATCGGCGGGTGGCTCCTGGCGATCGAGGCTGATGGCCTGACTCCCGGACGTTCCCGCCTGGAACAACTGGTCGAATGCAACTTCGATGCGCGTGCTTAACAGGCCGATTTTTCTCAGCGTGGGGATAACGAGGTCACGGATGGGATCGTTTTCGTGCCCGACGCCGCCCTGCCCCTTCAATTCGGCCCAGATTCGCGCCCAGGTTTCCCCGGGGTCGAGCCCGATCATTTCCCACAACTCGAAGAGTTTCTGCCGTATAGAGCGGTCGACCGCAGGGTCTTTCAAACGGCGCACAGCCTCGAACGCAAAATCTTCGGCGCCCGAGCGCTCGGCATCGGAAAGTTTATGCACAATACCCTGTAGGTACCGGATACCGAAAGCTACGTGGCGGGCCTCGTCCTGGCTCACCAGATGGAGCATCTGTTTCAGTAGCGGGTCGTCGGTTTCCACACGCACGCGGCGGAAGTAACTCAGCGCCATCCCTTCGATAACAACCTGCATACCCACCATCTTGTGCAGCCAGGAGGTAGTACCCGTCACGTCATCGAGAACCTGTCCGAGGCCCGGAGTGATTTTATTGATCTTGCCGAGGCGCTGCAGATAGTTGGAAAAAACCTCGACGTGACGGGCCTCATCGACAGTCTGAGTGGCGGCAAAGAGCTTTGAATCCATGTCGGGAGCGACGTTGACCAGCTGGGAAGCGATCAGCATGGCACCCTGTTCGCCGTGCAGGATATTCGAGAGCGTGTGACCGAAGAGCCGCCTCTGCACCTCAGCTTTCAGCATGGGATCCAGCTCTTTCCAGAAAGTGCTGCGATGAACGGGCACGCCATCGACTGTGAAGGAAGTCACATAATTGGGGGCGCGGTGCGCGGATTCCCAGTCGAGATCACGCATGGCATGCCATTGCTGGTCGAGCGCCTTAGCGTAAAGGTTGCGGATCTTGTCGAATTCGCTCGTGTAATTCCAGCTGTAGATCGCCGTATATGCCGTTTCTACCTCGCGGGTACGGATGGGCATCCGGTCGGGTAATGGCTGCGCAACGGGATCGACTTCACTCATAAGTTTCCGAAATTTCCGATTGATCCTAATAGGCTACATAGGCTACCACATTCAGGCTGCCTGGGGGTCAGTTGGGCGAAAAACCAACAAGCCCCGGTTGAAACCCGAAACTCAGATGGGCACGGGCGCTTACGCACCGAAATGCCAAGTCGTCGTGGGAGGTGTTCGGTCCGCTGCGAATTCATGACGCCCACGCAGTAGCCGTAAAGCAGTAACCGCACCGTATCGCATGTTCGGAAAACCTTTGATCACAAACTCAAGAGTAGGAAATATCAAACATCTGGACAGTAAAATGTCTTAATCGATCAGGACCTACTCAATCTATTTCCGCCTCCTCAGCAGAATCTGTGGGTTGATTCCGGTTCCGGGAGACGTCCCAACGTGTGATATAGGGCTATTTCCATAGCTTCGTAGGTGCGAAAGCCATAGGATCTT
>Ga0209656_10001927_pt1 | contig 13539 bp, 16 predicted proteins | sample BogFormECP12_OM2_FD_188239 | JGI IMG/M metagenome (GOLD analysis project Ga0209656, IMG submission 188239) | Bog forest soil microbial communities from Calvert Island, British Columbia, Canada - ECP12_OM2 (SPAdes) (version 2) | ecosystem: Environmental > Aquatic > Freshwater > Wetlands > Bog ... | reverse complement strand
CGAAACGATCAAGCGCATCGACTACGACGAGTGGCACCGCACCCAGGGCAGCCAACTGGTGCGCGCCCAGGCTGAACTCGATGTGCGCGAAGGGCGCAAGCACAACGTGCAGCTCGGCTTCACGTCACAGCGCCTGTCGGACATGGGCGACGGCATCATCGCGCAATCGACCGGCCGCTTCGTGCTCGGCGCCGACGACCAGCGCGAGCGCGACGCCATCATCGAGCGCTTCGGGTTGAGCGACGCCAGCGCCAAGGTCGTGCGCCACCGGCTGACCGGACCCCGCCGCGACGGCGCGCCGTTCCTGGCGATCTTCCGCGCCGGCGAGGCGCACTACGAACAGCTGCTGGTGAACTCGCTCGGCCCGATCGAACTCTGGGCGCTGTCGACGACCCCGGCCGACACCAGCCTGCGCAACCGTCTCTATGAGCGTGTGGGCTTCTCGGAAGGCCTACGCCGCCTGTCGAAGGTGTTCCCCGACGGCTCGGCGATGGAGGAGATCGAGCGCCGCACCAGGACACGGATACGGCAAGGCGACGCGGCCGACCGCGTCGAGGCCGGCGTGATCGACGAGCTGGCCGCTGAGCTGATCGACGGACACGGACTCGGCCTCGTGCTCCGGCCGCACGAGACGGAAGCCGGGGTCGAACTGCGGATGGTAGCGCAATGACGGGACGATCGACCGGGTGGGTCAGGCCGCAACCCATTCGTGACGCGATCCTGGCATATCTGACCGAGCCGCGTTCCGCGCGCGACATCGCGCTGCATATCGATCGGCCGGTGCCGACGGCGACCGGACATCTTGCGGCGATGCGTCGGCGTGGCCTCACCAAGCGCATCGCCTACGCGGTCTACGCGCCGCCGGACTGGCCCGCTGCGGCAGAGACGATGGGACAGTTGGCGAGGTCGCAGCCGACCCGCACCGCGATCCTGGAATACCTGACCGAGCCGCGTTCCGCCCGAGAGATCGCTCTGCATATCGATCGCTCAGGGGAGACCACGGGCTCGCATCTTACTGACATGCGTCGGCGCGGCTTGATCAAGCGCGTCGGCTACGGGGTTTACGCACTGCCGGACTCGCCGACGCCTGAATACCCATCAGGAGCATTGGTCAGGCCGGGAACGCGTCGCGCCGCGATCCTGGCGTACCTGACCGAGCCGCGCACCGTGCGTGAGATCACCCTGCACGTCGATTGTTCAGGGCGGATGAAAGAACAGCTTGCCGCGATGAACCGGCGCGGTCTGGTCAAGCGCGTCGGTTACGGGGTCTACGCGCCGCTGGACTGGCCCGCGGCGGCGGAAACATCAGCGTTGGCCAGGTCGCGCCTGATCCGTGATGCGATCCTGGAATACCTGGCTGAACCGCGTGCCGTGCGTGAGATCGCTCTCCAAATCAAGCGTGCACCCTGGACGACGGGCAGGCATCTCACTGACATGCGGCGGCGCGGTCTGATCAAACGCGTCGGCGCCGGGGTCTACGCCCTGCCGGACTCGCCGACGCCGGAAGAGCCCTCAAGAGCGCGGGTCAGGCCAGGAACAATTCGCGCCGCGATCCTGGAATACCTGACGGAGCCGCGTAGCGCCCTTGAGATCGCTCTGCATATCAATCGCCCACGGCGGGCGACGGCCATTCATCTCACCGTCCTGTGCGGGCGCGGTGTGATCAAGTGCGTCGGCGACGCCGTCTACGCGCTGCCCGACTCGCCTGTGACGGCAGAACGATCAGAAGCCTTCGTGAGGCAGCAACCGATCCATGAGGCGATCCTGGCACACCTGACCGAGCCGCGCCGGCGCGCCAGCATCGCGCTGCACACCGAGTGCTCGGTGTCGACCTTGAAGAGGCACCTCGCCGCTCTGTGTCGCCGCGGCTTGGTCAAGCGCATTGGCAGAGGGGTCTACGCACTTACGGACTCGTCTGCCGAGGCAGAGCTGACAACGCCCGCCCACGCGGTGACGCCGCCTGCGTTATGCCAGCACATCGCCGCTCTGCCGGCGCCGTATCGCAGTGTTGAAGACTTGTCCTTGGAGACCGGGCTGTCGGAGGCCGCGGTCAAGGCTGCGCTGAACGACTCGTGGCTGCACGACTATTCCGTCAGCGCTCCTGTAGAACCGACGCGCCGCCTGGTTCTCGCTGACAGGATTTTATCACCCGCCGTTCGCAGCGCGTCCGGTTAGTCGTGTGCGCATGAGGAGGTGTTGTCGATGGCACACGTCACGTTGCAGCTCGGCACCGGTTTGACGATCCCTTTCAGGAGGACGCGACATGACTCGCCGCGCCATGTCGGCATCTACAATGCGGCCTGGCGCTGGCGTGCGCTGCGCGAGGCGCAGTTGGCGTCTGTCGGCGTCGTCGCCTGGGGCCGGCCATCCCGCCACGCCCTCGGTCCGCGCCTGCCACGCCGGCTGCGCACGCACGTGGTGGGCTGAGCCGATGCGCACCGCACCCGCCCTCATCGCCGCGTTGCTCCTCGCCGGCTGCGCGCGTGTCTATCCGGTGCCGACCGCCGTCGCCGTGCCCGGCATGCCCAATCCCGAAGAGGCGCTGCGGCAGAGCATGGGCAACGTCGCGGCCGAAATGGCTGAACTCGGCCGCCTCTCGCCGGTAGGGATAGCGTCGGTCGAGAGGGCCGAGCCGGTCGTGCCGGCCGATCTGCAGCGCATCGTGTCATTCCGATGGGACGGGCCACTCGATCAAGGTGTCGCCAAGCTCGCGCAGAGCATCGGCTATACCTTCACGCTAACGGTGCCCTACGGCAGTCAGCCGCTGCCGGTGTCGATCAACGTCGCGTCGGTGCCGGTCTATCAGGTGTTCCGCGCGCTCGGCGAGCAGGCCGGCACGAGAGCGACCGTTCAGGTCGATGCGCTGCATCATCAGGTCGAGGTCATCTATCATGCGTAGCCTGCGCGTGTGGCTGCTGAGCGTAACGGTCCTGTACGGCAGCACCGGCATCGCGTCGGCCGAGGGCGAGCTGACGTCGCCGCCGGTGCCGCCGAACCCGACGCCGGAGCAGATCGAGCGGGCGCTGCCTGATCTGGGCAGTCCGCTGAACAAACCGATCACTGGCGCATCGGAATACCCGCTCGTCGTCGGCACCGCGCCGCCGCCGTCGCTGGAAGCGCTGCAGGCGGCGCGGCCGGGCGATGAATCAGGCGACGGCATCGAGCCCGGGCGCGCCGACGTGGTGCGCACAGCGGCGCTGACCTACGGCGCGCAAGGTGGCCTCGCCGCACGCTCCTTCGCGCTGAACGAGATGCTGAGGCACTACGAGCCGCAGCTCGACGCCGCCTACGATTTCAGCTTGCTCGTGCTGCCGGTCGGACGCGGCCAGACACTGATGCGTCCGCCGGTGGTCTCCGCCGCACAGATGGCCTTTGCGTTGGGAGAGGGAGGCCAAGTGGCGCGCGAAACCTCGTGCCTCTATCGCATCACCCGCGCCGCGCAGCTCGCCTCCGCGCCGCCGAACTGGCGCGCCTATCTCGTGCGGACCTGGGCGGCGCCGCGGCGTCCGAACGATGGCGCATTGCCGCATACACGCCAGGAAGTCGCGTTCTGGAATAAGTGGGTCGCCGACGGCTGGGCGCAGGGCGAAAAACAGGCGGTCGAAATCTTCCTGTCAGATCTCGGGCGCCTCGAGCGCGACATCGTTGGCATGGCGCGCTACCGCGTGCTCGCCCGCGCGCACCTCGTTGAGCCGCCGCGCCTGTCGTTCCTGACACGGCCGGTCAGCGGCGATCGCGACAACCTGCAGGTCGGCGACCGCACTGTGCGCATCACCGACCAGCCCGGACTGCAACAGAGCGCCCGGCGGTGGACGCCCGCGCGGGGATGCCCGCAGTGAGGCCGCCGTCGGGTCCTGACGCGAACCGCCAGCTGGACCGGTCGCGTGCGGTTGCTCAGGCGATACGGCTGAGCTCCGCACTGTTGCCAGTCGCTGCATTCCTGGAGCGGCTTGGTTCATGGGTGAGGAATGGTGCGGTCCCCGCTGCGATGCTGCGGCCGGTCGCGGACCTCGCCGAGGAGCTGCGCGACGCGTGCCAGGACGTCACCCGTTCGGTCGAAGTCGAGCGGCGGGGGCGCGCGGAGCTGATGGCGGCGGTCCTGGCAAGTCCGCCGACCGTAGAGGAAGTCCAGGGCTGTTTGCGCTTCGAGAGCCGATCCGAAGATGGCGTTCCCGCTTCAGTGAGCCCCTGTTGGGACGGCCAGGAAGCACCGAGTGGCTTCACCGCTCCGTTCGAGATAGGAGGCGAGAACGTCTGCGAGACGCGGCATGACCGAGAGTCGTTGTCGGCACGCGCCGGCCGCCGGTTCGATCCTCTGAGCTTCGTGTATGGGTCGGCTTCGCTGGCGGCCGGCGCTGTCCTTTGCCTGGCGATCGTGTTGCTGGTTCAGCGCGCTGGCGTGGGTCGCCCGCGGCAACCGATCGATTGGCTTCCGCCCGTTCCGCCCCGATCCCGCGACGCGCCGCCGCCTAGCCCCGCTTGGATGCCGCCGGAAGCTCCAACGCCGTCGCCGTTGGAGAAGATCTCGCCGTGAACAACCCTCAGGACTGGCATGGCGTGCCGGCCGTGCGCGATACACAGAACGCGAGCAATGACGTTGGCACGGCGACCACAGGCGGCAGTTTGACTGCAGGACTGCTGAACGTGGCTGACTCGCTTCACGGCGTTGCGGCGTTGTTGGACTACCTCGAGCCCTGGGTCATCGCCGGCGCGATCAAGACAGCCGATCTCGTGCCGGTTGCCCAGAGTATCGAGACACTCCGCGACGGATGTCGGGAACTCGAGGTGCTGGCGAGCGCGATACCAGTCGCTCAGCGCCACCGACACACCACCCAGGCACGCGCGTTGCCGGGGATCGGCGATAACGACAATGCTCGATAGTCTCTCCCCTCCCCCGGCCGCCCCGTTCGGCGACGGTGACGCATCCGGCGGCGTGTCGCCGGCGTGGCCCGACGCGGAGCGACGCGGCATGCGCTGGGTCGAAGAGCCGCGCAGGCTTGCGCCCGGCCTCGATTCGCTGCTGACCTGGGCGTTCTGCGCCGCCGCGTCCCGCGTGTCTTTTCAGACTGGTCATCCTGTGTGGGTCGGCATCCACGGGCGCAATCACCGTGTGACGCGCACGCCGATCGACGAGATCGAGTTCAGTCATATCGTCAATCACCTATATGGCGCCGACGGGATGGCGCGCCTGCAGGGTGGCAACGATTTCGACACCGCCTACGCGATCGCGATCAGCCGATCCACGCGCCTGCGCTTCCGGGTGAACGCAACCCCCACACGGACCTCACGCCGTGACGGCGGCAATCTCGTGCTGCGTCCGATCCCCGACATGCCACCGTCGCTGGAAGCTCAGAACGTCGAGCCCGCGATCCTGGACGCATTCCGGCCGCGGCAGGGGATGGTGATCGTCGCCGGCGCGACGGGGTCGGGAAAGTCCACGCTGATCGCCGGCATGACGCTGGCGAAGCTGCAGGACCCCGGCAGCCACTGCAACATCGTTGAGGGCTCCGCTCCCGTCGAGTTCTTGCTCGAGCGCCTGCGGGGCGTATCCTCGACCATCAACCAGACCGAGATCCCGCGCGATCTGCCGACCTTTGCCGCCTTCGTGCGAGGTGCGATGCGCCGCGAGCCGACCGACATCATCGTCGGCGAGTGCCGCGACAGCGAGACGATGAACGCGGCGATCCAGGCGGCGATCTCCGGGCATGTGCTTACCACCACGATCCACGCGAACGACGTTGCGTTGACGATGCAGCGGATCGCCAGCCTCTGCCCCGCGGACGAGCGCGAGAACCTGATCTCGGCGGTGGCTCAGTCGCTGCGCCTGGTCATCAACCAGCGGCTGGCGCGGTCGGTCGACGGGCGGCGCACGGCGCTGCGCGAGTTCCTGATCTTCGATGCCGCTTTGCGCAACCGCTTCCTGCGCACCGATCCCGGCGAGTGGCCGGCGCTGACGCGGGCCGCGGTCGAGGACCAGGGACAGTCCTATCGCCGCGCGATCCAGCAGGCGCTCAGCGAGGGGCGGATCTCCGAACAGACGGCGAAGTTCGAGCTGCGGGAGGTGGCGTAGATGAGACCACGTCGAGCGATCGGCCATCCAGCCATCAGATGGAGATTTCGCGCGCTTGCCGCCGCCGCCCTGGTGATGTCCATGTTCACCGCTTCGGTCGCTTGTGCGTCGGATATCACACCGGCCTCGCCGTCGGCGCAGGCCGGGCCTGCCCCCGTGCGGCCACCCGAAAGCTTGCATGACCAGACCGCCGGCGAGTCCGGCGATCATCCGCCCGCGTTCGTTCCCGAGTCGCCTGCCGTGATCGATGCGGTTGCCGCTTTGCGGTCTGCCTGTGCGCAGCGGGGACCCGTCCGAACTGACCCACAGGGCAAACACCTCTTCCGGACGCCCGTCGAGGACGCGCGCATCTGCTCGATCGTCGAGGACCCGGACGCGGATTATCTCCGTCTCCTGCTGGGCTTGGGCGCGATCGCGATGGTCGTTCTGTCCGTCGGGACCGTGCTCGTGACGGTCGCGTCATGGTTCGTACGCGGGAGACTGTCGCGTTCGTCACGGCCGATGGCGATCAGCGATGTGGCGTGACACCGGCCAGCCCGTGCGCCTGCTCATGCTGGATGCCCGCGCCTGCCTGCCGATCCTGTGCGTGGCGGTCTATTGGAGCTGGACGACGCTCTACATCGCGCTCGCCGGCACGGGGTTCTTCTCGCTGATCTCGTTCTTCGGGCTGACGGTGCCGGCGATGGTGCGGCTGACGCGGCGCTGCCTTGCCGGTCCCGTACGAACGGCGGTGCCGGTTTGGAAGCGGCGGCGGTTCGCATGAGTGTCGATCTCGATGCGATCGAGCGCACGATGCGAGTGCTGCTGCGGAGCGACGGGAGGGCTCTCGTTTATCGCGACAGCGCCACCGACCGGCGCGTGGAAGTCGGAGCGGTGGCGGCGGCGGCGGACGGGTTCTTGCCGGCGTTGATCACTGCTGGCGAGGCGGTGTGGCGCGAGGTCACCGGTGCGGGGTTTGCGCTCGACATCGCGCGCGACACGAGCGCGCTGCTCGGCTACCGGCTGCGCGGCGTCGGCGCCGGCAGCTTCACGTCGGTCATGCTGGCGATGATGGAGGCGACCAGCCAGGTCGCCCGTCCCGAGGCGATCGTGCTGAGCGACTTGTCCACCGTGTGGTCGGCGGCCAACGTGCGGATCGCGCGCGCGGCGATGCCGGCGCGGCGGCCAGCTTCTGGTGCCCAGCCATGAGATGGCTCCCGCACGCGTTCGCCGGTCTGTTGTTTGCCACGCAGGCCGCGGCGGGGACGCCGGGCGACGGCGGCGCGCCGGGCGACAGCGGCTCAGTGGTTCGCGATTGCCTGCTGGCCGCCGCGCGCGTCCACCGGCTTCCGCCCGCCCTGCTGGTAATCCTGCTCAACGTCGAGGGCGGGTCGCTCGGGCATGTCAGCCACAACACGAACGGCACGGTCGACATCGGCCCGATGCAAGTGAACCAGATCTGGCTGCCGCAGCTCGCGGCGCGCTGGAACACGACGGTCCCGGGAGCCTTCGCCGCGCTGCGCGACAACTTCTGCGCCAATGTCGAGGCGGGCGCCTGGATCCTGCGCAAGGGTCTCGATGAGCCGGGAGCCGATTTCTGGGACCGCGTCGGTTACTATCACTCGCACAACCCCGAGTACGAGCAGGCCTATCTGCGGGCTGTCCTGAACCAGGCGCTGCGCCTGCGTGACGAAGCGCAGCGGTCGTCCGCGCCGCCGCCGCAACAGCAGCAGCAGCACGTCGCCGGCCAGGATACGCACGGGAGCGACGGCCAATGAACACGACAAGACCCTCGCAGCCGCGCGCGGCCTGGGCGTCGGCCGACGACATGGCGGTCTTCAATCTGGTCGTCATCCTGATCGGCGTTTGTGTAGGTTCGTATCTGCTGTGGACGAACTATCACACGGAGATCAGCGCGACGGTGCTGACGATCCAGCAGTGGCAGATCGACCTCGCCAAGCGATTCGCCGGCGCGCTCGATGTGCCTGACACGCAGGCAGCACTCGCGCATCCCGCCGATCTCACATTGTCGGATCTCTACGCAATCACGCGCGAGGTCGGGACAGTGCTTCGCGTCCCGGCCGCAATGTTCATTCTGCTGCTGGCCATCGTGTGCGTGTTCAGGGCGGCGCCCGCGCGCTTTAGGCGCAAGTTCGATCTCGATCGGCTGACGCGTGAGCAGGCTGTGACGTTTCCGACCAGCACCGCGTTCGCCCGGCGCCGCCTGCGACTGGTCGAGCCAAACAAGGCATCCCCTCGCCCTTGCGACTACGCGCTGAGTGCGGCCGAGTGGATCGATGCCGTGGCACGCAAGGACGGACGCTTCGACGAGGAAGCGGCGCGCCGCGCTCTGGTGGAGCAGCTCGGTCCGCGCTGGACGCAGCCGGAAGAGGCCAACGATGCGGCCCGGTTCATATTCGCGGTCTTCGCGCTACATCTTGCGGTGGAGCGTGACGCCGCGCTGGCTCTGCTCGGCGCGGCGTCGGCTGCGCTCGACGGGCCCGGCGACGGGGACGAAGGTCCGCCGGCGCCGCTCGCTTTGCCGGCTCACGTGCTGACTGCCGCCGATAACGTGCTCGGCAATCCGACAATATCCAAGCCAGCCCGCGAGATCGCGGCGCGTCACGCCCATACGAATCCGGCGCTGATGATGTTGCTCACTGGCGCCCGCGCCTCTGCCGGTGTGTTGGCGCCGGCGCAGTTCGCCTGGCTCAAGCTGGTCGATCGCGGGCTGTGGTACGCGCTGCACTCACTCGGGTTCGAGACCGAGGACGGCGGGCGCTACCTGCATCCCACGCCGCGGATCGAGGCGATCGGCGCGCGCGATCATTGGGCGGTGGAGCGGGCTGTCGCCAGTCCGATGGCGGAGCCGGCGGTCGACCGCGCGCTGGAGGCGATCCGCCGGATCGCTGTCCGCTCGGAATCCTTCGTCGGGTGATGCCGTTCGCAGCCGCTGTTCGCAGGATCCTCAGGCAACCTCATCGCTGCTTGGAGGGAGTGGCTCATGCAGTTCGAGATTCCTGACGGCGCGCACATCCACATCGTGATCGGCAAGGCACCGCCTCTGGCGCTCACGCACGAGTGCGGCGGGGCGCAGCGGCAGTCGACGGTCTTGCGACCGATGATCAGGGGCGCTGTCGTGGTCGTGTTGCTGTGCGGCGCGTTCGCGGTAGGCAAGCAGTTCGGCCCGGTCAGGACCGCCGCACCCGCAATCGCCGCGGCACAGGCGCAGCCGGAGGACGGACAGGCTGCGGGCAGCGTGCCACCCGCGTTCGCGCAGCAGCTTCAGCAGCCGCCGGTCGTCACACCGCCGCAGGCGCATCCCCTGCCCGGCAAAAGCCCCTTCGGGCTGGACCGATAGACGTGGCTGTCGCCCGCCGCATCTCCGGTCCGCAGGAGCAGTACGAGCGCTCGGGCACCGAGCGCCTGCGCGATATCCGGCCGTTCACGACGCGACTGTCGGAAGCCCTGCGCAGTCAGGCCTCGGGGCTTGTGCTCGCGATGGCGGCGGCCGCCACCTATGCCGAGCCGGCGGCGCTCGATTTCGCCGTGCCATTGTCGGCTCTCTATGCGGCCTGGGTGCTCACCCGGCGCGTGCAGTTGCCGTTGCGGCTGCCGGTCACCGCCAGACGGAAGGACTACGGGGATCCGCAGCCCGGCTCTCGCAAGCCCGAGCCGGCCAGCGGCACGTGGTTCATCGGCTGGGATGTCGACGGGCGCGAGCTGTGGGTGACCCCGAAGGATATGCGCCAGCACGTGACCATCCCCGGCACCACCGGCGCGGGCAAGACCACGGCGATCCTCAGCCTGCTGGTCAACGCGCTCGCCCAGGGCTCGGGCTTCGTGCTGGTCGACGGCAAGGCCGACCGCACGCTGTTCAGCCAGGTGATGGCGCTCGCCCGGCGTTTCGGCCGCGAGGACGACGTGCGGGTCCTGAACTTCATGGTCGCCAGCGGCAGCAAGGACAGCCACCGCTTCAATCCGTTCGCGATCGGCAATCCGGACGCGATCAAGGAGCTGCTGGCGAGCCAGCTCGGCGAGCAGGCGCAGAACGACCAGAACGGGGTGTTCCGCGAGCGTGCGGTTTCGTTGATCGGCACGATCACACCCGCTCTGGTCTGGCTGCGCGACTACAAGGGCGTGCTGCTCAACATCGAGACCATTCGCTTCTCGATCGAGCTGCGGTGGATCTGGAAGCTGGCGATGCAGAAGATCGCGCTGCTGCGCGACCCTGTCACCGGCAAGGAGACGCAGCTCGACGTCAGTGGCGAGATCCCGGAGGACATCACCTGGCCGCTGCGCTCCTATCTCGGCGAGTTGCCCGGCTACGATCCCGACCTGCCGCTCGACAAGCAGAAGAGCGACGAGCCGTCGAAGCAGCACGGCTTCGCGCAGTTCTACTTCACCCCAATGTTCGCGCAGCTGGCGGTGAGCCTCGGCCACATCTTCCGCGCCGAGAGCGGCGAGATCGACATGCGCGACATCGTGCTCAACCGGCGCATCCTGGTCGTCACTCTGCCCGCGCTGGAGAACTCCGAAGCCACGCTTGCCGCACTCGGCAAGCTGGTGGTCGCGTCCTTGCGCGGCATGATGGCGCAGTTGCTTGGCGTCTCGCTGGAGGGTGACTATCGCGGCGGAGACAAGCCCGGCATGGGACCGGCTCCGTTCCCCGTCGTTCTTGACGAGCTCGCCTACTACGCGACCAGCGGCCTCGACCGCATGCTGGCGCAAGGGCGCTCGCTCAACATCGCGTTCATTCTGGGCTTCCAAGAGGTTTCGGGCATCTGGGCGCGGCTGGGGGAGAAGACCGCGAGCCTCTTGGGCAACGCCAATCTGACGATCGCCATGCGCCAACAGGATGCCGGGCGCACCCGCGAGTGGATCGAGAAGACGGCGGGCCAGAGCTACGTCTCGCAGGTCGGCTCGTACCAGGGCGCGTTGGACGGCGCCTATCGCGAGTCGATGAGCGCCGAGCTGCGGCCGGTCTCAAGCGTGGACTGGGCCGACCTCAAGTCGCTGATCGAGGGCGAGGCGATCGTCCTTTACGGCGGCCGGCGTATCTATGGGCGCGTCTTCCATGCCGAGATCGATGACCGCGGCCCGAAGCGGCTCGGCCGCGGCGTGGAGCTGCGTCCGCCGGAACCCGCGAGCCTGCGTGCGAGGCACGCGGAGGCAGAGCGGCTCGCGGAACTCATTGCGAGCGGAGAACTGGCGCGCGACAAAGAGAGATCACGACCGCCGATCCTCGATGCGCTGATCCGCGGCTTCGTGGAGGCTGCAGAGAAAGGCGGCGAGGTCGAGGACTTCGCCGCCGCGGCACTTGAGCGTGCGGCAGGGCTGCCTGAGACGGTGTTGCCGCCGCGTCCGCCGGCGCCTGAGGACGGCATGCCGGTGACGTCGATGAGTCCCATGCTCGCCACCGCCAGCGGCTCGCCCGTGCCGGGGACGTCGGACGGCGAGAGAGCGTCGGGCCCCGTTGATCTCGCGCTGATGCAGTCGGTCATGGCGATCGAGCGTAGCGTCGGGCAGTCCGAGAAGGATGCGCGCGAGGCCGCGCTCGCGCTGCTGGGCGTCCGGGGAAAGGCGGCTGCAGGACGCGAACGGGTCGAGCCGCCGGCGATGTCGTCCGAGGCCTTCGGCGCGCGGCTGTCGGTCGTCGTCAGTGCGCTCGACGCGTTGAGCCGTCCGCGCGCCCACGTCAGGAGTGCCGCGCTGTGAACTCACAGTCACGGACGAGTCACGCGCGCCTGCAGGGGTTTCACCGCCCCGGCGGTGTAGCGGTTGTCGTTGCCGTGCTCGCCGCCATCAACACGGGCACCGCCGCGCCACACGCGGCAGGCTTTGTCGAGGTGTCGCAGGCCCACAAGACGGCGGCGGAGCGTCAAGCCGGTGTCGCGCCAGCGCCAGGCCTCCGGCTGGCGGACGACGCCCCGCCGGCAGCGTTCCTCGAACTCGCCCGGTCATTGGTGCAGGCGCACAGGACCGAGGTCGCGAGAGAAGCCCTCGAGCGCGCACAGACGCGGCTGCTCGATGATCGCGCGACCGCCCTGCCCTCGCGATCGGTCGCGGTGGAGCGCGCTCTTCTCGACGTCGGCGTCGCGCGCCGCGCGCTTGCGACCGGTGATCGTGCGAGCTCCCTCTACGCGATCGACGACGCGCTCGCGGCGTTGACGATCACGGCAAACGTCGAACCGTCGACTAGCGCCTCGGGGCCGCCCGCTGTGCCCGTCCCCATGCCGCCGCTCGTGGCCGTCATCGTGCCGCCGCCACCGCCGCCGGTCCGCCTTTTCGTGTTGCTGCCCGGACGCTGGCAGCTCGAGGGCGCCAGATATGTCTGGGTGAAGGGCGACGACGCGGTCCGCCCCGTCGCGCCGCGCCCGTTCGTGCCAGGGCACTACGTCTGGCGCGACCGCGCTTGGGTGTGGGTGCCTGATCATTACGAACAGCGAGGAACTCGTCGTCATGCAGGTTGATCCACGCTTGCGAATGCCCGACGACGTCGCGGCCCTGATTCGCGACGCGGTGCGGTCGACGTCCGATCTGCCCGGGCCGTTCATGACGTCGGCGTTCGCCGAGCCGGTCGCGGTCGAGATGCGTGACGGCGATCTGTGGCTCCGCCCTCCGATGGACGATGAGGTGGAGGACCTGCTGACCAGCGTGATCGCCGAGAAGGCGTGGAAGCGCCGAACGGCCGCTGGCGCACGCGCGATGGAACTTGTCTGCGCGATCGCACCCTCGCTTGTCTGGCTGCGCGATCACAAGGACGTGCGACTCACGATCGACAACATGCGGTTCTCGACCGAGCTCCGGTGGATCCGGAAGCTGGCGCTGGAGAAGATCGCGCTGCTGCGCGATCCGATCGATGGCGCGGAGGCGGAGCTCGACGTGAATGGAGACATGCCGGAGGACGTCATCGAGCGGTTGCGCGACTATCTCGCCTTGTTGCGCGGCTGCAATCCCGAGCTGCCGTTCGACAGGCAGACGAACGACGCGCCAGACAAGCGGCACGCTCGCGTCCTTCCCGAGATCGAAGCCATGTTCGCAGAGCTGGCTGTACCACCCCGCAAGCGGCCGCGTGGACACCCGAATACGCGATCATTCCGGATGCTGTTCTGCGACCCTCACGTTCTCGGGTGCAGTCGGATCGAGCTCGTGAATCCGCGCGGCTGACTTTGCCATGCAGATAGATCCACGCCTGTGCGTGCCCGACGGCGTCGTGACATTGATCCGGGACGCTGTGGCGTTGTCGGGCGTGCCTGAGACGTTGATGACGTCGGCGTTCTCCGAGCCGATCACCGTCGAGATGCGCGGCGGCGACGTGTGGGTGCGCGCCGCGACGGGCGACGAAGTGACCGAGCTGCTGACAACCGGGGGCTACGAGGACGACGAGCGCGACTGGCCCGGCGATCCGGCCGATGCCACGGGGCACGAGATCGTCTGGCAGGAGTATTCCGGCGGCGAGGTGTTCATGGAGCCCGGCTGCCGTGTCT